>Ga0070730_10002046_pt1 | contig 18614 bp, 15 predicted proteins | sample Coa_R1_3_FD_66447 | JGI IMG/M metagenome (GOLD analysis project Ga0070730, IMG submission 66447) | Surface soil microbial communities from Centralia Pennsylvania, which are recovering from an underground coalmine fire - Coalmine... | ecosystem: Environmental > Terrestrial > Soil > Unclassified ... | reverse complement strand
CGGCCTCGAACTCGCCACCCGCATGGTGCTCGACCTGTGCGGCGGCGCGCCGTCGGACATCGCCATCGCGGGCAGTGCCGAACCGCCCGAGCGCATCATCGACTTTCCGCTGTCGGAGCTGAAGCGCCTGTCGGGCCTGTCGGTGTCGCTTTCGGAAATGCGCCGCGTGCTCGAACGCCTCGGCTTCTTCGTCGCCGGCCAAGGCGAGCGCATCAAGATCGCAGTGCCGTCGTGGCGGCCGGACGTGCACGGCAAGGCCGACATCGTCGAGGAAGTGGTACGCATCGTCGGGGTCGATCGCGTGCCGTCGACGCCGTTCGACCGCGGCGAGGCGCCGCGCAAGCCGGTGCTCACGCCGATCCAGTTGCGCACCCGCAAGGCCAAGCGCGCGCTCGCTTCGCGCAATCTGGTCGAGGCGGTGACCTGGTCGTTCATCGACAAGCAGCAGGCGGAGCGGTTCGGCGGCGGCAAGCCGGAGCTGGCGCTGGCCAATCCGATCGCTTCCGATCTCTCCGACATGCGGCCGAGCCTCATTCCCGGTCTGATCGCGGCAGCGCAGAAGAATGCCGACCGCGGTTTTGCCGATGTCGGCTTGTTCGAGGTTGGACAAATTTTCCGCGGCGACCAGCCGACCGATCAACTCACCGCCGCCGCGGGCGTGCGCCGCGCGCTGGCAAAGCCGTCGGGCATCGGCCGGCAGTGGAGCAAGCGCGACGGCGAAGTCGATGCGTTCGACGCCAAAGCCGATGCGCTTGCCGTGCTCGTCGCGGCGGGTGCACCGCCGGCGGCGCTGCAAACCGTGCCGGGCGGCCCTGACTGGTTTCATCCCGGCCGCAGCGGCACCATCCAGATCGGGCCGCAAAATATTCTGGGCCATTTCGGCGAGCTGCATCCGAGCGCGCTGGAAGCGCTCAAGGCCGACGGGCCGGTGGTCGCCTTCGAGGTCATCCTCGAGCGCATCCCTGAGCCAAAGGCCAAGGCGACGCGCGCCAAGCCGGCGCTCGATCTGTCGCCGTTGCAGCCGGTGCAGCGCGATTTCGCCTTCGTGGTCGAGCGCAGCGTAAAGGCCGCCGACCTCGTGCGCGCCGCCGCGGGCGCCGACCGCAAGCTGATCACCGCGGTCAACGTGTTCGACGTTTATGAGGGTGCCGGCATCGAAGCGGGCAAGAAGTCGATCGCCATCGCCGTCACCCTGCAGCCGCGCGAGCGCACCATGACGGACGCCGAGATCGACGCGCTCGCCGCCAAGATCGTTGCCGAAGTCAACAAGCGCACCGGCGGCGTGCTGCGCGCGTAAGCTTGCGCGTCAGCGTCCGCGGCGGCGTCGCGGCGCTGGATGGCGCGGCGGATGCTTCTCTTCGGGCGCCGCTTCGCGCACGCCGGCAAGCCGGCGCAGCGCCGCCGCAGCGGCGCGCTCGCCGGATTCCCAGGCGCCGCCGACCGTGCCCCATAGACTTTCGTGCGCGGCCTCGCCGGCATACCAGACCGCATCGTGGATCGGCTCCAACAGAACGCGGCGCGCCGCCTGCGCGCCCGGCGCCGCCGCCGACATGGCGCCGAGAAAGCGCGGATCGGCATTCCAACGCGTAACGCTGGCCCGGTTCACCGCTTTCTTGACTTCGGCGCCGTAGAGCTTCGCCAGCCAATTCGCGGCGAAATCGGCCATCGCCGCCTCGTCCTGCGCCGCAAGCTCGCGGCCGAATGAGCCGGCGACTTCGACCAGGCACAGCGACGTGCCCGAAACGTTGGCCAGAATGGCGCCGGTCTGCCGGTTCGACGATTTCTCGAACACCAAATCGTCGCTCTCGAGGCCGAGCGGATTGCCGGCGAGCTCGAGCGCGATATGATCGTAGCTGCCGAGCGACAGATTAGTGCAGGCGTCGGCGAATCGGCGCGGTAGCTCGGGCGTGAAGCGAATGCGGCCCGACGCGATCACGTTGGTCGATACCGTCACGATCGCCGTGCGCGCGGCGATGGGGCCTTTCGGCGTTTGCACCCCAATGCCGCGGCTGAGATCGATGGCGTTGGCCGGGGTGCCGAGTTGCACCGACAATCCGGTCGCGAGCGACGCCAGCAGCGCGCCAAACCCCTGGCGGCAGAACGCATCGCCGCGGCGCTCCGGCGCGTGCGCGAAATCGGCGGCCGAGACCTGCGCCAAATCCTTGCCGCAGAAGAACGGCCCAAGCACGAACTCCACGGCCGGCCGCCAATCGCCGAGATCGTTCGGCAGCGCCTGGGCGCACGGTGGATCGGCCTTGCGCGCCGCGTCGGCGATGGCGCGGGTCGCGCGCACCTGCGCGGAGAGGAAATCTTCCAGCTCGCCCTCGCGGGCGTTGCGCAGCCCGATGCGCACCTTCTGGCTCTGCGGCGCCGGATAGATTTCGAGACCGCCGCGCAGCGCCAGCCGGGTGACGGGGTTGCTGGCCGGAAAATGAATCCAGTGCGCGCCGCGGTCGAACGGCACGCCGAAGGTGCGCGTATCGGTGATGCAGCGGCCGCCGATGCGGTCGCCGGCTTCGATCATCACGTAGCGGCGGCCGGCGGCCGCGATGCGGCGCGCCGCGGCAATGCCGGCAGCACCGGCGCCGATAATGACGACGTCGAATTCGGCCGCGCTTGCCGCCGGCGCCGCCAGCGCGGGGCGGGCAAGCAGCGCCGCAGACGCGGCGACGAACGAACGGCGGCTAAATCGCGGCATGGTTTCCGATTGCTTGTCGATTTGGCGCAGATTGCCCGAACCGCATGCCGCAGGCAAACATCAGGCTTAAGTTTCAGTAAGCGGCGGGCATCGCGTGAACCAAATTGCAACAGAGATCGAATAAATTCTGCGCGAATTAAAGAGACGCGGCCAACCGCGCGAGAAAAAGTCGGGAGGGCCCGTGAGCAGAATGCTCGATGCCATGGGGCGCGTGATCGCCCGCTATCTCGATGAGCCGGTGGCCGGCTACGAGCCGTTCACGCCGAGCGATCCCGACGCGTTGCGTCAGTCGCTGCAGCCCGGCGACGTTCTCCTGGTCGAGGGCAACGCCCGCATCTCCGGCGTCATCAAATATCTGACGCAGTCGACCTGGTCGCATTCGGCGCTCTATGTCGGACCGATCGACGGCCGCCAGAGCGACGACGGCGAGGCCCACGTCCTGATCGAGGCCAACGCCGGCGAAGGCGTCGTCTCGGCACCGTTGTCGAAATACATGCGGTTTCACACCCGCATCTGCCGTCCGGTCGGCCTGACCGAGCCCGACTGCGCCATCGTCTGCGCCTATGCGCTGGAACGGCTCGGCTTCGCCTACGATCTGAAAAACATCACCGATTTGATGCGCTATCTGTTTCCGCTGCCGGTGCCGCAGCGGTGGCGGCGGCGCATGATCGCGCTCGGCTCCGGTGATCCGACCCGGCTCATCTGCTCGGCGCTGATCGCCGACGCTTTTTCCGCCGTGCGCTATCCGATCCTGCCCAAGATCACGCTGACCGAGAGCCGGCAGGCGCGCCAGGAAATCCTCGAAATCCGCCATTCCTCGCTGTACTGCCCGCGCGACTTCGACATCTCGCCGTACTTCAACGTCGTCAAGCCGACAATCGCCAAGGGTTTTAATTACAAGTCGCTGCACTGGGCCGACCTGCCGCGACGACTCGCCGACGCGCAGGTGCCGCTCGTTGCGGATGCGCCGGTCGAGGACGACGCCGGAGTCATGGCGGCCTGATAGCCTCCCTGCACTAGGCTTTCGTCTCCTTCTGCAATCCGACCGCTCCAGTCAAGACTCGCGCTTCTTTCACCTCCAATCCGGATTCCCGTTGTTGTGATCGTAGCCGTCTGACAAGCCAACAACGGTCCGGTTATCGGACTCAAGCGCCCTGGCCGGGACCTCGTGGACAGGGAGCAATTGACCCAAGGCGGTCGTCGAGTCGCCGAAAATCGATTATCGTGACTTGCGCTTCACCTAAAGTAGCCGGGGCTCTTTCTGATGGCGTCCGAACCTCTCGCCCGCACCGAATCCTTTACGGTGTTCATCCCCGAGTTCGAAAGTCGCATCTCGGCAGTTATGGAGGAGTGGCAGGTCCCGGGTCTCGCCATTGCGGTCGTGCAAAACGGGGAGGCGGCGTTCGTCAGGCCCTATGGCCTTCGCGATGTCGAAGTCGGCTCGAAGGTGACAACTGACACGCAGTTCCAACTCATGTCGGTCTCGAAGTCGTTCGCCGCCACGGGCTTGGCCCTTTTAGTTGACGAGCGGCGCATGGACTGGAAGAAGCCGGTGCGGGAATACGTCCCGGAATTCCGGCTACAAGACCCGTTCACGAGCGACCGTGTCACGGTGCTTGATTTGCTTTGCCACCATTCCGGATTGCCGCGTCACGATTGGATTTGGCTGCCCGGTGATCTGTCAGCCGCACAAATGCTGGCCGCGATACGCTATCTTGAGCCGAGCGACGACCTTCGCAGCACCTTCCAATACTCGAACCTCGGCTACCTTGTGGCAAGCATGGTGGCCGAGCGCGTCAGCGGTAAGAGCTGGGCCGAATTCACCCGTGCGCTGACCGACAAATTGCACATGGATGTGACGTTCACTGTGGAAGAGCTTGCCGCCACCGCCGCTGCCGGGCCCTACGCGATGAAGGGGGACATCCGCCTGCGTTCGAAGCTGTGGCCTGTCAGCGTGGCAGCTGCGGGCGGCATGAGCACGTCGATTGCGAGCTTCGCGAACTGGCTTCGTTTTCATCTCGGCAAGGGCGAGTTTGAAGGACAACGCCTCTTATCACCGGGCTTGATACAGGAGCTTCAAAAACCGCGCGTGCATGTCGGGACACCCGAATTCGCCGAGTACAGCGATGTGCACTATGGCCTCGGCTTCCGCTCGCACAGATATCGCGGAGAGCGTGTGGTGTGGCACGCAGGCGGCTTTACCGGCACGAACACGCTGATGATGATGCTGCCCGATCGCGGCGTCGGTGTTGCGGTGCTCGCCAATCTTGGCATGAGTCCGCATTTTGCGCCGCACATCCTCGCGAATTATGTCTTCGACCGCGTATGCGGCAAGGAGCCGGCACCCTGGCTCGATCGTTTTAGCGAGCGACGCCGCAAACTCGTAGCGCAGCAAGACGTTGACCGACAGGCCGAGCAAGCCTCACGGAGGCCAGCCGCCAAGCCGGGCCGCGACGTCGCGGACTATGCCGGTGATTACGAGCATCCAGGCTACGGGCGGATCACAATTACGCCTGCCGACGGCGAATTGAACTGGGCGTTTCGCGGCATGTCCGAGCCGCTTACGCATCGGCATTACGATACGTTCGAGCTACCCGATGCGCCCGACGCGCCCGGCGGCCTGCTACCCGGCCGGCTCTCCATCTCATTTTCCACTGACCGTGACGGAAACATCGTGAGTCTGGCGGTACCGTTCGAGCCGCTCGTCAAAGACATTGTCTTCACCCGCATTCCAAGCGGCGATTGTACGAACCTGGTTTTTCGCCAGCATTGCGTCGGCGCGTACAGCTACTACGGAGCCACGACTGTCGTTGTGACGCAGGACAGCGATGGACAGCTCACTCTGACAGTTGGGAGCCAACCCGCGCACAAGCTCCGCCCCTACCAGCGCCGGACCTTCGTCATCGGCGAGCTTGAGGGCTTCCGAGCGGAGTTCCATGTCGGGCCCGACGGGGATGTGGATGAATTGGTCTTCCACCAGCCGGATGGAACGTTCGTGGGTCGGCGAACGTAGGTTGCGGCGCAAGTCGGATTATCCGATCTCACGCGTTCTTCCGCCGCGCGGTTTTTTGCCGGCGATGCGCCGCGCGCCGATCGCCACCGAAAACGTCACGACCAGAAAACGCGCCAGATGATGGGCGCCGACATAGACCGGGTCGAGGTGCAGCGCCAATGCCAGCACCATCATCGTGTCCTGCGCGCCCGGCGCAAAGGCGATGACCACGTTGGCGATCGGAAACGACAGGAAGTGCACGACGATAAAGACGAAGACCGTCGCCACCGCCATCGACACCGCAAACGAGCCGAACGCCGCGCCGAGAAAGCCGACCAGCATGCGGAACGTGGTGTTGGCGAAGCGCGAGCCGACCACGCCGCCCAGCACGATCACGCAACTCGATCCGATCCACCACGGCAGCACGGCGTGAATGAAGCCGGTGCCGTGCAGGATCGCCGACCCGGTCATGGCGCCGAACAACAGGCCGCCGGGAAAGCGCAGCCGCTGGAACAGCACGGCGCAGGCAGTCGCCACCGCAACCAGCAGTGCCATTTCGCCGAGCACGGACATTCCGGCCGGGCCGCGCGCGGTCGCAATCGCCGGCGCTTCGAGACCGAACAGCGCCAGGCCGTTCGGCAAGCCGACCACGATCAGCAAAACCCGCACGGTCTGCACGATGGCGATGGCGCGCAGATCGCCGCCGAGCTCGGTCGCCAGCGAGATCACCTGCGCCAGCGAGCCGGGACTGGCGCCGAACAGCGCCGACAAGGGGTCCCAACGATGCACGACGCGCAGATACTGCGACGTCGCCAGCATCATGACGATCGAACCGAGCATCAACAGCGCGATGCTGGTCGGCCAGGTGGCGACGCCGCGCAGCGTTTCCGGCGTCACCACGGCGCCGAGCAGGATACCGACGCTGACGTAACAAACCCACGCAAGACCCAGCGGTATCTTGACCGGCCGGCCGAGCAGCGCCGCCGCCGCGACGGCCAGCACCGAGCCGGAGACGAGGCCGGCCGGCAGGCCGAGCCACGCGAACGTGACGCCGCCGAATAGCGCAATTGCCAGGGTCTCGGCGACCTCGAGCAACTGGCGCCGGGGCGGAACAAGGAAAGCCATTTGGCCATGAATGCCTTCGCGCTGCGGTGCGGTCAAATAACCGCGCCGCGCGGCGCGCTCGCCCGATAGACAGACCGGACAAACTGTGGTGACCTTGCCGCAAGCACGCGCACGCCGGTGCGGAAAACCGCGGCGTGACGCAGGGGAACGCCGTGTTGCAAGGTTGGGTCGTCGCCCTTATTGCGCTCGCCTATATCGGATTTCTGTTCCTGATCGCGAGCTACGGCGACCGCATGCGCGCCGCGGCAACGCGTTCGCGGCTTTGGATCTATCCGCTGTCGCTCGCCATCTACTGCACGTCGTGGACCTTCTTCGGTTCGGTCGGGCTCGCGTCGCGCACCGGTTACGATTTTCTCGCCATCTATATCGGTCCGATCCTTATGGTCGGGCTCGGCTATCCGCTGATCCTGCGCATCGTCCGGCTGGCCAAGGGCCAGAACATCACCTCGATCGCCGATCTGATCGCGGCGCGCTACGGCAAGAGCCAGGCGGTCGCCGCCACCGTGGCGCTGATCGCGATCGTCGGCATGATTCCCTACATCGCGCTCCAGCTCAAAGCCGTCTCGTCGTCGGTCGGCACCATCATGGGCAGCAGCGATTTCGGCGGTGCGCCGCTGCCGATGCTCGGCGACAGTGCGCTGTTCATCGCACTGTTCATGGCGACCTTCGCCGTGCTGTTCGGCACCCGCCACATCGACGCCACCGAACACCAGGACGGGCTGATGCTGGCGATCGCCACCGAGTCGATCGTCAAGCTGGTGGCGTTTCTCGCCGTCGGCGTGTTCGTGACTTTCGTGATGTTCTCCGGACCGCTGGACTTGTTCGCGCGCGCCTTGGCGCAGCCGCAGATCGCCGCCGTGCTGACGCAGCCGCCGCAGGCCGCAAGTTTTTTGGCCATGACGACGCTGTCGCTGTTTGCGATCGTGCTGCTGCCGCGGCAATTTCACGTCAGCGTCGTGGAAAACCGCAGCGAAGCCGAAATCCGCCGCGCCGCCTGGCTGTTTCCGCTTTATCTGGTCCTGATCAACGTGTTCGTGCTGCCGATCGCGTTCGGCGGCCTGTTGCATTTTCCGCAAAGCCGGTTCGGCGGCGACATGTTCGTGCTCGCTTTGCCGCTCGACGCGCAATCGCCGCTGATGACCTTGGTGGCGTTCGTCGGCGGCCTCTCCGCGGCGACCGCCATGGTGATCGTGGAATCGGTGGCGCTCGCCATCATGGTGTCGAACGACATCGTCGTGCCGCTGGTGCTCAAGCGCCGCGCGCTGCTCAACGGCGGCGCAAGCGATGCCGGCGCGCGGCTCCTGAAGACCCGGCGGCTCGCCATTTTCGTCATCCTGTTCCTGGCCTATGCGTACTATCGTTTTGCCGGCGAGGCGCAACTGGCCTCGATCGGGCTCCTGTCATTCGCCGCGATTGCGCAATTCGCCCCGGCGTTCTTCGGCGGACTGGCGTGGCGCCGCGGCACCGCGCGCGGCGCCATTGCCGGCATGAGCGCGGGCATCGCGGTGTGGTTCTACACGCTGCTGCTGCCGAGCTTTTCCGACGTCGGCCTCGTCAACGCGCACATGCTGGCCGAGGGTCCGTGGGGTTTGGCGGCGCTGCGGCCGCAGGCGCTGTTCGGCCTCGACCTGCCGCCGCTGGTGCATGGCGTGCTGCTCAGCCTCGCCGCCAATCTCGCCTGCTACGTCATCGGCTCGTTGAGCCGGCGGCCGATGGCGATCGAGAGCGTGCAGGCCGCGATGTTCGTGCCGCCATCCCTGGCGCCGATCCGGGTGCCGCGGCCGTCGACGTTCCGGCTGCGCCGCGCTGCGATCTCGGTCGACGAGTTGATCGCCGCCATCGCCCGCTACCTCGGCGAACAGCGCACCAAAGAGTCTTTCAAAAATTTTGCTGCGGCGCGCCGCATCGATCTCGAGCCGCGCTCCGAAGCCGACATTGCGCTGCTGCAGCACGGCGAATATCTGTTGGCGTCCGCCATCGGCGCGGCCTCGTCGCGGCTGGTGCTGTCGCTGCTGTTGCGCAAGCGGGCGCTGTCGACCAAGGCGGCGCTGAAACTGCTCGACGATGCCAGCGCGGCGATTCACTACAATCGCGAGATTCTGCAGACCGCGCTCGATCAGGTCCGCCAGGGCATCGCGGTGTTCGACAAGGATCTGGCGCTGGTCTGCTGGAACCGGCAATTCGGCGAGCTGTTCGATTTGGCGCACGAGCTGACCTTGGTCGGCGTGCCGCTGTCTGACATTGTGCGCCACATCGCCCGGCACAGCGGCGCTGGAGCGATGGACGTTGACGCTTTCGTGGCCGAGCGCCTCGCCAAATACACCGCCGAGGATGCGCCGTTTCTGGAGCGCTTCAGCGAACGCGGCCTGGTGATCGAGGTGCGCGCCAATCGCATGCCCGACGGCGGCCAGGTCACGACCTTCACCGACATCACGCCGAGCGTCGAGGCCGCCGAAGCGCTCGAACGGGCCAACGCCACGCTGGAGCGCCGGGTTCGCGAGCGCACCAAGGAGCTGACCCGGCTCAATGCCGAGCTGCATCGCGCCAAGGCCGAAGCCGACGATGCCAACGTGTCGAAAACGCGCTTCATCGCCGCGGCCAGCCACGACATTTTACAGCCGCTCAACGCCGCGCGGCTCTATGTCACGAGCCTGATCGAGCGCCAGCGCGCCGGCGAGGACGGCGAGCTCGTACAAAACATCGACGCCTCGCTGGAAGCGGTCGAAGAGATTTTCGCGGCGCTGCTCGACATCTCGCGGCTCGACAGCGGCGCCATGCGGCCGGAATTTTCCGAATTTGCCGTCGACGATCTGTTGCAGCGGCTTGCCGTCGAGTTCGCGCCGCTCGCCCGCGAGAAGGGCCTCGACCTCGTGGTCATGCCCTGCGCGCTCGCCATCCGCTCGGACCGCCGGCTGCTCGGACGGCTCCTGCAGAACCTCGTCTCGAACGCCATCAAATATACGCCGTCGGGACGCGTGCTGGTCGGCTGCCGGCGGCGCGGCACTCAGCTGCGCATCGATGTCTGCGACACCGGCATCGGCATTCCGCAATCGCGCCGGCGCGCGGTGTTCAAGGAGTTTCATCGGCTCGACCAGGGCGCCCGCGTCGCGCGCGGCGTCGGGCTCGGACTGTCGATCGTCGAGCGCATCGCGCGCGTGCTCGCTTGCGAGGTCGTTTTGCAATCGGCGCCGGGCCGCGGCTCGCGGTTTTCCGTCGAAGTGCCGCGCGCCTCGGGCGCCATTATTCAAGCGCGCGCGGCACGCCTGCTGCAGCCGGAGGCGGGCAGCCTCGCCGGCACGGTCGTGCTGTGCATCGACAACGAGCGTGCCATTCTGGACGGCATGCAGCGGCTGCTCGGCGGCTGGGGCTGCCAGGTGCTGACTGCCGTTGATTTGCCCGAGGCGCTGGCCGCCATGGAGGCGAGCCAAGTGGAGCCGGACGGCCTTCTGGTCGATTATCACCTCGATGGCGGCAATGGCATTGCCGCGATCGCCGAACTGCGCCGCCGCGCCGCCCGCCACATTCCATCGATTCTGATTACCGCCGACCGCTCAGCCCGCATCCGCGACGAAGCCCGAACCGAAGGCGCGCACGTTCTCAACAAGCCGGTCAAGCCAGCCTCGCTGCGGGCGCTCATCGCGCAATGGCAAGTGCAGCGCGTCGCCGCCGAGTAGCGGTCAGCGGACGCGCCTTGATGGATCCTTTTGGGCGTCACTTGGGGCGTCTGCTCACGACGCCAGCGGTCACCGGACGTGAGTAGCTTTGAACTCTTGCTCATTTCGGCTTCAAGACCATGAGCGCTGCTCGCATTTATCGGTGAAATGGCATCAGGCAGGCTGCGATTGCATTTGCCGTTTTACGCTGCAGCTTGCTCTATCCTTACCAACCGATTTTTAACGTGAGTATCGGTTGCGCATGTGCCCAGATTGCGGTCACGTTCAAAAGGCACCGAAAATACCATTCGTTTGGCGTGTCGGCGTTGTGTAGTGCATTTAAAATGCACAAACTCGATCATGGCACGCGGCTTGCTCTCAAATCGGTGGCCGCAACGCTCGCATCGAATAAGTCGGGCCTGCATGCGCGCTGCACCAGAGTGGCGCGCCGCCTAAGAACAGCGATGGACAACCATCGGTCTCCAGGGAGGTGCAACTTGCATCAGTAACTGGAGGCGCACGATGCCGACGACTTTACCGCGCTGGAATCAAAGACCCTCGTGGGGTTGCGGCCCGACATCACGCATAGCGGTCATGCGGTTGAGCGTCGATCCACCGTCCTATTACGGAAGCGCGGCCGCCGACGGCCGCTTACGTCCGATCCACCGCCCAGATTTAGCTGCGGTCCTTATCTTTTCGTCCGTTGGCCTCGTGGCGTCGATCTTCCTGAACCTGCTGCTCACGTTATCGCAGGAGACGGCCAGCCTGCTTACTCAGTTTGGTTGATGGGATTCCCTCAAGCAGCAAGACACTCCGCGAGAGATGATTTTGCAGCCTCTCCTCGGTTCGAGGAACCGCGCTCTCGTTCACGCGCTTATGCGCAGCCGCCGATCGCCCGAGACTGTGATCCGCATCACTGACCGGAGCCCGAAGGTCCGTAATTCATAATGCGAACAGTGCGAGGGAGATCTGCATGTCGGTGGCACCAGCGACGCAACGTTCGGCCAATACCTGCTCGATTGTCAGCATGTCTTCGCTTCGTCGACATGCGCGCGAGGCTCTTGTCGATGATGCAGCGAGACGAAAGCGCCCACCGCTTCATCGCGTCTGGCAGGTCGTTGCGTTGTGGCTCCGGCGTCATCACGACCGCGAAATACTGCGCTCACTCAGCCTGCGCGACGTTCAAGATTTCTGCCCCAGGCATAGCGAAGCCGAAGCAGAGATGAACAAGCCATTCTGGCGAGCATAAGCGCTCGCATCACCGTCGAGAATACAGGGGTCGGACCATGTGGGGTCAACACATTGCTCCAATTCTAGCAAGCCATATCACCCTGATAGCCACGCTGGTCATCATCTTCGCCGGCTCGCTGGCCGCCGGTCTTGCCGGCTTTGCATTTTCCGCAATCACAGGCGCAATCTTGTTTCATTTAACGGCGCCGATCGATGCTGTACCGCTCCTTCTCGCATGCAGCATTACCACCCAACTGTTTAGCATTTCCAAGCTATGGCACACGATGCGGTGGCGGCAGAGTTTTCCCTATTTAGCCGGAGGCTTCGTCGGCATACCGATCGGAGCCGAGCTACTAAAGAGCTTTGACGCGCGCATTTTCGCCGCTGGATTCGGTTTTTTTCTCATCTGTTACAGTCTCTATATGTTACTTCGGCCGCATTTAGTTATTCGTGGCGGCGGGCGGTACGCCGAGGTCGTCGCAGGCTTTGCGGGAGGCATCACCGGTGGAGCGACTGCTTTTCCTGGAGCCATTCCGACCGTCTGGTGCAGCTTGCGTGGCCTCTCGAAGTTGGAGCAGCGCGGCATCGTTCAGCCATTTATTTTGCTCATGCAGATCGCCACTCTCGTTTATTTCTCAAAGCTCGGGATTCTCGCGTCGGCGACGCTGAGGACGTACTTGTGGTGCGTGCCCGCCGTCGTATTTGGCACATGGCTCGGACTGCAATTGTTCAATCGCATTGATGACAAGAGATTTCGTCAGGTCGTCCTGCTGTTTCTCCTGATCTCAGGCGTAACCCTGATCATCTAGCGCAAAGGCGTCGCTGATCTACTTCACGCAAAACCGCAAAGCGGGCAGTAACGCGATAAAGCACCAGCCAGGAGAGTCCCATGTCGTCATTCCCTGACAAGATCGATGACAGAATAAAGAAAGATGATGACGGCCTTAATCTTGAGAATTGTGGATATGGGATTGCTCTCCTGTTGTGTTATATCTCGCTTGCGTTGTTGATCGGCGGTACGATCTACGCTCATTTTTGAGCGCTGTTCCATTTGGCGCTCGGGCTTGCCGGGTTAGTGCAGGAGTACTGGCATCATGATTTCGATCAGACGTTCGCGAACGTCGCACTCGGAGTCATATACCTCGACTTTGCAATCAGCGACCTGACAGCACCTTACGATTCGCGATGCCCGCTTTTGGGCTAAGCCGACATGGCGGATTTACGAAGTACGGCCTAGCCCTCGCCTTCGCGCGTTCGCTGCGGCCACTGGCCGGCTTCGATGCGGCCGGCGGCGATCACCGCCTGGGTGCGGCTGTCGACGCCGAGCTTTTGCAGGATGGCGGAGACGTGCGCCTTGACGGTCGCCTCGGAGACGCCGAGCTCGAAGGCGATCTGTTTGTTGAGCAGCCCGCCCGACAGCATCATCAGCACGCGGACCTGCTGCGGCGTCAGCGACGACAGCCGCGCGATCAGCGCCGCGCTCTCGGTATCCGCGCCGCGTGACAGGTCGACGTCGGGCGGCGTCCACACCTCGCCGCGCAGCACCGCCGCGATCGCCGCCCGCAGCGCCTCGGCGCCGAGCGTTTTCGGAATGAAGCCAGACGCGCCGAATTCCATGCAGCGGCGGATCACCGCCGGATCGTCGTTGGCCGAGACGACGACGATCGGCACCGCCGGATATTGCGCGCGCAGATACATCAGGCCGGAAAAGCCGCGCGCGCCGGGCATGCGCAGGTCGAGCAGAATGAGATCGATGTCGGCGCCGCCGCCGCGCTCGAGCAGGCCCGTCATCTCCTCGAACGTACCGGCCTCGCCGATCTCGGCGCGCGCGAACAGCCCCGACACCGCCTCGCGCAGCGCGCCGCGAAACAGCGGGTGATCGTCGGCAATCACCAGGCGATGAGAGGAGGCTTCGCTCAATCGGATATACCAGCCGCTGGCGGACAACGAGGCATTGTACCGCCGCCGGTCCAAGCAGGTCCACCGCACGCATGCGGCGCCGATATGCTCACTCGCGTCCGCACGAACCGACGAACTGCACGATCACCTCGCGCCGGTGCGGCGCGCGGCGATGCTCGGCCACATAGACGCCCTGCCAAGTGCCGAGGCCGAGCGCGCCGTCGGCGACCGGCACGTGCAGCGACACGCCGTCGAGCATCGACTTCACGTGCGCCGGCATATCGTCGGGACCTTCGGTGTCGTGCACCCAAGGGGCATCAGCCGGAGCGAGGCGGTCGAGCGCGGTGACGAGGTCGATCCGCACGTCCGCATCGGCGTTCTCCTGAATGACCAGCGAAGCCGAGGTGTGCCGCAGAAACAGCAACAGCAGGCCGTCGCGTGCGTTTGCGTTTTTCAGAAAGGCGGCGAGCTCGCGGGTGATCTCGAAAAAGCCCTCGCCGCGCGTCTGAACGGTCAACGTGGCGCTGGCAATGGCGTCGGCGCGCGCGGTGCGGATGGCGGACAACGAGCTCATCGGTTTGCGGACAGTCCCGTGTTCGCTCATCCATACCGCAAATGATCGTCCGGCGAGAGGACCGACAGGTCGTGGGCCCGGCAAGCAGGTTCGGCCGGTCCGATGGTTGCCGCGGCAAAGCGAACCGGCCTGCGGAATCAGAGCCGTTGCAGCGGCAAGCGAAAAGGCCTTTCCCGGGGCTTGGCGGCGGCCGGGTGCAAGCCCATATCTCTCGCGATTTCAATGCGTTGAGGTCGACTTGCCGTTTCTTGACTCGCCAAAAGGCCCTCAGTATGGTCCGCGCGGCTTCAAGGGCGGGCGTACCGCAATCGCCGCCAAGCCGCGAGTGTCGAGAGCATGAGCGACGACGCACGCGGGCAACATGGCGATGACGGCAACGCGCGGACCGACGAGGCCGCGCTCTCCGCGAGACTCAAGCGGCTCAGCGAACGGCTTGCCCGCGATCAGGCGGGCCGGGCGTCGGATGGTGCCGGTGAGGATCGGGCGACGACTGCATCCGGCTACGCCAGAGGCTTCCGGCTCTCGAGCGAACTCGTTGCAGGCGTGTTGGTCGGTGGCGGCATTGGCTGGCTCATCGACCATTGGCTCGGCATTGCGCCGTGGGGGCTCATTGTCTTTCTTCTGCTCGGCTTTGCCGCCGGCGTACTCAATGTGATGCGCTCCGCGGGGGTCGTGCCGGGCAACTCGCTCGACGGCGGCGCCGCCAAGGACCGCAACAGCTAGAGACGGCGCCGCGGCGCCCGATGCGACAAGACCGATGCAGATCAATCCCATCGAACAGTTCGAGATCCACAACCTGTCCCCGGTGTTGCACGTGGGCGGTCACGAGATCGCCTTCACCAATTCGGCGGCCTACATGCTGACCATCGTGCTCGTGGTGTCGGCGCTGTTCATCGGCGCCACCGCGCGGCGCGCGGTGATCCCGGGGCGCCTGCAGTCGGTCGCCGAGATGACCTACGAGTTCGTCGCCAACACGCTGCGCAGCTCGGCCGGCAACGAGGGCATGAAGTTCTTTCCCTTCGTGTTCACGCTGTTCATGTTCGTGCTATTCGCCAACCTGATCGGGCTGATCCCGTATTCGTTCACGGTGACGAGCCAGCTGATCATCACCGTGGCGCTGGCGTTCACGGTGTTCTTCATCGTCGTCGGCTACGGCTTCTGGCGGCACGGTTTTCATTTCCTCAACCTGTTCGTGCCCAAGGGCGTGCCGATCTACATCCTGCCGGTGATCGTCGCCATCGAGATTCTGTCGTTCCTGTCGCGGCCGATCTCGCACAGCGTCCGCTTGTTCGCCAACATGCTGGCCGGCCACATCACGCTGCAGGTGTTCGCCGGCTTCGTCATCATGCTCGCCGGCTGGGGCGTGATCGGCTGGTTCGGCGCCGCCCTGCCGTTGATCATGGTGGTGCTGCTCACCGCGCTGGAAGTCCTGGTCGCAGTGCTGCAGGCCTACGTGTTTGCCATCCTCACCTGCATCTATCTCAACGATGCAATACACCCGGGCCACTGAGGCCCCATCTTATCTGCAAAGGAGCTTTCTCATGGATCCGACCGCGGCAAAGTACATTGGAGCCGGCATTGCCTGCATCGGCATGGGCGGCGCCGGCGTCGGCGTGGGCATCATCTTCGGCAATTATCTGGCCGCCGCGCTGCGCAATCCCTCGGCGGCGCAAGGCCAGTTCGGCAACCTGATCTTCGGGTTCGCCATCACCGAGGCGCTCGGCATCTTCTCGCTGCTGATCGCGCTGCTGCTGCTGTTCGGCATCTAGCCGCGCCGTCATGGCCGAAACGACCGCCAATAGCGAAGGCCACGCCGGGCACACGGCGTTTCCGCCCTTCGAGTCGCAGCACTTTCCCTCGCAGCTCGTCTGGTTGGCGCTGACGTTCATCCTGCTCTACGTGCTGATGGCGAAGATCGCGCTGCCGCGGGTCGGCTCGATTCTGGCCGAGCGCTCAAAGCGCATCGCCGACGACGTGGCCGCGGCGCAGGGACTCAAGGAGCGATCGGACGCCGCGCACGCGGCCTACGAGAAGGCGCTCGCCGACGCGCGCGGCCGCGCCCAGGGCATCGCCAACGAAACGCGCGAGCGCGAAATGGCGGCGGCCGAAGAGACCAACAAGCGTCTCGAAGCCGAGCTGCACGAGCGCCTGGCCGCGGCCGAGCAATCGATTGCGGGAAAACGCGAAAGTGCGATGGCGAATGTCGGCGCCATCGCGACCGACACCGCTGCCGCCATCGTCGAACGGTTGATCGGCAAAGCGCCGGCCGCCGACGAGGTCGCCGCGGCGGTGCGCGAAAGCACGAAAGGCTGAGTTAGCACCATGCCCGGTCCCGAAGCTTGGGTCGCCATCGGCTTTCTGCTGTTTCTCGGCCTGCTCGTCTATCTGGGCGCGCACCGCAAGCTCGTGGGCTCGCTCGACGCGCGGCAGGCGCGGATCAGGTCGGAGCTCGACGAGGCGGCGCGGCTGCGTCGCGAAGCCGAGGCGCTGCTCGCCGACTTCGAGCGCAAGGGCCGCGAGGCCGAGCGCGAAGCCGAAGCCATCATTGCCAGCGCCAAGATCGAGGCCGAGCGCCATGCCGCCGAGGCCAAGCTGCGCATGGAGGATTTTGTCGCCCGCCGCACCAAGATGGCGGAGGCCAAGATCGCCCAGGCCGAAGCCCAGGCGCTCGCCGACGTGCGCGCCGCCGCCGCCGATGCCGCCGTCGCGGCCGCGGAGAAAATCCTCGCCACCGCCGCCAAGGGCCAGGTCGCCGAGGACTTGTTGGCGCACGGCATCGAGGACGTGCGCAAACGATTTAATTGATCGGAACGGCCGGCGCGCCACCATCTTAATTTGCTTTTGACAGTGAACGTAGTCGTGCCGAAAAACCAATAATATCGCCCCCAGCCGCTCCGAGCATAGCTAGGAATGTGACAGAGCAGGCTATGAAAGTGGCAGATCGCGCTGCCGCTATCGAGACCCACAGGCCGTGGTTCGGCTGCAGCGCCTTCCGAATTGTCGCTATCCCCCAATTGCCGACATGGCGGCGCATACGGCAGTCGGTTGAAACGTGCCAAAAGCGGGCCTTGGAGGGTTGATAATAGTCGCGGCGCCGTTGCGCCTATTGTGGAACCCGACGACTAGGTTCGTCGTTGCCGGGTCGCGGAGGTTCCCGTCCTTTTCAGGTCGATATAGAGTTGGGCGGCGGACTAAATTTTTGACCGGGGTCGCGTATCATGGCTGATCCGTCGGGCCTGCCTATTTCTGAGGGTCGCAAAGACCTCGACGCGCCGGACGACCTACTCCAACTGCATCAAATCAGTACCTTGTTGATTCAGGAGGGCGATCTCAACTCCCTCTATAGCCGCGTCATCGACGCTGCCATGAGCTTAATGTCGTCCGATATGGCAAGCATGCAATTGCTCGATCCAAAACGTGACCAGCTCCAGTTATTGGCATGGAAGGGATTTCATCCGCAATCAGCTGCTTTCTGGGAAAGCGTGCATTTTAATTCCGCCAGCACCTGCGGGTTTGCATTAGCCACCGGGTCTCGCGTGGTGGTACCGGACGTTGACATCTGTGATTTCATGGCGGGCACGGCTGATCTTGATGAGTATCGTCGATCGAACATTCGCGCCGTTCAGTCCACACCACTCGTTTCCCGTTCCGGCCAACTCTTGGGCATGATTTCCACCCATTGGCGCGAGCCGCATCGGCCCACGGAACGGGCGCTGTGGCGACTGGATGTTCTTGCCCGACAAGCTGCCGACCTTATTGAACGCACCAAATCCGAAGCTGCGCTACGCGAAAGTAACGATCGACTCCGGTGGTATGCTTCCGTGGTCGACAACAGCGACGACGCAATCATAACGAAGGACCTCGACGGTACCATTAAGAGTTGGAACAAGGGCGCTGAGCGCATCTTCGGCTATACGGCTGACGAAGCAGTGGGCCGGCCGATCACAATTCTCATCCCGCCCGAACAGCTTGATGAGGAGTCCGTGATCCTTTGGCGTATTAGGCGTGGAGAGCGGACCGATCATTATGAAACAATTCGCCGGCGCAAAGACGGTAGCTTGATCAACATTTCGATGACGGTCTCTCCTGTCAAAGATGCTGAAGGCAAGATCATAGGCGCCTCGAAAATCGCCAGAGACGTCACTGATCGAAAGCGCAGCGACGAGCACATCGCCACGCTTGCTCGGGAAGCTGAGCATCGAGCCAAGAATATCCTCGCAACCGTCCAAGCCACCGTTAATCTTTCTCAGTCTAAAACACCCGACGACCTCAAACGTGTGATTGAAGGACGTATTCAGGCGCTCGCGAATGTCCATGGGCTATTTGTCGAGACGCGCTGGAAAGGCGCCGAGCTAGCTACCCTCGCTCGACGAGAGCTCGCGCCCTATGTCCATGGCAACGAGGCGCGCGTCCACGTTGACGGTCCGGAGTTGTTATTGGAGC
>Ga0070730_10002045_pt1 | contig 18618 bp, 4 predicted proteins | sample Coa_R1_3_FD_66447 | JGI IMG/M metagenome (GOLD analysis project Ga0070730, IMG submission 66447) | Surface soil microbial communities from Centralia Pennsylvania, which are recovering from an underground coalmine fire - Coalmine... | ecosystem: Environmental > Terrestrial > Soil > Unclassified ... | reverse complement strand
GCGGGCGGCGGTGAACGCGCCCGTTCCGGTCAATGACCCCGAAGTCAGGGTGAGGGATACGTCTCGTCCGGCGCCGCCGGAGGTCCCCAGCGTGTTGTCCACTGCCCCGCTCACCACGAGCCCGCCGGCGTTGACGAAGGTGATCGCGCCCGAGTTGAGGTTGACGAAGCCGCTGAGGGTCCCGACGAGATTGGCGTCGGCCAGGCTCGCGCCGCCCGCCGAGGCGCCGCCGAGAGTCCCGGCGGTGATGATCCCCGCCGCCTGATCGATCGCGCCCGCCGAGGCGAGGGTCACCGCGCCGCCGGCGGCGGTGAGGTTGGCGCCCAGGGTCAGGGGACCGCCGGTGGTGGTCAGGGTGATGGCGTGGCTCGCGCCGACGATGATGTCGGCGGTGACGGTCAGCCCGGAGGCCGCGGCGTCCATGAACGCGAAGTCGCCGCCGCCGGCGTTGGTGAAGCCTCCCAGGCTCGCCAGCTGGTTGGCGTCAGGCAGCGTCACACCGCCCCCGGCCGAGCCGGTCAGCACGCCGGTGGTGATGATCCCGGCCGTCTGGTTCAGGGCCCCGGCCGAGACGAGGTCCACGGTTCCGCCGGCGGCGCTGAGGTTGGCCGCCAGGGTGAGCGGGCCGGCGCTGGTGGTGGTCAGGGTCAGGGTGTTCCCGGCGCCGGCGTCGAGCGCCGCGCTCACCGTCAGGCCGGCGGCCCGGGCGTCGGTGATCGAGACATTGCCGACGCCGCTGTTGGTGAAGCCGGCCAGGGTCGCGAACAGGTTGGCGCCCGTCAGGCTCGCGCCGCCGGCCGACGAGCCGGTCAGGACACCCGTGGTGACGATCCCGCCGGTCTGGGTCAGGGAGCCCGCCGAGACCAGGTCCACGGCGCCGCCGGCCGCGGTCAGGCTGGCCGCCAGGGTCAAGGGACCGCCGCTGGTGTCGAGCGTGAGAGTATTGCCGGCGGCGGCGTCCACCGCGCCGGTCACCGTCAGGCCCGTGGCCTGAGCGTCGGTGATCGAGACGTTTCCGACCCCGGTGTTGGTGAAGCCGGCCAGGGTGTCGAACAGGTTGGCGTCCCTCAGGCTGGCGCCGCCGCCGGACGAGCCCGTGAGGTTCGCCGCGGTGATGATCCCGCCGGTCTGGGTCAAGGCCCCGGCCGACACCAGGTCCACCGTGCCGCCGGCCGCGGTCAGGCTGGCCGCCAAGGTCAGCGGTCCAGCGCTGGTGGTGGTCAGGGTCAGGGTGTTGCCGGCGCCGGCGTCGACCGCCGATGTCACCGTCAGGCCGCTCGCCCGGGCGTCCGTGATCGAGACATTGCCGACCCCACTGTTGGTGAACCCCGCCAGAGTGTCGAACAGGTTGGCGTCGGTGAGGCTCGCCCCGCCCGCCGACGAGCCCGCCAGGGTCGCGGTGGTGATGACCCCGCCCGTCTGGGTCAGCGATCCCGCCGAGACCACGTCCACCGTTCCGCCCGCCGCGGTGAGGCTGGCGGCGAGGGCCAGGGGGCCGCCCGTGGTGGTCAGGGTCAGGGTGTTCCCGGCCCCGGCGTCCACGGCGGCGGTCGCCGTCAGGCCCGTGACCTGGGCGTCGGTGATCGACGTATTGCCGGCGCCGGTGTTGGTGAAGCCGACCAGGGTGTCGAACAGGTTGGCGTCGGCGAGGCTCGCCCCACCGACGGACGAGCCCGTCAGGGCCGCCGTGGTGATGATCCCGCCGGTCTGGGAGAGCGCGCCGGCCGAGACCAGATCCACCGTGCCGCCGGCCGCCGTCAGGCTGGCCGCCAGGGTCAGGGAGCCGCCGCTGGTGGTGGTCAGGGTGAGGGTGTTCCCGGCCCCGGCGTCCACGGCGACGGTCACTGTCAGCCCCGTGACCCGGGCGTCGGTGATCGACGCATTGCCGGCGCCGGTGTTGGTGAAGCCGGCCAGGGTGTCGAACAGGTTGGCGCGGGCGAGGCTGGCGCCCCCCACCGACGAGCCGGTCAGCGCCGAGGTGGTGATGATCCCCGCCGTCTGGGTCAGGGCGCCGGCCGACACCAGGTCGACCGTGGCGCCGGCCGCCGAGAGGCTCGCCGAGAGGGCCAGGGGACCGCCGGCGGTGATGGTCAGGCCGTTCCCCACGCCGGCGTCCACCGCGCCGCTCACGGTCAGGCCCGCGGCCCGGGCGTCGGTGACCGAGACATTGCCGACGCCCGTGTTGGTGAAACCGGCCAGGCCGGCAAACAGGTTGGCGTCGGTGAGGCTCGCCCCGCCCGCGGACGAGCCGCTCAGGGTCGTCGTGGTGACGACGCCCGCCGTCTGGCTCAGGGCGCCTGACGAGACCAAGCCCACCGCGCCGCCGGCCGCCGTCAGGTTGGCCGCCAGGGTCAGAGGACCGCCATGGGTGGTGGTCAGGGTCAGGGTGTTCCCGGTTCCCGCGTCCACGGTCCCGTTCACGGTCAGGCCGCTCGCCTTGGCGTCCGTGATCGCGACGTTCCCCGCGCCGGTGTTGGTGAAGCCCGAAACACTGTCGAACAGGTTGGCGTTGGTCAGACTGGCGCCGCCGACCGACGAGCCGGCCAGGGTCGCTGAGGTGATGAACCCGAAGGGCTGGGCGATCGGGCCCGCCGACACGAGGTCGACCTGGCCGCCGGCGCTGAGCGGCGAGGAAAGCGTCAGGCCCGCCGCCGTGGTGGTCAGGGAGATGTTTCCCGAAATGGTCTGAAGCCCGGAGACCGTCAGCCCGGAGGCCGCGCCGCTCACGAGGCTGAAATTGCCGGGGGTCGAGAAGGCGGCGAGATTCAGAACGACGTTGCCGCCGCCGTTCAGGATGACGTCGGCGCCGGCCGAGCCGGTGAGGGCGGTGGCCAGGATCGATCCGGTCGGCGCCTCGGTGATCCCGGCGATGGAGGTAAAGTTGACGATGGCGCCCGAAGCAGCGCCGACCAGGGTGATCGGACCGCCGGCCCCCGTGTCGATGTTGAGCGTGTTGCCGAGTCCGGCGTCCACGGTTCCGGTCATGGTCAGGCCGGTGAGTTGAGCGTCGGTGATCGAGACGGCGCCGACCCCGGTGTTGGTGAAACCCGCCAGGGTGTCGAACAGGTTGGCGTTCGTCAGACTCGCCCCGCCGGCCGAGGAGCCCGTGAGATTCGCCGCAGTAATGATCCCGCCGGTCTGGTTGAGCGCGCCGGCCGAGACCAGGTCCACCGTGCCGCCGGCCGCGGAAAGGCTGGCCGCCAGGGTCAGGGAACCGGCGTTGGTGGTGGTCAGGGCCAGGGTGTTTCCGGCGCCCGCGTCGACCGCCGAGGTCACCGTCAGGCCGCTCGCCTGGGCGGCGGCGATCGAGACGTTCCCGACCCCGCTGTTGGTGAAGCCCGCCAGCGTGCCGAACAGGTTGGCGCCCGTGAGGCTGGCGCCGCCCGCCGACGAACCGGTCAGGATCGACGTCGTAATGACCCCAGCCGTCTGGGAGATCGCGCCGGCGGAGATCAGGTCAACTGTCGCGCCGGCCGCGGTCAGGTTCGCCGCCAGGGCCAGGGGACCGCCGCTGGTGTCGAGCGTGAGCGTATTGCCGGCGGCGGCGTCAACGCCGCCGGTCACCGTCAGGCCGGCAGCCTGGGCGTCGGTGATCGAGACGTTCCCGACCCCGGTGTTGGTGAAGCCGGCCAGGGTGTCGAACAGGTTGGCGTCCGTCAGGCTGGCGCCGCCGCCGGACGAGCCCGTGAGGTTCGCCGCGGTGACTATCCCGCCGGTCTGGGTCAGCGGCCCGGCCGACACCAGATCCACCGTTCCGCCGCTCGCCGACAGGTTGGAGGCCAAGGTCAGCGGACCACCGGTCGTGGTGGTCAGGGTCAGGGTGTTCCCGGCGCCGGCGTCGACCGCCGAGGTCACCGTCAGGCCCGAGGCCTTGGCGTCGGTCATCGAGACATTGCCGACCCCGCTGTTGGTGAAGCCCGCCAGCGTGTCGAACAGGTTGGCGCGTGTCAGGCGGGCGCCGCCCGCCGACGAGCCGGTCAGGACCCCCGTGGTGATGATTCCCGCCGTCTGGGTCATCGACCCGGCCGAGACCAGATCGACGGTCCCGCTCGCCGCCGACAGGCTCGCCGACAGGGTCAGCGGACCACCGGTCGTGGTGAGCGACAGGGTGTTCCCGCCTCCGGCGTCCACCGCCCCCGTCACCGTCAGGCCGGCGCCGCGGGCGTCGGCGATCGACACATTGCCCACGCCGATGTTGGTGAAGCCGGCGAGGCTCGCGAACAGGTTGGCGTCGGCGAGGTTGGCCCCGCCGGCCGATGAGCCGGTGACCGCGCCCGTGGTGACGACGCCGCTCGTCTGGCTGAGCGCGCCGGCGGAGACCAGGTCGACCGTTCCGCCGCCGGCGGTGAGATTGGCCGCCAGGGTCAGGGAACCCCCGTTGGTCGTCGTCAGGGTAAGGGTGGCGCCGGTCCCCGCGTCCACCGCACTCGTCACCGTCAGGCCGGTCGCCTGGGCGTCGGTGATCGCGACATTGCCGACGCCGGAATTGGTGAAGCCCGCCAGGGTGTCGAACAGGTTGGCGTCGGTCAGGCTCGCCCCGCCGACCGACGATCCGGTCAGCGACGCCGTGGTGATCATCCCTGCCGTCTGGCTGACCGGGCCCGCCGAAACGAGGTCGACCAGGCCGCCGCTGGCGGTCAGATTCGCGGACAGGGTCAGGGCCGCCGACGGCGCCGTGGTGGTCAGGGTCAGGGTGTTCCCGGCGCCGGCGTCGACCGCCGCGCTCACCGTCAGGCCGGCGGCCCGGGCGTCGGTGATCGACACATTGCCGACCCCGCTGTTGGTGAAGCCGGCCAGGGTCGCGAACAGGTTGGCGTCGGTCAGGCTCGCGCCGCCGGCCGAGGAACCGGTCAACGTCGCCGTGGTGATGATCCCCGCTGTCTGGGTCAGCGGACCGGCCGAGACCAGGTCCACGGTTCCGCCGGCCGCCGTCAGGTTGGCCGCCAGGGTCAGCGGACCGCTGCTGGTGTCGAGCGTGAGGGTGTTACCGGCGGCGGCGTCCACCGCGCCGGTCATCGTGAGGCCGGTGGCCTGGGCGTCGGTGATCGAGACGTTCCCGACCCCGGTGTTGGTGAAGCCGGCCAGGGTGTCGAACAGGTTGGCGCCCGTCAGGCTGGCGCCGCCGCCGGACGAGCCCGTGAGGTTCGCCGCGGTGATGATCCCGCCGGTCTGGGTCAGGGCACCGGCCGACACCAGGTCCACCGTGCCGCCGGCGGCGGTCAAGCTCGCCGCCAGGGTCAGCGGTCCAGCGCTGGTGGTGGTCAGGGTCAGGGTGTTGCCGGTCCCGGCGGCCACGGCGCCGGTCACCGTCAGGCCGCTCGCCCGGGCGTCGGTGATCGAGACGGCGCCGACCCCGCTGTTGGTGAAGCCCGCCAGGGTGTCGAACAGGTTGGCGCGCGCCAAGCTGGCGCCGCCGGCCGACGATCCGGTCAGGACCGACGTCGTGATGGTCCCCAGGCCCTGCGTCAGTGCGCCGGTCGACACCAGATCGACGGTCCCGCCCGCCGCGGCCACGCTCGCCGACAGGGTCAGGGACCCGCCATTGGTGGTGGTCAGGGTCAGGGTGTTCCCCGCTCCCGCATCCACCGCGCCGGCCACCGTCAGGCCGCTCGCCTTGGCGTCGGTGATCGTGACGTTCCCGACGCCGCTGTTGGTGAAGCCGGCCAGGCTGTCGAACAGGTTCGCGCCGGCGAGACTGGCGCCGCCGGCCGAGGAGCTGGTCAGGACGCCGCTGGTGATGACGCCCCCGGTCTGGGAGAGCGGGCCGGCCGACACCAGGTCCACCGTACCGGCGCCGGCCGCAGTCAGGCTGGCCGCCAGGGTCAGGGGACCGCTGCTGGTGTCGAGCGTGAGGATATTGCCGGTCCCCGCGTCCACGGCGCCGGTCACCGTCAGGCCCGTGGTCTTGGCGTCGGTGATCGAGACGGCGCCGACCCCGCTGTTGGTGAAGCCGGCCAGGGTGTCGAACAGGTTGGCCTGGGCGAGGCTGGCGCCGCCGACCGACGAGCCGGCCAGGGCGCCGGCGCTGAATGTCCCGGCCACCTGGTCGATCGAGCCCGCCACCGCCAGGGTGAGGGTCCCGAGCCCGATGTTCACCGCCCCGTTCAGCGCGAGGTTCTGGCTGTCGGCCAAGGTCAAGGCGCCGTTGGCGGTGTCGGTGAAGACCGCCAGCGTCCCGATGGCGTTGGCGGGGTTGTCGAACGAGGCCCCGCCCGACGACGAGCCAGTCAGGATGGCGGCGGTGATCGTCGCGCTGTCGGCCAGGATCGTTCCGGTCGAGGTCAGGGCGAGGGTCCCGGTCCCGATGTTCACCGCGCCGGTCACCACCAGGCTCTGATTGTCGGCCAGCGTGACATTGCCGTTGGCCGTGTCGGTGAAGGGACCGAAGGTTCCGATCGTGTTGAGGCCGTTGTTCAGCGCCGCCCCGCCGGCCGAGGAGCCGGTTACCATGCCCGCGGCGATGGTCCCGAACGGACCCTCGCCGATCGTTCCGGCCGAGGTCAGGGTCACGGTCTGACCGCCGGCGCTGACCGACCCCTGCAGCGAGATGTTCCCGCTCGTGGTGGTCGCGAAGCTCGTCGGTCCGAAGAGCGCCGTTGTCGCTCCGACCGTCAGGCCCGTGGCGCCCTGAAGGGTCAGGGCCCCGCCCATCGACATGAGGCCGACAGCCGAGGTGTCGAGCGCGCCCGTGCTGGTCACCGTCAGGTTGCGCACGGCCGTCAACGGTGTCGCCAGCGCCAGATCGCCCAGCCCGTTGACGGTGAAGTCACGGCCGGGGAGCACCGCGAGGGTCTGGCCCGCAAACGTCGCGGCCGTAGCGGTGTAGTCTCGCGCCACGAGCGGCGCGACGCTGAGGTTCAGGGTATTGGCGGCCGACAGGTTCAGATCCTGGCCCGTGAACAGAAGGCCTGTGATGCTCTCGGTGAGGTCGCCGGCGGTGTTGGCCAGGGTCAGGCTGTTGCCGGCTCCGGAATCGACGACCCCCGCGATGGTCAGGCCGGTGGCCTGGGCGTCGGTGATCGAGAGACCGCCGAGACCGGTGTTCGTGAACGTCCCGAGGGTGTCGAACCGGTTGGCCCCGGTCAGGCTGGCGCCGCCGACGGATGAGCCGCTGAGGGTCGCGGTGGTGATGACGCCCGCCGTCTGCGTGATGGCGCCGGCCGAGACCAGGTCCACGCCGCCGGCCGCCGCGGTCAGGTTCGCCGACAGCGTCAGCGGACCGGCGTTGGTCGTCGTCAGGGTCAGGGTGTTGCCGGTCCCGGCGTCCACCAGGCCGGTTACGGTCATGCCGCTCGGCTTGGCGTCGGTGATCGATACGCCGCCAACGCCGGTGTTGGTGAAGCCGGCCAGGCTGTCGAACTGGTTGGCGCCCGTCAGGCTCGCGCCGCCGATGGAGGACCCCTTGAAGCTCGCCGCCGCGATCACCCCGGTGGTCTGGTTGATCGGGCCGGTGGTGTTGAGGGTCAGCGCGCCGTTGACGGTGATGTTCTGGGCGAGGGTGAAGAGGCCGCTCGTATCGATGGTGAAGTTACGCCCGGGGCTGAATACCGGCGCCAGGGCGAGGCTGGAGAACGACGGCGCCGAGATGGTGTAGTCGCGCACGATGATGGGCGCGACGTTCAGACTGACGATCGTGCCGGCGGTGAGGCTCAGGTCCTCGCCGGCGCTGAGGGACCCGGCGGTCTGGGTGATCGCGCCGGCGGCGTTGAGGGTGATACCGCCGCCGACGCCGCCGAAGGCTGTCGCCGTCAGATTCCCGCCTGTCGCGCCTGGACCCAGGAGGATGTCACCGCTCAAAGTGGTGATCGAGAGGTTGCCCTCGGCCGGGCCGCCGCCCGCGCCGGCGGAGACCCGGCCCACCACGTTGAGCGTCTGGTTGTTGGTCAGCGCGAAGTCGGCGCCCGATCCGCTGGTCGAGAACGTCCCAAGCGTCCCGATCAGGTTGGAGCCGGCGAGGCTGGCGGGGCCTGCCGCGGTTCCCGTCAGCGTTCCGGTGGTGATGATCCCCGCCGTCTGGCTGATCGCGCCGGCGGAGACCAGGTCCACCGTTCCCGCCGAGGCGGTCAGGCTCCCCGACAGGGTGAGCGACGAGCCGCCGGTGGTCGTCAGGTCGAGGGTGTTCCCCGTCCCCGCATCGACGAGACCCGTCACGGTCAGCGCCGCCCCGTCGGTGATCGAGACAGTCCCGACGCCCGTGTTGACGAACCCGCCCAGGGTGGCGAACAGGTTGGCGCCGGTCAGGTTGGCCCCACCCGCCGATGAGCCGCTGAGGCTCCCGGTGGTGATGAAGCCCGACGACTGGTTGAGAACGCCGGCCGAGACGAGGTCCACAGCGCCGCCCGGCGCGATCAGGGCGCCCGCCAGGGTCAGGGGGCCGCCGCTGGTGGTGGTCAGGGTCAGGGTGTTCGCCCCGGCGTCCACCGAGGCGTTGATGGTCAGGCCGCTCGCCTTGGCGTCGGTGATCGAGATGTTGCCGACGCCGCCATTGGTGAAGCCCGGCAGGGTGTCGAACAGGTTGCCATCGGTGAGGCTCGTGGCGCCCACGGACGAGCCGGTCAGCGCGGCGGTGGTGATGATCCCCGTCGTCTGGGTCAGCGCGCCCGCCGAGACCAGGTCCACGGTGCCGCCGGCCTCGGTCAGGCTTGCCCCCAGGGTCAAGGGACCGGCGGTTGTGGTCAGGGTGAGGATGCTCCCCCCGGTCCCGGCGTTGACCGCGCCGGTCACCGTCAGGCCGGTGACCTGGGCGTCGGTGACCGAGAAGCCGCCCGGGCCCGTATTGGTGAAGCCCGCCAGGGTGTCGAAGAGATTCGCGTCCGTCAGGCTGGCGCTCCCGGCCGCGGAGCCGGTGAGCGTGCCGGTGGTTATGACCCCCGACGTCTGGTTGAGCGAGCCGGTCGTGACCAGGTCCACCGTTCCGCCGGCCGCCTTGAGGTCGGCGCCGAGCGAAAGGCCCCCGGTGCTGGCGGTCAAGGTCAGCGCGTTGCCGGGTCCGGCGTCGACGGCTCCGGTCACGTTCAAGGAGCCGCTGGCGGACGTGATGCTCACACCGCCGGCGCCGGTGTTGATGAGGCCGCCGAGGTTGGTGAACAGGTTGGCCTGGGCCAGCGTCGTCCCGCCGACGGACGAGCCGGTCACCGTCGTGGCGGTGATGATTCCGGTCGCGGTCTGGCCGATCGTCCCCAGCGACGTCAGGGTCAGGGTCTGGCCGGTCGCGTTCACCGGCCCTTGCAGGGAGATGTTCCCGCCTGGCGTGGTGGTCGAGAAGGTCGTGGCGCCCAGGAGCGCCGTCGTGGGCCCGACCGTGAGGCCCGTGGCGCCCTGGAGCATAAGAGTCCCGCCGGCCGCCTTCAGCGCCACGGCGCTAGTGTCCAGCGCGCCGGAGCTGGTCACCGCAAGGTTGCCCACTGCCGTCAGCGGCGTGGCCAGGGTGAGACCAGCCAGGGCGGTGACCGTGAAGTTCCGACCGGGGAGCGCGGCAAGGACCGGACCGACGAACGACGCGGCCGCGACCTGGTAGTCGCGGGGCACCACCGGCGCCGAAACCACCGTCAGGACGGTGGCGGCCGACAGGGTCAGATCGTTCCCTGTGGTCAGGATCCCGACTGCAGGGACAGTCAGAGGGCCGGCCGTGTCGACCAGGATCAGGCTGTTGCCCGCTCCGGTCTTCACCACGCCCGTAATGGTCAGGCCGGTGGCCTTGGCGTCGACGATCGACACGTCTCCGACCCCGGTGTTGGTGAAGCCGGTCACGGTGTCGAACAGGTTGAGGCCGCTGTTCAGGGCGGCGCCGCCCACGGAGGACCCGGTCAGGGCGCCGGTGGTGATGACGACGCCCGCCGTCTCGGTGATGGGGCCGGCGCTGGCCGTCAGGGTCAGGGTGTTCCCGGTCCCGGCGTCCAGGGCCCCGGTCACCATCAGGCCGCTCGTCTTGGCGCCGGTGAACGACACATTGCCGACGCCGGTGTTGGTGAAGCCCGCGATCGTGTCGAACAGGTTGGCCTGCGCGAGCGTCGCGCCGCCCACGGACGAGCCCGTCACCGAGGATGCGGTGATGATCGCGGACGCCGTCTCGTCGATCGTGCCTGCAGAGTTCAGGGTCAGGGTCTGGCCGGTCGCGTCCACCGCGCCCTGCAGCGAGATGTTCCCGCTCGCCGCGGTGGTGGAGAAGTTCGTGGCTCCCGAGGTCGCCGTCGTCGACCCGACGCTGAGGCCGGCGGCGCCCTGGAGCGTCAACGTTCCGCCGGTCGCCGCGAGGTTCGCGCCCGTGGTGTCCAGCGACCCGGTGCTGGTCACCGTGAGGTTGCGCGTCGCCGTCAGGTCGGTGGTCAGAGTGAAGTCGGCCAGGGCGTTGACGGTGAAGTCCCGGCCCGGACTGAAGTTCGGGTTGAGGGTCTTCGGGCCCGAGAATGTGGCGGCGGTGATGATGTAGTCCCGGCCCACCGACGGTGTGGCGCCCAGGTCGATGTCGAGGCCCGCCGAAAGGATCAGGTCGAGCCCGGCGACGAGCGCCGAGCCGGAACCGCCGCCCGACTGGCTGATCTTGCCGGTGGTGGTCAAGGCGATGGAGCCGACCGTGTTGGAGAGGCCCTTGGTGGCTAGGTCGCCGGTGTCGGCCAGCACTACGTCGCCCGAGGTCGCGTTGGTGAAGTTCGTGAAGGATGCGACGGCGTTGGCCGCGTTGTTGAACGACGCCCCGCCCGCTGACGTGCCCGTCAGAGTCCCGGCCGTGATCACCGCGGTGTCCCCAGCGATGGCCCCGCTCGAGTTGAGCGTCAGGGTCCCGTTCCCCAGGCTCACCGTCCCGGTCACCGTCAGGGCCTGACCGTCGGTCACCGTTATGTTGCCGTTGCTGCTGTCGCTGAACGGCCCGAAGGTCCCGATAGCGTTGGCTGTGTTGTCGAACGAGGCCCCGCCCGACGACGAGCCGGTCAGTGTCCCGGCCGTGATCGTCGCAGTGTCCGCCACGATGTGCCCGGTCGAGGTCAGCGAGAGTGTTCCTGTACCCAGGCTCACCGCGCCGGTCACGTTCAGGTTCGCGCTGTCGACCAGGGTGACGTTGCCGTTGGCGCTGTCGCTGAACGGACCGAAGGTCCCGATGTTGTTGGCCGCCGTAGTGAACGAAGCTCCGCCCACGGACGAACCCGTCAGGGTGGAGGTGGTGATTAGGCCCGTCGTCTGGCTGACAGCCCCGGCCGAAACCAGGTCCACGGTCCCGGGCCCGCCAGTCGCTTTCAGGTTCGCCGACAAGGTCAGCGATCCGCCGTTGGTCGTCGTCAGCGTCAGGGTATTGTTGTTCCCCGCGTCCACCACCGCGCTCACCGTCAGGCCGGTCGCCTGAGCGTCGGTGATCGAAAGATTGCCGGACCCGGTGTTCACGAAGCCGGCGAGGGTGTCGAAGGCGTTCGCGTCTGTCAGGCTCGCCCCGCCCGACGATGATCCGCTCAGGGTCGCGGTGGTGATGATCCCGGACGTCTGGCTCAGCGTCCCGGCGGAGACCAGGTTCACCGCTCCACCGGCGGCGGGCGCGCTCAGGTTCGCCGACAGGGTGAGGGAACCCCCGCTGGTGGTCGTCAGGCTCAGGGTGTTGCCGGCGCCGGCGTCCACGGCGCCCGTCACCGTAAGGCCCGTGTGCTGGGCGTCGGTGATCGAAAGATTGCCGACGCCGGTGTTGGTGAAGCCGGCAAGGGTGTCGAACAGGTTGGCGGCGGTCAGGCTCGCGCCGCCGACCGAAGCCCCGGACAGCGTTCCGACTGTGATCGCGCCGCCCGCGGTCTGGGTGATCGCGGCGCCGGAGTTGAGGACGAGGGCGCTGCCCGAGTTCGACCCTGCGATCGTGGCGTTGAGGGCGATCGCGCCCGCCGCGTTGAGCGTGAGGCTGTTGGCGGTGCTCCAGCTCACCGGCGCCGAGACGGTGATGGCGCCGGTCTGGCCGGCGGTGGCGGGGGAACCCACCGTGGTGACCGTCACGTTGGAGCCGGCCAACTGGGTGTTGAGCGTGGAGTTGAGCAGCACCGAGGGCGAAGCACTGGCCGTGTCCGTGATGGGGCTGGGACTGGTCCCCGTGGTGGTCACCCCCGTAGTGGCGGTGTTCGCGATGGTGAGATCAGTCGGGTCGAGCAGTAGCGTTCCCACCTTGCCGCCCGGCGCGGTCAGGTTGGTGAAGCCGGCGTAGGTCAGAACCTCGTGGCTCGAGACCTCCGCGGCCCCGCCCTTGCCGCCGAGGCCCGCGCCCCTGGCCGAAATCTCACCGGAGAAGGCGGTATTGTCGGTCGACCAGACGACGACGGAGCCGCCGTCGCCGTGAGCCGTCGCGTCGGCGGCGATCGTGGTGGCGGCGTCGATGCTGGCGGTCGAGGCCTGGGCGAGGGCGCCGCCGCCGTGGGCGTCGCCGCCGATGTGGATCGCTCCCCCGCCGGCGGCGCCCGACGCATCAAGGCTGGCGCCGGCGAGCGTCAAGTTCCGCCCGGTGACGGTGATATCTCCGCCGAGCCCCGTCCTGGATGTGGCGTCCAGCGCACCGGAGAGATCGACGGACCCGGCCGAGACGATCTCGATCGACCCGGCGGCGACCACGCCCCCGATCTGGCGGGTGGTTCCCGTCGTCGCCAGCTTGACCGAGCCGGTGGCGCCGGCGTCGATGTCACCGGTGAGGACAATGTTGCCGGCCGTGTCGATTTCAACGCCGGAGGCGGTGACAGTTCCGGAAAGATCGATCAGTCCGCTGGCGGCGGCGAGAGCCGTCTTCAGCACCGCGGCGTTGTCGTTCAGCAGATCGAAGTCGGCGATACCGACTCTGTTGTTGGTGGCCAGGACGCCGTTGGCGGTCACCTTGCCGTGAATGAACACACCCCCATCGGCGAGGAACCAGATGTTCCCGCCCGTGGCGTTGTGGAACTCGCCGCTCACCGTGCCGCCCTTGTCGATAACGATCGACGCGCCGACCGGCACCCGGTTGAGCACGATGGCGTTGGCGCTGCTGGTGAAATCGAAGGTCAGCGAGTTCGTCGAGCCGACGCCGAACGTCTTCCAGTCGATCAGCGTGCGCTGGGCCGGCAGGGTCAGCGTCGCCGCCGTTCCGGTGGAGGTGTAGTTGACCGTGCCCGGGGCGACGGCGACGCCGGAGAGGACCTTGGCGGCGATCTTGCCGGCGCCGGCGGTGGTGAGATTGACCGCCGCCTGGGTGGGCAGGATGTTGGTGGCCCGCGCCACGTCGGCCGCCGAGAGCAGCGCCAGGCCGCAGAACGCCGAGCCTCCCAACAGGAGGGCGCGAAGGGCGGTCCTGGACCGCGCCGGCCCGGCGGCGCTGGCAGACGGCATTGCTCTTTCCTTTGGGGCGAACATGCGGCGCTCAGTGGGCAATGATGATCTGGACGAGGAACCGCTCGTGCGGCTTCTCCATTGCAGAGGGTATCGGTTTATCGAGGGGTTTGGCGTAGCCCAGGTCCAAACGCACGGTGTGGCCGCGCGAGTCATAGGGAAGCCGTATTTCCATACCCGCGCCAAGTGAGCGAAGTGTCACATCGACCTGGCCCTGCTCGAGGTAGCCCACATAGGCGAGGTCGTAGAAGACGTAGGGCGTCAGGCGGATCGTGCGCCTGAACGGGATCGGGCCAAGTTCGATAAGGAGTTCGCCCGAGGCGACCCGGTCGCCCGAGGCGGAGTTGGGATCGTAGCCGCGGCCGATGGTCAGGTTGCCGATCGCCTGCTCCTCATAGGCCAGCAGCGGCCGGTCGGCCCACTCGCCGATGAAGTGGCCACTGAAGGTGATGGGGACGAACCTGGGGTCATCCGGCGTGATCCTGAGCGAGGCGTGGCCCTCGCCGCGCACCACCCAGGCGTCGGCCCGGCCCTGATTGCGGGAGAGCGCCTGCGCTCCCGCCTTGCTGGCGCCCAGGACATCCAGCCCCTTGCGCCCTTCCACCGACAGGTCGGCCTGCGTGGACACCAGGTTGTCGAGCAGCGGCCGATCGATGGCCGCAGCGCTGGCGTCGGCGCGCAGCCACGCGACGCGCAGGCTGTCGTCCGAGAGCGGCTGGCCGCTCTTGAAGGTCGTGGTCTGGTTGATGAAGTCCATGCCGCCGGCGAGGAGCAGGCTGTGGCGCTGGAGGCGGATGAGGGGATAGTCGACCTCGAACGTCCCGATGTAGGAATCGCCGGTGAGGTCGAGTTGCTTGAGGATGTCGCCCGGCCGCGAATGACCCCAGGAGAACGACGCCTGGCCGAACAGGCCGCTGTCGCCGATCTTGGCCGCTTCGATGATCTGGGCCACCTCCTGGCGATTGTTGCCGAGGGTGGTGTAGGCGATCAGCGACGTCTTCTCGCCCCATGAGGTGAGACCGTTGAAGTCGATCCGGGCGATGGCATTCCACGGCCCGAGGGACTTGGCGTTGACGTTGGAGATCAGGCCGAACTCGTCGATGGCGGTGCGCTTGATCGTGACCAGCAGGTCCAGTCCCTCGGGCGGCGCCCCCGGGGTGGTGGAGTGGACGATCTTGGCGTTGGCCTGGACACCGGGAATGTCGTTGACCAGCAGCAGCCACCTCTGGGCCGAATCCAGGTCGAACCTGTCGCGGCGGCGCAGGTGGTTGAGATAGGCCTCGGCCTTGGCCTGGGCCGGACCGATGTCGTCGCCGTCGAACCGGACCGAGATGATCTTGGCCGCGATCACCCGGAACTTGACCACGCCGCCGGCTATGGTCTGGGGCGGAATGATCACCCGGGCGAGGACGCCGCGCTGGAAGATCCGCTCGGCGAGCCGGTCGCGGATGTCGCACAGTTCGCGGGGCGTGATGCGGTGGCCGAGCGCGCCGCCCCAGGCGGTCTGCCTGTCGTGTTCGCTGAGGATCCTGGCCGGGTCTTCGATCACGCCCTGGTGGAAATCGAAAGCCAGGGCCGGGTCGTCGGAGAGCTGGCAGACCTCCCGGGCCGGACCGCTGAAGACGTCGTTGGGGCGCTGGCGGCGGGCCGGTTCGACCTGCTGAGCCGGATTGACCTGTTCCTTCGATTGCCCCGCCGCCTGCGGCGCTGGAACTGGCGGCGGCGCGGCCTGGGCCAGGGCGCCGCCGGCCGCGACGACAACGCCCACACCCGTGAGACTCGCCAAACCGGCGCGCCATGCGCGTCTTATGTTCATTGCACCCCCTGGTTGGCCGGATTATCGCGCGGCCAGCGCTACGTCCCCTCTCCGGGCCCCCCGGCCCGGGCCGCCTAGTTCAGCATGCGGGCCTCGACGCGGCGGTTGCGCGGATCGCGAGGCTGATCAGGCACCGCCAGGCCTTCGGCGCCATAGCCCTTGGCCTGCAGGCGCGAGGATTCCACCCCGTGGGCAACCAGGAAGGCCCTGACGGACTCGGCGCGGGCCTGGGACAGGGCCAGGTTCTTGTCCGCCGACCCGGAGGCGTCGGTATGTCCGCCGATCTCGAACCGCTTGCGCGCCAGCGACGGATCACGCAGGGCGTCCGCGAACTTGGCCAGCTTCGCCTCGCTGTCGCCGGTGAGCTCAGCCGAGCCCGGCTTGAAGTTGACCTTCAGATCGCTCAGCAGGCTGGGCCGGACCATCTGCGCCGGTTTCGACGCCCTCACATCCTTGACCGCGGCGGACGTCGGGGTCCGCGGGGACTGAGCCTGGGGCTTGGCCATCGAGCCGGAGAACAGCGTGAAACCCCGCTGGGCGGCGCTGTCGTCGACCACCGGGCACGCGCCGGACGCGTCGCGCTCCTCGCCATTCTCGCACGCGCCGTTCTGTGGCGGCGCCGCGTCGTTGGCGGCGGTCTGCATCTCCTTGACGTAATCGTTGGTTGACGGCGCCGCCGGCTCGGCAGCGAAAACCGGCGCGGCGATGGCCATCACGCCCGCCGCGAGCACCAAAGTCAGCTTATTCATTACGCAACCCTCCGCCTCATAAGGCGTTATCATGGATTCCCTCACGAGCAAAGCCAGCGCGTTTCAACGGGGCAGCGTTCAGCCCCGCGCGCGCAGGACCGCAGCCCGGACCAGCGGCAGGCGGTCGTTGCCGAAGTACATGTCGCTCCCGTTCACGAAGATCGTCGGGGAGCCGAACCCGCCGCGCGCCATCACCTCGTCGGTGTTGGCCTTCAACGCCGCCTTGACCGCCGGATCGGCGATCCCGGCCAGCACGCGGGCCGGCTCGACGCCCGCGGCGCGGCACACCCCTTCCAGCACCTCGTCGCGGGAGATGTCTTCGTTCCGGCCGAAGTAAGCTTCGAACGCGGCGCGGGCGAAGTCGACCAGCTTGCCCTGCCTCTCCAGCAGCAGGCAGGCGCGCATGGCCTTGACGCTGTTCACCGGAAAGACGGTGGGCGGGAAGATGATGGTGAGATCGGCCTGGCGCGCCCAGTCCTGCAGGTCCTTCCGCATGTAGGCCGCCTTGACCGGCACCGGCCGCTCGCGGCCGGCGTAAACGCTCGGATTGACGGTGTTGAAGATCCCGCCGACCAGGATCGGGCGCCAGTGGATCCTCTCACCCAGCTCGCCCGCCAGCGGCTGCAGGTTGTGGAACGCCAGATAGGTCCAGGGGCTGGAACAGTCGAAGAAGACTTCGATCATCCGGCGGCCGCTCCTCTCGATTGGTCACGCCCGCGATCCGCCGTCGACGGGCAGGTCCGGGCCGGTAATATAGCCCGCTGGCGGCGCCCGGGATCAAGGCGGCCTTGCTTCTGAGTCCGGCGCCCCGCGTCATCGATCCGTTCCCTCCACGGAGCCTCATCCATGCAGTTGAGCCGAGACGACCTCAAGCGGGCCTACCGCAGCATGTTCACCATCCGCACCTTCGAGGAGCGGGTCACCAAGGAGTTCGCCTCGGGCAACATCCCGGGCTTCGCCCACGTCTACATCGGCCAGGAGGCGTCCGGGGTCGGGGTCTGCTTCGACCTCACCGACGAGGACTACATCGGCTCGACCCATCGCGGCCACGGCCACTGCATCGCCAAGGGCTGCGACGTGGAGGGCATGATGCTGGAGATCATGGGCAAGCAGGGCGGCCTGTGCGGGGGCAAGGGCGGCTCCATGCACATCGCCGACATGTCCAAGGGGATGCTCGGGGCCAACGCCATCGTCGGCGGCTCGCCGCCCATCGCGGTGGGCGCGGCCCTGACCCAGAAGCTCAGGAAGACCGGCAAGGTCGCGGTGGCCTTCAGCGGCGACGGCGCCTCCAACCAGGGCACCACCTTCGAGGCCCTCAACATGGCCGTGGTGCTGGGCGCGCCGGCCATCTTCGCCTTCGAGAACAACGGCTATGGCGAGCACACCGCGACCAGCTACGCGGTCGGGGCGCCCTCCATCGCCGAGCGCGCCAAGAGCTTCGGCATGCCCGCCGAGGTGGTGGACGGCTCGGACTTCTTCGCGGTGCGCGAGGCCATGGGCCGGGCCCTGGAGCGCGGTCGCGCCGGCGAGGGCCCCTACGCCCTGGAGATTGTCTGCTCGCGGTTCCAGGGACACTTCATCGGCGACCCGCAGGGCTACCGGCTGCCGGAAGAGCTGGCCAAGGCGCGGGCCAACGATCCCCTGCCGCGCTTCCGCACCGGGGTGACCGAGGCCGGCCTGCTGGAGAACGCCGACCTCGACTCCATTGAGCGGGAGGTCGCCTCCGAGGTGGAGGACGCGGTTCAGCTGGCCATGGCGGCGCCGCGCCCGGACATCAAGACCCTCGAAACAGACGTCTACGTCAGGTATTGAAATGTCAAAGAAAACCTACAGCCAGGCGATCAACGAGGCCCTGCGCCAGGAGATGCGCCGCGATCCCAATGTGATCGTCATGGGTGAGGACGTGGCCGGCGGCCACGGCGCCTCGGGCGACACCGGCAGCGTGGGCGGCGTGTTCGGCCTGACCCGCGGCCTCTACAAGGAGTTCGGACCGGACCGGGTGCTGGACACCCCGATCAGCGAGAGCGCCATCATCGGCGCGGCCTCGGGGGCGGCGGTCACCGGCATGCGACCGGTGGCGGAGATCATGTTCGTCGACTTCGTCGGCGTCTGCTTCGACCAGATCTACAACCAGGCCGCCAAGTTCCGCTACATGTTCGGCGGCAAGGCCAAGACCCCGATAGTCATTCGCACCGCCATCGGCGCGGGGCTGCGCGCCGGGGCCCAGCACAGCCAGACCTTGCACCCGCTCTTCACCATGGTGCCGGGCTTGAAGGTGGCGATGCCGGCCAGCCCCTATGACGCCAAGGGCCTGCTGATCAACGCCATCCGCGACGACGATCCGGTGATCTTCATGGAGTCCAAGCTGCTCTATGGCATGGAGGGCGAGGTGCCGGACGAGGCCTACCGCATCCCCTTCGGCGAGGCGAACATCGTGCGCGAGGGCAAGGACCTGACCTTCGTCGCGTTCGGGGCCATGGTCCCGCGCGCCCTGGCCGTCGCGGGCGTCCTGGCCGCCGACGGGATCAGCGTCGAGGTGGTCGACCCGCGCACGACCTCGCCGCTCGACGAGGACACCATCCTCGAGAGCGTCGGGAAGACCGGCCGCCTGGTGATCATCGACGAGAGCCCGCCGCGCTGCAGCCTGGCGGCGGACGTGTCATCCATGGTCGCCGACAAGGGTTTCGGCTCGCTCAAGGCGCCGATCGGCAAGGTCACCTGCCCCCACACGCCGGT
>Ga0070730_10002044_pt1 | contig 18620 bp, 22 predicted proteins | sample Coa_R1_3_FD_66447 | JGI IMG/M metagenome (GOLD analysis project Ga0070730, IMG submission 66447) | Surface soil microbial communities from Centralia Pennsylvania, which are recovering from an underground coalmine fire - Coalmine... | ecosystem: Environmental > Terrestrial > Soil > Unclassified ... | reverse complement strand
CGCAGCGCCAGGATGAACAGGACCCCGCAGACGAGGTAGGCGAGCGAGGCCAGGTTGGCGATCATCTAAGCCTTGCCCCCCGGCGTCCGGTCTTTCTTGCGGTACATGGCCAGCATGCGCTGGGTGACCAGGAAGCCGCCAAAAATGTTCACCGACGCCAGCGCCGCGGCCACAGCGCCGGCGCCCTTGGAGACCCAGACGCCGCGGAGGTTCGCTCCCGGGTCGCCGTTTCCGTGCGCGGCGGCGGCCAGCAGGGCGCCGACGATGATCACCGAGGAGATGGCGTTGGTCACCGCCATCAGCGGCGTGTGCAGCGCCGGGGTGACGCTCCAGACGACGTAGTAGCCTACGAAGACGGCGAGCACGAAGATCGCCAGGCGAAAGATGGTTGGATCGACGTCCAAGACCGCCTCCTTCAGACCGCTTGCAGCGCGGGATGGATGATGTCGCCGCCGTGGGTGACCAGCGAGGACTTCAGGATGTCGTCCTCCTGGTCGGGGGCGACGGCCCCTTCCTTGATCAGGAGGGCGGCGAAGGCGGCCAGATTCCGCGCGTATAGGGAGGAGGCGTCGGCCGGGATTCGCCCGGCGAGATTGCTGATGCCGATGATCCGCGCCCCGCCGACGGGCACGATCTTGTCCGGCCGCGCCCCGGCGATGTTGCCGCCCTGCTCGACCGCCAGATCGACCAGGACCGAACCGGGCTTCATCGACATCACCTGCTCCTCGCTGACCAGCCGCGGGGCTGCGCGGCCGGGAATCAGGGCGGTGGTGATGACGATGTCCTGCTTCTTGATATGGTCGGAGACCAGGGCGGCCTGCTTTTCCTGATAGGCGGCGCTCATCGGCTTGGCGTAGCCGGCGGCCGTCTCGGCGGCCTTGAACTCCTCGTCCTCCACGGCGACGAATTTCGCGCCCAGGGACTCCACCTGTTCCCTGGCGGCGGGGCGAACGTCGGTGGCGGTGACCACGGCGCCCAGCCGGCGCGCCGTGGCGATCGCCTGCAGGCCGGCGACGCCCGCGCCCATCACGAACACCTTGGCCGGAGCGATGGCGCCGGCGGCCGTCATCATCATCGGCATGGCGCGGCCGTAGTGCTCCGCCGCCTCGATCACCGCCCGGTAGCCGGCGAGATTGGCCTGGCTGGAAAGCGCGTCCATGGCCTGGGCGCGGCTCGTGCGGGGCACGAACTCCATGGCGTAGGCGTCGACGCAGGCCCCGGCGAGGGCTTCCAGCACCTCGCGCTCGACATGCGGATTGAGCAGGCCCACCACGATGGCGCCCCGCTTGAGGAGGGCGATCTCTTCGTCGCTGGGTGCGCGCACCTTCAGCAGGATGTCGGCGTCGGCCAATGTGGCGGCGAGGTCCGCGCCGATCCTCGCCCCGGCGGCGGCGTACTCGGCGTCGGGCGTCGAGGCGCTGATCCCCGCGCCCGTCTCGACGGTCACCGAGACGCCGAGGGCCAGCAGCTTCTTGACCGCCTCCGGCGTCGTCGCCACCCGCGTTTCGCCGGCCCGACGCTCCCTGGTGACGGCGACAACGGCCATGATGATATCCCTCTAGAGCCCGGCGTCTGAAGGCGGGGTCGCCTTATGCCCGAATTGGGCCCTCGATGACATCATCAGGCCCTAGTGTTCCTGCGCGGGTTTGCCACGCCTGAGAAACCATATGCCCAGGCCCAGCACCACCAGGCCGGGGACCAGCCCCCCCAGGAAGTCGACCCCGAGACAGAACCACAGGGTCAGCATCAACACCAGGACCCCAATGTGCAGCGCTGCGTATTTCGTCAGTTCGTCGAAGACGCGGTAGGTCTGCACCTGTTCGCTGACGTTCTGATCGCCATGGTGATAGGTTTCGGCGGCGTCGTCCATGGTCCGGCGGGTCCCTGCTTAGATTCGGGTGGGGTCAAACGCGATGCGGCGCCAGGGTGCTACACCACTGGCGGGGGTCGCTCAAGCTGGCCATACCGCCAGGAGGGACCGCAGGGCCGCGACCAGGGCCAGTGGCTGGTCCACCATGATGTGGTGCTCGCTGTCCGGAATGACGATCTTCGGGATCGTGTCGGGAATCTTCGCCCGTCGCCACGAGCCCGGGCCGTGCCGGCGGATGATCTCGGAGCGGTCGCCAAAGACGTGGACGACCGGAATGGTGACGGTCGAGGGATCGAAGGCGATCATGCCGCCACGGTCGAGCTTGGTCCACAGGCCGGGGTCGAAGCGCCAGGTCCATCCCATCCCCGATCCGTCGGGCATGGGAGCCGGACGCAGGGAGCGCCGGGCGATGTAGTCGGCGATGAAGAGGTTGCCGGGGACCTGCGGGGGCATGAACCGGAAACGGGTAAGGGCCTGCTCCAGCGTCGGGTAGACGCGGTTGGTCCCGCCGCCCCGCCCCATAGGCCCGCGGAATCGCGCCGGCGTGCGGCCCGCGGCGCGCTCCTCCTTCTCCCATTGTTCCAGTTCTTCCATCGTCGGCGGCCCGCCGAAGCCGGTATCCACCAGGATGCAGGCCCGCATCCGGTCGGCGTGATGCGCGGCCGAGTAGAAGACCTGGGCGCCGCCGAAGGAGTGGCCGATGTAGATGGGTTTCGCCGACGCCTCGTAGAGACCGGCCGCCCGCGCGCATTCGAAGATTTCGCTGGCGAAGGTCTCGAAGCCATACTGCTCGCGCCAGTCCGACCCGCCCATGCCCGACAGCGACAGGGCCGCGACGCGGTAGTCGTCGGCGAAGAAGGGGGCGATGAAGCTCCACCAGTCGGCGTGGGCGCTGTTGCCGTGCACCAGGATGAGTCCCGGCTTGCCCCGATCGCCCCAGGTCAGCAGCTCGATGTTGGCCCCCAGGACCGGGACGAGGGCGCGCTCCGGCGCCCTGGCCACCGCCTGGTGAAACCAGGCCGGCGCGGGCGGCGCTTCTCCCGCGAACGGCGCCAGCGGCGAGGCGATCTCCGGCGGCAGGCCGGGATCGAGGTGTTGCGGCTGATCCTCGTCGATCAGCGCCGGAGGGTCGATTCCCTCACGAATGTCGTCGGCCATGCCCTATCTCACGCGTGACGCCCACACGGCGCTGCAGCATGACTAACAACCGTTTGAAAAATCGCAAGCGCCGATCGGGTCGCGCCCCGAGGGCCTGCGGCCTCGGCAGGGTTGACCGCCCGGCCCGATAAACCACGGCCGGACGGCAAGTTCAGGTCGCGGAGCCTGGTCCGATATCCCGGCGCGAATTCTCAGGCTCGAAGGTCATCTCTCAGAACAGAAGACTCGAATCAGCCGATCACTGCATCCAGCTCGGCGTACCCGTCCCGGTCTGCATGAAGCTGTACAGCAGGAAGGCGAGAAGCACCGCCGCGCACAAGCCGATTCCCCTGACGACCCAGGACTCCATCTTCTCCGCCAGATGGCGCGGCTTGTGGTGCTTGACCTTGACCTCTTGGCCTTCCCCCGGAACCACTGTGTTCTTCATTTCCTCACCCTTTCGATGAAGCACTCGGTCTTCAGTCGCCGCCTTCGACGCCAGAAAGGGCCCCGCGAAAGCTGAACCCCACGAGAGTCAGGCGACCGACTGCGGACCGGAATCAACAGCCGTGAAATAAAATATGCGCCTCCGCCCCGACCGCGTCAATATTCAGACAGCCTCGCCGCGATCCCGCAGGGTGGGATCTTCCGACACCCGCACCAGCGTCTTGCCGAAATTGCTGCCCTGCAGCATCTGCATGAAGGCGGCGGGGACGATTTCGAGGCCTTCCCGGATATCCTCGCGGTACCTGACTTCGCCCGAGGAGACCCACGGGGTCATCTCGGCCAGGAAGGCGTCATGGTGTTCGGCGACGAAATCGCCGACGAAAAGGTCGCGCACGGTCACGCCCCGCTCCTTGAACACACTCTGGCCCCGCTTCATCAGCGCGGCGCGGGCGTCGGCCCCGGCGTCGTCGCCGTAGTGGGCGATCAGGCCACAGATCGTCATGCGCGCGCCCGGGTTGAACAGCGGCAGGACCGCGTCGAACACCGGCCCGCCGACATTCTCGAAATAGACATCGACGCCCGCCCGGCAGGCTTCGCGAAGATCGGCGGCAAAGGTGGCGCTCAGGTGGGAGACGCAGGCGTCGAATTTCAGGTCTTCCACCACGAACCGGCATTTCTCCTCGCGCCCGGCGATCCCCACCACCCGCGCGCCGCGCAAGCGGGCGAGTTGTCCGGCGATCTGACCGACCCCGCCGGACGCGGCCGACACCACGGCGGTCTCTCCAGGTTTGGGCTCGCCGAGCAGCGCCATGCCCGCGTAGGCGGTCAGTCCCAGCATCCCCAGCACGCCCACGGCCAGTGAGATGCGGCCTTGGGTCGGGTCGAGCTTTCGCGGGATCATGTAGGAGGGCCGCGCGACGCCGTCGCCCATCAGCGCGTACTCGGCCCAGCCGTTGGTGTTGAACACCAGATCGCCCGGCGCGAAACCCTCCATCCGGCTCTCGACGATCTGCGAGACCGTGCGCGCGTGGCAGGGCGCGCCGGGCGCCTCGACGCCGCGCCGCTTGTAGCCCCACTGGTAGGGATCGAGCGAAATGTAGATTGTCCGGCTCAGCGCCTGTCCGGCGCCCGGGGCCGGGATGGGCCCCTCGCGAAGCTCGAAGGTCTCGGCGTCCGGCCAGGGAGGCAGCGGCCTGTCGGCCAGGGTCCAGTACCTGTTCATGAGCGCCTCCCGGGAGTTTTCCTTAACCTTAGGCGCCGAGCCCCACCGCCGCCAGCGCCGCGGCCTGCCGCTCGCCCAGGGCCTGCTCGGAGAACCCCTCCAGCGAGGTCTCGAACAGGCGCCGCCAGTTCTGCTCGGCGCCCAGGTGCAGGAAGGCCGAGCCCAGCCCGATGGCCGCCCGGTCCATGAACACGAACTCGCGGGGGATGGTGACGGGCCCCTTCTCTTCCAGGGCCTTCTTGACCTGATACGCCTCGCGGCGACCGTAGGCGCCCGGGGCGACGCCGTCGGCGACCGTGCGGACGCGGTCGTCGAGCAGGGGACCATAGATGAAGCGGGCCCAGATCCCGAGCACGTCCGCCAGATCCTGGGACAGGCCCTTGAACCCCCAGGCCTCGTAGGCGGCGATCTCGCCGGCCCTGTCCCCCGCCACGATCGCGCGATAGAGCTTCACCACCCCGCCGATGAACGCCGGCGGGAAGATGCGCATGCAGCCGAAGTCGAGCAGGTTGAGGCGGCCGCCGGCCTCGGCGAAACTATAGTTCCCCAGGTGCGGGTCGCCGTGGATGACGCCCAGGTGGGTCAGGGGCGACCACCAACCCTCGAAGAGGAGCCTCGCCACCTGGTTGCGGGTCGGCTGGTCGGCGTCGATGAACGTCCGCAAGCCCGCCCCGTCGAGCCACTCCATGGTCAGCAGCCGGGCGGTGGAAAGGCCTGGATCGGGCGCCGGGATGCGGATGTCGTCGCGGTCGGCGAAGAAGGCGCCATAGAGCCGCATCGCCCGCGACTCGCGGTCGTAATCCAGTTCCTCGCGAATGCGCTCGCCGATCTCCTCCGCCATCTCGCGGGTGTCGATGGCGCTGAACATCTGGCGTCCGAGGCCGAGCATGACGCGCAGCTGGCCAAGGTCGCTCTCCACCGCGCTCTGCATCTCCGGATATTGCAGCTTCACGGCAAGGGGCCGGCCGTCATGGGCGGTCGCCCGGTGCACCTGGCCGAGGGAGGCGGCCGCGGCCGGCGTCAGGTCGAAGGCGGCGAAGCGCGACTGCCAGTCGGGTCCGAGTTCGGCGGCCATGCGGCGGCGCACGAAGGCCGGACCCATGGCTGGGGCGTTGGTCTGCAGCTCGGCCAGTTCGGCGGCGAACTCCGGCGGCAGCAGGTCCGGGACGGTGGCGAGCAGCTGCGCCACCTTCATCAGCGGACCCTTGAGCCTCCCCAGCGTCTCCTTCAGCGCCTTGGCGTTGCGCGCGGTGGTGTCGCCGTTGGCGAACAGGGCGTTGGCCCCGAATGTGGCTGCCGCACCCGACAGACCCGCCCCTACCCGGGCGAAGCGCGCTACGCGGCCGCTCAGGCGATCGCGCTCGGGATCATCGACCATCAGACCTCAGACCAGCGCCTCGAAGGCGTCCACCAGTCGCTCCAGCCGCAGGCAGCCCCCGCGCCAGAAGCTCGGCAGGCGGGGATCCAGGCCGAACGGCGCCAGGGCCTCCACATAGGTGCGCGTGCCGCCCCCCGCCAGCAGGCGCTCGTAGAGCGGCGTGAAGACAGCCGGATCACCGCGGCGGGCGTCCATCAGCGCCTCCACCAGCAAATTCCCGAAAGCGTAGGCGTAGACGTAGAAAGGCGCGTGCGTGAAGTGGGTGACGTAGGCCCAGTAGTGCTCGTAGCCGGAATTGAGCCGCACCGCGGGGCCCAGGCTCTCGCCCATCGCCGCCATCCACAGCGCCCCGATCGCCTCGGGCGACACCTCGCCCTCCTTGCGGGCCGCGTGGAAGCGGCTCTCGAAGCGGTGGAAGGCGATCTGGCGCACCACGGTGTTCAGGGCGTCCTCGATCTTGCCGGCCAGCAGCCCCTTCCGGTCCTCCGGCGTCGCCTCGGCCAGCAGGCGGTCGAACAGCAGTCCCTCGGCGAAGATCGAGGCGGTCTCGGCCAGGGTCAGGGGGGTGTCGGCCAGCAGCGTGCCCTGGGGCGCCGCCAGGGTCTGGTGGACGGCGTGGCCGAGCTCGTGCGCCAGCGTCAGGACGTCTCGCCGCTCGCCCATGAAATTCATGAACACGTAAGGGTGGCGCGGCGCGGTCACCGAGTGGGAATAGGCGCCCGACTGCTTACCGGGCCGCGGCAGGGCGTCGATCCACGGCTTTTCAAAGAAGATTTTGGCGCGGTCGGCCAGGGCAGGATCGAGGTCGGCAAAGGAATCGAGCACCATCCCCTGCGCCTCGTCCCAGGCGTAGGCGCGCGGCGCCGCCGCTGTGAGGGGGGCGTTGCGGTCCCAGTGGTCCAGGCGGGTCCTGCCCATGGCCTTGGCCTTCAGCCGGTAATAGCGGTGGCTGATCTTCGGATAGGCCTCGACGACGGCGGCCTCGAGGGCCTCGACGGCGGCGCCGTCCACCTCGTTGGCGATGTTGCGGGACGCCATCGGGCTGTCGTAGCGGCGCCAGCGGTCCTCCACCTGTTTCTCGGCGGCCAGGGTGTTGTAGCACAGGGCCAGCACGTCCTCGCGTTCGGCCAGCGCCTTGGCGAGGCCCTTGGCGGCGGCGCGGCGGCGGTCGGCGAGCGGGTCCGACAGGCGGTTCAGGGCTTCGGACAGGGTGAGGCGCTCTGCGCCCACGCGCGCCCGCAGCCGCGCCAGGGTGTCGTCATAGAGCCGCACCCAGTTGGCGATCGCCGGGGCGCGGTCCACCAGCAGGCGCTCCAGCTCGGGGCTCAGCTCGTGCGGACGCGACAGGCGCACGCGTCGCAGCCAGGGCCGCCAGCGGGCGGCGGCCGGGTCGGCCGCCAGGGCGGCGTCGAGTTCGCCGTCGTCCAGCGCGTTCAGTTCCAGGGTGAAGAACACCACCTCGGCGCCGATGACCGCCGATCTTGCCCGTACGTCGGCCTCGAACAAGGCCCATTTGGGATCGTCCCGACTGACCGATGCGGCGAGGCCGGCATAGGCCCCCACGCTCCATAGGGCGTTGGTCGCTTCCTCGTAGAGCCCGACGCCGCGCACGATCAGGGCGCCCAGCCGCGCCGGCTCGCCCCGCGCCGCCAGGAACTGGCCCTTCAGACCTACCAGTTCGGCGTTGAGCCTGCGCGCCTTGTCCAGGTCGGCGGCGATGCGGGGATCGTCGGGTCCCGAGTAGAGGTCGTCCAGGCTCCAGCACGGCGGGGCCGCGGCGACAAAATCGGGCGTTGGCGCGTTCATCGGCGTGTCCTCCAGCGACCCTATCAAAGCCGCGTCTACGCCGAGCGGGTCAACCCTCGTTGTCCGGCGAAGCGGGGCGCTGGCGACGGCCACGGCGGAGGCCTGGCCGGGGTTCGCCCTTGGCCTTGGCGGCGATCTCCTTGAGTTTCACGGTCTGCAGGATCGACAGCGCCGAGCCGGCCTGCCCCTTCTCGGGATCGCCGAACGCCCGGCCATAGGTCTCGACGCGGGCCGTCACCGAGCCCAGAAACTCGCCTTCCCAGTCGGAGAGATCGACCCCCGCGCGCTCCGCCGTCCGGCGCGCCCTTCTCAGGGCGTTCAGGGCCGCGCGGCGGGCCTGGAGACGGGGATCCGGCGAGCTTCGCTTCACAACCCTCCGATGGCCGAGATGTAGAGGTCGATCAAGGCCTCTTCTTCCTGCCGCTTGGCCTTGTCCTGCTTGCGCAGGCGCACGACCTTGCGGACGATCTTAGCGTCGAAACCCTCGCCCTTGGCCTCGGCGTAGACCTCCTTGAGGTCGGTGGACACCGCCGCCTTGTCCTCCTCGAGGCGCTCGATCCGCTCGATCAGGCTCTTGAGCTTGCCCTGGGCGGACGTGCTGAAGGTGTCCAGTGGCGCCGCGCCGTCGGCCATGTGGGATGTCCTCGCGATTGAAAGGTGGGGCGACGGACCTTAAGGATCGCTGCGTCCCAAGTCATCGCCCAGCCATCGGCCATCGGGCGTTGTCCACAGAAGACTGATGCAACGGGGCCCGGAGACTCCCATGACCCGCCACACCGTCACCCAGGCCGAGGCCGAGCAAGCTGTGCGTACGCTGATCCAGTGGGCGGGCGATGACCCCGATCGCGAAGGCCTGGCCGAGACGCCCAATCGGGTCGCCAAGTCCTACCGCGAACTGTTCGCCGGCTACGCGACCGATCCCCGCGGCTATCTGGAGCGCACGTTCGAGGAGGTGGGCGGCTACGACGAACTGGTGGTCTTGCGCGACATCCCGGTGGTCAGCTTCTGCGAGCACCACATGCTGCCGGTGATTGGCCGCGCCCACGTGGGCTATCTGCCCACCAACCGGGTGGTCGGCATCTCCAAGCTGGCGCGCGTGGTGCACGGCTTCGCCCGCCGCCTGCAGATCCAGGAGAAGCTGACCGCCGAGATCGCCCACGCCATCGACGAGGTGCTATCGCCCAAGGGCGTCGGGGTGGTCATCGAGGCCGAGCACAGCTGCATGACCCTGCGCGGCGTCAACACGCCGGGGGCCAGCCTGACGACGAGCCGTCTGACCGGCGTCATCCGCGACGACGCCCGGACCCGGCAGGAGTTCCTGAGACTGGCGAGAGGCGGCTAGTTTCGGAGCGCGGCGGGACGCCGGCTCCGGATCGGTTCAGCCCTGGCGGGCCTTGAAGCGCGGGTTGGTCTTGTTGATCACGTAGAGACGGCCCTTGCGACGCACGAGCTTGCAGTCGCGATGGCGCGTCTTCAGCGTCTTCAGCGAGCTTCTGACTTTCATGGGTCTCGTCCAAAAGGCGGGGCAGGGCGGCGAATGCGAAGCGGGGTCGTATAGGGAGGCGCCGCCGCGAAGTCAAATCCGGGATGCGAACGGCGGTGACCCTTCCCCCCCGCGGGCGGTCCCCCTAACTTGCCGGGATGGATCGCCGAGTCTTTCTCGCCCTCGCCGCCGCCGGCATCGCCGGCTCAGCGATCGCCGAGACGCCGGCCGCGCAGAAGCCCGTTGCGGAGAGTGGCGCGACGCCCCGCCCGGCGGACCTGCTCGGCGCCACCGGTGAAGGCTATTTCATCGACTGGCTGAACGGCTTCTATGCCCAGGCCCTGGCCGCCGGCGTGGCGCGGCCGGTGCTGGACGGGGCCCTCTCCGGTCTCTCTCCCGATCCGCGCGTTCTGGCCCTCGACTCGCGCCAGCCGGAGTTCGCACGGCCCGTGAGCGCCTATGTCCACGGCGCTGTCAGCGACCAGCGCATCGCCATCGGCCGCCAGAAGATGCAGGCGATCCCGCAGTTGCAGACCATCGAGCAGGTTTGGGGCGTGCCGCGCGAGATCCTCGTCGCCATCTGGGCCATGGAGAGCGGGTTCGGCGCCCAGACAGGCGACATGGACGTGATCCGCTCCCTGGCCACCCTCGCCGCCCTCGGCCGCCGCCGCCCCTGGGCCGAGGGCGAGTTGATGGCGTGCCTGAAGATTCTCGGCCAGGGCGATGCGCCGCGCGGAATGTTGCGCGGGTCCTGGGCCGGGGCCATGGGCCAGACCCAGATGTTGCCCTCGACCTATCTCGCCTACGCCGCGGACGGCGACGGCGACGGGCGGCGCGACATCTGGGGCTCGGCCCCCGACGCCCTGGCCTCCGCCGCCAATCTGCTGAGCCACGACGGCTGGCGGCGAGAGGAGGGCTGGGCCAGGGAGGTGATCCTGCCCCCCGGCTTCGACTACGGCCTGGCGGAGGGCCCGGCCGAGGTTCCGTTCGACTGGGCGGGCCGGGGCGCGACCCGGGCCGACGGGCTGGCCTGGAGCGCGCGCGAGGCCGCCGTTCCCTGCGTCCTGTTGCTGCCGTCGGGGGCCCAGGGACCGGCTTTCCTGGCCCTCCCCAACCACTTCGTGATCCGCAAGTACAACAACTCCCTCGCCTATGCCCTGACCGTGGGCCTGCTGGCCGACGCCTTCACCGGCGCGGGCTCGCTGCACACCCCCTGGCCGGTGGAGACGAGCCTGTCGCTGAACGATCGCCTGGCCGTCCAGTCGGCACTGGCCAGCCTCGGCTACAATCCCGGGAACGCCGATGGCGTGATCGGGCTTTCGACCCGCCAGGCCCTGCGCGCCTGGCAGAAGGCCAACGGCCTGCCAGCCGACGGTTATCTGTCGCCGGACATGGTCCGCCGGCTGAGGCGCTGACGCCCTCGGCCCGGCCCTCCAGGGGTTTCCGGGCGGACAAATGTGATCACGCACTCGTGAACTCTGTTCTTGCGTTCGAGCGCGAACGGGTCATAATCCTGGCCGTGCGCCCCGGGGGGGTGCTGGTTTCAGTGCTCCCACTGTCTTGGCGTTCACCAACACCCTAAGGGAATCAATGACCATGACCACCGACCTGATGCGCAAAGTACTCGTCGCCGGCGCCGCCGTCGCCGCCCTCTCCGTCGCCGCCTGCAGCAAGCCCGCCGACAAGCCCGCCGACGCCTCGGCCACCCCGCCGGCCGACGCCGCCGCTCCGGCCGCCGCGCCCGCCGCCGCTCCGGCCGCCGCCGACGCTGCGAAGCCCGCCGACGCCGCCGCTCCGGCCGCCGGCGCGATGGCCCCGGCCGCTCCGGCCGCTCCGGCCGACGCCAAGAAGTAAGCTTCGTCTCCAAGACGACTGCTCTACAAGGGAAGGGCCGCTCCTCGAGGGGGCGGCCCTTCTTCTTTGGAGACCATGCCGCCCGAGCCGCCCCCCTCGCCGGTCGCCCCCTCACCCGTGTTATGGGACGACGGCGGCCCGCCGCGCTCGCGCCGGCACGGGGATGTCTACTTCTCCCGCGACGACGGCCTTGCCGAATCGCGGGCGGTGTTCCTCGCCGGATGCGGGCTGCCGCACGCCTGGGCAGGACGGCGGCGGTTCACGGTGGGCGAGGTCGGCTTCGGCACGGGTCTGAACATCGCCGCCCTGCTGGAGCTGTGGAGTCGGACCCGTCCCCCAGATGGAAAGCTGACCGTCTTCACCGTCGAGGCCGATCCGCTGGACGCCGCCGACGCGGCGCGGGCCCTGTCCAGCTGGCCTGAGCTCGCCCCGATCGCCGGCCTGATGACCACCCGCTGGCCGGGCCGCGCCCACGGCTTCCACCGCATCGACCTGCCCGAGCTGGCGGCCGTGATCGATGTCGCCATCCTGGAAGCGGCCGAGGCCCTGGCCGCCTGGGACGGCGCCGCCGACGCCTGGTTCCTGGACGGTTTCGCCCCCACCCTCGATCCGCACATCTGGCGCCGGGAAGTGATCGACCTCGTCGCCCGCCGCTCCGCTCCAGGGGCGCGGGCGGCCACCTACACCGTGGCCGGCGCCGTGCGCCGGGCGCTTTCCGGGGCCGGGTTCACCCTCACGCGGGCGCCGGGGCACGGTCGCAAGCGCGAGAGGCTGGAGGCGTGGCTGCCCGGCGAAGCTCCCGAACGGCCGCCGCCTCCTCGCGTCGCCATCATCGGCGCGGGGATCGCCGGGGCGGCCCTGCGCCGGGCCTTCTCCGCCCTGGGCGCCGTGGCGGCGGTGTTCGACGCCTCGGGGCCGGGGTCGGGCGGCTCGGGCGCTCCGGCGGCCCTGATGGCGCCGCGGCTGGACGCCGGGCTTGGGCCCCCCGCGGCCCTCTTCGCCCAGGCTGCCCGGACGGCGGCGCGGCTCTACGAGACGATCCCGGACGCCGTTATCGCCCGCGGCGCCTGGCAGCTGCCGATGGGGCCGAAGGATCCTGCCCGTTTCGCCGCCATCGCCCGCTCGGACCTCTTCGAGCCGGCGGACATGCGCCTCCTGTCCGCCGACGAGGCGGGGTCCCGCCTCGGCGAGGCCGCACCGGCGGGACTGGCGATCGAAGGTGCGCTGGTCCTCGAACCGGCCTGCGTATTGGACGCCTGGCTGGGCGAGGTCGTCCGGGCGCGGGTGGCGGCCATCGAACGCGCCGCGGACGGCGCCTCCGCAGCCTGGCGGCTGCTGGGGGAAGGCGGCGCCATCCTCGCCGAGGCCGATGTGGTGTGCCTCGCCGCCGCCATGGGGACCGCCGATCTGGTCCCCGGCCTCGCTCTCACGCCGGTGCGCGGACAGGCGTGCTTCACCGAGGCCACGGGATGCGTCGCGGCGGCGATATTCGGCGCCTATGTGATTCCCACGCGCGGCGGGGTCCTTTTCGGCGCCACCCACGACCGCGGCGAGACGGCGACCGAGCCGCGCGCCGAGGATCGCCGCCGCAACCTCGAGGCCGTCGGCGCCGCCCTGCCCGCCCTGGCGCGCCGGCTGGCCGCCGCGCCGCTCGCCGACTGGTGCGCCGTCCGCGCCACCACCAGCGACTATCTGCCCATGGCCGGCCGGGCGCCGGACGCGCCGCCCGGGCTTTGGCTGCTGACCGGCCTTGGCTCGCGGGGTTTCTGCCTGGCGCCCGTGCTGGCCGAGCATGTGGCGGCGGAGATCCTCGGCGCGCCGTCTCCCCTCCCCCGCCCCCTGGCCGCGCTGATAGACCCCGGCCGGTTCGCCGCCCGCGCGGCGCGCAAGGGCCGCCCCCGAACGTGAACTGAAAGCCCGCCCGGCCGTTCAGGCCAGGTTCAGGGGCGATGGTGCATGAATTCGCGGGAACTGGGCCGTTGCGCCCAGTCGGAGAGGAGGCGCTTGCGATCAATACAAGGAGACTAGCATGAAGAAGTTCCTCATCGGCGCCGCGGCGCTGCTCACGACGATGACCGGGGTGATGGCCGGGGCGTCGCCGGCACAGGCCGCCTGGGGCGGCCACGGCGGGGGCTTCCATGGCGGTGGCGGTTTCCGCGGTGGGGGCGGAGGCTTCCACGGCGGTGGCTACGGCTATCGCGGAGGTGGTTATGGCTATCGCGGCGGATGGGGTTACCGCGGCGGCGGATGGGGTTGGGGCCCCGCCTTCGTCGGCGGCTTGGCCGTGGGCGCGGCCCTCGCCGACCCCTACTACTACGGACCGGGCCCCTATTACCCGGGCTACTACGGCTACTACGGCTGTGGTCGCCACTGGGTGTGGACCGGCTGGGGCTACCGGCCGGTGAGGGCCTGCTACTGAGGCCCGGACCGGGCGCAATGCACTGATCGGGGCCGGGAGCGAAAGTCCCGGCCCTCTCGGCCAGGATCAGATCCCGCGTCGAGGGCGGATCCGGGCGACGGCCCCGCCGATGGCCGAGGCTAGTCCCCGTCGGCCGCGGGATCATCGAGAACCTCGAGCGCTATATTGGCGATTTCGGAGAGATGCAGCTGCATCTGGGCGATCGGAGGGTGCGGTTCGTCTGTTCGTTCGACGCCCCGGGCCGTCACGCGAACCAGGAATCGGTCGACCTGACCCAGCACCACCATGGTGATGACCTGATCGTCATCAACCGCGAGTTGCTGAACCACGCCTTCGTAGGCGATGTTCGCGCCCTCGTGACTGGTCTTGGTGACCACATAGGCCAGAATGAAGGATCGGCCTTCCGCGACCTCCCGCGCCGGCTTGCTGAGCCAGCCAAAATCCATGGCGTCCCAGCGCGTCTTCACCCAGCGAACGCGCGCAAGGACGGTGGCCGCCCATCCCGCGAACAGCCCGACGAGCGTCAGGTCGGACAGCCATGCAAATACCGCGAAGTCGTTGATCACGCCGGCGTTCCGGCCAATCGTGAAGATCATCTTGTAGACGTTGGGATCGAAGGCGACGGTGAAGCAAGCCTGCGTCAGTCGACACCAGACGTTCTGCAGGACGAAGGCCAACGCCCCAACCAGGTGTCCGAAGATCGTACCCACCACGATCACAAACAACGTCGCCGTGGAGTTGGGCTTGTCGGGGCGCGGCGTCAGGAGATCGGTGCGTTCAACCGCGCGCAGGGCGGCCCAGGCGCACAGCCCGGGAAACAGTAGTATGAGTGCGAAGAATAGAGTGTAGCTGAGGGTCACCCGTCAATCGACTGCGCGTGGAGCTTTCGCTTCTCTTGGCTGGCCCACCGCATTCGCGTCATCAGTCGGCTTGGAGCGGAGGACATAGACTCCGTCGCGCAGGACGGCGGTCCGGAGCGCCCTGGACCAGCTTCCGAATTCCCGATGAACGCGCTCGGCGAGGGCTATGGATTTGGCGGTGTTGACGCGCATGTGAGTCTCCGACGTCCATATAGCATCAAACCGGTCTCCTTCCCAACCGCCCCTCCCGTGGACCAGGCCGCTGGCCGCGCCGCCTTGCCCATCTGTTAAGGTTTGTCCGGGAAGGTCGAGGGGAAGGAGCCCGCGATATCATGACCTCCGTCCCCCCGCCGGACCGGCGCCTGTTCATCGCGGCGGCGAGCGCCAGCCTGTTCGCAGCCTCGACAGCCCGGGCCACCGATCCGACGGGATTCATCCCCGCCCTGCAGGCGATCGAGGCCGAGATCGGCGGGCGCGTCGGGGTGGCCGCCAGGGATACGGGAAGCGGCGCGTGGCTGGGGCGGCGCGCCGACGAGCGCTTCGCCATGTGCTCCACCTTCAAGCTGTTCCTGGCCGCGACGGTCCTCGGCCGGATCGACGAGGGCTCTTTGACGGCCATGCGCATGGTCGCCGTCTCGCCGGCCGATCTGTTGCCCCACTCGCCGGTGACATCCGCCCATGCCGCCGAGGGCGCGATGTCGGTCAACGACCTATGCGCGGCGGTGATCGAAGAGAGCGACAACGGCGCGGCCAATCTGCTGCTTCGGCTCATAGGCGGCCCGGCCGGCCTGACCAGGCATATGCGCCGGCTCGGCGATCCGGTCACCCGACTCGACCGGACCGAACTTGCCCTCAACACCAACCTGAAGGGCGACGTCCGCGACACCACGACCCCCGCCGCCTACGTGCGGACGATGGGCAGGGTATTGCTGGGCGACGGCCTCTCCGCCGCCTCGCGGCGCCGGCTCGAGGCCTGGATGGTCGACTGCAAGACCGGGCTCGAGCGGCTTCGGGCGGGGCTGCCGGCCGGCTGGAGGGCCGGCGACAAGACCGGCAGCGGCGAAAACGGCGCGGTCAACGACGTGGCGATCCTGCGTCCGCCCGGTCGCTCGCCCATCCTGATCGCCGTCTTCATGAGCGAATCATCCCACCCGGTCGAGAGGCTGAACGCGGCGCACGCGCGGATCGCCCGCGCCGCCATTGCCGCGCTCGCCTAGATTGCGCGCTCAGGTTCAGACCTGGTCGGGCCCGACATTGGCCCGCGCCTCCTCGAGTTCCCGGAGTTCCTTTCGGAGGTCGGCGACGACGCTGCGGCTGTCCGCCCCCCCGCCGATGCTCGATGGAGATTCGAGGATCTCCAGTTCACGACGAATCCGATCGATGGCTTCGTCCAGCTGTTCGCGCAGGGGTCTTTCCGAATCCGTCATTCCCGGACCGTAGCAGCTTTGCACCCTTTCGGCGCGGTCACCGGGTTGCAGCGCAGCGGGGCGTGGTCCGGCAGGCTGACCGAATAGCCGGTCCAGCGCGCGGGCTCGTACCAGGGGTAGTCCGTACTGACGATCTGGGCGCCACTGCGCAGCGCCGCGTCGCGCTGGACCGTCGAGCCTGAGCGCCCTTCCTTGGTGTCGCTGTCGGAGCGGGTGCGCACGAGGTAGCCTTGTTTCACCAGCGCGGCGACGGCTTCGGGCGCGCCGTCGTTCTGCTCCACGAACGCCGCGTCGGCATGTCCGGGCTCGGCGTTGGTGAAGAGCACGCGGCCCGCGAGGGCGGGGTGGCCTGCGACATAGGTCGCGGTGACGTTGGTCTGGTCGAGCAGGAAGATGAGCTTGCCGCGCGCCGCTTTCAGTGTCGGCCAGCCGTCGTGCGCAACGGCCTCGGGAAGCGTCGCGTAGCGGCTGCGCACTTGATCGGGCGTGATCATCTCCCTCGCCGGAAACACCGAGCGGATTTCCGCATCCAGCGCATCCAGCGCCTCGGCCGTGAAGGGTTCCGGCGCCGCCATCCCCGGGACGCCGGGAATGGGCGGCTGGGTCTTGGTTTCCACCAGGATGAAGATCGGGACGTGGTGCGGGTGCGCACGCGACCAGGCTCGGATCTCGCGCAGGCAGCCGACGAACGGCTGGCAGTTGCTGACATAGTCGATGTCCTGGACGTGCATGACCTTGAAGCCGGGCTTCGACATCACGCCTTGCGGGTCGAACGCCGCCAGCCCGCCGGCGCCCAGGGTCGCGCCATACGGATGGGCGAAGCGGCCGCCCTTGGCGTCAGCAAAGATGTCGAGTTCGACCTGGCGGATGCCGTGATCGAACTGGGCCGTCAGGTCGCCGTGGCTGTAGTCCAGTTCCTCGAACGCCTTGGGGTTGACCCTCTGCAGCAGCTTGGCGACCCCCGGCGCCAGCCCGGCATGGTAGCTGTTGTGGGTGCCGATCACCTGGATCTGGTTGAGGCGAACGTCGTTATCGGAGTCGGCGGCCGCGAAGGCGGCGCTCGCCGCCGCAAGCATGCATACCGACAGACCCGCGAGGACGCGACAGGATGGGGGCATAGGGACTCCGGGGAACAGGGAACGTAGCGCGCCGGTCGAAGGCTTGAAATAGCGCGCTCGCGCCTCTCGCCTTTGCCGGTCGATAGTGCTCAGAGGCAGGCGTTCGGGGCCGTCCACGCGGCGCAAGGGTTGAACCGTGCCGCAAGCTTCCATGTCCAGATCGCGGCGGCCTTTGGCTTTGGCCGCCGTTGTCGCACTCGTTGCGATCGCCGGCTGCGGCCAACTGATCATGTCCCGTTCCCACGTGGTCATGGAGGCTCGCCACGCCCTGCCCCCCACCCAGGTCGTGGTCGAGCGGACCCCGGGGGCGGAGGCCCTTGGCGCGCGGCTGATCGCGATCTCGGCCTGTTCCGGGTGCCACGGGACGGACCTGACCGGCGGACCACTGCGCGTGTTCGGAACCCAGGTCTACACGCCCAACCTCACCCGGCTGGGGGCGCTCTCCGACGCCGATATCGACCGGGCCCTCCGCGCGGGGCTGCGCCCGGATGGAACGAGCGAGCTGGTGATGCCGGCTCATGCCTATCGCGCCTTCACCGACGACGAGATCGCCGCGATTATTACCCGCCTGCGCGCCCTTCCCCGGCAGGGCGTCGAGCCGCCCAAGCCCCGACCCGGTCTCCTGCTGCGGGCGGCGCTGGTGGTCGGCGCGCTTCAGGCCGAGCCGGAGAAGGTCTCAGCCGCCCGTCCGCCCCTCGACGCCGGAGCGCCCACCGCGGCCGGGCGGCATCTGGCCGCGATCGCCTGCGGACGCTGCCACGGGACTGACCTTGGCGGGATCAGGGACGTCGGTCCGGACATGACCGTCCGCGGCTACTACAGCCGCGCAAAGTTCCACGCCCTTATCCAGAAGGGTGATGCGATCGGCGAGGGAAACATGGCGCTGATGACCCAGACCGCCCAGGCCAACTTCAGTCACTTCAGCGACGCGGAGGTCGACGCGATCTACGACTACCTCGACACCCGCGACCGCATCCTCGTCGCAAGGGCCGCGCTGGCGAAGCGGCGCTGAGGCGCCTGGCGAGACACTCTAGCCGAAGCGCCGGGCGGCCGCCGGTTCCTCGACGACCTCCTCGGTCACCACCGTGAAGCCTTTCAGCCAGGCCGTGCCGAAGGAGGTCGTGATCGCCACGTCGGCGGCGTCGCGGCCGTAGGCGATCGGGATCCGGCCGATGCGCGGCGTGTTGTGGCGGGCGTCGAAGGTCCTCCAGCCGCCACCCAGGTAGACCTCGAACCAAGCGCTGAAGTCCATCGGCGCGTCGATGGGCGGGATGCCGATGTCGCCCAGATAGCCGGTGACGTAGCGGGCGGGGATGTTCATGCAGCGGCAAAGAGTCACCGCCAGGTGGGCGAAGTCGCGGCACACCCCGCGCTGGTCCTCGTAGGCCCCCGTGGCTGTGCGGGTCGGGCTGGCGTGCGGATAGCCGAACTCGATCCGGTCATGGACATAGTCGACGATCGCCTGGACGCGCGGCCAGCCCTCGGGGGTATTGCCGAACAGCGACCACGCCATGGGGGTCAGCAGCTCGGTCTCGCAATAGCGGCTGGCCAGCAGGTAGGTCAGGGCTTCCGCGGGAAGGGCCTCGACCGGGTGCTGGA
>Ga0070730_10002043_pt1 | contig 18622 bp, 15 predicted proteins | sample Coa_R1_3_FD_66447 | JGI IMG/M metagenome (GOLD analysis project Ga0070730, IMG submission 66447) | Surface soil microbial communities from Centralia Pennsylvania, which are recovering from an underground coalmine fire - Coalmine... | ecosystem: Environmental > Terrestrial > Soil > Unclassified ... | reverse complement strand
CTGATCCATTGCGCTGCGGACTCAATCACGATCACCGCGACGAGCACAACAAGCAGGCCAGTAACGGCGAGGTCAAGACGATCGTTGAAGAGCTTGTGTCCCAGGTCGGCGGTCGCCGGTCCGGCAGCAAGCTTCCGGGAGTGGGCCAGGAAGCCAATGATGGGATTGGGATCAAACATTTTATGGAATGATGCTGTGAAGGTGATGGCCAGCAGCCAGCAAAGGGGGACCAGTGTGATCCACATGTAGCGCGCCTTCCCCATCCTCACGATGATGGTGGTGGCCACACACAGGGCCACCGCGGCCAGCAATTGATTGCAGATGCCAAACAGTGGCCATAAAGAATTAATGCCGCCCAACGGATCACGGATTCCCTGCCACAGAAAATAACCCCATGCACCCACCATGAGCGCGCTGGTAGCCACGATGCTGGGATACCAACTGGTCCGTCCTAAGGGTTTCCAGATATGCCCTAGGGCGTCCTGGAGCATGAACCTTCCTACGCGTGTTCCTGCATCCAGCACTGTCAATATGAACAACGCCTCGAACATGATGGCGAAGTGATACCAGATGGCCATAGCTCTGCCGCCCAGGCTATCGGAAAAGATCTTAGCCATTCCCAGGGCAAAGGCGGGTGCGCCTCCGGTGCGGAAGAACAAAGTTTTCTCTCCGACGTTTTTCGCCATCGTATCCATCTGGTCATTTGTTACAGGAAATCCCCAATCGCTGATGGTGGCCACTGCGGCCTGGGGTGTCTGGCCAACCATCCCAGCGCCGCTGTTCACCGCGAAGTAGGTTCCCGGTTGCAGGGTACAGGCGGCGATGATGGCCATGATGCCCACCAGAGATTCCGCGGCCATGGCTCCGTAACCCACCATGCGGGTCTGCGTTTCACGCGCGATCATCTTGGGTGTCGTACCGCTGGAAATCAGGGAATGAAAGCCGCTGATGGCCCCGCACGCGATGGTGATGAAGGCGAAGGGAAAGAGGTTTCCGGCAAAAACCGGGCCGGTGCCGTTGATGAAACGGGTAAGCGCCGGCATCTGCAGAGTGGGCCGGACGACAACGATTCCGATGACCAGAATGGCGATGGTGCCCAGCTTCACAAAGGTGCTCAGGTAATCGCGTGGCGCCAGCAACAGCCAGACCGGCACGGCTGAAGCAGCAAAGCCGTAGATAACGATGAGCAAAGCCAGTGTGGGACCGGTAAAGGTGAAGAAATGGGCGGCCGTGGGGGTCTGTGAAACCCACTGCCCGGAAAAGATCGCCACCATCACAAAAACAAACCCAAGAATGGAAGCCTCAAGCACTTTGCCCGGACGTATAAAGCGCAGATAGATGCCCATGAGCAAGGCAATCGGGATCGTCATGCCAATCGTGAATGTTCCCCAGGGACTGTCCTTCAGCGCATTCACTACCACCAGGGCCACCACTGCCAGCAGTATCACCATGATGGTGATGACGGCCACAAATGCTACCACCCCAGCGGTTTTGCTGATCTCATCGCGCGCCATCTGCCCCAGCGACTTGCCGTCGCGCCGAACAGAGCAAGCCAGGATCACAAAGTCCTGGACGCATCCGGCAAACACCGCTCCCGCCAAGATCCAGAGGGTGCCTGGCAGGTAGCCAAACTGGGCGGCCAGCACAGGTCCTACCAAGGGGCCGGGGCCGGCAATCGCGGCAAAATGATGTCCAAAGACCACCCATTTATTGGTGCGAATGAAGTCGCGCCCATTTTCAAGGCGTTCTGCCGGAGTAGCGCGCATGGCGTCTAAGGTCAGCACTTTGGCGGCGATGAATTTGCTGTAGAACCTGTAGCCCAGCGCATAGGTGCACAAAGCGGCCACCACCAACCACATGGCGCTGATAGGCTCTCCGCGGCGCAACGCCACCGTGGCAAGAGAAAACGCTCCGGCTGCAGCTACTATCACCCAGACGATAATCTTGGAGATTTTGCTCATTCGGTCACCCTCTCAATTTCGCATTTCTGAACGCACGATCCTGACGGGGAGTGATTGTACAACGCGACTTGAAGCGGAAAGATGAACTATAAGACCTGGGCAGCCGTCCCTTAAGATAGAAAGCAGGAATCGAACCAGCCTGACTCGCGCCAGCAGCATCCAATCAAAAACAGGTTGCGCGCTCCGCCAGCCTGAAATCAGTTATTTTTTGGGACCGTTGTTTGAAAATCTTAGAGAGCGATCTATGAATAAGGCGTTGGCAGTATTTATATTGGCTGCTGTTTTGGGCGTGTGGTGTTTCGGGCAAAACAGTCAAGGCGATAGAAGCCAGAAAACCCAGGCGCTCACTATCACCAACGGACCGGTGATTGAGAACGTGACCGACACGACCGCTCAGATCGCATGGTCAACGAATGTCAGTTCCAGCACAATCGTGCATTATGGCATGGATCCAGTACAACTGAACGGCGTGGCCAGTATGCCCTGGGGCGCCTTGACACACCGGGTGCAATTGAAAAACCTGAAGCCCAATACCATGTATTACTTCAGAGCTGAATCGGGACAGGGGCAGGGAACAGGGGCCGACGTCCAGGCCGCTGAATCCGCATTTCAGACCAAGTCGGCCCCTTCTTCACAAAGCGACTCGAATCATGAAAGCAGCGGGAAGTCATAAAAATCTGTTGATTCTTTGCCGCTGGCCAACTCAACCGCTCAAGGAATGAGAATCAGAGCGCGGACACTCCGAGTTTACTGAATCCTAACCAGCGTAGCGACCCTCATTGCTGGCCGCCATTCTTCGCCGTGGAAGCAGGGGAATTCCGCAATTGAGCAAGACGCTGTTGAGCCACTCCGGGAGGTTAATCTCGAAACCTTTTCTTTGTCGGCGGCGCCGCTAAAGAACAGTACAAAAACCTTCTGGATCACGCTGGCCGGATCGGTGTCGTCAATCTTCAATTCTCCGCGAGGCCTAGTCTTGCGCAGCAAACTAATGAGAGGAGCGGTCTGTTGAGCGATCTGTCCGCTGGCCGCCGCCATCAGATCGGTTGCGTCACTATATTTCCCGGTTGGCAACAACAGATAACCGGCACTGACCAGGATCCGGCTTCGATTGTCCGGCTGAGTGGTAATTTCGAGGGATTTTTTTATTGCAGCTTCTTTCCCATCGGTGACTGCCACAGCAGCCAGTAGAAACGATTTACGCAGATCGCTGGAGGGCAACGTAGCCACAAATTCTTTGAGCTCTTTGAATTCGCCGGAATACCAAACATCATAAAGAATGTTGTCGTCATAGGAACCGCTGTATTCCTCGTCCAGTTTTTTCAACTCCTTGAATTCGGCGATCGCCTCCTTGAGGTGGGCCTTGCTGCTATACCGTGTTCCGATGTCATCGTGCTCCAACACGGCAGCCAAGTTGGCGCGCACATCCTTATCTTTGGGATCAAGTTTTTTAGCTTTTCGGTACGCGGCGACCGAAGCTTCAAGGTCAAAGCCTTTTTTGAATCGACGGCCGATCAAATCATGCTGCATGACCCAGCCCAGGGTGCTGAATGCCAGGGCTGAATCAGGTTCGAGCAGAGTGGCTTCTTTTGTAGTTGCTCGCGCCCTTTCTCCCAACCCGGCATCGAGTAGAACACGGGCCATCTGGACTTTGTGCAGTGCCTCCTTGGGGTGCTGCGACGCCAGTTTCTGGAAGGACGCAAGCGCCTCTTTTACCTTGCCTTCCGACAGCAGAGCATAGCCAGTCTGGTCGAAGCTGATCAAAACCGGTTCCGCCTCGCTGGCCTTGACTATGCCGTCCCGCAAAGCCTGGGCCTCTGCAACCGTCAGGCGGCCCTTGCTGATTTCAAAGCGCAGAACGGCTTCAACGTTGCCGGCGTCGTCGGATTTATACTTCTGGATGAGATGGGCGCTCGCGATTTGTTCATCTTTATTGGTAGGCAAGGCCCGCAGCTTGAATCCGGCGGGCGCCATGATCTTGTAACGCCATTCCGTGATGAATGGATCGATTTGCCAGTCGACCGTGCGCGGTTTTGGTTTCGGCCCTTCACTGCTCTCTTTGCTCGTCGGCTCGGATGTGTAGAAATACTTGGGTAGCCGGTCGAAAAGCGACTCTGTGCGAATCGCAGCGGTCGCATTGGTCAGGTCGGTGAGTCCGCGCCGGCCTTCGGCAATCACGGTGAGCACGAAGGGTTTTTCCAGATCAGACGGGTCGCTCTTCTGGAGAGATTTCAAAGAGTCCGCCAGATACATGTTCTTTACGTATTTTTCAGTTTCCTCCCGGACCTGTTTAGACTCCTTCCCGTAATATTCCCGATAGCCAGCCTCTTCAGGCCCGACTTTTTCCGTAACCTCTTTAATTGTGGCCGGGCCATATTCCGACAGAAGAAACTCCCGGCTCTCCGCGTGAAGGTTTTGTTCCGCTGTAAGTTCAGGAATTTTCTTGAGCGCGGTCGTCCTGTCATCCACGATCAACGCCCAGCGGCCATAATCCATTTGCGGCAAATATCCCACTCTCGAATATTGGGCTGTTGCGTCAATCCACAACTCAGGTGCGCCACTTGCGGGTGGAACATAGACAATCGCATGATCGAAGACGCCCATGCCTGGGAGATTCTGGTTGACGTCCAGTCCCGGCCCTGTGGAGAGCAGAGCCAATTTGGCCGGAATGCCGGCAGCAGTCAGCATGGCAACCAGGAGCGTGGCTTTGTCCTTGCAGTCTCCATATTTGCGTTTAAGGGTCTCGGCTGGGTATTGAGGAATGAGACCCGATTCCCCAAACTCAATCCCCGTATACCGGACATTCTTGTGCAAAGCGGCCACAATTTTGTTTATTTTGACTTCATTAGAATTGCCGGTCAGATTCAGCTTTGCGACCAGCGGTTCTACATCTGCAAGCCGCAATTTCTCTTTGACTCTGTGGTCATATTCTGTTGCTACCTGCTGCCATGAGCTTCCCGTAGTGAACACGATTTGCGGATACAACACCACATCCGAGGGCACGTGCGAGGTCTGCTCGGTGTAAGCCTCCAGCGGGCCCTGCTCGATGGTGATTGTCTCGATTCCATCAGCGGAGGACTTGTTCACAGTTGCCTTGGGCAATAGATCGAGAACATATTTCAAGGGCAAAGATTCGGGATGCACCAACACAACACGGGATTCATGTACCGGCACCGACCAAGCCAGGCTGATGGCCTGCGCAGTCCCGCCGGGGAAAAATGGGGCCGTTTCGCGGATGGTGACCTCCTCTTCCACGATCACACCGGGCGCGATGGCCGGAAGGGGACCTCCAAAGGCACGCTGACCGCTGTACATGTCGGATGAGTCCTCATGCACAGGGACATCGTTCAGCGTCTTGGGATCAACAGATGGACGGCGCCGTCTGTGGTGATGACACGCGCTTTGATCTGCGGCTTGCTCTGATACCACGGGTCCCACTGACCTTCGGTCCTGGCCCAACTTGTGACACCCTCTTCATTTTCGACCCTGAATATTGTGTGTCGTATCTCGACCGTTTTTCCCGAGGCATCGAAGGTGAAGCGCCGTTCGTTGAGAAATATGGTCCCGTCCGTGTCCTTTTCGGGCTTGATCGCTGCGGCTGCTTGGCGGAGCGCATCGGGATCAGCGGAGAACGCCGGAGCGTTCCAAAGATCAGAGGCATGGATCGAAAGGGCAGAAAAGATAAGAATGGGCAACAGCAGACGCTTGGCTACAAAGAGCACAGGCCGGAACCTCGCAAACCAGAGTAGTTGGTAGATATATATGTTGTACTCAGAATAGTGACCGGAGTGCAAGAGATCGTTACAATCCTAATTTAGGAAGCGCATCTGGTTGATTCGGAAGTACTTGCTCGAAGGTGCATTGCGCGGGCTGTTTTTCAGGACGCCAACGTAGGAACTTCGTCCCATGCCGGAAGCGCCCTCCTGAGAAATGATCGTATTGCACTTCGCAAACCAAGCCGGGTTTCAGAGGGAACCACTCGGTGTTACGATCTTCGCGCGTCCATCGGCTAGGGCCGCCTGGAGTTTTGCCGGTGAAGCCCTCGCCACCCTTCAGCGGCTTAAGAATGGCCTTCAGCTTCTTGCGGTCTGGCTTGGTGAATCTGGCGCTGAAGCCCACGTGATCCAGTTGGCCCGAATCGTTGTAGAGGCCCAGCAACAGCGAACCCACCTGTCCTCCTTTTTGCGCCCAGCGAAAACCGCCCACCACGCAATCAGCAGTGCGAATGCGTTTAATCTTCACCATGCCGGTACGTTCGCCCGAGGTGTATTCGCATTCCAGGCGTTTTGCAACCACGCCGTCCAGGCCGCTGGCTGCGCCCTGCCGGAACCAGCACTGGGCCTTATCCATATCTGTGGTAGCAGGGGATAACTTCACTTGCCGTCTGTCGTTGAACTGGGCGGCAAACTCCTGAAGGGACATACGGCGGGCAGAGAGCGGCTGTGCAGTCAGGGTCTTGGTCCCTGCCACTAGAAGGTCAAAGATCAAAAGCGTTGCAGGTGTCTCTTGTGACAGGCGCTGAATGCGGCTGGCCGCCGGATGGATCCGCTGGAGCAACGCGTTGAAATCCAGCCCGGTCTTGCCACGAATGATGATCTCTCCATCCACGACGAACTTGTTGTCCGGCAGTTCGCGCAAAGCCTCAACCAGCTCCGGAAAGTAGCGGGTTAGCGGCTGCCCAGCTTTCGACTGCAAAACGATTTCACGACCGTCACGGAAGGCAAGACAGCGGAAGCCGTCCCACTTAGGCTCATAAAGCCATCCTGCTTCGCTGGGAATTTCTGAGACGGACTTGGCTTCAGCGGGCGGAAAGGGCGGCTGGATGGGCAGGCGCAACTTGGGAAACAGATGCCTAAGGGCCTCCGCGGGAATTGCTCCCAAGCCGACGTTGGACTTTGTTTTGCGGTTGGCACGAGTCATGAGAACCAGAATGATAAGAGGCTGAAACTGGCTTCCGTTTTGCCTGCGGAAGCCTCAATCAGCCAAAGCAGCGAAATCCTGCTAGACGAGAGCGGGAGTCTTGGATAATAATCGGCTAACTTTTATCTTGCTCCTGGGGGGGCAATACAAAATGGCACTCATCCAATTCACCCGGAATCACACTGACCATTCCACCGACAAAGGATTTCAATTCGAGTTTTTCTGCGACCGCTGCGGCAACGGCTTCATGACCGAGTTTAAGACCTCGACGACCGGCATGGCGGCCAGCGCGTTGCGGGCTGCCGGAGGATTTTTCGGGGGCGTCCTCGGCCGGGCCGGTTCCAACGCCTATGAGATCGAGCGCGCAATCCAGGGCCCGGCGCACGACAAAGCTTTCCGTGAGGCCGTAGATGAAACCAAGCCGAATTTCCGGCAGTGCCCCAAGTGTACGCATTGGGTATGTCAGTCCGCCTGCTGGAACGCCAAGCGCTCGCTTTGCTACGAGTGTGCGCCCGACATCGAAACCGAGTTGGCCGCGGCGCAGGTGCAAACCACAGTTGACCAGATGAAGCAAAAACTCCAGGAACAGGACATGACCAAAGGCCTGGACCTCACCAAAGAGGCCACTGCACTCTGTCCAGGTTGTGGCGCGCACACGCAGGGGGCAAAGTTCTGTCCCGAATGCGGGAAGCCGTTGCGCCCCAAGAACGAATGCTCAAAGTGTGGCGCCAAATTCGAAGCCGGAACCAAGTTCTGTCCGGAATGTGGGAACAAAATCGTTGGATGATTGCAAGGGGAGCGCTCGACCGTACCGGTTCTTCCGTTACTGATAGGCGCAGGCGTGGCCATGATAACGGGCGCCATTACTCTGAAGATATCCCGTAGCCGCGCATCAGGTTTCTATTCTGCGTTCATGGCGGCCACCGCCGCCGTTTATGTAGGTAGCGCTCTGGCTGGGGGCGACACCAGCATTTTGGAACTCGAAACTGCAATCGCAGCGATGTTGTTCGTGATGGCTCTTGCGGGACTGTGGCGGTCCATGGCTTTTACGGCCGCGGCGTTCTTCCTGCATGGAGTGGGGGACATCCTCCATTCCTTCAATGCCTTGGGAGCGAACGCTGGCCCAATCTTTCCCGTGTTCTGTATAGCTTTTGACTGGATTGCCGGATTCATCGTCTACCTGGATGCAAGAAGCAGGAAGCAGAAGCGACCAGTGGCTGCTGTCTAGAGAGGCCGAGTGCCGTTCCTAGAGTTTTTCGTAAAACTCACAAACCGAGCATGAGATATAGACTCCGCCGGGGATGTTCCGTTCGCGATCTTTCACGCGCTTGACGATGCGGGTCGGTTTGCTGCACTTGGGACAGTCCGTGCTCTTGGATGTGTCCATCATTTTTTTGCGATCAGCCGTCTTGGCGATCTTGGCCATGGTTCATGTTCTCCTGTAAAGGTGGTGCGGTTGTAGAGTTCAGGGCAGAAAAAGCGGAAACTTTAGATGCCGAAAGATGCCGAACCGCTAGTCATATTTTACAACAGGATCTCTATTCATGCTCTCGGCGATCATGCCGGGAGATTGCAAATAGAGGCGGAGAGGAGCAGACGGCAGTCTTGTCCAACAAGGGCTTGTAACTTTTCAGCAAAATGTGAGTCAATACTGGTGGAATTATTTATCCCGAGAGGAATTCATGAAGAAATTTCTGTTGATGTTGTTCGCAACCATGGCGGTAACCGCATTCGCCGCCGACACCACAGTCAAAGGATACCTGGTGGACCGCGAGTGTGCCTCGGAAGCAGGCTCACAAGCCGGATTCGGCGCCAACCACAGCAAAGGCTGCCTGCAAATGCCGCCGTGCTCTAAGAGCGGCTATGCCGTGCTCACCGAGGACAAAAAAGTCATCAAGTTTGATGACAAGGGCAATGAACAGGCCAAGAAGTTCATTGAAGGCCTCACCAAACAGAAAGACATAAGAGTAGCGGTGACCGGCGATCTGAATGACGACAGCATCACGGTGTCCAAGATCGAATTGCAGTAGGGCAGCTTTGTGCTGCTAAATTTAGCTTCTTGCTGCTGGCTTTTTTAGGCCGCATTTCGGTGCGGCTTTTTATTTGCGAAGGCTCACGGGTCTTTCGCAAACCATGATCTTCGCAAGCAACGACCTTCACAACCCGACATCTCGCAAACCTCTGGACAGGAAACCCGGAGCTGCGGTATGAATGAATGCCGTAAAATGATTGTCTGAGGGAAAGATGAAATTCTTGCTGATTTTATTTGCAGCCACGACATTGAGCGCGTTTGCCGCCGACACCGCAGTCAAAGGACACCTGGTTGATATCTCCTGCAGCTCCGACCTTGGAGGCAGACCCGGATGGGGCGCAAAGCACAGCCGGAAATGCCTGCAGATGCTCCCTTGCGAAAAGAGCGGCTACGGCGTGCTCACCGAGGACAAGCAGGTCATCAAGTTTGACGACAAGGGCAACGAACAGGCCAAAAAGTTTATCGAGGGTATCACCAAGCCGAACGACATCCGGGTGACTGTGACAGGAAGTATCGATGGCAACCAGATGACAGTGAGCAAGATCGAGTTGCAGTAGAGCGGCTCTGCGCTGCTGGCCTCTAACTGCTGGCTTTCGCTGGCATGCTCGGTCAGCCAAGATTCAGATAAAATGGTAGTGGTATGACATCCTCACAACGAGATCGGCTGATTGAACTTGTGGCTCATCCTCCACCCGGCAGCAAGATTGAAGCTGCCAAAAAATATGGCGTTGATCTCACCTTGAACCTGCGGCGCTTGGCTTTGACTCCAACCGAACGTGTACGGGAGATGGAGGGTGCTCTGCGACTTATCGAAGAGTTGCAACGTGCGGCTCGTCCGCATAACCGCTGGTAAAGATTTCGAATATTGGTACTGATAGAGACGCAATAATTAAAAAGGCAAGATTCATCCCTTGCCTTTTCAATTTGGAACTGGCGCTCAACGCAACTTACACCAGTTCTCTCACTCGATCCGCGATCTGTGTAGCGATGATCTTGTCGCGATTCGGTTCGCCCCGCACCAGCGACTCGGCAAACTTGGTAGCCTGTTCGAAGGTGATCTTGGCGGGCATAGGTGCTTCGAACGGGTCCACCACGGCTTCAATGACGATTGGGCCGGCGCTGCTGGCGGCCAGGGCTTGGTCGAGAATTGCCCCGCATTCTTTAGGGTCTTCGATGCGGAAACCGGTAGCGCCGCAGGCTTCGGCAAACTTCACGAAGTCGATGGGCGCCAGGTCCACTCCATACTCGGGATTTCCCAGAAAGACCATCTGCTCCCACTTGATCTGGCCCAAGGTGTTGTTCTTGATCACTACAACAATAATCGGCAGCTTGTATTTCACCGCCGTGACCAACTCCGCCATCAACATGCTGAAGCCGCCGTCACCAACAAAGGCGACGCACTGGCGCTCGGGATAAGCAAGCTGGGCAGCAATGGTGTAGGGCAGCCCGCAGGCCATCGTTGCCAAGGTTCCGGAGCAGGAGTACATCTGGCCGCGTTTGGCGGGAATGTGGCGCGCCCACCAAGTGGTGATGGTGCCGCTATCAGAGCTGACGATGGCATCCGCCCGCAGTCGCTTTCCTAATTCGTGGGCCATTAGCTGCGGCTTCATGGGCTTTTCCATGTTGGTTGCGCGTTTTTGCATCAGTTCGTTCCATTCCTTCATCCTCTTCTGGGCTTTCTCCAGAAAGCTTCGATCCTGCTTACGCTCCAGCCATGGCAGAAGAGCTTCAAGGCTGCGGCGGCTGTCGCCCACCAGGCCGATATCTATGGAATAGCGCAGTCCGATCTTGATAGGATCCAGATCGATTTGCACTGCTTTGGCCTTTCCCGGTTTGGGAAGAAACTCGATGTAGGGGAAGGATGAGCCCACGATCAGGAGAGTGTCGCAGCTCTCAAGGGCCTCCTGTGAGGGTTTGGTGCCGAGCAGGCCGATGCCCCCCGTGGTGAATGGGCTCTCATCGGGGACCGCGGCCTTGCCGAGCAGCGCCTTGACAATGGGGGCACCCAGCATGTCGGCCGCTTGCTCGAGGGCATCGGTAGCATCCAGTGCGCCCTGGCCGGATAGGATGGCGACTTTTCTGCCCTGGTTCAGAATCTCGGCTGCACGTCGCAGGTCATCTTCATGCGGCAACCGGGCGCTACGGGCGCGTACATCGGAGGTATGGTGCTTCACGTTCCGCTTGGAGGCGTTCTTCCGCTCGGCCTTCATGTCCTGAAAGTCGACCGGAAAGGCGATGTGCGCGACCTTTCTGTAAGCCAGGGCCGTGCGGCAGGCAAGCTCCACTACGTTTTCCACATGGGAGGGCCCCATGACGCGCGTGGTATAGGCGGCTACATCCATGAACAGCCGATCCAAAGCTACGTCCTGCTGTGTGTAAGTATCGTTGAGATCATGGAAGGGCAGGCCAGTAATGGCGAGTACCGGTTGGCCGTCCAGCTTGGCGTCGTAGAGCCCATTCAGCAGGTGAATACCGCCCGGACCAGAGGTCGCCAGGCATACTCCCAGTTTCCCTGTGTATTTGGCGTAAGCGCAGGCCATAAAAGCCGCGGCCTCTTCGTGGCGCACCTGGATGAACCGGACCTGCTCCTGGTGCGTGCGCAGGGATTCCATAATCCCATTGATGCCATCTCCAGGCAGACCGAAAATTGTATCTACGTCCCAATCAATCAGGCTTTCAACCATCACGTCGGCAGCAGTTTTGGCCATGGCAGCAACCCTTTCTCATTGATATTTAGAGGGTAGGATGCTGGGGATTTGGCTGCTGTTTCCGTAGCTAGGAAAGCTATCCAGCAGAAGTGGAAAATGACTCACAGGTATTCGGCAAGATTGGTGCCCCAAGGCCATCCAGGCAAACCTGCTGTAGGAGCAGCAATTTCAGGAGAATCAGCAACCTACTTACCTTTTTTCATCATCTGTAGAAGTTCAGAGTTGTATTTGATTTGCGGCCGCTGCGCGAGCAGGAGAGGAAAACCAAACCAGTCGTCACGCAATGAAGATAGCCAGCATCGGCTACAGTACAAAAGTTTTAAAAAAATTCTTCGGATTTTGGCCGATCCACTGACTCTTGTTATAATCATTTGTTTTCACCGGTGACCTGTAGTTGAAATCGCGGGCCACTGATGAAACCGGGACTGCTGGTTGCGTCCGTTTGTTGTTAGTTGCGCGACGGTCCCCGTGAAGTGACTCATGGCCCAAATTTTTAACCGCAGTGCGAATACTCTAGCTCGCGCAAGTATCTTAGGAATCGTTCTGCTTCTTACTGCGGTAGGAGCGGCGCTGATGCAATTGCAGCGCTCTCCTTACGTTACCAATCAACGTATCGCGCCCGACCAACCGGTCCCTTTCAGCCATCAGCATCATGTGGCTGGGCTGGGGCTGGACTGCCGTTATTGTCATACCACGGTCGAAGAGTCTAGTTTCGCTGGGATCCCACCAACTAAAACCTGCATGAATTGTCATGCCCAGATATGGACAAATGCCGCCCTGCTGGAGCCGGTTCGCGCCAGCTTCCGCTCGGGCCAATCTCTGCAATGGACACGGGTCCACGATTTGCCGGACTTCGTGTATTTCAATCACAGCATCCATGTAAACAAAGGCGTTGGCTGCGCCAGTTGTCATGGACCGGTCGACCAGATGCCGCTCATGTACCAGGAGAATTCCCTGCAAATGGAGTGGTGCCTGAACTGCCATCGCGAGCCTGAAAAGTTCCTGAGGCCCAAAGAGAAAGTGTTCGATATGACCTATCAGGCGCCCGACGGCTCCCAAAAGAATGCTGTGAAGTGGAATGGAAACACGTTTTTGACCCAGGCAGAGTTGGGCACGGTATTGGCGAAGGAATACCATCTTCGCACACCCCGGGATATTACAAGTTGCTCCACTTGCCACCGTTGAGGCGGCAAGCAAACTGGAACCCAATGTCTGGAAGCGAATGCCTAAAGAGAACGATTTAAATCTAAAGCTGCTTTCCGCCACTGATATCAAGCCAGCTAGCCTGGACCTGGACTCGGTGCGGAAGAAACTGGCGGGAGTCAAGGGGCCAAAGTATTGGCGCACCCTGGAAGAACTCGCCGACGAGCAAGCCTTTGGAGATCTGCTGGAGCGAGAGTTCCCGCGCCAGGCCTCCGAATGGGTTGACCCTGTTTCCCGTCGTAATTTCTTGAAGCTGGCGGGAGCCTCGCTGGCCTTAGCTGGTCTCAGCGGTTGCACCAAGCAGCCACCCGAATTCATTGTTCCTTATGTGCGGCAGCCCGAAGAGCTGGTCTTGGGAAAGCCTCTGTATTACGCGACTGCCATGCCCTTCGCTGGACACGCTCTCCCGCTTGTGGTGACCAGCCACGAGTATCGGCCGACCAAGATAGAAGGAAACGCCAAACACGGGGCCAGCCTGGGCGCGACCGACCTTTTTGCCCAGGCGTCCATTCTGGACCTCTACGATCCCGATCGTTCTACGACCGTGACTCACATGAGCGAGCCGAAGCCCTGGGGCGAGTTCCTGGGCAGGATGGGTGTGCTGATCAAAGCCCAAAGGGCGCTTCAGGGTTCAGGACTGCGATTTCTCACTGGCTCCCTGAGCTCTCCTACTTTGGGCTGGCAGATGAAGACCATCCTTCAGCAGCTCCCGCAGGCCAAGTGGCACCGTTACGATCCCCTGCACCGCGATGGCGCTCGTGCCGGCTCGAAGATGGCCTTCGGCGGTTATTACGATACGATTTACGACTTTAATGCTGCCGATGTTGTAGTCTCCCTCGACGCAGATTTCCTTTCCGGCTCATGGTTCCCCGGATTTCTACGCTATTCACGCGATTTTATGGGCCGCCGCAAGCTCGTCAACGGCAAAGAGATGAACCGGCTTTATGTGGCCGAGAGTTCGCCCAGCACCACCGGAGCCAAGGCTGATCATCGCCTGGTTCTGCGCCCCTCCGAGGTGGAGAAGATTGCCCGTGCCCTGGCTGCCAAGATTGGAGTTGGCGGAATAGCGGCAGGCCAGCTAATTCCCGAACAGCAGAACTGGGTTGACGCGGTAGCCGCCGACCTGTTGAAGGTGCGAGGCAAGAGTGTCATCGTTCCGGGTGAATTCTCCAGCCCGACGGTACACGCCCTCGCTCATGCCCTGAATTCCGCTCTTGGGAATGCCGGTCAAACAGTAAAGTACATCGACCCGGTCGAAATTGATGCAGTCGAGCACACCCAATCCATTCGTGAACTGGCGGATGATCTGAATGCCGGCAAGGTAGACATCCTGGTCATGATTGGCGTAAACCCGGCTTACGACGCGCCTGCCGATCTGAATTTCAAAGACGCGCTCCGCCAAGCCGCCGGAAATCCCCATACCACAATCGTGCAGCTCTCTCAATATCAGAACGAAACCACCGATGTTTGCCACTGGCACATTCCCGAGGCCCACTATCTCGAGTCATGGAGCGACGCCCGCGCCTACGACGGGACAGCCAGCATTATTCAGCCATTGATCTTGCCGCTTTACGACGGCAAAAACGCGCATGAGCTTTTGGCGCCCTTTGAAGATATGCCGGGAGCGACTGCTTATGATCGCGTGCGGGCTTACTGGCAGACACAACACGCTGGTGATGACTTTGAACAATGGTGGCGGCGCCAGGTACACGATGGGTTCGTCGCCGGGAGCAGTTTTGCTGCGCGCCAGGTGTCGGCAAAACCGGTTGCGCTGCCGCCGCTGGCCGATAGCGGCGATCAGGTTGAAGTCATCTTCCGGCCCGATCCCACGATTTACGATGGCCGCTTCATCAACAATGGCTGGTTGCAGGAAACCCCCAAGCCGCTCACGCGTGTCACCTGGGACAACGTGGCCATGATCAGCCCGGCCATGGCCGAGCGGATGAAGCTCAATCAACTGAAAGACAACAACGACCATCAGTCCGATGCGCAAAATGTGATTGAAATTGAGTTTCAGGGACGGAAGGTCAAAGCTCCCTACTGGCCTCAACCCGGCCATCCCGATAATGCCGTCACCCTGTTCCTCGGTTACGGACAGGAAAAATCGGGCCGCGTGGGCAAAGGCGCCGGCTACAACGCCTATTCCGTGCGTCCTGGTTCAGCGCAGTACTTTGGCCGTGGCGCCAAGGTCGAAGCTAAAAAAGAATATTGGAGCGTCGCGGTCACCCAAGGCCACTTCAGCATGGAGAATCGTGAGCCCGTAAAAGTGGCTACGCTGGAGGAGTATCGTCGCCATCCCCAATTCGCCCATGAAGGGGAGATAGAGCCTAAGCGTGACGCCAACGGCAATAATGACGAAACCCTCTATCCGGACTATCGCGATACCAAAGAGTTCTACCAGGAATATGCCTGGCGCATGGCGATTGACCTGAATTCCTGCATCGGCTGCCAGGCATGCGCTGTAGCCTGCCAGGCGGAAAACAACATCTCCGTCGTAGGCAAAGAGCAAGTGCAGCGGGGACGCGAAATGCAGTGGATTCGCATTGATGCTTACTACGAAGGCGACGTGGCCAATCCCAATGTTTACTTCCAGCCTGTGCCTTGCATGCAATGTGAAAACGCGCCCTGCGAGCCGGTTTGCCCGGTCGGAGCGACCGTGCATAGCACCGAGGGCTTGAACGACATGGTTTACAACCGCTGTGTCGGCACCCGCTATTGCTCCAACAACTGTCCTTATAAGGTGCGCCGTTTCAACTTCCTGCTCTACGCCGATTTCGAAACTCCCAGCCTGAAAATGATGCGCAACCCGGATGTTACGGTGCGCAGCCGCGGCGTCATGGAGAAATGCACTTACTGCGTGCAGCGTATCAACGCCGCGCGTATCCAGACGGAAGTTGCCACGGAAAAGGAAGGCAAGGTCGTCAGGATTGGGGATGGAGACATCAAGACGGCCTGTGAACAGGTCTGTCCGACCGAAGCCATCGTCTTCGGTGACATCAACGACAAGAACAGCCGTGTCTCCCGGCTCAAAGCCGATTCTCGTAATTACAGTCTTTTGGCGGAGCTGAATACGCGTCCGCGCACCACCTACATTGGGGCGGTTCGCAACCCCAATCCGAAACTTGAGTCTGGGGAGAAGGCCTAAGCAATGCCCGTACGCGACGATACCGATCTACTTCCGCCCAAAGGCATAAGGCCGCCGATTATCGGCCCCGGCCAGGACTTTGGCACTGTAACTGACCGGATTGGCGGCGTAGTGCTCACCAAGTACACGCCGGTCTTCTGGGTTATGATCTTTTCCATCGGCGCGATGCTGGCGGGTATGTTGACCACCGCCGTCGCCTACCTGATCTTCAAAGGCACAGGTATCTGGGGCATCAATATCCCGGTCGGATGGGGATTCGCGATCGTCAACTTCGTCTGGTGGATCGGCATCGGACATGCCGGCACGCTTATCTCTGCCATCCTGCTGCTCTTTAAGCAGACGTGGCGCACCTCCATCAACCGCTTTGCCGAAGGCATGACGATCTTCGCTGTCATGCAGGCCGGTCTCTTTCCGCTGATCCATACCGGACGTCCTTGGCTCGCTGTCTACTGGCTCTTCCCCTATCCCAATAGCATGGGTGTGTGGCCGCAGTTCCGCAGCCCCCTGATCTGGGACGTCTTTGCCGTTTCAACCTATTTCACGGTCTCCTTTCTATTTTGGGGAATAGGTCTGATTCCTGACTTTGCCACCTTGCGCGACTCCGCGAAGACCTTAGTCGTACGCCGCATCTACGGGATGTTGGCCATGGGTTGGCGCGGTTCAGCCCGCCACTGGAACCGCTATGAGACGGCCTACATGCTGCTGGCGGGGCTGGCGACACCGCTGGTGCTCTCCGTCCATAGCGTCGTGAGTCTTGATTTTGCCGTGTCGCTTATTCCCGGCTGGCATACTACCTTCTTCCCACCCTATTTCGTTGCGGGCGCCATCTACTCGGGCTTTGCCATGGTGTTGATCCTGGCCATTCCCTTCCGATACCTCTACCACATGGAGGACTACATCACGTTGCGCCACCTGCAGAATTGCGCCAAGCTCATGTTGGCTACCGGGTTGATTGTGGCGTACAGCTACTCCATGGAGGTTTTTTTCGGCTGGTACAGCCACAACAAATTCGAGTGGGGCATGGTGTTGAACCGAATGACCGGCCCCTACGCCTTCTACTACTGGATGCTCATCCTCTGCAACATCGTGATACCCCAACTGCTCTGGTTCAACAGTGTGCGCTCCACGCCATGGAAGCTCTTTTGTGTGGCCCTGGTCGTGAATACCGGCATGTGGCTGGAACGCTTTGTGATTGTCGTGACCAGCTTACAGCGTGATTTCCTACCCAGCTCCTGGGGTATGTATTGGTTCACCAAATGGGATGTGATGATTTTCGTAGGAACAATGGGCTTCTTTACTTTGCTGTTCTTCCTGTTCATCCGCTTCATGCCCGCCATCTCGATTTTTGAAATGCGGACCCTGTTGCCCCAGGCGAAGGTGAAAGAATGAAGATTACGAGCGCTCCTATCTACGGCTTAATGGCGGAATTCGATACGCCGTCGGACTTGGTTCATGCGTCCAAGGCGGCCTACGACAAGGGTTATCGCAAGATGGATACCTATACTCCCTATCCGCTGGAAGAAGCTGCTGAAGCGATTGGCGTCCATCACAACCGCGTGCCTCTGCTTACGCTGTGTGGCGCAATGTTGGGCATGGTCGGCGGTTATTCCCTTCAATATTGGGTTTCCGCGGTGAACTATCCCATCAACGTAGGCGGCAAGCCATTTCACTCATGGCCAGCCTTTATTCCCGTGACTTTTGAGTGCACCATTTTGGGCGCGGCCCTGGCTACGGTCTTTGGCATGATCGCGCTCAACGGGTTGCCGCAGCCTTATCATCCGGTGTTTAATGCGCCCAATTTTGTCCGGGCCAGCCGTGACCGCTTCTTTCTGTGCATTGAGTCGCAAGACCCCCAGTTCCGGCTGGATGACACCCGGCGTTTTCTTGAAACTTTCCATCCTCTGGAGATCACGGAGGTGCCGCATTAAGGCTTCGGCACAAAATCGCTTTGCGCTGCCGGTACTCGCGGCACTCTTCGCCCTGGGACTGGGCCTTTCCGGCTGCCGCCAGGACATGCAGAATCAGCCCAAGTTCGTCCCGTTGCGCTCCAATACCTTTTACCCCGACCAGCGGTCGGCCCGCGATCCGGTGCCCGGAACCGTGGCCCAGGGTCAGCTGGATGATGACACATACTTTCTCACCGGCAAGCATGACAACGTTCTGGGCAATGACCTGCCGGGCCCGCTTGCGAAAGAGGACGTGCATAAGCTCCTGCTCCGCGGACAGGATCGCTACAACATTTATTGCACCCCCTGCCACGCGCGCGTGGGCGATGGCCGGGGCATGATCGTGCAGCGCGGTTACAAGCAACCCCCTTCGTTTCACGAGCAGCGGTTAAGGAACGCTCCCTTGGGACACTTCTTTGACGTGATGAGCAACGGCTTCGGCGCCATGCCCGACTATTCAGCGCAGATCAAGGTCGAAGATCGCTGGGCGATTGCGACCTACATTCGGGCGCTTCAATTGAGCCAGCATGCAACCGAAACCGACCTTGCTCAGAACACAGCCAAAGTTCCGGCAGCTTCCAACATGCAGCAAGCCCAGGGAGGTGGTCGGCCATGAGCACCACCTTGCGACTTACGCCCGCAGACTTCGCGGCTCCGCCCGTGATTGCCCAATGGAAACAGCGTACGCTGATTGTGGGTGTGCTTTTTTC
>Ga0070730_10002042_pt1 | contig 18634 bp, 16 predicted proteins | sample Coa_R1_3_FD_66447 | JGI IMG/M metagenome (GOLD analysis project Ga0070730, IMG submission 66447) | Surface soil microbial communities from Centralia Pennsylvania, which are recovering from an underground coalmine fire - Coalmine... | ecosystem: Environmental > Terrestrial > Soil > Unclassified ... | reverse complement strand
GGCCTGGTCCAGATGACCAGGAAGCGCGTGGGCGCCGGGCTGCTCGAAGCGTTCTCGCAGCCGTGCGAGTGCTGCAACGGCCGTGGGGTGATCATCACCTACGACCCGGAAGCCGACGGCCAGGCCGCGCACCACGTACACGGGCGCGGCACGGGAAACGGCGGCAACGGCTCGAGGTCCGCCCCAGCTACTCCGGCCGCCATTGCCGCGCGCTCCCGCCCGGCCGGCGCCCAGCCATCCGACTCGCCCGCTACGGACGGACGACAAGATGGCGTCCCCTCCGAGTCGGGGTCCCTGGCCGCCGAGCCCGCCACCGCCGCCCAGGCGTCCAACGGGCGCGGCGAGCCGGGACGCCCGGCAGGCAGCGGCCGCCGCCGGCGCCGTCGGCCCGCCCCCAATACGTCCACGGTCGGCCCGGCTGAAGGCTCAGAAGCACCAACCGCTCCCGCGGCCACCGAAGCGCCCGCGACCGTGGCACCAGAACCCCAGGACGGCGCGGCCTAAGGCCTGGCCTAGGCCTAGTCCCCCTTCCCGGGCACCGCACGCCATCTGCTCGGGGGCCACCAGGGCCAGAACCTGCGATGCTTGCCGGTTCCTCCGGGCTTCCGGGAGTTGCGTTCGGCCAGCCGTTGCCGGACCAGCCTCATGCCCGCGAACAGCAGCACCAGGCCCAGCACGATGCCCCCCACCAGCTCAATAGAGGCTGTGGTTATCACCAGGGTGTAGCTGCCCGCTGACGGCGTCCCAGTGGAGGCGGCGGAGTTGGGCGGAGCGTTAATCGCGGGGGTGGCCACTGGGGGCAGCACGCTGGCGACGCCGGCCGGGCTGATCAGCGAGGTGCCCGTGCTGCTGGGAAGAGGATGCGCGAGCCCGGTCGCCGGCGTCGCGATGCCGGACCCCACCGCGGGGACGGTAGCGGGGACCGCAGCGGGAACGGTAGCGGGGGCGGCCACCGGTGGGGGCGTGCTGGGCCGGGATGCGCCGGCGGCCGGGGTGCTCGCCGCTACCGTCGGTGCGCTGACCCCGACCGTTTCCGCTGCGGTCGGCAGCACGCTCATGACCGGGCTTGTCGCAGCGTCGGCCGTGGCGGTCAGGGTCACCGACGTGACGGACGTAATGCCAGCGGCCACCGGGATCTGCGCCTGCATCTGAAATGTCGATGGCGCTAGTGCGGTGGCCAGCGACCCGATCGTGCAGTTGGCCGACCCGTCCCCGCTGGGGCAGCGGCCGGTGAAAACGGGCTGTTCACCGGCGGGCGCTCCAGCGAGCGTCACCGACACGCCCGATGCGGAGCCGTTCGCGGCCCAGACCTGCACGGTGAACGACGCGGCCCGGCCGGTCTTGATGCTGGACTGGGAGGTCTGGACGCTGACGCATAGCTCCGCCTGGATGGTGGTGGGAGAAGGCGTCACGGCCGACGGCATTGGCTGGCACTGCGAACTGATGGAGGCCAGCGCGGCGCCCGAGGTGGTGAGCGTGGCCGCGGCCGCGATCCCGGCGATGCAAACGCCGGATAGGAGGTAAGCGGTCAGCGCCCGCCTGGGCGCCGGTCGCATCAGGACCGCCCCTCCGTGCGACTCCGGGAAATTGCGGACCAGCGGCGCCTGCCGAAACGCACGTCAAGCGGGACATTTACTCGTTCCGCCACCTTGCTAGGCTACAAGAGCGGCCCAAGGCCGAGACCTGCACCTTCCCGAATCGTGACCACGGTTGTCGCCCTATCCAGTGCGCCACGGGTCCGTGTTCGTGCGGGCGCTAAGGTCTGGTAGCCTTAGCGGTCGGGAGTAGCCCGCCTGCGCGGGATCCCCGCGTTCGTTCAAGCGAGCCCGCCGTCGTGATACCGGTGTGCCGTGGCACGCAAGGAAAGCGCAACGAAAGAGAGTTCTCGGTGTACGCGATTGTGCGCTGCGGCGGCAGGCAGGAGAAGGTCGCGCTCGACGATGTCGTGACCGTCGACAAGCTCCCTGGCCAGGCTGGCTCCACCGTCACGCTGCCGGCCTTGCTGGTGGTCGACGGCGAGCGGGTCATCAGTGACCCCGCCGAGGTGGGCCGCTACCAGGTCACGGCCGACATCATCGGCCCGGCCGCCGGCCCCAAGATCAACATGATCCAGTACAGGAACAAGACCGGCTACCGTCGGCGTTTGGGTCACCGGCAGAAGTACACGCAGGTGCGCATCACTGGCATCGGCACCGAGAGCCCGCAGGCGGCGCCCAAGCCGAAGTCGCGGGCCAAGGCGCAGGCCAAGGCGGAGGAGGACTGAGATGGCACACAAGAAGGGCGCGTCATCCAGCCGCAACGGCCGTGACTCGAAGGCCAAGCGCCTTGGCGTCAAGCGCTTCGGCGGCCAGCTGGTGAACGCGGGCGAGATCATCGTCCGCCAGCACGGCACGCACTTCCACCCGGGCGACGGCGTCGGCCGCGGCGGCGATGACACGCTGTTCGCACTGGTCGGCGGGAAGGTCGAGTTCGGCTCGTACCGCGGCCGCCGGGCCGTGAGCATCGTCCCCGAACCGTCGTCCGAGCCCCCGGAGTAGGCCCGCCGGGCAGGAGACCATACGACCAGCAGGCGGGCCGGGAAAACCTGGCCCGCCTTTTCCGTGCAACGGGTGAGAGGACGATCGTGGCGGAGTTCGCCGACCGGGTCACGCTGCAGGTGCAGGCAGGCCACGGCGGGCACGGCTGCGCCTCGATCCACCGCGAGAAGTTCAAGCCGCTGGGAGGTCCCGACGGAGGCAACGGCGGGCGCGGCGGCGACGTAATCCTCCAGGTCGACCCCAGCGTGGCGACCCTGCTCGACTTCCACCGCCGCCCGGTCCGCCGGGCCGGGAACGGCCGGCAGGGGGAGGGCTCCAACCGCACCGGGGCCGACGGGGCGGACCTGGTCATCGGGGTCCCGAACGGGACCGAGGTCAAGACCGCGGACGGCGAGGTGCTTGCCGACCTGGTGGGCACCGGCACCAGGTTCGTGGCCGCGGCCGGCGGACGCGGCGGGCTCGGCAACGCGGCGCTGGCCTCGCCGCGGCGCAAGGCGCCCGGGTTCGCCCTCAAGGGCGAGCCGGGGGAGCAGCGCGACCTCATTCTGGAGCTTAAGACGGTCGCCGACGTCGGCCTGGTCGGCTTCCCGAACGCCGGCAAGTCCTCCCTGATCGCGGCGATGTCCGCGGCCCGGCCGAAGATCGCCGACTACCCGTTCACCACCCTGATCCCGAATCTCGGCGTGGTCGAGGCCGGCGACGTCCAGTTCGTCGTGGCCGACGTGCCCGGGCTGATCCCCGGCGCCAGCCAGGGCAAGGGGCTCGGCCACGATTTCCTCCGTCACGTGGAGCGCTGCTCCACCCTGGTCCACGTACTCGACTGCGCCACCGAACTGCCCGGCCGCGACCCGCTTGCGGACCTGGCGGTCATCGAGGCTGAGTTGGTGGCGTACGGCGAGGCCACCGGCGTCGACCTCGCCGCCAGGCCGAGGCTCGTGGCGCTGAATAAGATCGACGTCCCGTCCGCCCGTGAGCGCGCGGACCAGGCGAAACCCGAGCTCGAGGCCCGCGGGTACCCCGTCTACGAGATCTCCGCGGCCACCGGGGAGGGCCTGCGCCCGCTGGGCTTCGCGATGGCGGCGCTGGTCGCGGCGGACCGGGCGGCCCGCCCAGCCGAGCAGCCCGCCGAGCGCGTCAAGGTCGTGGTCCGGGCCGCCGACGAGCCGGGCTTCGAGGTGGTCAGGGTCGGCGACAGCTTCCTGATCCGCGGCAACAAGCCGCGCCGGTGGGTCAGCCAAACCGACTTCAGCAACGACGAGGCGGTCGGCTACCTGGCCGACCGGCTGGCCCGGCTAGGCGTCGAGGAGGCGCTCGCCGAAGCCGGCGCCGAGCCAGGCGCCGAGGTCTTGATCGGCGATCCGGACGACGCGGTGGTGTTCGACTGGGACCCCGCGGCCCCCATGAGCAGCGGGTCCACTGGCCGGTCTCGCCGGGGCGGCGGCAAGCGCCCGCTCGGCCCGCGCGGCACCGACCCGAGGTTCTCTCCGTGACCGACCCCCTCCGCCCGGACATCGCCGCGGCGGCCCGGGTCGTGGTCAAGGTCGGCTCCTCGTCCCTGACCACGCCGGACGGCGAGATCGACGGCGACGCGATCGCCGCTCTGGCCCAGGCCCTCGCCGAACGCCGCCAGGCGGCCCACGCCCCAGCCGGCCCAAGCCCCACAACGGGCGGCCCAACCCCCGCCGCGCAGGTCGTCCTGGTCTCCTCAGGCGCGATCGCGTCCGGCCTGGCCCCGCTCGGGCTGTCGCGCCGCCCGAGCGACCTGGCCACCCAGCAGGCCGCGGCCAGCGTCGGCCAGGGCCTGCTGATCGCCAGGTACACCGCCGCCTTCGCTAGGCATGGCATCCAAACCGGCCAGGTACTGCTGTCCGCGGACGACCTGATGCGCAGGACCCACTACCGCAACGCGCAGCGCACCCTGGACCGGCTGCTCGAACTCGGCGTCCTGCCCGTGGTCAACGAGAACGACACGGTGGCCACCGACGAGATCAGGTTCGGCGACAACGACCGGCTAGCTGCCCTGGTCGCGCACGTGACCAGGGCCGGCGCGCTCATCCTGCTCTCCGACGTGGACGGCCTGTACGACGGCGACCCGCGCCGCCGCGACGGCGCCCAGCGCATCGCCGAAGTCCGCACCCAGGCCGACCTGGACGGCATCCGCCTAGGCCGCGGCCACCGCGCCGGACCCGGCCCAGGCGGACCAGGCGGCCGTAGCACCACCCCCGGATCCGGGATCGGCGGCATGGCGACCAAGGTGGAAGCCGCGATGATCGCCACCTCGGCGGGCATCCCGACCGTCGTCGCCGATGCAGCCGACGCCGCCGCCGCGCTAGCGGGCCAGCCCGTCGGCACCTACTTCGCGCCCCGCGGCCGCCGAACCTCGACCCGGCTGCTCTGGCTGGCCCACGCCGCGGTGGCCCGCGGCAGCCTGCACCTGGACCACGGCGCGGTCGAAGCCGTGGTCACCCGCCGGGCCAGCCTCCTCCCGGCGGGCATCACGGGGGTCGACGGCGCGTTCGAGGCCGGCGACCCGGTGGACCTGCGTGACGAGCAAGGCCGGATCGTCGCGCGCGGCCTGGTGAACTACGACGCCGCCGAGATCCCCGGCCTGATGGGCCGCTCCACCCGATGGCTGGCCAGCCGCCTAGGCCAGGAATACGAACGCGAAATCATCCACCGCGACGACCTGGTCATCCTGTAACAGCCCGCGCAGCCAATGGTTGTGGCAACCATTGCCCTATCGGGCAGGGTGCCACAACCACTGGCCCACGAGCCGCGCCCACGAGCCACTGGCCCACGAGCCCCGCCCATCGGGGCTCATGCCCCACAAGCCCCAATAAGCGCGGCTAGTTGTCGTCGCTGCTACCGCCGCCACCGCCGCGGTTGGACAGCCGGTCGAACAGGCCGCTGCCGGCCCGGGCCACATTCCCGGCCGCGCCGCGGACCATCCCGATGAGCGGGTCCTCGGACCGGCTCCACGACTCCTGGTAGGCCCTGGCCGCGCTGCGGACCTCATCGGTCACGGACGCAGAACGGTCGGTGTCCCGGCGCGGGTAGTCGCCGCCGAGGATCCGCTCGTACTCCCCGTTGTTCGCCCAGTGGTCGAGCTCGGCGAACCGAACGACCGCGAACGGGTGCGTCATCCCCTGCAGCTGGAGCAGCTTGAGCAGGCTGTCCCGCAGGTCGGGCACCGCGTCGTACTCGTGCGCCTGGTCGTGGAAGGCGTCGGCGTTCATCTCGGCCAGCCTGGACCCGCCGGCGGTCTTCATCAGGGCCCGCCGCGCCGCGTCGACGTCCTGCCCGGCCAGCAGCCCGGCCCGGTCGCAGGACAGCTCGGACTTGCGGTACCACTCCTCCAGGCCCCAGATGATGGCCCGCAGGCCGATGTAGCCGAGCGGCATCCAGGCGATCCGCGCCGCCAGCAGGAGCAGGTTGCGCAGCATGGTCCGGTACACGGCGTGCCCGGACAGCACGTGACCGAGCTCGTGCCCGATGACGAACCTGAGCTCCTCGGCGTCCATCATGTCCACCACGGCGGTGTTGAGCACGATGAACGGGGTGTTGGTACCCAGCGCCATCGCGTTCACCGTCGGATCCTGGGTGACGAACAGCTCGGGTACCGTATCCATGTCCAGGATGTAGGCTCCGTCGCGCAGCATCTCGTGGATGTGCGGGAACTGGCGCTCGGAAACCTTTACGCTGCTCGCCAGGAATTGGAGCCGCATGGCCCGCTCGTTGAACAGGCCGTTGAGCAGCTTGAGCAGCGTGTCGAACCCGGTCAGCTTGCGCAGGGCCACCAGGGCCGAACGGTCCGCCGGGTGCTCGTAGGCACGGGAAGAGATCTGGGTCAGTCGGACCCTTGCGCGATCGGGAACTGAAGTCATATCTCGAATGCTAACACCAGCGCCGGCCACTTGGGCCGGTACGATACGACGGCATGGAAGGGCAGTAGCAGATGCGCCGGGTCGGGGTGATGGGTGGCACGTTCGATCCCGTCCACCATGGTCACTTGGTCGCCGCCAGCGAGGTCGCGCACACGTTCTCGCTGGATGAGGTCATCTTCGTGCCGACCGGGGCGCCGTACCAGAAGCAGACCCGGGTCGTCTCGCCCCCCGAGGACAGGTACCTGATGACGGTTATCGCGACCGCGTCGAACCCGCGGTTCAGCGTCAGCCGGGTCGACATCGACCGCCCGGGGCCGACCTACACCATCGATACCCTCAGGGATCTGCGCGCCTCCGCCGGGCCGCAGGACGAGTTCTTCTTCATCACCGGCGCCGACGCGCTGGCCGAAATCCTCACCTGGCACGACGCGGACGAACTATTCACTCTGGCGCATTTCGTAGGCTGTACGAGGCCGGGCCACCGGCTGACGGGTGCGGGCCTGCCCGACGGCAAGGTGAGCCTGGTGGAGATCCCCGCGCTGGCCATCTCCTCGACCGAATGCCGGGCCAGGGTCGAGGCCGGCGAGCCGGTCTGGTACCTGGTGCCCGACGGGGTGGTCCAGTACATCGCCAAACGCGGTTTGTACGCAAAGAATGACGCAGAGTAACCCAAGCGGCTAAATGACGCCCTGCCGTGAGAGAGTAAGAGGGGAAAAGAGCCCAGTGAAGGAGGCCGGCAACCACTCGTGACTGCCACACCGAGGGCCGTCGAGCTTGTGGAAACCGCCGCGCTGGCGGCGGCGGACAAGCTGGCGGACGGCATCATCGCCTATGACGTGAGCGAGCAGCTGGTCATCACCGACGCTTTCTTGCTCTGCTCCGCGCCGAACGACCGGCAGGTCCGGTCCATCATCGACGAGATCGAACTGCGGATGCGCCAGGCCGGCGCGGGGCTGGTCCGCCGCGAGGGCGAGCGCGAGGGCCGTTGGGTCCTCCTGGACTACCTCGACGTCGTGGTCCATGTGCAGCACTCGGAGGAGCGGACCTACTACGCGCTGGAGCGGATCTGGAAGGACTGCCCCCAGATCCCGCTGCCCGAGCTTGTCAGCCTCGGCCGGGACGGACGACCCACCGCCAAGCCCCCGCTGGATAACGGGAGGGCGCGCTGAGCGAGCGGGTCAGGCTCGTGCTCTGGCGGCACGGCCAGACGCAGTGGAACGCCGAGCGGCGCTTCCAGGGCCAGAGCGACGTCCCGCTTGATCCGACGGGGGAGGCCCAGGCCGAGCGCGCCGCCCGCCTACTCGCGGCGCTCGGCCCGGACATGATCGTCTCCTCCGACCTGTCCCGCGCCGCGAGCACCGCCGCGCCGCTGGCCAGGCTGACCGGCCTCGAGGTCGTCCTCGACAAGGACCTGCGCGAACGCCACGGCGGCTGCTGGGAAGGCCTGACCGACGCCCAGATCCGCGAGCGCTACCCGGCCCAGCACGTGAACTGGAACCCCCCGGACGGGGAGCCGACCGTCGCGGTCGCCGACCGGGTAGCGGGCGCCCTGCACCGTACGGCCGCCGCCCTGGCCGAGGGCGGGTACGAGGGCGAGGGCCTCGCCGTGGTGGTCAGCCACGGCGCCGCGCTGCGCCTGGGCATGTCGCGGCTGCTCGGAATGCCTAACGAACTGTTCGGCGTGCTCGGCCCGCTGTCCAACTGCTCATGGTCGGTCCTCGCCCAGCGCTACGGCCACTGGCGGCTCCTCGAGCACAACGCCGGCACCCTCCCGGAGCCCATCCTCAGCGACGACCGCTGATCAGGAAATAAAAGCCCTTTCATCCGAACGATCTTTTGCGCTGCCCCTCGCGCCTCCGCTCCGCCCGCGTAGTTTCCGCCCGTCGCCGTCCTGCGTCCCCCCGACAATTACCAGCGCCAACCGCCCGGCTTCCCCCGGGCCCCCGCTCCGCCCGTCGCCGCGCTTCTTGCCCCCGACAATTACCAGCATAAACCGGTCGGCTATTAAATGCAACTCTATTGCAATTGCCACTATGAAGCAATTACCTTATCCCGGTGACCGGAATTACCGGGGTGAGCGGCCAGGGCTACCGCTGGTACCTGGCCGCGCAGGTGGTCTCCCTGGCGGGCACGATGATGAACTACACCGCCCTGTTCTGGCTCGTCCTGCACATCAGGTACGGCGGCCCCGCGGCCCTGGCCGCGGTAGACGCGGCCGCCTGCCTGCCCATGCTGCTGTTCAGTCGGCGGGCCGGGACCATCGTGGCCAGGCACCGCGCGGCCCAGGTCGCGCGCCTCACCCAGACGCTGCTGGCCTGCGCATCGCTGGCCATCGGGATCCCGCTCCTGGCGGGCTGGATCAGCATTTGGTACCTGGTGCCGGTGGCGTTCGCGACCGGCTGCGTCCAGTGCGTTGACCTCCCGGCGCGCCAGACGTTCCTGATGGACCTGGTCGGCCAGGGCGAACTGCGCCGCGGCACCTCCCTGTTCGCCACCGTAACCGGGCTGGCCAGGATCGCCGGCCCCGGCATCGCAGGCGTCGTCATCGCCACGACCGGCGAGACGGCCGTGTTCTTCGTCGACGCAGCCTCGTTCCTCGGTGTGATCGCGGTCCTGGCCTGGCTGTCCGGCCGGGTCGGCCCCGACCCGACGCCGCTCGACCAAACCGCGCCGGAAGCCACCGAAGCGCCGTCGGCCGCCAGGCGCTTCCGCTGGCTGCTCGACCTGCCACGCGAGGTCCGGGCCGCGGTCGCCCTGGCGCTGCTCGTCGGGGGAATCGGCCTCCAGTTCGCGGTGACCAACCCGCTGATGGCCGGGCGGGTCTTCCACCTGGGTTCGGTGGGCTTCGGCCTGTTCGGCACCTGCACGGCGGTCGGCGGGATCGCCGGCAGCTACTACTCGTCCCGCCGGCGCGACCCGGGCCCGCGCGAGTTCATGGTCTGGGCCCTGGTCTTCGGCGTCGCCGAAGGCCTGGCCGCCGTCATGCCCACACCCTGGACCTACGACGCGACGATGGTGGTGGTCGGCGCCGCGACCCAACTCTTCGCGGCCAGCGCCATCGTGTACATGCAGCAGGCCACCCCGGCGGCTCAGCGCGCCCACGCGCTCAGCGCCTTCAATGCGGCCTTCATCGGTTTTGTCCCAGCCGGGGCCTTCGCGGTCGCCGCCATCGCGTCGGCCGCGGGCACCCGGTGGGCCCTGGCCGGCCCCGCACTGGCCGTCGCCGCCTGCGCCGTAGTCCTGACCTACCGAGCCTCAGGCCCAGCCCGGCTTACGAAGCACCTGCTCAGTCGTGGCCCGGATGAACCCTCGCAGCCTCAGGCCCAGCTGGAATTACGAAACACCGCCCGCCCGAGTCCCCGTCCCGCCGAGGCTCAGGCTCAGCCTCGACCTGCAGAACACCCGCGCGCCTGAGTCCCGGTCCCGTTGGGCTCAGGCCCAGCCCGGCTTGCGGAACACCCGACCGCCGGAGTCCCGGTCCTGCAGCAGGTCCAGGGCCTGGATGGCCAGCGTGAGGCGCGTTCTGGTGTCTTGGGTGCTGAGGTCCCGGCCGAGGATCCGTTCGATCCTGGCCAGCCGGGCGTACAGGGTCCGCCGCTGGACCCGCAGCGCCCGGACCGTCTGCGCCTTGTGGCCCGCGTGCTCGAGATAGCTGCGCAGCGTGGGCATGAGCTTGGCCCGGCTCCGCGCGTCGTGCTCGAGCAGCGGGCTCAGCTCAGCCTCGACGAACCGCGCCAGCTCCGGGTCCTGGGCCAGCCGGACCAGCAACTGGTAGGTGCCCAGCTCGGCGAAGTGGTGCACGGCGCGGCGGTCGCCCGCCTTCCGGCCGAAGCTCAGCGCCTCGACCGCCTCTTCCAGGGCCCGCTGCAGCGAGCTGGCCGCCACCTCGCGCCCGGCGCCGGCCGTCACGGTCAGCGACGCGTCGCCGGCCCGGATCCGCCGTGTGGCCGCCTCGACAATGTCGTCCAGGATGGGCGGCACCGGGTCATGACCGGTCACCGCGATGATCGCGAGGACCCTGTCTGCATCCAGGCCGACCAGCGCGGCGCACTGCCGCTCCCGGGCCGCGCGGCGGATCTCATCGGCGATGCTCAGCCTGATCCGCTGCCGCTCCTCCTCGGCCAGCGCGTGGCGCCGCGCCAGCTCGGCCAGCGACGTCGCCTCCACCACCAGCGCGACCAGACGGCCCTGCGTAAGGTCGACGCCGAGGCTGCGCGCCCGCCGCAGGAATTCGGCGACCGAGCCGTGCCGCCCGGCCAGCACGTCCGCGAGCAGCGCGCTCCCCGCGCGCCCGGCCAGGTGCGCCGCATCCTTCTGGGACAGCAGGGCCAGCCCGAGCGCGGCACCGGCCCGGTCGAGGACCAGACCGGTGATCTCGTCCAGCTGGCGGTCCGTCTCCAGCACGTGCACGCGGCCCCACTCCTCGTGCCGCAGCCAGATGCCGACCCACATGCACTTCGGCTCGTCCTCATCGCCCGGCCCTCCTACGACCCCGGGACCACCTGCGGCCTGGTGCACCCGCCCGCGCTCGACCTCGGTGTGCGCCAGCCGCGCGTGCTTCTCCCACAGCGCCAGCACTTCGCCGCGGCCCGCCAGCTCGACCACGTGCTGCGCCGCGTCGGCCAGTACGACCGGGTTGCCGAGGATCTGCGCCAGCCGCTCGATGATCTGCCTGATGTCGGCGCCGGACAGGATCAGGTCGGTGAAGTCCCTGCTGATCGCTTCGGCCTGGCGGAGCAGCTCGTACTGGTCGCTGATGATCGCGCGGTGCACCGCCTCGGTCACCTCGATGTACCGCGTCTCACGCTCCAACGCGATGAGCGGGAACCCGCGCTGCGCGGCCGCGTGCACCATGGCCGGCGGAATCTCGCCGAACGCCCGGCCGAGCTCCACCACGAGGCCCGCCGCGCCCGCCTCGGCGATCTCGGCCAGGTAGCGCCGCTGCGCGCTGGCCGCACGCTCGATGCCCATCCCCGTGGTCAGCAGCAGCTCGCCCCCGTTGATCAGCTTGGCGATGTCCGCGATCTCGGCGATATGCACCCACCGGACCGGGCGGTCCAGCCCGTCCGCGCCCGCCACCACCCGCACGCCCGCACGGCGCAGCACGTCCAGGTCCAGGATCTGACGCAGCGTGACGCTCACAAGCTGCACGATACGTGAATCGAATCGCCCAGAAAATGCACAGTATGTGCGTTGTTGCTGATGATCACCGCTTCTACGATCAAGGCAGCCGTTCGGGCCCTAACGGCCCCCGCTGTACACCGTGGAAAGGGCGTGGCGTGGAGACACACGAGCAGGTTCAGTCGGCGCACGGTACCGGGCGGTACCGGCAGGAGCTATCCCGAACGATCAGCGTGCTTGGCAACGTGCTTATCACGCTGTCCGGGATCACCCCCGCCGCCTCGGTGTTCATCATCGCGCCCGTGGCGCTGGCCGAGGCCGGCAGCGGCGCGTTCACCTCGTTCGTGTTCGCCGCGATCGTCGGCGTGTTCATGGGCCTGTGCTGGGCGGAGCTTTCCGCCGCCTTCCCGATTGCGGGCGGCGACTACGCGCTGGTCTGGCATTCGTTCAAGGGCCCGGCCGCCGGCCGCAGGGTGTCCGCGCTGGCCGGGCCGGTCAGCTTCATCACCTTCGCGCTCTACCTCGACTTCATCGCGTTCATCCCGGCCACCATCGCACTCGGCGCCGGCACCTACTTCGGCGTGATCGCGAACGTGAACGCCCGGGTGCTTGGCGCGATCTTCATGCTCATCGCGGCCGGAGTCGCCATCTTCAAGATCCGGTTCAACGCCGTCCTGACCGGCATCTTCCTGGGCATCGAGCTCATCGCCCTTCTCATCGTGACCGTGCTCGGCTTCTCCCATCCACGCCACTTCTCTTCGCTCGTCCACCCGGCCATCGGCACCGGGCACGGGCTGCTGATCGGCGTGGCGTTCAGCGGCGTGCTGGCGGTCACCGCGGTGGCGATCTTCTCCTACAACGGCTACGCCGCCGCGGTGAACTTCGCCGAGGAAACGCACGGCACGGGACGCAACATCGCGCGGGCCATCCTGATATCCCTGGTGATCACCGTCGCCGCCGAGCTGATCCCGCTGACCGCAACGATCGTCGGATCGCCGTCGCTGGCCAAGCTGACCCAGTCCGTCATCCCGATGCAGTACTTCATCGAGGGGACGTCCAACACCGGCCTGTACGACGTGCTGAGCGTGGGCATCGTGCTGGCCATCCTGAACGCGACGATCGCCATTATCTTGTCCTACGCGCGCATCCTGTACAGCGCCGCGCGCGACCGTGCCTTCCCCGGCCCGGTCAGCGGCTGGATGGCGCAGATCCAGCCGCGCTACCGGTCGCCGTGGGTGGCCACCGCGGTGATCGGCGTCGTGGGCGCCGTGCTGTGCCTGACCGTTTCGCTCGGCACGCTGGTCAACCTGACGGGCGCCAGCCTGGTTGCGGACTATGCGCTGATCGCGATCGCGGCGCTGGTCGCCCGCCCGGTCAAGGCCACCGAGCACAGCCCGTACAGAATGCCGTTCTGGCCGCTGCCGCCGCTGCTCGCGCTGCTCAGCCTGGGGTACGTGTTCACCAAGCAGACCGCGCTGCTGCTGAACGTTACCCTCATCACCATGGGCATCGGGCTGGTGTACTGGCTGATCGTGATTCTGCCGCAGCGCGGCCGGGCGTGGCATCTGCTGGACGCCGCCTCCCCTGAGCTTGCCCCGCCGGACCCCGCGCTCCAGTCGGCTGGTCCCGGGGCTCCTGGGGGCTCGCCCGGTACGTCGGGCTCGGCGGACCCGGGCCCGGGGTCGGGCCAGGCATGACCCTGCCCGCCGAACACCGTGCCACCCCGGCCGGCAAGCCGCGCGCCCGCGGGCTTGGTGTGCCGTTCACGGGGCGGCCCGGCTCCTGGAACGCGATCACCGACGTCCCAGGCGTCGAGGTCGGGTACGTCACGCTCGTCGAGGGGGAACACGTGCGGACCGGCGTGACCGCCATCCACCCGCGCGGCCCGGACGGCACTGGCGATCCGGTGGCGGCCGGCTTCCACTCCCAGAACGGCAACGGCGAGATGACCGGGGTCTCCTGGATCAACGAATCCGGCACGTTCACCGGCCCGGTCGCGATCACCAACACCCATGCGGTCGGGGTCGCCCACGCCGGGATCGTCGCCTGGACGATCACGCACCACCCCGAAGTGGCCGAATTGTGGCTGCTCCCGGTGGCCGCAGAGACCTGGGACGGCTGGCTGAACGACATTAACGGGCACCACGTCACCGAGCAGACCGTGGTCGCGGCGATCGAGGCCGCCCAGCCCGGGCCGGTAGAGGAAGGCTCGGTCGGCGGCGGCACCGGGATGAACTGCTACGAATTCAAGGGCGGTTCAGGCACCGCCTCACGCCTGGTCCCCTTCGCGGGCGCCGATTACACGGTCGGCGTGTTCCTCCAGTGCAACTTCGGTGACCGCGGAGAACTCGTGCTGGCCGGGGTCCCGCTCGGCCAGGAGCTAGCCGCCGACAACCCGATGGCCGAGCACTCGGCGGCGCCCCCAGGGGCGGGATCGGTCATCGCGGTGGTAGCGACCGATGCGCCGCTTTTCCCGCACCAGTGCCAGGCACTCGCCCGCCGGGTCACGGCCGGGCTGGCCAGGACGGGCACCACCGGCTCCCACTTCTCCGGCGACCTGTTCCTGGCCTTCTCCACCGCCAACCCCGGCGCCTTCCGCCCGGACTCGGCGGTCCTCGAGCGACTGTCCTTCATCCCGTGGAGCAACCTCGACCCGTTCTACACCGCCGTCGTCGAGGCCACCGAGGAAGCGGTCGCCAACGCCCTAGTCGCGAACGAGGACATGACCGGCCGCGACGGCCACCGCACCCCAGCGCTCCCTCGCGACCGAGTCGTCGAACTCCTGTCCCGCGCCGGCCGCCTGAAGGCCTAAGGCTGTCAAATAAAACGATCTAAAGTCGAATATTTCAGCGTGTCGCTCACCCGAAAATGTCAGACCCTCTTGCTAGTCTTGGACTAGAAAACAACACCGGAAAACAGCACACAACCTGTCTGAAGAGTACCTCGGGGGAGGTGAGACAGCACATGTGCACCACGGCGGATCCGATGAGCGCCCCCGAGGCGCTGGCCAACCTGCAGACCCTGGCCGGTCACCTGGCCGACATGGACGCGGCGAGCATGCCGGCCGAGGCGCTCGGCCAGTACATCCGAGAGCTGGTCCAAGCCGACGCGGTACTTACGGCGGCGCTGGCCCCGATGCTGGCCGCCTACGACGCCAAGGACGGGCACCTGGCTGACGGGCAGCGGTCGCTGGGGGCCTGGCTGGTGCACATGGCTCGGGTCACCAGGGGCCAGGCCGCCGAGTACAAGGCGATGCGGGCCCTGCCCCGTGACCACGGGCCGCTGCTGGCCGGGCTCCGCACCAAGGCGGTCACCAAGTCCGTGGCCCTGCAGCTGGCCAAGTGGACCCGGGAGATCCCGGCCGAGTTCCGCGGCCAGGCCGAAGAGATCCTCGTCGCCGCCTCGCGGGCCGGGGCGGACCTGCGGGCGCTGGCACAGATATGCGCGGAGATCCGGTCCCGCACCGTCCCGCCGGACCCCGACGGCCGGGATCCGGCGCTGGACCGGGCCCTGTTCCTGGACACGACCCTGGACGGCGCCGGGGTCATCCGCGGCGACCTCACGCCCGAGTGCTCCGCCATGGTCCAGGCGGTCCTGGATGCCCTGTCCGCCCCCGCCGGGACCGGGGACCTCCGGACCCGGCCGCAGCGCTACCACGACGCACTCGCCGAGGCGATGAAGCGCCTCCTGGCCTCGAACCTGCTCCCGCAGCGGGCCGGGCAGCCCGTCAAGGCCCTCGTGCACATGTCCTTCGCCGACTTGTGCGAGCTGGACGTGGACTCCAAGCTGCAGGAGGCGTGGATCGCCGGGTACCGGGCCCGCTGGGCCGGCCAGCGAGCCGCCGCCTCGGTGAGCACTGGTGACGGCGGCGCCTGGCTCGAAGGAGACGCGGCCCGCACGGTGGCGTATGACGCGATGCTGGTCCCGGTAGTCACCGGTGACCTGGACCTGGGCGCGGTCGAGCAGCTGATCGGCCAATGTGTGCAGTACGACCACCTGCGCCGGCAGGCCTCGGACACCACCGGCGCCGAGGGCCGCGCGGACGCCGACGACGGCACCGGCACCTGCAGCGGCGCGGTCGCCCCGGCCGGATCAGGCCACAACCCCACCACCCCGACCGGGCAGGCGGTCGGCACCGACCGCAAGGGACAGGTGCTGGCCATGCTGGAGCACCAGATCCTGGCCACCGTCCTGCAGATCGTCTCCGGCCCCGGCGGCGTCGCCTCCTTCCTCCGCAGGAACCTGCTCGGCAAGGGCCTGAACGGCCCGTCGCTCCCACTCGACGTCGGGCAGACCGACGACATCCCGGTCCACCTGCGACGGCTGGTGGCCCTGCGCGACCAGACCTGCCAGTTCCCCGGCGGCTGCGACCAGCCCGCGTCCGCCTGCGAGCCGCACCATGTGGTGCACCGCCAGGACGGCGGGCACACGAGCCTGGCGGATCTGAAGCTGTGCTGCTGGTGGCATCATCACGTGGTGCTCCACCAGATGGGCTGGCGACTCACCGTCTTCCCGGACGGGACCAGCGAGGTGAAGAACCCCGGCGGAAAAGTCATCCGCAGCCACAGCCCGCCACCTCAACCCGGGTAACCAGCCCCGGCCTGATCTAAGGATTCCGCTGACATGGCCCATGCTCCTGACCTGGACCAGATGCTCCATGACGGTGCCCGCTACACCGATGAGTACGCGCAGTACGTGATCGAGCAGCACCTGATTGGCGAGGTCATCCTCCCGACCGGACAGGTGACCGGCTGCGATCCGCTGGCTTACTCCAGCGATGCAGAACCGTTCACGGCGACGGTCTCCCCGGGCCGGTACCCATTGCGAGCCTGGGTGGCCGTTCTTCACCGCAGCGATAGCCGACTGGAGCGCAGGGTTGCGGCCCTTCAGCTGATCATCCGGGATGAGCCAGCCAGCCGATGGCAGTCGGCCGTGATAGAAGGCCAGGACCCAACCACCCTCGGACCGGACGAGTACTTTGGGTATCCGGTCGACGCGGGCACCGCCACCTTGGCTGACCTGGCCGCCGTGCGTGCCCTGGCCGCATGGGACTACCAGCGGCTCGAAGACGTCTACATTCCTGCCCGGCTCCCCGATACACCGGTACCAGGAGTCGTGGCAGCGATCACCGACGACCGAACCGGAGCCAACGTCATCACCGTCACCTCAGGCTGGGGCGACGGCCAGTACCCGACCTTCACCGGTCACACCGCCGACGGCATCGTCACCAGTTTCGTCACCGACTTCCTCGTCGTCCCTGCCGGTCGGCTCCTATAGGTCCGACAACTAACGGACGGCCGAACAGTGCGACGGGATTCTCCCAGCAGACGGCGCGCAGCCATTCGTCGCCCAGATCGAGCCTGGCCAGGCCCGCGATCTGCCGGGCGTAGGGGTAAGGGATGTTCGGGAAGTCGCTGCCGAGCAGTACCTTGCCCGCTAGGCCCAGGTCGCGGGCCAGTGGCAGGGCCGAGGCGGGGAACGGCGCCATCGAGTCGAAGAAGTCGGTGAAGATCATCGTGGTGTCCACCGCCACCCGCTCGTACCGTGCGGCCAGCCCGAGGAACGCCTCGTAATCCGGCGCGCCCATGTGCGCGATGATCGCGGCCAGTCCCGGGTGCCGGGCCAGCACCGACCCGAACGGCCCGGGACCGGTGTGCTCGGTCCCCGTCGGCGCGTGCCCAGCGTGCACGACAACAGGCACCCCAGCCTCGGCCAGCAGGCCCCACACCTCGTCGAGCCGAGGGTCGGTCGGAGAGAACCCGCCCACCTGTAGGTGGATCTTGAAGATCCGTGCGCCCGCGTCCACCGCGTCCTTCACGTACCCCGCCACTCCGGGCTCGGGGTAGAACGTCGCCGACGGCAGGCACCCCGGCGTGGCCTGGGCGAAGGCCATAGTCCAGGCGTTCAGGTCGACGGCCATCTCCGGCCGGTGGGCGTACGCCAGTGCGCTGAACATCCGCACGCCCATGGCCCGCAGGTGCGCCACCCGCTCCTCGTCGCTCCACCTGTACCGGATCGGCCACGAGACGCCGACCAGCGGCCCGGCCCGGTCGAAGTACTCCCACACCCGGCGCAGCATCCGCGGCGGCAGGAAGTGGGTGTGGACGTCGGCCAGCCCCGGGATCCCCAGCGCCGTGCAGAACGCCGGGACGTCCGCGTCCTCCTCAGGCTGCCGCGCATCGTCCACCAACCGATTCAACCGCACTCCTAGATGGCGGCGAACCGCTCCCTGACCTTCGCCGCCGTCAGGTCCGCGGGCGCTGCCCAGACGTCCGCGTTGAAGATCTCGACCTCGACGTACCCGGCGTACCCAGCCGCCGTCACCGCGGCCGTGATCGGCCGGAAATCGATCACCCCGTCGCCCACGTGGCCACGGCCGAGCAGGGTGTCCTGCGGCAGGGGGAGCACCCAGTCGCCCACCTGATAGCCGGCGATCCGCCCCGCTGCGCGGGCGATCCCATCCACCAACCGCGCGTCCCACCAGACGTTATAGGTGTCGACCACCACGCCCACCGCGTCCGCGGGAAATTGAAGGGCCAGGTCCACCGCCTCGTCCATCGAGGAGATGACGGACCGGTCGGCGCAGAACATCGGGTGCAGCGCCTCGATCCCCAGCCGGACCCCCAGCTGCTGCGCATAGGACACTAGGTCCCCGATCGCGTCGGCCACGATCCGCCGGGCCACCCCAAGATCCCGTTGGCCCGGGACCAGGCCGCCGCACACCAGGACCAGGGTGTCCGCGTCGAGTTCGGCCGCCTCGGCCACGGCCGCCCGGTTGTCCGCCCGGGCCGCCCGGAGGCCTTCCGCGTCGGCCCTGGTGAAGAACCCGCCCCGGCACAGGCTGGAGACGTGCAGCCCGGCCGCGCGGACCGCCGCCGCGGCTCGGTCCAGACCGACCTCCGCCACCCGGTCGCGCCATACCCCGATGGCCGGGATCCCGTGCCGCACGCAGAGCGCCGCAGCGTCGGCCAGGCTGAGGTGCTTGACCGTGGCCTGGTTCAGCGAGAGCCGCTCCATGCCGATCCCGGTCACACGCGCTCCGGTTCCAGTCGGCTCTCCTATCGGCCCGGTCACACGCGCTCCGGTTCCGGC
>Ga0070730_10002040_pt1 | contig 18643 bp, 12 predicted proteins | sample Coa_R1_3_FD_66447 | JGI IMG/M metagenome (GOLD analysis project Ga0070730, IMG submission 66447) | Surface soil microbial communities from Centralia Pennsylvania, which are recovering from an underground coalmine fire - Coalmine... | ecosystem: Environmental > Terrestrial > Soil > Unclassified ... | reverse complement strand
CCGAAGTGCCCGGACGCCTCAGCGTCGTTTCACTGGAAGACGTCTACCGCTTTGAGCCCAGGGATTCAACTCTCGACGAATCCGCCCGACACCACGTGCTCGGCGTCCAGGCGGACCTGTGGACCGAACACATGCAAACGGAAGACCGCGTGCAGTGGATGGCCTGGCCGCGCGCAGCCGCGGTCGCGGAACTCGGATGGTCGGCGCCGGAGCGCCGCAACTTTCGCGAATTTCTGCGCCGGCTCACGCCGATGTTCGGGCGTTATACCGCACTCGGAATCACCTATGCCGACAGCGCGCTGGCGGTGGCAGCTCAGGTTTCGCAGAGTGGCGACCGGGTCACGGTGGCTCTGTCGAATCAGGCGTCGTGGGGCGCAATACGCTATACGGTCGACGGCCGCGATCCCTCCGTGAGTTCGGCTCTCTACGGCTCGCCGCTGAATGTCGCGCTCGGCACGGAAATTCGCGCCGCGACCTTTGTTGAAGCCCTGAGGGTATCGCGAATCTGGACGCGGCGCCTCGACGCGCGCAGTCTCGCAAGGCGCGACAGTCACGACCTCGATCTCTGCACCGACAGCATCGGGCTCTTATTGGAGCCCGCTTCGGGGTCCACCAGCCGGGGTGCTCCGCTGGCGGTCGACGTCATGAACCCCTGCTGGATCTACCGGGATGTCGAGCTGGATCGCACCCGTTCGCTAACGGCGGCCGTGGCGCCGCTCCCCTTCAATTACGAAATCGGCGCGGATGCTGAAAAAATTCGCGTGGGCGACGCACGCACCGCCGACGGTGAACTCGAGATCCACATCGACGGCTGCGACACCGCCACCGTCGCCACCGTTGCGTTGAGTGATGCCGCCGCCCATGACGGAGTGACTGAATTGCCGCCCGTCAGCCTGCCTCGGCGCCCGGGGCGACACGATATTTGTGTTCGCTTCGCCAGGCCGCGGCTCGATCCGCTATGGGCGCTCGATTGGCTCGAGATCAGGGGGTGAGCGCCGAATGTCAGTCGTAACCATTCTGGCGCCGTTCGACGGCTGGTGTACCGGACTCGAGGAAGTGCCGGATCCGGTGTTTGCCGGACGCATGCTCGGCGACGGGGTCGCAATCGATCCCCTCAGCGGCATCGTCCTCGCGCCCTGCGCCGGTGAGGTGGTCACCTTGCCCGCAAGCGCTCACGCAGTGACGGTCCGCACTCCCGGCGGCGTGGACGTGCTGGTGCACATCGGCATCGACACGGTGGCACTGCGCGGCCGCGGCTTCGAGGCACAGGTCAGCGTGGGGCAAGTCGTCCAGGCCGGGCAGGAACTCATTCGCTTCGACCTCGACACCGTCGCGCGCGGCGCAAAGAGCTTGCTGACGCCCGTTGTGATCGCGGCGGCGGATGGCCTCAGCATCCTTCAACGCCGCGCCGCCGGCCCCGCCAAGGCGGGCGATGTCCTCTTCGAATTCTCCTGCCGGCCACGCACGACCGGCGATCCATCGGGCGTGGTATCCGTGCGGACGAACCAAGCCGCGGCCGCCGGCGCGATCGTCGAAGCGCGGCGTACCCTGGCCGTGCGGCTGCGCCATGGATTGCATGCGCGACCGGCCGCGGTCTTGTCGCACTCGATTAAAGCATTCGCCGCGGAGGTGTCGATCATCGCCCATGGACGGACGGCCAACGCACGCAGCGTCACGGGCGTGATGGCATTGGGAGTTCGCCATGGCGAAGAGGTCACCCTCATTGGACGCGGCGCGGATGCCGAACTCGCGCTCCAACGGCTTACCGGCGCTCTCGAGGCCGTGGCGGACAGCGAGGCTGCGGCCGACAGCGGGGCCGCCGCCGACAGCAAGGGCGCCGCCGACCACTGCTCGGGAGCGGGCAAAGAGGCGGCGGGTTCGGCGATGCGTTCCGCAGGCGGGTCCGGCCACCCTGCCGACGGAGTGTTGCGAGGCGTCGCAGCGGTTGCCGGATTCTCGATCGGCCGCGCAACGCGTATCGAACGGCGTGAAATCCCGGTCGAGGAGAAAGGCGGCGGCGCCGCGCATGAGGGCGCGGAGCTCGAACGCGCACGGGCGAACGTGCGCGCGCGCCTCGCGCGCGTCGCTGCAGCAGGCGGAGCAGCGCGTGGCGAAATCGCGGCCGCACACATTGAGTTCCTCGACGACCCGGCAATCAACGAGGCCGCGCAGGAACTGATCGCAACGGGCAAGAGCGCAGGTTTTGCGTGGCGTGCAGCCACTCGCCGCCAAGTGTCCGTGCTTTCGGTCCTGGACGATCCGCGCCTGAGCGAACGGGCCGACGATCTTCTGGACGTCGAATCCCACGTCTTGTTGGCGCTCATCGGCGAGGCGCGGCCGATGATGCTGAGCATTCCGGATCGCGCAGTGATCCTTGCCGACGACCTGCTGCCCTCCGAGCTCACGGCGATCGACAGGAAGCGCCTCGCAGCAATTTGCCTGAGCCGCGGAGGCGCGACTTCGCATGTGGCGATTTTGGCGGCTGCGATGGACATCCCGATGCTGGTGGGCCTCGGCGCCGGGATCAATGAGATAGCCGAGGGTGCGACGGTCATCGTCGACGCCGACGCCGGCGCCCTGCACGCCGCGCCGGACGCTTCGATGCTGCAGGCCGCACAGGCGGCAGTCGATGCGCGGTTGGCGGCCAGGTCGGGAGAGCGCGGCTCCGCCTTGGCCGATTGCCGCGCGATGGATGGAACACGAATCGAAGTATTCGCCAATCTCGGCAGCACCGCCGATGCCGTGTCCGCGGTTGCCAACGGCGCAGAGGGGTGCGGATTGCTGCGCACCGAGTTCTTGTTCATCGACCGCGATTCGGCGCCCGGCGAAGCGGAACAGCTCGCCGCCTATCAGGCCATCGCGACCGCTCTCGGCGCAAGACCGCTGATACTGCGTCTCATGGACGTCGGCGGAGACAAGCCGCTGAAATATCTTCCCCTGCCGCACGAGGACAATCCGGCGCTCGGTTTGCGCGGAATTCGCACCGCGCTGGCTCGTCCGGACCTTCTCGAGGCGCAGCTGCGCGCAGCACTGCGCGTCGAACCCTTTGGGATCGTACAGCTCCTGCTGCCCATGGTCACCGACCTCGCCGAAGTCGCCGCCGTACGCACGGCCGTCGAACAAATCAGCGCTGAACTCGGCGTCAAATCCCGCATCAGACTCGGGGCAATGGTCGAGACGCCGGCGGCGGCGCTTACCGCGTCGCATTTGCTGCGCGAGGTGGATTTCCTATCGATCGGCAGCAACGATCTGACGCAGTACACACTCGCAATGGACCGCGGCCACGCGGAACTTGCCGGGCGCACCGATGCCCTGCATCCGGCGGTGCTCAAATTGATCGCGCTCGCGGCAAGCGCCGGCGAGGACGCCGGAAAGACCGTGGCGGTCTGCGGCGCCGCCGCGGCGGACCGTATTGCGGTGCCCATTCTCCTGGGTCTCGGCATCCGCGAACTGTCGGTGGTACCGGCCGCGATACCGGCCGTCAAACGCCAGATCCGCACACTGCGTATCGTGGATTGCCGCGCGCTCGCGGACCGATGCCTCGAGGCATCGTCCGCGGCGGAAGTTCGCGCTCTGGCGTTGTCATCGCTCGCCGATTCGGGAGGCGCATCATGAAGTTACGATTCTCGGGATTTCAGCAACTGGGCCGGGCGCTGATGCTGCCCATCGCCGTACTGCCGATCGCCGGGCTCTTGCTGCGAGTAGGACAACCCGACCTCCTGGGTTGGAGTGCGATGGCCGCGGCCGGCAATGCGATTTTTTCGAATCTCGGGCTCCTGTTCGCCGTGGGTGTGGGAGTCGGTCTCGCTCGCGAGAACCACGGCGCCGCGGGGCTCGCCGCTCTGGTGGGCTTTCTCGTGACGACCCGCGCGGTCGAATCCATCATGGCGGTGCCGCCGGGCGTCGTCGCCGGCTTGGAAGGGCCGGCGCGTGAACTGGCGATCGCGGCGTTCCGCAGCCACGAACTATCGAAGCTCAGCGTCCCTGTGGGTCTGCTGTCCGGCATCATCGCCGGTGTCGGCTACAACCGATTCGGCAATATAAACCTGCCGAGCTACTTGAGTTTCTTCGGCGGACGCCGCTTCGTTCCCATCGTCAGCGGCCTTGCCGGGCTCGCGCTGGCCGCCTTGGTCGGCTATGCCTGGCCGATCATCGAACATGGAATGGACGCCACCAGTCAGGCCGTCCTCGGCGCCGGGCCGGTGGGACTGTTCGCTTACGGCGTACTCAACCGCATATTGATCGTCACCGGGCTGCATCATATTCTCAACAACTTCGCATGGTTCATTCTCGGCGACTACCACGGGGCAACCGGCGACCTTAACCGGTTTTTCGCGGGCGACGCAACCGCGGGCGCATTCATGTCCGGCTTCTTCCCCGTCATGATGTTTGGTCTGCCGGGTGCGTGTCTCGCCATGTATCACACCGCGCTGCCGGAGCGGCGCACCGAAGTCGCGGGCTTATTGCTTTCTCTCGGGCTCACGTCGTTTCTCACCGGGGTCACCGAGCCGGTTGAGTTCACCTTCATGTTTCTGGCACCGGTGCTCTATGCGCTGCATGCGCTTGCCACCGGCCTGTCGATGGTCCTCATGGACTTCTTGCACGTCCGGCTCGGCTTCAGCTTCTCGGCCGGGCTTTTCGACTATGTGCTGAACTTCAGCCACGCACAGCATCCGCTCCTGCTGGTGCCGATCGGCGCCGCTTACTTCGCTCTCTACTACTTGGTGTTTCGTGTCTGCATCGCACGCCTGGATCTCGCCACCCCCGGGCGCGGGGCGGACGAAACGGCGCGGCGGCGGCCTCAACCGGGCGCTGCCGGCTCACGCGCCGCGGCCTTCGTCACCGCGCTCGGCGGGGTGCAGAACCTCGTCGAGATCGATGCCTGCACCACCCGTCTGCGGCTCGTGCTCGCCGACAACCGGGCGGTCGACGAGGCGGCGCTCTCGCGCTTGGGCGCTCGGGGAATTTTGCGCTCATCCACGCAGGGCTTGCAGGTCGTGCTCGGCCCGATCGCGGACCAGATCGCCGGCGAGATCCGTGCCGAATCTCGCGCGGAATCTCGCGCGGAATCGCGGCCGCGGCGTCCGTCACCCGCTCCCGCCGGGCGCACCGCGGCAGGCGCCCCTGGGGCCGAAGGTCCCGACCCGGCCGCGATGCTGGCGGCATTGGGAGGCGCCGTTAATGTGCGCCAACTCGAAACGGCCGGTGGCCGCCTGCTCGTCAGCGCGGTCGACCCCTCGTTGATCGATGAGTCCGCTTTATCTGCGCTCGGCATTCGTGGCGTTGCAAGGCCGCGCGGCTTGCCGGTCCAGGTACTCGTGGCGGGTTCCATCGAGTCGACCATCGAGCCGTTGCGCCGGGTCCTCAACGCAGCGCAAGCTTCTGCAGCATGAACGCCACCCTGTTCAATCTGACCGCGGCCGATCTTGCCCGCCGGCCCAAGCCGGACTCGGCACCGCCCCCTTCGCTGCGCCGAATCGTGATTGTGGGCGGCGGCTCTGCCGGCTGGATGACTGCGCTGATTCTCGCCCGATCGCTCATCGAACACGGCGTCGAGATTACCGTGGTGGAGTCGCCGAGTGTCGGCATCATCGGCGTTGGCGAGGGCTCAACGCCGTGGCTGCGCGGCTTCTTCGATAGCCTCGGCATCGACGAGCCGGAATGGATGCCCGAATGTCATGCCACCTACAAGTGCGGCATCACTTTCGATCGGTGGTCCACCAAGCCCGGCTTCGAAAGCTATTTTCACCCTTTCGCGTCCATGCTCGACAATTTGACCATGACGCAGTTCGTGCACAACTGCGACGCGCGGGTCAACGGGGCCGACGTCGATGCGCATCCCGACCGGTACTTCATTGCAACCCGGCTGGCGCGCGGGCACCTGGCGCCGAAGGCCCCGGAGCACTTTCCATTCGACACCTGGCATGGTTACCACTTCGACTCCGGGTTGCTCGGACAATTTCTTCACAAGAAGGCGCTGCAGCGCGGAGTGCGGTATCGGGCCGCTCATGTGACACGGGCCAATCTCGACGACCAGGGAGCCATTGCGTCGGTCGCGACCGCCGAGGGCGAAACGATCAATGCGGATATTTTCGTCGACTGCACCGGCTTTGCCGGACTGCTGATCGGCCAAGCGCTGAACACGCCATTCGTCAGTTTTGCCGAGAATCTCTTCAACGACGCCGCCATTGCGCTACCGACGCCGATCGGGCGGTCGGTGCCGTCTGAGACCGTATCCACCGCCATGAAGGCGGGCTGGGCATGGAAGATTCCTCTGACCTCGCGTTTCGGCAACGGCTACGTCTATAGCACTCAGTATTGCACGCCCGACGCGGCGGAATTCGAACTGCGCCAACATCTGGGCTTGCTCGACTCGCCGATAACGGCCCGGCATCTTAAAATGAGAGTCGGCCGGGTGACGAAGCATTGGAACAAGAACTGCCTGGCCGTGGGCCTGTCACAAGGCTTCATCGAGCCGCTCGAGGCGACCGCGCTGTTGTTCATACAACAAACTGCGACCGCGTTCGCCGAATGTCTTGGACGGGGCGACCTCGGCGAAGCGGCGCATGACCGCTTCAACGCGCAGGTCAACGAGCATTTTGAAGGGACGCGCGACTACATCGTCACCCATTTCAAGACCAACAGCCGCACGGACACCGAGTACTGGCGGGCGAACGCCGCCAATCGCAATCTCTCCGATGCACTGAAGCAGCTCTTGAGTCTATGGATGTCCGGAAAGGGAATCGCGGCGCCGGTGCGTCAACAAGCGCTGGGCAAAGGTTATCCGGTATTTTCCTGGTATTCGATCATGTCGGGCATGGGAATTTTCCCGGATCGAGAGTCGTTGCATCCGCCTAAAGGCAAGGAGGCGCAATACCGGCTGGGCGACATCGACAATCTGCTCGCCCGCAGCACCGTCAACTTCCGCGATCACCGGGAAGTACTGGACAACATTCCGCCGCGTCGCGGCGGTGAAAGTCTGCAAGTCTATTTCTGGTAGCGAAGATGACTCATCCGGATCCGCCGACTCGACCCGGTTCGCCGCGCGAATACAGCCGACTCGATGAAGAGTCCTTGCGGCGCCAGGTCCTGTCCGAGGAGCGTCCTGCGGTCATGCGAGGCCTGGTGGATGAATGGGCCGCGGTGCGCGAGGCACGCGTTTCACCGGACGCTTTGATTCGATATTTCCAGCAGTTCGACATCGGCAGGCCGGTTGATGCGCTCCTCATGCGCCCCGAGATCGAGGGACAACTGTCCTACAACGATGCCATGACGGGATTCAACTTCGTCCGCAACCGCCTGCCTTTGTCCGACATCGCCGAGCAGTTGTTGCGCTACGCGAAATTTTCCAATCCGCCATCGCTGGCGGTGCAGAGCGCCTTGATCCGTGACTGTCTTCCGGGCTTCGAGGAACATAACCGATTGGGCGCCTTGCCTCCCGGCGTGCAACCCAGAATGTGGCTCGGGAATCGGATTTCGACGCCCACCCATGTGGATGAGTGGAGCAACATCGGGTGCGTGGTTGCCGGGCGCCGCCGATTCACCCTCTTTCCGCCGGACCAGATCTCCAATCTCTACATTGGTCCGCTCGACTTCGCGCCGACCGGCGCAGCCATGAGCCTCGTGTCGCTGAGATCGCCGGACTTCGAGAAGTTTCCGCGGTTTCGAGAAGCCCTCGGGGCGGCTCAGGTGGCGGACCTGGGTCCCGGGGACGCAATCTACATCCCGCCGCTTTGGTGGCATCACGTCGAATCGCTCGACTCGTTCAATGTATTGGTCAACTATTGGTGGCGGGAAGGGACGGGGCCGGAGGATAGTCAGGATTCCGGTTTTGATGCACTTCTGCATGGGATAATGAGTATCCGCAACTTACCCCCTGCCAGCCGGCGCGCCTGGGCGGCATTCTTCGAGCACTATGTATTCGCCGCTCGCGAGGAAGCTGTCCAGCACATTCCGCCTGCACGGCATGGAATTCTTGGCTTTCTCACCATGGACCAGTCGGCTGCCTTGCGAGAGCACCTGTTGCAACGCCTCAACGAACGGCCGCGACGACGCTGATCTTCGGACCGCTTCGCTGCATCTCGCAGTACACTTGGGCGCCGAGGCCGGTGCCCGGTTGTCCGCGCGCCCATGCGGCTGTCAGTGCACGCCGACAGGGATTCAAGCCGCAAGCTAATCGGGCGAGGGGCGCATTGCCGGTAGTCTGGCCGCCCGAAACCTTCGGGGTTGACGGGAATAACGGACGATGACCATCCTATGCGTGCGGCATCGCACCGAATACCGGTACCGGCAGCCCGTCTCGCTGGGAGAGCATCGGCTGATGTCGCGCCCGCGTGACAGCCACGACTTGAGGTTGCTGGACACCGCACTGCTCGTCTCTCCGCACCCCAGGGAGCTGCGTTGGATGCACGATGTCTTCGGCAACTCCATTGCCGTTGCATCCTTCGACGAGAAGAGCGACGCCCTGGTCTTCGAGTCGACGTTTCGCGCGGAGCACTTCCCGACCCCCGAGCAGACGATCTGGGTGGAGCCTTACGCGACTCAGCTGCCCTTCAACTACAGCGCCGACGACAGCGCGGATCTGGCGCGCACCCAAGAGCGGCAATTTCCGGACCCGGAGCATGCGGTCGATCAGTGGGCGAAAGCCTTCGTCGATTCGACGCCGGAGCGCAATACCCTCAACGTTCTGATCGCCATGACCCAGGCCGTCAAGCGCGACTTCGACTATGCGCGGCGGGAAGAAATGGGCGTCCAGGAACCCACGGAAACGCTGCGCCTGAAATCCGGGAGCTGCCGGGACTTTGCGGTCTTCATGATGGAAGCGGTGCGCTGCATCGGGTTGGCCGCGCGCTTCGTGTCGGGTTATCTCTACGATGAAAAGCTGGTCGGCGCCGGGGGCGGATTGGTGGGCGGCGGCGCCACGCATGCGTGGCTGCAGGTCTACCTGCCGGGAGCCGGCTGGGTCGAGTTCGACCCCACCAACGCGCTCGTGGGCGGCCGCAATCTGATCCGAGTCGCGGTGGCGCGCAACGCCGCGCAGGCCGCACCGGTGATGGGGGCATTCACCGGAGCTCCCGACGATTTTCTTTCCATGAACGTCACGGTGGAAGTAACCGCGGAGTGACCCCCCGCTGAGCGCATGCGAATGACCGCGGGCGCGCGAGGCGCGGCGCCCGCGCTAGCCATCCGGCTCGTGGGGACCGATGCAATCGTTCGCCGCGCGGCGGGCGTCGGAAACCGCGAAATAATATTCGAGCAGATCATGCCCCTTCAGAAAGACGAACATCGTCGCCGACGCATGGAAACTTGAGCGCATGTTGAACCCCGCGAGTGCGTGACGTTGCCGATCGAATGCGCCGATGAGTTCGCTGACGCGCGCCGCCTTCGCCTGCTTAGGCCCCAACTCCGACCAGTTTGCGCAGGTGCGACAGCCGTGCGTCCACCTCCGCCTCGGCAGCCAGCCAATCTTCGAGCTCATGGCCTCCCGCGAAGTGGCGGCGCTCTGCGCGGAGATAGGCCGCGGTTGCGATCTGAGCGCGACGTTCGCTCTCCGAGGCAATCAGCGGAGGGCTGAATCGCAAGGGAAAGAAATTGTGAGTCGGCTTGGGTAGATTGTGCGTCGGCTTGGGCGCTGCCAGTGAAGTCATCGCTCGTCCCTCCATCGACCGTGACGCGCGATACTAGCCGCGGCCTGGACGGTGCGTCACCGCGAATATGCTCGCTCTCATGCGGGAATTTTCTGACAAGAGCGAGGTGTGGGCGCTGCCGCGTGCGGGACCCGAGCCCGGCTGGCGGCGTTACCCGGCCGAACGCGGCAGCACGATTCGAAAAGTCGTTTGATCGTTGCGGCCGGACTCGACCTCGATGGTGCCGCGATGTCCCTTCACGATTTGGAAGACGATGTACAGCCCCAGGCCGAGACCTTCGCCACGGCCCGCGGGACGCCGACCGCCGTGGAATGGATCGAACAAGTGATCCTTCAGCTCCTCGGGTATGGTGCCTGAATTCACGACGGACAAGCTCACCGAATCTACCTCGGTGCCGTCCAGCCGTACGACAACCGCCGTATGCGGATTGCCATGCTTCAACGCATTCCCGACCAGGTTGGACGCGACCTGCGCGATTCGCTCGGCGTCCCAGAATCCGGAGAACTCGCCCGCGTACGTCGACTCGATCAATCGCTCCGGAGCGGCGGACTGATGCTCGCGGATCACACGCTCTACCAGCGCCCGGAAGTCGCCGGGCTCGCGTTTGAGGGTCAGGCCTCCCGCCAGGCGCACCCGTGCGAGATCGAGCATGTCCTCGATCAGTCGGCCCATGCGTTTGCCGCTCGAGAGGATGCGGGTCGCTGCCTCTTGGGCGTGCGGATCACTCGAGCGCCGCTGCAGGAGGCGCGCGGAAGCCAGAATCGCGCTCAATGGATTGCGCAGATCATGCGCAAGCAATGCAGTGAACATTTCGTTCGAGCGCAGGGTGTCCGCACGATTGCGCAACTCCTCTGCCAGCTGCTGCCTTTGTCGGTACAGCTCGAAAAACACATCGGCCTTGTTCCGAAGAATAGGCGCTTCGATCGGCTTGTGGAGGAAGTCGACGGCCCCGGATTCGTACCCCTTGAATATGCGTTGTCGCTCGCGGGGACCGGCGGTCATGAGAATGAGCGGCACATGGCGGGTACGCTCGTTGCCCCTGATCCGCTCGGCGAGCTCGAATCCGTCCATGTCCGGCATCTGCACGTCGAGAAAGGCCAGCGCCACGTCGTGCCCCTGCAGCTGCCGCAGCGCCTCCTCGCCGGAACGGGCGGTCAGCAATTCGACGTCATCTCGCTGCAATAATGCGGCGAGCCCAAGCAGATCTTCCTCCAGGTCATCGACGAGCAGACACTTGATTCGCTGGGGCATTGCCCCGGCATTCTGACACGACCACGCAGGCCGGCAACTCTCGTCGCCGGCCTGCGGGCGGAAAAATCAATCTCCAAAAACTGGCGGTCAGCCCTTCCCTTTGTGCCCGGGGTCCTTGGATTGCATGTCGTCGCTCGATTTGCCGCCTGACCCGCCGCCCTGTTGGGTGGCACGATTGGGGTTGTGGCCGCCTTGCTGTCCGCCGGAGCCCGGCTGCCCCGTCTGCTGCCGCTGACCCGCCGACTGCTGCCGCTGCCCCGCCGGCTGGCCACTCGGTTGCCGATCGGCTCCGGTGGTCTTATGGTCAGGTCCCTCCTTGCCGCCGCTGCTCATTGATTTCTCGTCTTTCAAGTCACTGTTGGACATGTCGAAGCTCCTCGTGAGTTATACCAGCGGAGCCAACATAGGCTTCCGGGGTCGGGGCCGCTCATAGGATCAAAGTAGGAATGTTCGTAGGCGTCCACTGACCGGATATCCCTTACCGGGATTGCCTCGCGCAGCCTACAACGTTTTGCAGGTCAGATTCCTTGTGGAGGAACGCAGCGTGGCCCCCGTGGCGGTGGTATAGCGCGTCGCGCCGCTGCGCAAGGGCGAGCGCCTCGCTGCCTAGGAGCTCACGGTGAAATTATCGTCCACGGTGGCGAAGAACACCAAGGGAGCCGCCGCGGCATCCCGGCCCGCCCCGCCCGCATCGAAGCCCACGGGACGGATTGAGCCGTGCTCATCCGCGGAGATCACGGCAAGATCCCATGCCTGCAGCCGGGTCGACTCGCGGCGTTCCAGATCCACACTCACGATGCCGCTGATGGCGAATGCCAGAACGGTGCCCTGGAAGGAAGGCCGCAGGGGACGCCGTTCCAGCAAACGCTCCACCCAGGCTCGCGCGCACGTCACCGACGCAGAAATCATCAGATTCAGGTCCGTGCATGGACCATCCAGCAGCTCGCATTGCGTCGCGACCGCGCCGTCGAACTCCGTCATGTCCCCGGTCTCGAGAAGCTGCCGGTCCGGGCCGGCCGGAAATCTCAGTCGAAGCCCCGAACCGCGCAGCAGCACCATGTGGCGAGAATATCCGGTGAAATTGGAGAAAGGTCCCGAGGCGTCGATCTGCGCGATACTGACGCGCCACAAGAATGGATCGCCCGTCGCGGGCATCCGGATCATCTCATGCGTGATTCCGCCGCCGTTTTTCCACGGCACGGGTGCGAGCGACGATCTGCGGATGATCTGCATCGGAGCCGATCATACCGTCTTTGCCGCTGCACGGCCGCGGCGAACCAGGGTCAGCGGTCCTCGATCGGCTCATCTTCATCGGGCTCGTCACCCGGCTCATTCAGATCGCCATCGGGCACGGTCAGGATTTATGCGCTTCGGTCAGGCTTCGCCGAGACGCAATCGCGGGTTTCATCTCGCCGCATGGAGCGGCGCGGGTCGCCGCTACTGCTGCCAGAAGGTGATCAGAACGTAAACCAGCGCGATGATGGTCAGTCCCAAATGGCCGATCCGCAGACGAAATCCCGCCAGCAGGTCATTGGGTTCGGGGTCGCGCGGCGACCAGACGCGGAGAATGGCGGAGAGCGGCAGCATGGTTCGGCCTTGACGTTTGGGTCCCGCTACAATAATTGCTTGGTGGGAGAGGAGCGTGACGTGGGTCACGTCTCGGAAATGCAATGTCAATCGGTTACACGGGCGGCGCGGCGCGCTAGACTCCTTTGCGCGACCCGCACGGCACCCAAGGCCCGCCAGTGAGCACACAACAACAACAACCCGATCGCAGCGAGACCGTGCTGGCCCGCGTCGGCCTTGCATTCGCGCGGTGGAGCGAGCGTTGGTTTCCCGATCCTTTGGTGTTCGCCTTGCTGGGCGTGGTTCTGGTGTTCCTCATTGGTCTTCTAATGGGTGAGCATCCCGCCAACCTGGCCGTGCAGGGTGGGAAGGCTTTCTGGAGCCTGGTCCCTTTCACCATGCAAATGGTCATGGTGGTGATCGGCGGCTACGTGGTGGCTTCCACGCCGGCCGTGTCCGCCCTGATCCGCTGCATCGCGGCACAGCCGAAATCGCCGCGCGCCGCGATCGCGCTGATTGCACTTTTTTCCATGCTCACCTCGCTGCTTTCCTGGGGACTGAGTCTGGTATTCAGCGGCATCCTGGTACGCGAAATGGCCGGGCGAGTCAAAGGCATGGACTACCGCGCCGCCGGCGCGGCGGCCTACCTCGGACTGGGCGCCGTGTGGGCGCTAGGCTTGTCCTCGTCGGCAGCGCTGCTCATGGCGACCAAATCGGCCATTCCTCCCGCGCTCCTCGCCGTGAGCGGCGTCATCCCGCTGACACAGAGCCTATTTTTGTGGCAGAGCCTGGTAATGGCGCTCGTGCTCATCATGGTGTCGCTGGCCGTCTCCTACCTCTCCGCACCCCGGCCGGAGAACGCCCGTACTGCCGAGGATTTCGGTGTCCCGGCGCAAACCCTGGCCACCACATTGGAGCGCCCGAGCAAGCCCGGTGAATGGCTCGAATACTCGCCGCTCCTGACGCTGCCCGTGGTGGCCGTGCTCGCCTGGTATCTCATCGATGTGTTTCGCACCTCGCCGCAAGGGCCGCTGGCCGCGCTCGATCTCAATACCTACAATCTCATTTTCATAACCGTAGGGCTTCTGCTGCACTGGCGTCCGAAGCGGTTCTTGCGGGCCGTGGCCGATGCCGTCCCCGCCACCGGCGGGGTGCTGATTCAATTTCCCTTTTACGCCGTGATTTTCGGCATGATTTCCGGCACCGGCATCTCGGGCCGCTTGGCCGAATTCTTCGCACACGCGACCACGCCCGGCGACTATCCCCTGGTGGTGGCCGCCTATTCGGCATTGCTCGGAATATTCATTCCATCGGGTGGGAGCAAGTGGATCGTCGAGGCGCCGTATGTATTGCAGGCGGCAACCATGCAGCACCTGCACTTGGGATGGGTCGTGCAGATCTATAATGCCGCCGAAGCGCTGCCCAATCTGGTCAATCCCTTTTGGATGCTGCCGCTGCTCGGCATCCTGCGCGTCAAGGCGCGCGACCTCGTGGGCTACGGCATGCTGCAATTGGTGCTGCACATACCGGTCGTCTTTTTTCTCTGCTGGCTTTTCTCACGCACGCTGGCGTACGCGCCGCCCCGATGAGCGTCGGATCGGCGACGATGTAATAAAAAAGGCCCCGAACCCTTGCGGATCCGAGGCCATATCTTTAAAAAAACAACGTTTTTATTTTCTTATTCGGCAGCTTCAGTATCCCCCGCCGGTACAGTGTCATCGGAGTCGCCCATGCCGCCGCTCACGTCCATGAAGCTGCGGCGGCGGCTGTCGTCAAATGCACGTCGGCGACGCGCATGATACGCGAAACCGGTGCCCGCGGGAATAAGGCGGCCGACGATTACGTTTTCCTTCAAACCCCTCAAATCGTCCTTGAGGCCCCGGACCGCCGCCTCGGTGAGGACGCGGGTGGTTTCCTGGAACGACGCTGCCGAAATGAACGATTCCGTGGCCAGAGACGCCTTGGTGATGCCGAGCAGCATGGGCTCCCAGGTCGACTGATTCTTGCCTTCGGCCCTTTGTTTCGCGATGACGTCCAAGAGCCTGCCGCGATCCATCTGTTCGCCGCGAAGCAGCGCCGAATCTCCGGTCTCCAGCACCTCGATTTTACGTAACATCTGCCGCACGATCACTTCAATGTGCTTGTCGTTGATCTTCACGCCCTGCAGGCGATAGACGTCCTGAATTTCGCGTACCAGGTAGTTGGCCAAGGCCTCGACGCCCTGCAGCCGCAAGATGTCGTGCGGATTCGGTTCGCCGTCGGCAATGACTTCACCCTTCTCCACCTGCTCGCCTTCGAACACGTTGAGATGACGCCACTTCGGAATCAACTCCTCGTACTTGTCGGTGGCTTCGTTGGTGATGATCAAGCGGCGCTTGCCCTTGGTCTCCTTGCCGAAACTGACCGTGCCGCTGCGTTCCGCCAGGATCGCGGAGTCCTTGGGCTTGCGCGCTTCGAACAGGTCGGCCACTCGCGGCAGACCGCCGGTGATGTCGCGCGTCTTCGACGACTCCTGCGGGATACGTGCGATGACGTCGCCCACCGACACCTTCGACCCGTCCTCCAGGCTGACGATGGCCCCCGCGGGCAGAGCATAGACCGCCGGAATGTCCGTGTTGGCGAAGGTGACTTCCTTGCCCTTGGCGTTGGTCAGCCGCACGACCGGGCGTAGATCCTTGCCGCCCGAACCGCGCTGCTTCGGATCCAGCACCACGGTGCTGGACAGACCGGTGACGTCGTCCACCTGGGTCGTCACGGTGATGCCGTCGACGAAGTCGGAGAACTTGATCATGCCGGCCACTTCCGTGACCACAGGGTGGGTATGCGGATCCCAATTCGCCACCGATTGGCCCGCCATTACCACGTCGGCGTCGTTCACGGTGATGGTGGCGCCGTACGGGATCTTGTAGCGCTCCCGCTCGCGGCCGAACTCATCGACCACGCCCAGTTCGCCGGACCTTGATACGGCGACGAGGTGCCCCTTCTCGTGACGCACGGTCTTGATGTTGTGCAATCGAATCGTGCCCTTCGACTTGACCTCGACGCCGTTGGCCGCGGCCGCTCTGGAGGCAGCGCCGCCGACGTGGAAGGTACGCATCGTGAGCTGGGTTCCCGGCTCGCCGATCGACTGAGCCGCAATGACGCCCACCGCTTCGCCGATGTTGATGCGATGGCCTCGGCCCAGATCGCGGCCGTAGCACTGGGCACATACACCGTACCGGGTTTCGCAGGTGATGGGAGACCGTACCATGACCTGGTCTACGCCCATCTGCTCCAAGAGCTTGACCAGCTTCTCATCGATCAACGTGCCGGCCTTCACCAGCACTTCGCCGCTCGATGCCACGGTCACGTCTTCCGAGGCCACGCGCCCGAGCACGCGTTCGCCCAAGCCCTCGACCACGTCGCCGCCTTCGACGATGGGGGTGATCGACAGGCCGAAGCTGGTACCGCAGTCGATCTCGGTCACGACCAGATCCTGCGCCACGTCGACCAGACGCCGCGTGAGGTAGCCGGAGTTCGCGGTCTTCAAGGCCGTGTCGGCCAAGCCCTTGCGCGCACCGTGAGTGGAGATGAAGTACTGCAATACGTTCAGTCCCTCGCGGAAATTGGCCGTGATCGGCGTTTCGATGATGGAACCATCCGGCTTCGCCATCAGACCGCGCATGCCGGCCAGCTGTCGAATTTGCGCGGCGGAACCGCGCGCACCCGAATCGGCCATCATGAAGATCGAATTGAACGACTTCTGCCGGACCTTGTTGCCCTTGGTGTCGCTGACCTCGTCGGTTCCCAGCTTTTCCATCATGGCCTTGGCCACCTGGTCATTGGTACGCGACCAGATGTCGACCACCTTGTTGTAGCGTTCGCCGTTGGTGACGAGACCCGAGGAGTATTGCTCCTGGATCTCCTTCACCTCGCGCTCGGCCGTCGCCAGAATCTTGAGCTTCTGTTGCGGTACGACCATGTCGTCCACGCCGATCGAGACTCCCGCACGGGTCGCGTACTGGAAGCCCGTGTACATGAGCTGGTCGGCGAACACGACGGTTTCCTTGAGCCCCACGGAGCGATAGCACAGGTTGATCGTTGCGGAAATGATCTTCTTGGTCATATCCTGGTTGATCGCATCGAAGGACAGTCCCTTCGGAAGGATCTCCGACAGCAGGGCGCGGCCCACGGTGGTGTTGACCACCCGGACGTTCTGCACCAGCAGGCCCTCGGCGTCGCGGATGTGCTCGGACAGCCGCACGCGGACCTTGGCCTGCAGATCGATGTTGCGGCTCTCGTAGGCACGGTGGACTTCGGCGACATCGCTGAACGCCATTCCCTCGCCCTTGGCACCCACCTTTTCGCGGGTCATGTAGTAAAGCCCAAGCACCACGTCCTGAGACGGCACGATGATGGGTTCGCCGTTCGCGGGCGACAGGATGTTGTTCGAGGACATCATCAAGGCACGCGCCTCGAGCTGCGCCTCGATCGAAAGCGGCACGTGGACGGCCATTTGGTCGCCGTCGAAGTCCGCGTTGAATGCGGTGCAGACCAGCGGGTGCAGCTGAATGGCCTTGCCCTCGATCAGCACCGGCTCGAACGCCTGGATACCCAGACGGTGCAAGGTCGGTGCGCGGTTCAGGAGCACCGGATGTTCGCGGATCACCTCTTCCAGGATGTCCCACACCTCCGGTCCCTCGCGCTCCACCAGGCGCTTCGCCGCCTTGATGGTCGAGGCTTCGCCGCGCAATTGCAGCTTGGAGAAGATGAAGGGCTTGAACAGCTCCAGGGCCATCTTCTTCGGCAATCCGCACTGGTGCAGACGCAGGGTCGGGCCCACGACGATGACGGAACGGCCGGAGTAATCGACGCGCTTGCCCAACAGGTTCTGGCGGAATCGGCCCTGCTTGCCCTTGATCATGTCGGCCAGGGACTTGAGCGGGCGCTTGTTGGTTCCCGTGATGGCGCGGCCGCGGCGGCCGTTGTCCAACAGGGCGTCCACCGCTTCCTGCAGCATGCGCTTTTCGTTGCGCACGATGATGTCCGGCGCATTCAATTCCAGCAGCCGCCGCAGGCGGTTGTTGCGATTGATCACGCGGCGGTACAGATCGTTCAAATCGGAGGTCGCGAAACGGCCGCCGTCGAGCGGCACCAGCGGCCGCAGGTCGGGCGGCAGCACGGGCAATACCGTGAGCACCATCCATTCCGGCTTGTTGCCCGACTCCATGAACGCCTCGATGAGTTTCAGGCGCTTCGACAGGCGCTTGATCTTCGTTTCGGAGTTCGTGTTAGCCATGTCCTCGCGGACCTTGACGATTTCCGACGGCAGATCCATGGACTTGAGCAGCTCGTGCACGGCTTCCGCGCCCATGCGGGCGTCGAACTCGTCGCCGTGTTCCTCGATGGATTCGAGATACATCTCGTCCGTGAGCAGCTGGCCGCGCTGCAAGGACGTCATGCCCGGATCGACGACCACGAAGGCCTCGAAGTACAGCACGCGCTCGATCTCGCGCAACGTCATGTCGAGCATCAATCCGATGCGCGACGGCAGCGATTTCAGGAACCAGATGTGCGCCGTCGGGCTCGCCAGCTCGATATGGCCCATGCGCTCGCGGCGCACTTTGGACTGGGTCACTTCGACGCCGCACTTCTCGCATACCACGCCGCGGTGCTTCAGGCGCTTGTACTTGCCGCACAGGCACTCGTAGTCCTTCACCGGACCGAAGATCTTGGCGCAGAACAAGCCGTCGCGCTCCGGCTTGAAGGTGCGGTAGTTGATGGTCTCGGGCTTTTTGACCTCGCCATAGGACCACGACCGGATCATGTCCGGCGACGCAAGGCCGATCTTGATCGAATCGAAATTCTCGACCGGCACCTGCTGCTTGAACAACTTGAGTAAATCTTTCATAACTTTAAGCCTCGCTCTCGAGTTCGATGTTGATGGCCAGGGATCGAATCTCCTTGACCAAGACATTGAACGACTCCGGCATGCCGGCTTTCATTTCGTGGTTGCCGTCGACAATCGCCTTGTACATCTGCGTACGTCCGTTGACGTCGTCGGACTTGACGGTGAGCATCTCCTGCAGGGTGTATGCGGCGCCGTAGGCCTCCAGCGCCCACACTTCCATCTCGCCGAAGCGCTGGCCGCCGAACTGCGCCTTGCCGCCCAGCGGCTGCTGGGTGACCAGGCTGTACGG
>Ga0070730_10002039_pt1 | contig 18648 bp, 15 predicted proteins | sample Coa_R1_3_FD_66447 | JGI IMG/M metagenome (GOLD analysis project Ga0070730, IMG submission 66447) | Surface soil microbial communities from Centralia Pennsylvania, which are recovering from an underground coalmine fire - Coalmine... | ecosystem: Environmental > Terrestrial > Soil > Unclassified ... | reverse complement strand
CGAACCCCCAAGGTACCAAGTACCGGCGGATTTTGAGTCCGCTGCGTCTGCCAGTTCCGCCATCCCGGCTTGGAAGGCCCTCTTATTGTACGGCACGAGCGTGAAGTTGAATACCGCTACGCTGACGTTGGCACGGGCCTCTGCACCGGAAGAACAACTTGGGGTAATTGCACGCGGAAAGTCGCGCCTTCACCCGCCTGGCTTTTCACCGTAATCGACCCATGGTGCTGATCCACAATCCAGCGGGCAATGGCGAGCCCCAGTCCGCTGCCGCCCTGGACGCGGCTCCGTGCTTGGTCCACGCGATAGAAGCGCTCGAAAATTTTGCCCTGATCTCCTTCCGCGATCCCAACCCCCGAATCCTCGACCATAATCACTGCACTGTCTGCTTCTTGTTCCAGCCGCAATCGCACCGAACCATGCGCCGGCGTGTATTTGAACGCGTTGTCGAGCAGAATGTCGACCAGCCTTCGGAGTAATGCCTCGTCACCCATGACCCATCTTTCCTGATCGCCGACGCTAGTCGCGAACTGCACCGACCGGATGGACGCCACCTGTTGCCAGCCTTCAATGCCCTGGCGAAGCGTTTGTCGCAGGTCCATTTGCTGCAAGTTCAGCGTTTCACGTCCAGAGTCGGCTCGCGCCAGAGCCAGCAGTTGCTCGATCAGGCCCGTCGTGCGCTCGGCCTCCAGCAAGATATGCCGTAGCGATTCCTGATACTCAGCTTCTGTGCGCGACCTCCGCAGTGCCAGTTCTGCTTCAGTGCGAATTAGAGAAACAGGAGTTCTCAACTCGTGAGACGCATCGGCGGTAAATTGCGTCACCCGCAGAAATGCAGTCTCTATGCGGTCCAACATCTCATTCAGGGTGTCGGCCAGCCGCTGCAACTCATCTCCGGTATGTAACTTCTCCAGCCGTTTCCCCAGGTTCGTTCCGCTCACATCACGCGCAGTACGCACCAGTGCATCGACCGGGGAGAGCGCTCGACGGCTCATCCAATACCCCAATCCTGCGGCAATCAACAGCAACAAAGGCGCGAACAGCCACAAGTAGAAGCGGAATAGCTGTAAGGTTTCTACCGCGTCGTCCGCGGGTAGACCCATCTCAAGAGTGTAGGTATGGCCGGCAACGTCGATCTTCTGATACAGAAAGCGGAAGGGCCGTCCGCCAATTCGGCGGCTCTTTGACGTCGGGCGTTTCACTTGATCGGGCGCAAGCAGTACGGAAGAATGCGCCTGCAAGAACGCAGATTCGTAGATAGGCTCGCCCCGGTCCGAGTACAGCGCGAGGTAATCGCCGGAGTGCTCGATAGAATATGTCCCTTTCACTTCCTCCGACAGCTTGGCGAGATCGCTTGCTTTTTGCGTACCCAGATACGCCTTCAGATCCTCGACCTGATTTTCGATGTCATCATCGACCATGTCGTACAGATTGTGCCGAAGGATCAGCCACATCCCCATTCCAAAGACAAACTCGCCCAACGCAAAAACTGCCAGGTACCAGAGCGTCAGGCGCATTCCAATCGAAAGGCGTTTCATGCCTGTCCTTCCGGACGAATCATGTAACCCACACCCCTCACGGTATGAATCAGTTTTGCCCGGCCGGGAGGATCAATCTTGTTTCGCAGCAACCGCATAAATGCATCCAGTGTGTTTTCTTCGATATCGCGGTCAAAACCCCATACCGATTCAATCAACGAGCGCCGCGTTACTACTTTCCCGGCGCGATACATCAACCGCTCCAGCAGGTTGTATTCGGTCCGTGTCAGCGACACCCGGGTCTCTCCGCGCACCACTTCCCTACTCGCAGGATCAAGAACCAGATCGGCAACTCGCAAATTTGTATCCTGAGCAGCCAAGGCGCGCCGCTTCACGGCGCGGAGCCGTGCCACCAGTTCGTCAAACGAAAACGGCTTAGTCATGTAGTCGTCGGCGCCGAGATCCAGTCCGCGAACGATGTCCGGCACAGCGTCCCGAGCCGTGAGCATCAGGATCGGCGTCCGTACTTTGTCCGCCCGCAAGCGCTTGGCGAGTTCGTACCCGCTGAGCTTCGGCATCATGACGTCGAGAATGATGACGTCGAACTCGTAGGACTTCGCCAGCGCCAATCCTTCCGCGCCGTCCGATGCACACGTCGCCGTGTGGCCTTCCTCGGTCAAGCCCTTACGGAGAAGGTCGGCCATACGAGCCTCATCTTCGACGATCAGCAGCTTCATTCTTAGGTCTTACTTAGCTCTTATCCTTCCACATCTACGTGAAGGAAATCTGAAGAAATTTTAACGTGGGATTCATTTCGGCGTCACACAGGCAGCCTACGATCCTCTGCAATTGAAACCTTTCAGTTGGATCTGACCGGAGATGCGGATCTCACCGGCTCGCCTCTTGGCCGGGACCTCTGCCATTCCGCACCTCTGGTGTCACAAGGAGACGCCGCCATGCACACTCGCTCCACATCTCCCACGTTTGCGCTGAGAATCGTTCTCATGCTGCTCGCCGGTCCTATCCTTGCGCTCTTCATAACGCCGCTCTCGCACGCGCAAGTGGATCGCGCTGTGCTGGAAGGCACCGTTACCGATCCTTCGGGTAGCGTGATTCCTGGCGCAACCGTGAAAGTCGTCGCCTTGGACACTGGCCTTTCGCAGGAGCAGCCAACCAACTCGAGGGGCTATTACCGTTTTCCGGGCCTGGCGGTGGGAAAGTATCGTGTGACGAGTTCTGGTAACGGTTTCAAAACCAAGGTGGTCGAAGACGTCGTGTTGCGCGTTGGCCAGACCCGAACCTTAGACGTCGAACTCGGGGTCGGAGCTGTTAGCGAACACGTTGAAGTCGAAGCTACAACCGCGCCGGCAGACCGGGTTTCCGCAGAGGCCTCGACTGTCATTGATACCGAACAGATTTCTGAACTCCCGAATAATGGCCGAGACTGGGCAAGTTTTACGTTGCTCGCACCGTTCGCCCAGGATGACGGCGGCGGCGATCAGCGTACGATCCGCTTTGCCGGTCGTGCCCGCGATGACAACAATTTCTCCTTCGACGGCGTCGATGCCGGCGGCATTCAGGAGCAGGCACAGAAATCTCAGACCCGCCTTCAGATTTCTCAGGACGCAGTCGAGGAGTACCGGGTCAACAGCGCTTTGTACGACGTCGAATACGGCACCCAGGCGGGCGGACAGATCGATGTTGAGACCAAGCACGGCACCAACAACTATCACGGCACCGTGTTCGGCTACATCAGAAACTCGGTCTTCGACGCACGAAACTTTAACGATTACGATCTCAACGGCAATCCTTACGTTCCGCCCTTCCGCATGGGGCAATACGGCTTAACCGTGGGCGGCCCCATTAAGAAGGACAACACCTTCTTCTTCATCAGCTACGAAGGTCTACGACAACTTCAGTCGACCACGCAGGTATTCACCGTGCCTTCCGGATTCCCGAGTACCACGAGTGGAAGTTCTTTCCAGCAGCAGGTGCTGAATACCTCTCCGCAGATGTGCCAGATCATGCAGGCATATCCGTGGCGAAAGTCGGTGGGAACAATTAATGGATGTTCCGCGCGCTTTACCTACCCGGATACTGCCTTCACCTGGCTCGGAGCCGATCCGACGGCTCAGAACTACGATCCCAACGCCGACAACGTGACCGCCGCCACGCCGACCACGATTCACGAAGACACCTGGCTCGTAAGAATCGATCACAAGATCGGCGCGAACACATTGCTGTACGGCCGGGCGCAACGCGATATCAGCCTGGTCGATGCTCCCAATGGCAGCAGCCTCCCGGAAGACAAGCTGCAGGTCATCAATCATCCCGCCAATTACCTTGTGGCCCTGGAGCACACCTTTTCACCAAAGTTGTTCAATGAATCCAAGTTCTATATCAACCGCTCGCCCTACCACAACCCGCAAGCCAGCGCTCTGACTTATGCCGTCAGTACAAACAACTTCGTAGGACTGAATGACAACACGGCCGACATCGAGGTGGGCACCACCTTCGGCGTGGTCGACAATTTGATATGGACTCACGGCCGGCACGCTTTCAAAACAGGGATGGAGATTCGCCGGGTGCGACTCAATCAGGGCCAAACAGCGGATAACGTGTTGTCATTCGCCAGCGAAGCAGACATGACCACGGAGACCTTGTCCAATATCACCTATATCGCTCCCTGGTGCTGTCACGGGCTGCGTCGCACGTTCTACATGCCGTACTTTCAGGATGAATGGAAAGTGACTCCAACCCTCACGTTGACGGCAGGGGTGCGCTACGAGTATTACGGCGTGGCGCATGAGGCGACCAATCGCACAACCGTTTTCGACCTGAATCAGTTCCATGGCGTCTGCCTGGGTTCCGGGTCATTCAATACACTCCCTGTTCCTGCCACCTCCGGGCCGGTTAACACGCCTCCGTGCCCAAAAAATCCGGCCTTGTACAACCCGAATTACAAGAATGTTGATCCGAGACTGTCATTAGCGTGGGCTCCGGCCACCTTCCATGGAAAGACCGTCTTCCGCACCGGGTTTGGCATTTATCACGGCGCAGCACAGAACGACGATTTGAATGCCGGGCTGGAAAGCGACACCTTCCGCGTAAAGGTTAACCAGACGATCCCGCTCAGCTCCGCTTTCGAACAAACAACGCCCGACCTTTCCAGTGTCGTTGCACAAAAGCAGGCCAATCATCCGCGCGCTTTGCAGAGAGCAGGCCGCCGAGACCTCTATGCCGAAGAATGGGGACTCACTATCGAACACGAGTTCCCGTCGAACCTGCTGGCGTCCGCACAATATATTGGCAGTCGCGGCAATCGACTGTTCTCTCGTGGAGCAGTGAACCTGTGCACGACCCCCGTCACCCTCAATCCGGTCGACGGCGATTGCGTGCGCTACCTCGATCAGTTCTACCCTGACCCGAACAATCCTGATCCATTTGGCTCGGTCGACATTAAGAGAGATATCGGTTCGAGCACCTACCATGCTCTGGGATTGTCCTTGGAACGCCGCTTCAGCCAGGGTCTTGAGTTCCAGGGACGCTATACCTGGTCTCATTCGATCAATGACGGTTCAGTGGGAGGCGGAGAATCCTCCGGCCCGGAAAACGTCAACTGCCTGGAATGCGACAAGGGTCCAAGTATTTTTGACATTCGGCACAACGTGACGGTCAATGCCGTTTATGAATTGCCGTTCGGCCCCGGCAAGACGTTTCTGAACACGCCCGGGGCAATGGGAAAGATCCTCGGTGGCTGGCAACTGAGCGGCCTCGGGTTATGGCACACGGGCCATCCGTTGACGGTTTCCATGGACCTGAGTGGAAACATAGTTGGCGGACCATTCGACGGATTCTCCTACACCTACCTGCTCCCCGACGGCAACGATCAGACCAACCAGCGTCCCGATGTGGTCCCAGAAGTCCCGCTTACGGTGCCCAGCGGTGGACATTACGGCATACCGCTCGTCAATGCGGCCGCCTTCCAGGCTCCGCCAACAGATGCGAATGGAAACTTTACCCGCTACGGGAACGCTCCCAACGGGATCTTTCGTGCCTTGAATAGTTGGCAGATCGACATGGCGCTCACCAAGGAAACCAAGCTTACCGAGCGCGCTTCGTTAGAGTTTGCAGTCCAGGCCTTCAACATCTTCAATCATGTTCAGCTCGGCGATCCCGGCAATCTGACCTTAGTTTATGATCCCGCAACCGCCGCGACTCATCTCGACGTTCCGGGCACGTTCGGTATCATCACGACAACAAACAACTTCAACCTCAACAACGACAACGCAGCCTCGCCCAACACCGGTACCGGGCTGCCGCGTCAGCTCCAGTTCATGGTGCGGGTGAAGTTCTGAAGGGGCCTTCGCTTCAGACAGATTTCAGGTCCATACGGTAATTTGACAGAATAGAAGTATCACCCGCATGACAGGGTTAAACACAGGTTTGAAAACAATCTGCACCGGCCTTTTGGCGATGGGAATTGTTCTCGTGCTGACGTGCTGCACCAAGAAGTCGACGGCGCAAACATCAGCGGTTGATTTGAATCTGGACGTCAAGACGCCGCTCCGGTTCGTGGTTTATGGTGACACCCGCTTTCACGATCCCGCCGATACCAAAGCCGCTAACCCGACCGCCCGTGTCGATCTAGTCCGGGCGATCGCGGAAGCCAACGCCGCCTTCATTTGCATCACTGGAGATATCGTCTACAACGGCAACGACTCCGACGACTGGAAAATCTGGGATATGGAAACCAGGGCGTGGCGCGAGAAAAGAATTCCGGTTTATCCCGCGCTTGGCAATCATGACCTGCACGGCGATCCAGCCGTAGCTCTAGGGAACTACTTTCAACGTTTTCCAGATTTGAAAGCCAGCCGCTACTACTCGTTGCGCGCAGGGAACACACTGTTTCTGACTCTGGATAGTTCACAACCGGAGACCACCGGACCCCAAGGCGACTGGCTGAAGGCGAAACTCGATCACGTCCCCGGAGACGTGGACTTCGTTCTTCTCGTCTTTCACCACCCGCCTTACACCAGTTCGTCCGATACCAACAAAGAGGCCCGCGGAGGTGGGCACTCCGCTCGATCGCAGGAACAAGCTCTCGCGAAGCTGCTCGAGGAACGGCAGGCGCACTCGCGCTACCGCATTGTTGTCTTCAACGGACACGTCCACAACTATGAGCACCACGCGCACGGCGGAGTGGAATATTTCGTTTCAGGCGGCGGAGCCGCTCATCCTTATATGATTGACCGCGCTCCGGACGACCTTTTCAAGAGCGATCAGGTCAACTTTCATTATCTGACCGTCGACGTCAACCACCAGCAACTGACCGTTACGATGAACCGGCTGGACCTTTCGACAGGCAAGGCCCTATGGACGCAACCGGACCTGGTGAAAATCTCCAACTCCGCTGCAGTCGCGGCTCAGGCTGCGGCCGGGCACTGATCCGTCTCCCCGGCTCATCGCTTCTTGCGGGATTTTGGAATCCATCACCTCATCATTTATCCTGAAAGGTCGAACGGCGCGTTCCGCCGCCGCTGTAATCCTGTCCCTGAATTCATCGAAACTAATCTGAGCTAGGAGCTAGCAGCTAGAAGCTTTCTTATGAAAACTGGCATTATAGGTCTGCCCCAGGTAGGGAAAACTTCGCTATTTCAAATCCTCACCAAGGCGCATCTTTCCGCCCAGGCTCACGCCAACCCGCGGGAAGCCCACATCGGTGTTGCCAAGGTTCCCGACGAGCGTCTCGATCGCTTGGCCGCTTTGTATAACCCAAAGAAACTCACCCACACCTCAGTGGATTATGTCGACGTCGGTGCCATCGGCCAGGACGCACTCAAGGAGAGCGCTTACATCGGACACCTGCGTCAGGTCGACGCCCTAGCTCACGTCGTGCGCGTGTTCGAAGATCCCGCCATTCCTCACGTGGGAGAGATCGATCCCCTTCGCGACATTAAGAATGTCGAATTCGATCTCATGGTCAGCGACCTTGGCCAGATTGAAAAACGCCTCGAGCGTCTCGAAAAAGATCTGAAGAAGATGAAGACTCCGGAACTCGAAAAAGAGTTCGAATTACTTAAGCGCGCAAAGGCGCATCTGGAAACCGAGAAACCTCTGCGCGAAATGGCCATGGCTCCCGAAGACAAGAAACGGATTCGCGGATTTATGTTCCTGAGTGAAAAGCCGATTCTCTACGTCCTCAACATTGGCGAGTCAACAGAACTTGGCAGGGAACTTCAGGAAGCAGTCGGGAAATATAAGCTCACCGAGATTGCGGCGCGCCCGAACTCCGCGGCCACCGCGATCTGCGGCAAAGTTGAAGCCGAACTCTCTGAAATGAACGACACTGATGCCGCCGAATTTCTTTCCAGTTATGGCCTGAAGGAAAGCGGACTGGTCCGCCTGATCCGCACCACCTACCAACTTCTGGGCCTGATTTCCTTCTTCACCGCGGGCGAGGACGAATGCCGTGCCTGGCAGATTCCCGCGCATAGCCGTGCTCAAGAAGCGGCCGGAGCGATTCATTCTGATCTGGAGAAGCACTTTATCCGCGCCGAAACCATTCGCTGGGATCAACTCCTGGAAGCCGGATCCGAAGCCAACGCCCGCGCCAAAGGCACGCTCCGTCTCGAAGGCAAGGACTACATCGTCCAGGACGGCGACGTCATGCACATCCGCCATAGCGGCTAGTTCTTCACCACAGAGACACAGAGGGACAGAGAAGACAACAGAATTAGATTTCTATGTGTCTCTTTGGTGAATTGTTTTGTGGGCTGATATGATCCGGCTGCCTGCAAATGAATCCGATCCTGACCAGCGTACTTCTGGGGCTCACCGCTGCCGCCGCTAATGTTTTCGGAGGCGCGATCATCGTGCAGCGCCATTGGGAGCGCCGCTACCTTCGTTATTTTGTCGCGCTCGGTGCTGGCTTCATGTTGGCTACTGCCCTGGTCGAGATGGTCCCCGAAAGCCTGGAAATGCGCGGACGCTCAGCTGCGACTCTAGTGATCCTCGGCTACCTTATCATTCACTTTTTCGAGCACACGGTTACACCGCATTTCCACTTTGGCGAAGAGACCCACCATGATGAATTCCTGCATTCCCACAAATCCTACTCGGTGCTGCTAGGCCTCGTGATCCACGCGTTTTTCGACGGCATCGCGATTGCGTCCGGCTTTCTGGTCTCGAATTGGTTAGGCTGGCTGATTTTTCTCGCGATCTTCCTGCACAAGATTCCTGAGGGCTTCACCGTCAGTTCTGTGATGCTGGCCGGCGGGCAAAGCCGCGGTATCGCGTGGGGAGCCTCTGCCGTTCTCGGTGGGTCTACGCTGGCGGGCGTCCTGACGATGGCGCTCTTCCGGCATCACGTTGGGGCAGGGCTGCCGCTGGCCGCTGGCGTTACGATCTATGTCGCGGCCTCCGACCTCGTTCCGGAGGTGAACAAAGAGCCTGCGATGAAGATGGCTTTGCTGGTCTTCGTAGGAGCCGCTTTGTTCTTCCTGCTCGATCAGCTAATCCACGTTCACTAGACCGCGCCCTCATCATTTGTGTTCTGGTAGCGCCAGAACTTGCAGTTACTTCGGTCACCTGCGATCGATTACCGCCGAACCGACCACCCAACCATGTGTTCTGCTGCCCACGAAACTTCACTCTCGGTCACCGATCTTCTGTCACTCACGTAACTTGCCGCTACGGGTCCGCCTCTGTAAAACGTGTAGATGGGTACAGCTCTTTAGGGAGAAAAGCATGCTTTGGTTGCGTCTCCCGTAGCTGTAATCATTGCGCTATGCGAAAAACCTTGCCACTTTCGTCTGCTCAAACGGGTTCCGCTCGCCGGTCCCATGGCGTCACCCTGCTGGAAATGATGATTGCCATGGCCATCGTTCTGACCTTGTCGGCGCTGGCCGTGCCGACGTTGAATGCGGTCCGCATGGCAAAGCTGCGCTCGGCTGGTTCCGACTACGCGAGCTTGTTGCAAAATGCGCGCATCACCGCCATTCAGAATGACGCCTACTACGGCGTGGTTACAGTTAAGGGAACCCCGACACAATCGTTCATCGATCTCAACGGAAACCTCAGGCTGGATCAGGGCGAACCGGTTATGGCCTGGCCTTCGAGCGTTTCCTATATGGGGTATGGGGACAATCCACCGGGGCTGGCAAACCTGGAAACACAGTCACTCGCCTCCGCTAACGATCCCTCTCTTGATACTGCGGACAATCCGACATTCGGCCCTCGAGGACTGCCCTGCAGACCTGTAACGGGTGTGGGAGGGTTCACTACCTGTTTGGCATTCTCCGGGGTCGTAGCAGGAACTTCGTTCATCACGTTCTTTCAGAGCCAGCCGGACGGAACCTGGTTAGCGGTGGTTGCTAACCCGTCGGCTCGTGTTCGCGTCTTCAAGTATTCAGGAAACTCCTGGTCGCCGGTGCAATGATATGAAACTTCTACGGATACACAGAAATGGGCAGGGCCCGCGCCAGCAAGGCTTTTCACTGCTGGAGTTCCTGATTTCGATGGTGATCCTCAGCATCGGAGTCGGCGGAATTCTTCCGCTCTTGATCGCCTCCATCACGCTCGATAAAAAGGCAGCCGGAGACACGACCTCCGTCATGGTGGCGGAAGTGGTCCTCGAGCAAATGAGCTCCGCCGGAGCGAACTACACCGGCGTCCTGCCCAATCCCATCCAGGACTGTGCGACTCCGGCTAATGGCTGGAGCATCGATATGACCTCCGCCATCGTCGGCGCCGGAAGCGGCGGTTCGTACGGCGGCAACGGTGCCAAGCTGACCAATCAGGGCGCGATTGATTGGACGCAAGACTATGCGAGCATCCCGGCAAACTACGCGATGCGCTACGTGGCCTGCAGCACGACGAATGACACGCCGGTAACGTATGAAGTGCGCTGGAATGTGATCAGGACTTCTTCTTCGGACAGCACCAAGATGATCGTGATTTCGGCTCGCCCGATGATTCAGCAATCCATGGCTCTGGGGATTGTCTACCCGATCAACATGCGCACCATTATTGGAATGTGAGAACAGAATGAACACCTCAGCAATGACAACGTTCGCACGGCGCGCTGGCCAGCAGGGATTCTCGCTGGTTGAGCTGATGGTCACGATTGTGGTCATGTTCATCGTGTTCGCCGTCGTGTTCCGCTCGGCCAACATGTTCCAGCAGCGCGGCCAGGCGGAAACCGAAAAAGTCGACAGCGTGCAGGCTGCGCGCGACTTCATGGACACGGTCAACCGCGACATTCACGACGCCGGCTTTCCGCCCATGCAGGTGAACCCCAGCAACCAGGATCCTGTCGCCAATACCGTTGGCCCGGCCGCCAATGCCTGTGTTGGAACGCCTACTCTCGCCTGCAGCTGCGTGGGAAATCCGGCGATCGCCTGCGGCATCATTTATTACACGCCGACCAAGATCCAGTATGAGGGCGATCTCGATGGTACGGGCACTGTATATGTCGTCACACTTCAGATCACTCCCGGTGCGAACGGAAGCTGCCCTTGCATTCTGCAGCGTGGCGTTGTAACCAAGACTCAGTTTTTGGCCAACGTTGTCCCGACTTACTACACCGAAGTCAACGGGTTGCTCAACAGCGGCAATTGGGCCGGGGCGGGAACGTACGCCATTTCGCTGCCCGGGCTGGGCAATTATGCCTCTTACGCCCCGATTGATGTTTTTGCCGGCTATTACAATGACGCCACTCGGGTCACAGCTCAGTGCACCTCGCCCGCGGCCTGTGTCGGCTCGGCGACTCCGATCCGCGAATTGCAGGTAACTGCAAACGTCGCGCCCACTTTCGCGGACATGCAACTCAAGACATACCCTGTTTTTTCGATTACGACGAAAGCTCGTTTGAGCAATGTATCTCCGTAAGCCAGGGGGACCTAATGACCAACAAAACTAAAAATCAACAGAAGGGTGTGGCCATGATGATGGCGCTCATTCTCCTGTTGCTGATTACCGCGATCGCATTTGGTGTGATCGGCATGTCCAACACGGAAAATGCCATCAACACCAACTTCAAGGGCGAAGAAACCGAGTACTTTGCCGCCCGCGCCGGCGTGGAAGAAGGACGCAACCGGATTCTGGGCAATGCGACGGACCAGAACGGAAACTCCATCGCACTGGCCAACCTTCCCACCGATGTAGTCGATAATGGCGGAAAGATCCTCTACATTCTGAACGGCAACAAGCCAGATGGAACACCCGTCACTCTGGCCGATGTCACCACGCCAGGCAGCGCTTATTTCGATGACGAACTCTGCCATGAGATCCCCTCGACCAGTCTGTTGGCGATAACCCACACACCCAGCAACGTGCGCTGCTCGAACACGCTGGCCGCCCCTTACTTCGTCACCACGCCCAGCGTTGCTCCTTATTCGCTGGACTACAAATGGGTCCGCATCATGATCAAGGAGAACGGCAGCGGCCCCTACAAGGTGGACAACACGCAGGTCGCCACGATGGGAACCTGCTGGGACGAGAGTGCGATCCCCGCGGCGGAGATTGCAACCGCAGTCACCAACTGCGCCCCGCTCCCGGCTTCCAAGCCTCTGGACCGCCCTGTGTACCTGGTCACCGCTCTGGCGGTGAGCCCGAGCGGCACCACGCGGCGGCTGGCGCAGGAGGAAGTTTCTCTCGGTATTACGTTCAACCCGAATTATGGCATTTATGCCACTTCCAAAACCTGCCCCTCCGTGTTCTTCAACGGTAACGCCTCGACAGCCAGCTTCGACGCTGTCGCAGGCTCAGAACCGGTTGGCAATAACCCGCCGAACAACCCCAACTACACCAGCGGGGCGGACGTGGGTTCCAACGGCGGCATCCAGATGAACGGTAACGGAACCATTGCCGGCGGTGCCGACATCCTGGGCGGAGCTTGCTTCACACCCGACAAATCGATGCAGCCTGCTACCGCGACCAACATCACCAATCCTCCCAATTACCGGGTGCAGGCGCAGCCCAATCCGCCAACGCCACAAACCAACTACAACGGTAACAATCAGCTTCCCAATCCGCTGACGCCGGGCAACGTCTACGGAAACGTTTCGCTGAGCGGGCAAACAACATTGACGCTGCAGGTTCCCGATGGACAAGGAACTGCCGCCAATCCGGCCATCTTCATGATGAACAGCTTGAGCATTTCCGGACAGGCGGGGCTGGCGATTTCGCCCAAAGATGCCGGCGCCTGCGGCGGCAGTCCATATTGCTACGTCCAGGTCATTATCGGAGGCAACGGAGTCGCCTCGCCTCTGACTTTGACTGGCCAGGCTTGGGGCAATCTCAGCGGGATCCCCGAGATGCTGCAGTTTAATCTGGCCCAACCGACCGCTTGCGCAGCATCGCCTTGTGGCACCGTGTCAATCGCGGGCAATGCGTCCGCGTTTGCCGTGATCAACGCCCCCATGGATAACGTCGCGGTCAGCGGCAACAGCCCGACGTATGGCTCGATCATTTCCTACTCGACCAGCATCAACGGCGGCGGCACGCTCTGGCACGATACCAACGGCGCGAACCAGTACATCCCGGATACTTATCTGCACCTGATCGCGTACCGGGAACTGAACTATTAACCACAACCCGCGAAGGAATCATCCTTCGCGAAACCTGCAATCGAGGGCGGCCTTCCGGCCGCCCTCATTTCTTTCACTGAACCTCATTCATTGACTTTGAACGCGTCGGTTCCTAACATGCTTCGCAGCGCAGCGAGGACCCTGCCACCGCATCCGTAAGTCGATAAGGCGCCATGATCGGCCAAACTGTTTCCCATTACCGCATCGTTGAAAAGCTCGGCGGCGGCGGTATGGGCGTGGTCTACAAGGCCGAAGATACCGAACTGGGGCGCTTTGTCGCCTTGAAGTTCCTTCCTGACGACGTCGCTGGCGATCCCCAGGTACTCGAGCGCTTTCGTCGCGAGGCGCGCGCGGCCTCCGGCCTGAACCATCCAAATATCTGCACCATTCACGAGATCGGTCAATACCAGGGACGGCCGTTCATCGCAATGGAGTTTCTCGATGGGTCGACACTCAAACACCGCATCATGGGACGACCGCTTGGCCCCGACTCCATGCTCGAGTTGGCGACTCAGATTGCCGACGGGCTTGACGCCGCTCACGCCAAAGGCATCGTGCATCGCGATATCAAGCCGGCCAACATCTTCGTAACCGAGCGCGGTCAGGCCAAGATTCTCGATTTCGGATTGGCAAAAGTAATTCCGAATGCACCCGATAGAGCCTCGGTTGCAGCCGCGGCTCCGACTGCCATGAGCGATGAACATCTCACGAGCCCGGGCAGCACTCTGGGCACCGTAGCCTATATGTCTCCGGAGCAGGTCCGCGGTGAGGAACTGGACGCTCGCAGCGACCTCTTTTTTTCTTTTGGAGTGGTGCTCTACGAAATGGCAACCGGGCTCTTGCCCTTTCGTGGCGATACCTCGGGGCTCATCTTTAATGCAATTCTGGAGCGCGCACCGGTCTCGCCAGTGCGCGTGAATCCTGACTTGCCAGTTGCGTTTGAGACCATCATCAACAAGGCACTTGAGAAAGACCGCGAACTCCGCTACCAGCACGCGAGTGATATACGCGCCGATCTGAAGCGGCTGAAGCGCGAGACGGAATCCGGACACCGGGTTCCGGCCCAAGCGCCATCCAAACCTCATCGCTGGAAGATGATCGCAGGCTTCGCCGCTGCCTTGGTGGTGATCGCAGTGGTTATTGGACTCCTGAGGCACAGCCGCCCGCCGCAAGCACCTCCCGCTACTCCAACGGTTGTGGCCCCGTCCCCCCCTCAATCTTCGGTGCGAACCTTGGCTGTACTGCCGTTTCGCGATCTCGCCGATCAGGCCACGGAGGTGTGGGGCGTAGGAGTGGCCGATGCCATTATCAGCCGGTTGACCACACTGCAAAATCTCACGGTGCGTCCCACGAATTCTGTTCTCAAGTACGCAAAGGGAAATGGCGACCCTGCCCAGGCTGCCCAGGAACTGCAGGTCAGCTCTGTCCTGACTGGAACCTATCAGCGAAATGGAGCCATTGTGCGGGTTTCGGTGCAACTGATCGATCACGGCGGCGCCCGCTGGGCCAACCGCTATGACCTGCAGGGCCGCGACATGCTGCACTTTGAGGATGACGTCGCGCAGAAGGTAGTCGACGAATTGCGCGTGCAACTTTCCGGCGCAGAGCAGGAGTCGCTCAAGACGGCTTCCACCAATTTCCGCCGACGCCTACAATTTACTCCTGCAGGGCCGGGCCTACTGGAACGACTATTTCGTAAATTCGCAACGCGAGACTCTGCGCAGCGCGCAGGAAATGGCGCGCAAGGCCATCGAACGAGACCCCGCCTTCGTCGATGCCTATTCTTTGCTGGCGCAATCGTATTCACTCGAGGCCACCAATTACCAGCAGAACGGACCACAGAACCTGGCGTTGGCGGAGCAGACCGCACGCAAGGCAGTCGATTTGAACCCGCAGTCGTTCGAGGCCAACCTGGCGCTGGGAGCGGTCCTTACCGAAGAAGGAAAACTCACCGACGGCCTTCCCCTCCTGCGGCGGGCCGTGACTCTGGGCCCCAATTCTACGATCGCTTGGAACCAGTTGGCCTACAGCTATCACTATGCCGGATTGATCGACTGGGCGGAGGCCGCGTTCCGCCACAGCCGCGATCTTAACCCCACCCCCGCGCAAATCGCCTGGATGCACGGGCGCATGCTCCTCTATCAGGGCAGGACTCAGGAAGCAGAGGCCGAAGTTCGACGCGCGCTGGAGCGTCATCCCGATCAGTTCAAGCTTCTGTGTTTCCTCGGCGATTTTCTCTATTACCAGGGCAAGAGCGACGAGGCTGCGCAGACTTTGGATCATGCTTCGCAGGTGGCAGGACGCGAAGCTGCCGACGAGATCATGGTCATTTCCGCCATCGTGCATGCCTCCCGCGGCGAGCGCGACAAAATTGATCCTCGCGTTTTTCGCTACAAGCCGGCAGACGTTGTCGACGGAGATCTCGCCGAGTGGATCGGTTCCGTCCATGCGCTACTCGGCGAGAAGGATTCCGCCCTGATTTGGCTGCGGCATACTGTGGATTGCGGCAATCACAATTATCCGTGGTTCCAGCGCGATAAGAACTGGGACAAACTCCGCGGCGACCCCGAATTCCAGCGCATCATGACCGACGTCGAGGGACACTGGAAGCAATACACCGCATTATTCGGCCAGAGCATCTCCTAAACGCCCGCACCTCCTGCTGATTCTTTCTTGGACACTCACTTCTGCTGTTGACTGACTCAGTTACCAAAGTTCACTCCGGGTTTGCCGCTTCTTCGCTCTGGATGGGACAATATTCCCTATGCAAAAATCTTTGGTTGCTACTGCTGCACCCGTATTCGCGGCCGCGATGATGTTGCTGGGCGCCTCGCAAGCTCAGCAAACTCCGGCAGCCCAACCACCAAAATCTTCAGCGACGCAATCGACAGGAGCAGCAACGGCAAAAGCCCCGGCCGCCAAGAAAGCGCCCGCGACCACCGCGAAGGCGGCTCCTTCGGCCACACTCAAGACACAAAAAGAAAAGGCCAGCTATGCGCTCGGTATGAGCATTGGTTCAGGCCTCAAGAAACAATCCCTGCCTGTCGACCCAGCGCTGGTGTCGCGCGGATTGCGCGATGCCTTGACGGGCGGCAAAACCCTCCTGACCGAAGATGAAATGAAGACCCAGTTGCAGCAGTTGCGCACCGACTTCCAGAAGGAACAGCAGGCCAAAGCCCATGTCGCCGGGGAAGCCAACCGGAAACAAGGCGAGGCCTTCCTCGCCGCAAATAAGTCCAAGGAAGGCGTTAAAACCCTTCCCGATGGCCTGCAGTACAAGATCCTGCAGGAAGGTGCCGGCCCGAAGCCTACAGCCAACGACACCGTAACCGTCAATTACCGCGGCACCCTGGTCAACGGCAAAGAGTTCGACAGTTCGTTCAAACGTGGTCAGCCCGCCACATTTCCCGTCAGCGGCGTAATCAAGGGCTGGACTGAGGCGCTGCAACTAATGTCCGTGGGATCGAAATGGCAGTTGTTCATTCCCGCCGATCTCGCCTATGGCGACAACTCTCCCAGTCCGGACATCGGCCCCGGGGATACGCTCATCTTCGAGGTCGAATTATTGTCGATCGCGCCGCAGAAGAAGTAGGCTTTCATTCTTCGACTGTGTGAGAAGCCCCGCCAAGGCGGGGGCTTCGTTTTCTTGCGCCAATCCGAATGAAGCACTGCCTCCTTGCTGCCGATAGCTAGAGCAGCAGGGAGGAGTGTCACGTGAGAATTCTCTTAGTGGAGGACAGCAAGACCATCCGGCGGGAGAATGAAGGAGCGTTACATCGAGCAGGGTACGAAATCATATGCGCGGAGGATGGCGAAACGGCCCTGGAATCGGCGCGCGATCAGCATCCCGACCTGATTCTCCTCGACATGATCTTGCCCAAGATGAGCGGGCCCGAGGTCCTGCGCCGTCTGAAGACTGACCCCAGGACAAACGCCATTCCGGTCGTCGTTCTGAGCAGCCTCACCGATAAGAACCGGCAGAGACTTCTTGAGGCGGGAGCGGAGGACTATCTTGAAAAGGGTGCGCTGATGCCGGCACGCGGCGTCAATCTCCTGCCGAAGGCCCTGGAGAACGTGATCTGCCGCATCAATCGCAAGCGGGGCATCGCTTTTTCCACCATTCCAGTACCGCACTAGCGCCTAGAGAGCGTTGCGCAGGTGTTCTTCGGCCGACAGGTGAGCACCCGCCAACAGGAGCAAGCCCGACAGGAAGGCCCAAAACATCAGGCTCACCGAGAGTGCGAAGGGGCCGTAAACCTCCTGAAAATTCAGCCACGGAAGCGCCATGATGTAGGCGTATTTCAGTGACTCAGACAACAATCCCATGATGATAGCTACAGGTAACACGGCCCGTACCGGGACTTTGCCATTGGGCAGCAGCCAATAAATCAGGAAGAAAATAGCGATGCTGGCCGCCATCGCAAATACCTTCATCATCAAGAATCCAATCACCCGCACAAAGCTGGAGCCGTAGCCTCGCAGCAGGAATTCCATGAAAGCCACTGGACCCGCCGTCAGTGCGATCGATAGCAGCGCCAGCGCTCCGCAGGCGAATGCCAGCCCCAGAGAGACCACCTGGTTCCCCACATACGAGCGATTCTTCTCGCACCGCCAAATGCGGTTGAGCGCAACCTCAAGCGGGAGAAACACGCCCGACGATGTCACCAGCAACATAACCAGCGAAAAAACCTGTACGCGCTGTCGTGCATTGACCATCGCTTCCAGGTTGCGAATCACAAATCCTTGTCCCGCCGGCAGGTAATCGCGCAACAAATCCTTCACTACTCCCACCATGACTTCCGAATGAAAGACTCGACGAATGATGGTCATCATCAGAACGAGAAAGGGGAAGAAGGAGAGAATCGCATTGGCCGCGACCGAGAATGCGAAGGTGTGAACATCGGTGCGGGTCAGATACTTTATGGTCGAGAGTATTAGTCCTGCAGACCGCCGGCCAGGACGGACCACTGGGCGCATGGGCTCCACGGCAGCAGGCGGACTCGGAATGGAAACGTTGGGCACAGCGAAGAATCAATCCTAGCAAAACGATTGCGGAAAACCGAAAACCTAAGTTCTTGCGATGGTTACCGAGCTATTTCTTTACGCTTGTTAAAGTTATCCAGTTTTAGATCAAAATGACCAACGGTCACGTTGCGATTCCTTACTAATTTTCCTTGCGAAACGTTTTAATACTGCTTATTATCGGTTGCTCAATACCGGAAAAACAGCCGGTGGTGAGACCAGTATTCGGTTGACGTTTTTTGGGTGTGGTGGAAACTAGCGCCAAATTGTCGGGCTCCGGATGTCTTCGCAGCGAATCCCATCGCGGCTGAGACTGAGGAGTCTTTTCCTTTTGGATTACCCTTCCCTGCACATCGTGGACGCAACCTTCCAGTTCAACCAGAATCTTCGAGGGGGACCCCGACTGGCCGGGGTGCAATCCGAGAAACTGGGGGAACTAATTCTTCGCGATTGGTGAAAGGAGTTTTATCCGTGAGAGAGAAAGGTACAGTGAAGTGGTTCAACGGGGCGAAGGGATATGGATTTATCCAGCGCTCCACGGGGGAAGATGTGTTCGT
>Ga0070730_10002038_pt1 | contig 18677 bp, 14 predicted proteins | sample Coa_R1_3_FD_66447 | JGI IMG/M metagenome (GOLD analysis project Ga0070730, IMG submission 66447) | Surface soil microbial communities from Centralia Pennsylvania, which are recovering from an underground coalmine fire - Coalmine... | ecosystem: Environmental > Terrestrial > Soil > Unclassified ... | reverse complement strand
TTATATGAAAATGTCCCACCCCAATACAATCGAGTCCATGTGAAACCATCAAGCGTCAAACCGGTAACATCGGGACCGCCGTTGCGCCTGCTAATCCTTGAAAGATCGCTCGTCGAATATGTGGTTCCATCTGTGCTTAGAGATATCTGGCCTCCGCTCTGGGTCTGCCCAGTGAAAACACCGGGAGATTGTTTTGTCACTAAGGTGAATGTGCTTCCTGTAACATTGAACATTTTCAATATGCACTTAATCAGCGCCGGAAGGTTCACTATATTTGGACCTGGACCGCTCGGTCCGCCAACAAGTGGAACAATGACTGACAAATTAATTGTATCTGCTCCACCGATGCATGCGATCAAATGTCCTCCTTTATCGACAAGAGGCTGTCCGAAGTCACAATGCGGATAAACAGGACTTACAAGACCGAGCGGATCAACCAGATTGACCGGATCGTTGCCAACATAAGTATATCGATTGAACGACTGGGGATTCGACACTTCTCCGCCCAATGGATCGGCGCTCATGAACCTGCCTTGAGCCGAGTGATAGAAGCGGAACTGCGCATAATCCATGACGCTGCCGGACTCGACATCCCGCTCATAGCTCGTAAACTTCCATTTTGTCGAATTTCCTTGTACGTACCATGTGTCACCAAATGGCAGCGTTCCGGACCAGAGCGTAACCGCGCCGGTTGCATCGGTCTGGGCGCGCGTGGAGAGATGATCCGGATGATAGTAAGTTGTGCTACTGGGCGTAACCACGGCAAGCAGCTGCGATCCGGAGTAGATATTTTCTGCGCTCAGAGCACCATTCAAATATTCAGCAATCGGATTGTTGCCTGAATAAATGTAGACTGAAGTATTAGCTCCTACGATTCTCTTGACCCGAAGCGCGCCGAAGTAAGTGTATGACGCACCGCTTGTATCGAATTTCGTCATACGGTTAGCGCCGTCGTAAGTGAAAGTGTTCACGCCGTCGCTGGTCAAATTGCCGGCGTTGTCGTATTGATATCCGGTAATCCGATTCGTAGCTGGATCAACCGTAAAGTTTGGCTGGTACACGCTGAGATTCCCGCCGTTGAGCGTCTGGGAAAGACGGTTGCCAAAACGGTCATAGCCCCAGCTTAGGCTCCATGTTCCGGGAGTGCTGCTGCTGACAACGCCAGTGTGGGCACTACTCAAGCGCCCCAGCGGATCGTAATTGAAGTACTCCGATCCCCTGGGGTCCTCCGTACCAGGCGAGGTGTAATACCGCACCGCTTGAATCTGCCCGTTGTTTCCCGGCACACCGTTCGTATAATCATAGGCAAGATTGAGAATGTCAGTCGACGCACCGGACTTGAAATAGCGCAAAGAGGAAATCTGCAAGTGGTCGTTGTATCCGAGCGTGCCTTGTACACCATTGCCCAGGGTAAGCCCAAGCGCATTGCCAGCGGCGTTGAAGGTGATACCGCTCAGATAAGTAGTGGAACCACTGGCAATCGAGGAAAGACGACCAATATTATCGATATTTTGTGTAACCACTCGCCCTGATGGATATGTAATGGAGGTAAGTTGTCCGGCTAGATTATAAATATAGCTGACTGGATATGTTGTCTGGTCAATGACATTGCTAACGGCTGTGATGCGTCCTAAAACATCGTAGCCGTAGGTTCTGGTATTAGTTCCTTCGGTCACTTTGACGAGTCGGCCTAGGGCGAAAGCCGCTGCGCCACCGGTGTCATAGGTATTGATCTCACTGGGAGTGGTATCACTATACTGTACTCCAGTCAAACGGTTGATGCCGTCATATGTAAACGTCTTCACGATGCCCCGCGCATCCTGAACTCGGCAAGATAAAGAAATATCTCCGGCACAGGCATTGCCGTTCACATCTGTATAGTAAGTGGTGATGGTGCCGGTCTCGGGCGTGGTTGTACTGGTTTGGCGTCCCAGGTTGTCATAGCTAGAGCTACGGGACTGCCCGGCAAGCTGCTGGCCTCCAACTGGCCCCATGGCAGCCTGCGAGACTGAAATCAAGTCATCGAAGACATCGTAGGTATAGGTGGTCGTAGCGCGACGGCTGGTTGTGAGTACTGCATTAGCCTGTGTGACTGCATTCTCGCCACCAGTCAAAGTTGACCCTGAGGCAACGCCCGAAAATGATGCACCTCCGAAATCAGTGGGGTCGTTTGTCGAACTGGTACTGGATATTGAATAATTGGTATTTGCACCGCCGGTCTTGGCCGTGAGCGCAATCGTGGCACCAGAGACAGTTGCGGTGACTGAGGCGCTGCTATCAGAGTTGAAGGCTGAAGCCAGTGCGGAGCTGATGTCAGTAGCAAGCGTAGCGCGTCCGTAACCGGCGCTTTTGGCCAAGCCATTGACGGTGAGGCTTACAGTCCCGGAGTCATAAACATTGTTGCAGATTGGCGGCTGAGTGTCCTGGCAGACTTGGACGACGCCTTCTGAGCCACTTATGGTAACTGAGCCAACTCCAGGTAGAGCGTCGCCCCAGCCAGGCTCATCGACTTCCTTTACCCGCCCAAGGGCATCAGTCCATAACTGTCGCTGTTTGCCTGCCGGGTCTGTGATTGTGACAGAATTCCCAGCATAGACATATTGCTGAGAGCCACCACTGGGTGGCGCAACAATGGTTACTCTTCCAAGCCCGTCATAACTTGTTGTGGTGTAAACCAGGGTGTCCCCAGTCGCAAACGGGTTTGATGTCCGAGTGCGCCGCCCCACGCCATCGTAAGAATAGGTCACCGAGCTGACCAAAGTGGTGTCAGCTTTTGTGTCAGATTGAAGCAGCCATCCAAGACCATTGAATGTACTTAAGGATTTGGCGCTGTTGGCCGTATTGGAGTTGGTGACAGTCGGCAAGGCTGCGGCATCGTCATACGTGGTATTGAGCTGAACAACGGTTCCATTTTGAGCGGGCAATTTGGTTTGGATAGACCGCTCCATGGAATCGTATTGATATTGCGTTTGCTGGCCATTTTCATCGGTGCTGGTAAGTGTCAGGCCAGTGTCATTGTCATAAGTGTAGCTGGTCGTAAACTGCAAAGGAGCAGTGGTTCCTCGCACCACGGAATTTGGATATGCATACTGGTTCAGGCTGCTGAAGTTGAAGGTTTTCTGGTTGCAGCAATCGAGCTGGGCTGTCAAAACATTGCCAAGTGTATCGTAGGTGAAGGCCCGGCTGATTGCTCCTGTTCCGGCAGAAGCATTGGAATAGCGGACTATTGAGGTCAGGTTGCCGCGCGTGGTGACCGTTGTGTTGTACCCGTCGTCGTGATTCGTTGCTCCTGTAACCGAAGTCATGGGCGTGACACTGTATTCGTCGTAGTTCAGGTCGGTGCGGGAAACAGTTGTTCCGCTAACTCCGTCGATTACGACGATGCGGGTCGGCAGATTCAGGATGTGCCACCACGGGATATATCCGCCGCCAAGAAATGTGGTTACCGTGTGCCGCCTGAGTTGGTGGCCAAAATCATACTCGTAGACGTCAGTGGCATTCCCGTAAGTGTCGTAACTATATTCATTCGATGACTGCTGTGCGGTGTCATTGAGCGTGCTCGTAATCTTGCTTGGAACCGTTCCGACTCCCGCCGTTGTCCAGACATAGCCGGTCGTGCGAAGGGGTGTTCCTACACTGTTCTGAGCCTGGGCAGAAATGACAAGGCCGTTGCCATCCAGGCTGGTGACGCTTTTGTTTCCATTAGGGTCGGTGACCGTCATGCTGGTCACCACTCCCGTGCCTGAACTGGTATAGACATAATTCCAGATAAGCTGGGCGGTGCCATCAGGCGAAACGGTCTGCTGCGTATAGGCTGGGGCATCAGAAAGAGCGGAACTCGTATCCGGAAAGTTGTAGCTGATATAGCTGCGCAGCGCTCCTGAAGAACTGACCGTGTCGATCCGGTTGATCATACCCCAGTGACCGTAATGAAAGGTGTAGCCCGTGCCGTTCGGATAAGTACATTTCGTGATTACATTAACGGTGCTTCCAGAGGCAGGCGAATCGTGGACAGCCAGCGAATAATTGTAGTCGAGCGTGATGGTTCCCCAGGTAAAAGTGATCCAGTTCTTTGTGCCAGAAGCGATATTCTGACTCACGCTGGTCAGACGGTTTGAAGCGTCATAATTAAAATTTATAACCCTGTTCAGTGTGTCCGTAATCGATGAGAGAGCCTGGTCCTTGCCGGTCACATACGCAATCGTGATGAAATTGCCGTTGGCATTTCTGCTGACAGTGGGCCGCAGCAGCGTTGCAACCGACTGGCTGGCCTGGCTCGGAAACACTTGATAATAGACCTGGGTGCCGTTCTTGTAAGTCAACACCTTCTGGGCAACGGTATATCGCATATATGTACCATCTGTCGAATCGTAGTTGCTCCCGGAATTTGGAAGCACATGTTTGGTGCCGTCTGACTCGGTAACAATATATTGGTCGTTGGTCGGATCATATTCGAGAAAGCCGAAATCCAAGCGGAAGCCATAGCTTGGGAAATCGCGGTCTATGTTAAACGTAGCCGTACTGTTTACAGGATCAATGTCCCAGACCCGGCTGTTGTAATAAAGATTCAAGGACAGGTCCATGTCTTGGCGGCCCGGTAAGCTCAAGACCGGGAATGTTTGGTTGAAGCTCTGGCTGCCAGGAAGCGTCGGCGATGCAGATGCCGTAGCCATGATGGGGACAATAGGGCTTGATGATCCGCGAGCATTTAGAAGTTTGGGCCGCGTTGCAAGTGCTGTTCCATAGGTGGATGAAATAGGATTAGGCGCGCACTCAACGTCGCAAAGAGGCGCAGTCTGTGCGCTAGCAATATGACAGAACAAGAAGACAAAGCACAAAACGAATGAATAGAGTAGAACAGAACGACGCCTTATATTTTCCACCGTCTCACCTCAAATTAATGTAAGTATCTAGGCAACAAAAACTGCTGGCTTGCATATTTCAGAACGAATATGGAGTGGTTTTTTGCGTAAGATCAAATCAGCCGCTTTGCGATTTAGCCAAAACGCAAAAATATAGAAGAACCTACAGGAAATGGAGTGTGGAATCCTGAAGAGCGCGGTTCCCCTGAGATTTATAACTGAATCAATTTATATACCAGCAACTCTGATTTTGGCAAGAGCTTTTCATAGCGGCTTGCCATTCGGCTATTGAGGCTGCAAAATGACCCGCTATGGCAAGCGGGTCGTTCACACATGATGTAACAAAAGCTTGGGGCTTGATTAAATTAATTTTGCTTTTCAGTTATTGGGTTAGCGGTAATTTCTTGCTGTTGTTCTTCTGCGATCTGTTTCTTCCGCTGTTCTGCGTCAAGGAGAACATCGTCCGGGTCTTTTAGTTCTTGTTCCCGCTCCAGGCAGAGGCGGTCAAAATAACCGGCATTGCTCATCTCCCGATCCTGGAGGACTTCAATGAGCGTGAGGTTTATTTCCGCCCGAAGCCGGCAAATGACGTTTAAATAATCTGCCAGTTTGCCGCTTGGAAAGAAACTGACCTGTTGAAGAGCTTCCAGGTCTGCAATAAGTTTTTCAAAGCTGCCATTGGCTTCGGTGACTGCTTGAAAAACACTTTGGCTTACAGGCAGCAGCTCTGATGGAGTGCTCGTCATTGGCGCACCCCCAAATCTCTTGAAGGTTTCAGTTGGAGGTTAAGGCAAGAATCAACTTGGAATGTTCCATGTTGCGTCCAGGGATTTACAGATTTAAAGTCTTTGACAGCCATCGTTGCCTCCTTGGGGCAATGTTGGTTAGGGATCGCTCGGTGTATCAGCACTGGGCGTATCCCGTGTTTTCAAGTTTAGTGACCACTCAGGAAAAGCAGTGGTGATTTCAAAGTGAACGTCGCAATGTCTTTTCACTTTGAAGTTTGGTCGTCAAGCAGGATCGCATCTAAGCTGCCCTGCGGAAGGCGATAAAATTCATATTCGCCGCTTGGCTTTGAGACAATCACCCAGGCCACAAGAATGGTGGGACGGCTTTCGTCCTGAACAAACAGGATTTGCAGCTTGATCTTGGTACTCAAACGCCCACCACGCAATCTCGGTACACGATACTGGATATCCGTAACTTGACCAGGAAACGGCTTTGCAGGAAGCAGACTTACTTCGCCGACCTTTGGGTCATTCTCTGGGTCGCTTCCGTAAAGCAGCACCAGTTCTTCCCGGATCTGCAAATCCGTTCGTTCTTTCGGCTCAATCAGTTCGTAAATGATCGGCTTAAGAGAACCGAGCGAGTCCTTATTCCTAAGCACCCTTGCAACCTCAGGAATGCACCTGCTCCAGATGTCAAGGACTTCCTTGTCGCGACTGTCCACTGCTTCACCGTCTTTAACCATGGCTGTCTTTAGAAAAGTGGCGCGGACCTGAAACTCCTGCTTGGCGCTTTCAAGGTTAATTGAGTCCGATGTGATTTTTTCAAGCTCAATGCCGTTCAGGACAAGGCGGTCGCCAATGCCAGCCAGGTTAAGTTTCCGCAGATTGCCAAAGGGCAAGTCCCTTTTTTCGTCTGGCTGATCCTGCTTCAGTAATGTCCGAATCGCTTTCAATTCAGCTTTGCTGGTAGCAGGCAGATCAGAATGCGCGTGATTCGGCTGATCGGTCTGTCGGTGGGGCAGCCAATTGGTAACTGCGAGTGCGACTAATAAAACTGGGCTTTTCTTCCGCATGTTCCGGCTTTCCCGTTCTTCGAAGCTTTTTAAGATAATCTCCCTATAAATAGCCTTCCTATAGTAGGTAGACTGGCCGGAGAGCATACACGGACAATTCTGTGAATGCAAGAGGTCCAGAGAAAATTAGGAAAGAAAATCGCGGAATTACGCCGGAAGAAGGGATTTTCCCAGGAAGGCTTTGCCCATGAATGCCGATTCCACAGAAGTTACATGGGCGCAGTGGAACGGGGTGAGAAAAACATCACAATTCAGATGCTCGTTCGCATTGTGAAGGCCTTGAAGATTTCTCTTTCCGAATTATTCAAAGGCCTTTGAACTCGATTTTAGTGAGCGAATCTGAAATCAGAATGGAACAAGTAGTCCACAACTTAAGGTCGAACATGCTACCGCGAGATATCAAGCGCATCCGAACGAAATTAGGTCTGAAGCAGGGGCAATTTGCCGGCATGCTGCACGTCAGGCGTGAAACTGTTGTTCGCTGGGAGAGGGGCAAAATGAAGCCACAGCGGGTTTTCGAGACTATCCTGCGACAAATACATTATAGCCGCCCCCGTCCCGTAACCGTAATACCCATGACGCCACGTTTACTCAAGCGGTGGCGATTAAAGCTTGGTGTCAGCCAGACGAAACTGGCAGAGCTACTGCACGTTACTCGTTATACAGTCGTAAGGTGGGAAGCAGGAACACAGAGTCCACATCCCGCGCTTGTTGCTGCTATGCAGCAACTCCGTTTTTTCTGCCTTTAGTCGTTGCGATGCTCTGTGTCGTTGAGCTGCACAAACTCCGTCACGGCTGCAGCAGGATGGTCTTGATTTGATTTTTTCCTTGTCCAGTGTCCGTGCTTCTGCTTTCCGCCGGAAATCCCGGGTGACGTTTTTCGTCGCAAATCCAACACGTCCAAATGTATTACACCCCTGAGATCACAATGAGCCTTACTCTGAACAGCGCTTCTCCCTAAGACACGGATGTCAAGCGAAAAGCAAAAGCCAAGTGGCCTCTGCGATAATGAACAGAAATGAGAAACGACGATACGGAACTTTATCGCCGACTGCTGGAATCCAGCACAATGCCGCTCTGGATACTGGATGAAAAATCATTGTGCGTACTGGATGCAAATGAGGCAGCATCCTCTCTGTATGGCTATTCTCGTAAAGAGTTGATTGGGAAACCGGCACGAGAACTCCGTCCCAAGGAAGACATTGAGCGATTCGAAAAGTTTGTTGCCCAAGAAATAATCCAAGGAGATGCCGGAGCGTGGACGCATAAAAGAAAAGATGGGACTACTTTCGTCGTCAACATTCGTTATCATGCCATTGAATACAATGGTCATCGGGCAAGATTCGTGATTGTCGCGCCAGTGGAGTGAAGACCACCCTTATTAGCCCAACTTCCAAGACCGCCACGCCAAACATAAAGCAAAACACAACATAGAGGTAACATTATCCGCAAAAGGTTGACGTAAAAATCGGCGAACAGCGGCGCGAAGCTAACAGCTCCAAAGACGAGACAAACTATAAAGAATAAACAGTTGGCGCCTCAAGAGTCTGTCTGGTACCAGACAGACCAAAAATATTTTGATCCTGTCAAATTTTGTGTGGCAAACTGTTATCAAATCAGTAATAATCACGCCTGCTCTAGCCCTCCAAACAGCCACAAAGATTACTTCGTGGCCTAAATAGTGCTGGGGTCACCGGAGGGAATGTGCTATCCCGGTCTGTTGTTGCCACTCGTCACAAACTATCCATCCCTGATTTCAGGATACTGTTTGAATCAGTACCAGGCCTTTATTTAGTCCTCACTCCAGACTTGCAAATTGTGGCTGCAAGCGATGCGTATTTGCAAGCTTCCATGACGAAGCGCGAACAAATTGTAGGACGCAACCTCTTTGACGTTTTCCCTGATAATCCAGACGACCCCACCGCAACCGGCACAAAGAACCTCAGGGCATCACTTGGCCGGGTTCTACAAAGCCGCAGCGCAGACACTATGGCTGTCCAGAAATATGACATCCGACGCCCTGAGTCAGAGGGCGGCGGCTTTGAAGAACGATATTGGAGTCCGGTCAACTCGCCGGTCCTAGGAAGCGACGGCAGGATCTCCTACATCATCCACCGGGTCGAGGATGTAACCGAGTTTGTCCGGCTGAAACATTCACAGACTGAAGAACTAAGAACGCAGGCCGACCGGATGGAAGCCGAGATTTTTCTCCGGTCTCGCGATCTGGACGCTGCCAACCGCAGGCTGCGGGAAGTGAATGCTGATCTTGAAGCATTTACGGCTTCAGTATCACATGATTTGAAAGCGCCTCTACGCGCAATACAAGGATTTGCACGTATCCTTTCAGAAAGCTGCACGAGCAAATTAAATGACGAGGAAAAACAGCACTTGGCAACAGTCATTGATGGTGCCGTGAGAATGGATGCGCTGATTAATGACCTTCTTTCATATAGCCGGATCGCACGAGAGGAGATCACACCTGAACCGCTACTGCTTGGCGAAATGATTTCGATGGTGATACGCCACTTGCCTGGAGAAGAGCCGATACGAAAACTCAGGATAGACGTGCCGGCTTCGCTTCCTGCTGTGCTCGGGCACGATCAGACTGTTCAACAAGCCATTTCAAATTTAGTTGCAAATGCACAGAAGTTTGTAAAACCTGGTGAAAAACCAGACGTAAATATTTCTGCAGAACAGATTGGCAGCTTCGTGCGCTTAACCATTTCGGACAAGGGCATAGGAATAGCAGAGGAGTATCACGAAAAAATATTCGATATTTTCAAACGGCTGCATAGCTCGGATGTCTACGCGGGCACCGGCATTGGGCTGGCAATCGTGAAAAGAGCAATTGAGAGAATGCATGGACGGGTGGGTGTTAAATCATGCGTCGGAGAGGGCAGCAGTTTCTGGATCGAGTTGCCAGTTGCCCAATGATTCGTTAGCCCGAGAATCAGTCTGAATCTGACACATACTCCGCATTGCTGACAGACTGGAAATATTCCATTGGCTTTTAAAACTTGCGTCGTGGCACCCGGTGCCTCTGGAAATCTCATGTGAAAAGAGGTCTGAATGAGAGAGTTGCAGGAGTCTCAAATGGCGCAGATTCAAAGAATTTGAATCTGCGCCATTTGCCACCTACGCTTCGCCTTTTCAGATTATGTGTTTTTAAGGCTCGATGGAAGTTGTATTTTTCGGCAAGTCAATTGCAAAATATTAAACAATTCCAATGTGACAATAAAGTCAAACCAACCAACATTTTTTTATGCTTCCTTATAGTTTCACCTTAAGCAGATTTTATGCTTCTATGGTATAAAGCCATTCGTGGATTCTTCCCAATTTGACCACTAGGGATTTGTTTGCTAACCATCACAAATACAAGACGGCCGCCCGTTGGGTTGCCCCTTAGCGAAAAAGCAAGAATGTGTAAGGAGGATATAAATGAGATTAAAACTATTGGCGATTCTCTTCTCTGTAGTGCTAATCGGTACATCAACTACCATGCTTGGCATCAATTTGAGCTCTTCTAAATACAGAACCATGACGCTGCCAGAAATGAAAATCTCAGCAAACGCCGTCCGCTACGAATTGTTGAAGCCACCACTCCTGTCATCCATGAAGTTAATGTTTTTTGAGGGCCCAGGCACATACTGTACCGCAGCTCTTAAGGACGCTACGACCACCTGCAGTAGCGGCGTAAGCTCATTTTCTTGCATTGAAGGTGTGAGTTATTCCTTCTCTTGCAATCCACCCCCTAAAGGAGGAGGCGGAGATCCTTTACCCCAGAGTTAGTTTGAATTGAGAGGACCGCCGGAATGCACCTTAAGGCTCTCACAATCAAGAACTTTCGTGCTCTTGAGAATATTTACGTTGACTTTGAGCTTGGTATTAACGTTATTGTTGGACCTAACGCCATTGGCAAGACCACAGTGCTGGAGGCTATTAGACTGGCCAAAGCGATGTTGGCACCAAGAACTCAAAATGAATCGAATCAGGCTCTCATGGCCCTTGGTGCGATTGTTCCTTATGATCCGTCACAAATCATCTTCGACGCGATCGCGCGTGACCCAAAGCAGCCCGTTGAAATCAAGTGCAGATACCAGCTGACAGATGAGGAACTCAACGGATTAGAGAAACATTTGCCTGAAATTGCTGTTTCATTGGTACAGGCAAACATAGGACAGATGTTCGCGAACCCAAGTCAGGTAGCGTCTCTGTTGTCATCCCCGCAGGGACAAGCGGCAATGGGTCACGCCAAGAACCAATTACAAGGCATCATTGATACGATCAGAAAAGCTGACAGGATTTGTAGATTGGAACTGACGATTGACGATTCCTCTGGCAGCTTGTCGAACTCCCATCCTGCTGAGGCAGCATTGATGTCCTTCCTAGATCGCGCGCTCCCTCCCAATCAAACTTGCTTCAGCTATTTTCCCGCGGACCGGGCTCTTCCACCAGGAGAGCAACCAGTTCAAATCGGCGCAGCAGATACTGCAACACAGGTGGAATCCCACAGCTCTCAACCACAGCTCAAGTACTCCCGACTAAAGAACACTATTTTCAACGCGGTAGTCGCAGGCGATAAGGAGCGGGAGCTTCTCATACAAGATTTTGCCAGTATTTTCTCCGGTGTGTTGAAGGGACGGAAACTTGTCAGAGTAGGCGTGAATCGCCACGGGTTGCTTTCGGTGACCATTCAAGATGAAGACAGTGGGAGAATGTTTAACCTTGATGGCATGAGCAGCGGTGAAAAAGGTTTGATATTGACGTTTCTGCTCATTGGGCGAAGTGTCACAGATGCTGGCCTGATATTGCTTGATGAACCAGAACTCCACTTGAATCCAGCAGTTTGTAAAGATGTGCTCGGCTTTTTACTTGACCAATATGTTCGCCCCAAACACATCCAGGCCATTATCTGCTCGCACTCAGCAGAAATTCTTGCGGGTGCGTTTGACAAGGAAGGTTGCACCCTTTACCACCTAATATCAGAAAAAAATTTGACTCAGGGTCAGATACAAAGATCGTGACGTGATCTCGGAAGCCCTCCGCGCACTCGGCACTTCTGAAACAGAAGCGCTTCTCTACAAAGGCACATTATTTGTTGAGGGCAAAGATGATGTAGAGATACTGCAGGCCGGATACGGCGAACTGCTCCGGCGCTATTTTTTGAAGGATCGGTACGGGCGGCAGGAAGTCGAAAAACAGATCAAGCAACTGCAGGAAGCAGAGCGAAAGGGTAATAACCTTTCACCGAGTTATTTTGTTTTTGATCGCGATGAGCAGCCTTCGGATCTGAAAAGTTCCGCGATGGTGCGGGTCCTTCAATGGGAGCGTCGGTGTTTAGAGAATTATCTGATCGAAATTGATGTTTTAACCGATATTTTAACTAATACCGACTTTGTTCAAAAGCCACTGGCTAATCAGGGTGAGGTGAGCAATTTATTGCGATCTCTAGCAATAGCACAACTGGACGAGCTTGTCGCTAAGCAGATTTATGAATCATACGAGTTCGAGAACCCTGGATTAAGGGCGGTGGAGATACGCGGTAAGAACTTGGGCGACATCGCGCGAACGCTTTCCGGTAGGCTACAATCGATCAAGGCTCAAACGGGATCGCTTGACAGCAAATGGGAAGCCGAATTCATCGACAAGTGCCAAAAACGCAAGAGCGATCTCCAACCAGTGTGGGAGTCCAAATGGCAACAAGATTGTGATGGCAAGCGTCTCTTTGGAGACTTACAGCAGCACGTAGCACCAAGAGTGTCGCTAATCAAACTTAAGAAGCTGGTGATTAACGAGATGCGCAATCAGCGAAGAGAGAACTGGACCTCTGTGGAATCACTCCTTAAAAAACTTCTCAGTTGATGGGCTTTCATACTTCTGTCCTAAAGCACGGTCGCCACTCACGCGTCGTTCAATGCGTCCAACATATTCTACACTGCCAGTTTGTTGCTAAAATGTCCGCAGACAAAACTGGAAAAGAGTTCTTCAAAGTGGCCACCACGTACATATTCGGAGCAGGTGCATCATTGCATGTCGGCTACCCTCTTGCTTCTAATATGGGGAAAGGGCTGCTGGATTTCATGCTCAATTACCCGATTGACAGGTACCGGGACTCTGCTCAACTCCTGATTGAAGCTTTCGGACAATCGCCAAATATTGAGGATGTGATTTCTGAGCTGGAATCAAAAGTCCGGTCGCTAAACAATGCAGAATCTCCTGATGAGAGAAGCCTGAGGAGCTTGTTCGGTCATGCTCGCGGACACTTGGGAGAAATGTTAAGGGAGTGGTTCCGGGTTATTCGTAACAATCCTGCTCCTGCATATGCTAAATTTGCGGAAAGGATTGTTAAGGCAGGAGACGCGGTTATCACCTTCAATTACGATGACTCCCTAGATAGAGAATTGAAGCGGCTTGGCAAGTGGGACATCTCTCGCGGTTATGGCTTTCCGTTTCGCAATGGGGAGGCTGTCCATGAGGTGCCCATACTGAAGCTGCACGGTAGTATTAATTGGTTGGTCTCACTATTTGGTGGTGTAACATCCGGACCTATGTTTCTTGGGCCCAATCTGGCCATGGGACGACATCCGGTCATCCATCAATCCGACTTGACTCATCTCGGATACACCGATGTTTCCGGCTGTACCTATTCGGGTGGGGGTGCGTTTCCAAGTCTAATTCTACCCGGACGGAAGAAAGAATTCTTTTATGATACTTCTTTCGGGTATGAGTTTGCACAATTTTGGAATTCCTTGTGGTCTCAAGCGGCTGATGCACTTAGACGAAGTGACCATTTGGTTCTGTGCGGTTACAGTTTGCTCCGGGTTGATGAACGTGCCTGTGACCTGTTATTAAGGGAGCCAAAAAAGAACACCTCTGTCACCATAGTCTCGGGCAATCAGAGCGATCGGATCGCCAATGATTTCCGGGGTGCTGGACTGCAAGATGTAGAAGTCTTCCAAAATGGTTATTTTGAAGAATGGGTGCAGTTTTCAAATCGCCTAGAGTCCGATAAAGAGATATGATAAATAACGACGAAGTACTACGACTCAAAGAGCAGGTCTTAATAAGCCCCAAAGCGGCCCTTACGGAACTTCTGATATGTGTAGATCGCGAGATGCGAAAGCTCCTTGTTAGTACGGGTGCTCTCAAACGTTACTTGGATCATCCCACCGCGACGCTACCAGATGCATTAGCGATATTGGGAAGCGTTGCAGGAGCAAAAATACCTGAAGGACTCGAAGACAACGTTCATGAATTGTGGGACTTGAGAACGAACGTGGCGCAGGGGGCTGAAGTGCCGATTCGAGTATTCGAGTGTGGATTCACCATTCTCAATGCGCTCCGCGACGTGCCGAGACCCTCTTATATCGTGAAGAAAGCTAATTTGTTATTGTTCTCAGATAAATACTGCCAAAACCCGAGGCTAGATGTAAAAGGAGTACTGCTAGAGACATTTGATGCGGACGGAAAGTTACAGATGACCAAAGTTCATCCATCACGGCGTGAATATAAAGAAGGAATGTCAGTCGGTTGGGAATGGAATTATGACAAAAATGTGTCCTGGGAAGACACATGGTATAAAGATCCCGAGACTGGACGGTGCACCCCAGCATGGAATGGGTCCATGGAGTTTATCGGTCGGGACATTAATCAGGTTTGAATGTGTTTCTAGCTTTTTGAGGAACTCGCTGGCCGAAACCTCAATTGATCTTCAGAGTCTCGCCGCGGTTGGTTACGGAATATTTCTTGCATGCAGCGCAGTACGTACGATCTTCAGCGGCCACCACATCAAAACCGACCAGTGGATGAGTTTGTTGAGCATGACCATGACCGCTGTCAGAAGCCCATCCGGGTCGAGAACCGGCACAAATTGTACAGCCGATTCTAGCTTGGGCAGAAAAAAGCCCGATGGGGGCTGCAATGGTGTCAGAACTGGCTTACCTTTCAGATATAAGATTCCACAGGAGAGTCCGAAAGTCGTAAATTTCACGTTCTAACAATTAAGCAGACCACTTTAGGAAAATACTTTCCTGCAATAAATGTCAAACAATATGAACATGCTTTCCGACATTTTGACCCGGAGGAGGATGTAGAGATCGTGCAGACTGAGGACTCGCAACTCAAGAAGGGGATTTTTTCAGAAACAAATATCAAGCTGCTCACGGCGATTATTGCCCTGACGGTGCTTGTTGTGGGTTTGCGCACTCAATACCCAACTTTTTATCGGATTTCTGCCACGATTGGAGCCTTACTATTGCTGATGCCCCTCTGGTCCTGGCTTTCTCCCAAGATTAAGAAACGGGCAGAACTATTGCATGACCGGAAATATATTGCATCGGAACTACCACGGCTCAAACAGTTTTATGCACGCCTCTCGCCGTTCATTTCTTCAAATGACAGCAGGTCTTTGCGGTCCATTTTGCAAAATGCCCCATCCTATCGAATCGAGACAGATGACCGAATCCTTGGTTCTGAGTTCATTACAAGTTGGATTCATTGTTACAGCAATCACTTGGAGATGATGCCTCGCTCATTACTGGAGTTTACGAAAATGGGCTATGAATTCACTACTATAGTGACAGAATTTAATAGAAATTATGTCATCAGAACGCAACAGCACTTATCGACAATCGCTGTGCCACCCCAGGCAGAGCCTTGGATTCAACAGTTAGAGAAGTTTCGCCAGGAATTCACACCTTATTTGCGGGAGATCGAACAATGGGCACACTCGGTGAACGAAGTTGCTGCCAAGCGCATGCCAGAACTTATTCGATTTGTACCGTCCGCACCCATACAAATATTTGAACGCGTGAACGCTTTCAAACCAAAAGACTTTGTCCAGCAGAAATGAATTTGCGATTGTCTTACCGGTCAACAGGTCAACGTGGGGAAACCCCCTTCGGAAGGCTAACCCGCAAGGATTTTTTGTTTTTCCTTGTAAATCTATCAGCCGGTCATCCAGTTGGAAAACCCGCGAAGCAAACAGTGTCACGTTTTTACCTACAACGGGATTTTTCAAGAAAGAAAAGGTTTGTAACTTATTGAAAACATTGGTCGGGGAGAGAGGATTTGAACCTCCGACCCCCTGGTCCCGAACCGTGTCAGAGCATTTCTTGAAAACTTGAAAACAGGGGTCTTGGGGAAGGGGTTTGGAATCAGGAGCTTGCAAAAGCTCTTCTCGGCGCAGATTCAAAGAATTTGAAGATACGCCGTTTGAACCTGTTGCAAGTTGCTCATTGAAGGCTGTTGTTCTCTATTGAAGTCGGGGTTTCGCCAGCCTCATTTTGATTACAGTCTCTGATCCTGGTCTAAAATTTCAGACATCATTTTTAAGATACAAATGGCTCACGTTGGAAGCCGTTTGCTGCTTCACCGCTTGCTCTACTTGGTCCCAGTCACCGTCGCCGCAAATACCTCTTCCATCAAAAGATTGCTCTTACATCCGCTGGCAGAATCCAGGTTCAGACGGCTGTCTGTCCAAATGAGATGAGACACGCCTCCAAAAGAAGACAGACCTTCGTAGTCTCCTTGCTGGTTGCCCAAGTCAATGCCCGCGCACGGGAACATGCCGTTGCAGTCGTGCTCGTTGGAACTCAGCGTCGTGATACGGGTGTTTGGGGAGCTAAAGCTCACGCCCCCGTTGACCGACTGGGTAAAGAAGATGTCCGTTTGAAAGCGAAAGCCGGTGATGTCATTGCGAGTGTCATAGAAAGAAAAGTTGACGTCTCCGTTCACCGGGTCTACTGCCATCCAGTGATTGAAACGATCAACGTTCGGCAGGAGATCGGCAACCGTCACGGGAGCGCTCCAAGTGGCGCCCCGGTTATCGGAGAAGGAGAAGAAGATATCGGTATTTCCGCTGGGCGTACTGTCCATCCAGGAGCAATAGAGACGCCCGCGATGGACGCCGCTGGAGAGGTCGGCAGCGCAGGCCGGATAAACCAGTGCGCCCCGGAATGATTCCGCCGGGATATTGGATTGCAGCCCCAGGTTCTTGGTGGCCAGCACGCTCTGGGAACCAAACGTCAAGCCACCGTTCAAGGAGCGGTTGAACATGATGGCATTGTTTGCCAGATCGTTCCAGGCGACGTAGATCTCGCCGTTGGGACCGACGAACGGAACAGCGCCGATGGACTGCCCCGCACCGGTCGGATCATCGATCCGCGTCACCGTGAATGTCTGCCCGGAATCTGCGGAGCGGGCAAAGCGGATACCGCCGCTGGACGACCCGCCACTGGCTGCGTCCCAGGCAACATAGACGGAATCACGAAATGGACTGCCTGGATTGGCATCGGCGGTAATCATGGGCTTGTCGTTGAAGTGATCGGAGCCGGTAGCAAAACTGAAAAAGTTTACGCTGGGGAAGCTCTTGCCGCCGTCGGTGGAGCGAGCTACTCCCATCTCGCTTCCGTTGACACCCTTCTGTTTGCCGTTGCCGAAAAAGACCACAATGTAGCTGTAAAAAAGATTGCCTTGCGAGTCGAATGCCAGGCTGGGATCAGAGCCAAAATTACTGGAGTTGGCGCCCTTGGTGGGGGGCAGAGGCAGATCATGACCAACCCAGATTGCACCGCTGTCGCTCGACGAATACCCCCGCATGGGATTGCGAAATATCTCGTTCGATCCCCCGGCGAGGTTTTGCGGGTGAGAAGGGTTCGTGGCAATAAAGGTTTCTGATTGCGGACCGCATTCATTGGAGACATCTACGTTGACGCCGGAAGTAATGGAGGTTGTGCTGCCCGGAGCAGGGTCGGGACCGTGGCTGGATAAATAAAGAAACTTATTCCACCAACTCGGCTTAAGGCTGTTGGCTGAATTTTGCGCCAGCAGAGGGGTTGCAAGACAGAGCAATAGAGTGGCCTTCAAGAAGAGTTTCATGGTGACGATCCTCCTAACGAAATCACGGCGCAATATCTTAACCCGAAAACTCGCTGCGATAGGCATGGATGCCGGGTTTTCGAAACAAAATGTCTTTGCGGGAAAAATATCTGGCGACAGCGTAACCTATCCTGGAATCGATAAAGCCTGAATGATGCATCGCAACAGAATTTTATTGAATCGTTTTATCAAAGGGCGTATAGTCGGCTTTCCTTTGCCGAGGCGTGTTGGGATTCCCGTTACCGGAAATCTTTTTTGGCAGGAGCTGTCGGCCAGTTTCCGCGCCCTACCCGCAGCGAAGAAAAAAATCTATGTGCCCTCTGGATGAAAGGAGCCTTCCATGAGATACCAATCGCTGGTTGTAAAAATGATCTTGTCCGCAATTCTCGGAGTAACGGCAATGCTGGTCAACGTCAGCGCCAGCGCAACCCAGATTCAGATCTATGGCACCTGGCATTGCGGCAACGATGGCTGTAGCTGGAGCACGGTACGCGACATGACGGATTTCGACACCAAGAACCATTGGATCATTGATCGGGGCGACGGAGTCCCGTCCGTCAATTTGGTGATTCTTTCTTTTGTAGATCCACTCAAGCTTCTGAATCAAACCAACGATTCTCAAACTGTGAACGGTGTGCCCATCGGCATGAACGCACAGATCGTCAGCTACTTTACCAGCCGAAATATCCGCGTGATGCTTTCCATGGGTGGCATTACTTTTGTCAGTAATTGGAACAGCGCCCTGGCCGCCAATCCCACACAATTAGGCTTAAATGCCGCGGCTGTAGCCAAGAACCTGGGGGTTGGCATCGAGATCGACTATGAAGAAAATACCACTCCCAATCTTACGGGCTTGCAAGCATTCATCAATGCGTATCGCTCCCAATTACCCTATGACGCTACAGGAAGCAATCCAGCCGCTCGCCTGACCATTGACGTGGGTGCTGGCGACCGCTTTTTGATCGGCATTGATCAGATGGCTACCACGCAATGGCTCACGACCGCCAATCCGGTCCTGGACTACGCCAACGCGCTGGTCCCCAGCCGGCAACCGAACAGTGCATTGGCTGCGACCGGCAACTGGCTGGAACATGTTGACGGCAAACCCAATTTCGCGCCCCCCATTCCGCCTTTGG
>Ga0070730_10002037_pt1 | contig 18687 bp, 19 predicted proteins | sample Coa_R1_3_FD_66447 | JGI IMG/M metagenome (GOLD analysis project Ga0070730, IMG submission 66447) | Surface soil microbial communities from Centralia Pennsylvania, which are recovering from an underground coalmine fire - Coalmine... | ecosystem: Environmental > Terrestrial > Soil > Unclassified ... | reverse complement strand
TCGAGATCGTGGGCTCGGATCGGGTCCAGGGGGTCAAGCTGGTGGAGACCCGCTTGGGGCCTCCGGGGCCGCGCGGCCGCCGCGTCCCCGAAGTGGTTCCGGGCACCGAAGAGACCATCGAAGCGGACGCCGTGATCGTCGCGTTTGGATTTCTTCCGAGTCCGCCCGACTGGTTCGTCCAGCAGCAGATCGCGCTGCACGCCGGCGGACGCGTGCGGGTGTCGGCGGCCCCGACGACCCGCTTTCAGACCACGAACCCCAAGGTGTTCGCGGGCGGCGACATGGTACGCGGCTCGGACTTGGTGGTGACCGCGGTGTTCGAAGGGCGGGAAGCGGCGCAGGGCATTTTGAAATATTTGGGGGTTCGCGCGGCGGCAAGCCACTGAGCGGCGTGCAAGCCTGACCGAAAACTCGGCCAGCCGACAGCGTTGACGCCGACAGCGTTGGCGGCGGGCGGCTTGGAGGTGTCCGGTGAGCGAGAAGGTTGTCGAAGGCGGATGTCTCTGCGGCGCGATACGCTACCGCGTGTCCGGGGCGCCGGAGTTTTCGGTCATTTGTCACTGCGCGACCTGCCGCCGCGCGAGCGGCGCTCCGTCGGTGGCATGGCTGACATTCGCGCGCCGACAGCTCCAGTTTCTATCAGGCGATCCACGGAGTTACCGCTCATCGCAGGGAGTGGTCCGGGGCTTTTGCGGAACCTGCGGGAGCGCAATCTCCTATGAGAATGCCGCGGCGCCTGACAGCATCGATCTGACCACTTTGTCGCTGGACGATCCGAACGCCTTTCCGCCGGCCCAGGAAGTGTGGTTGGAACACCGAATTCCGTGGGAGGCCGCGAATCCAGCCCTCGACCACTATCCTCGCGGCAGCGCGAGTGGAACCTAGCCCCAGTGTTCTGTGCAGGACACGAGCGGGCGGCCAGCCGTCGGCTGGCGAACCAGGACGAAATCGAGACAAAGGCAGACGGGACAAAGACAGACGGGCGCCATGTCCGATCAGCGGACAAAGAACGTTTCCGCGGAAATTGACGCTGTCAGGATTTGGCGTAAAAGGTACGTCTCCCCGCGAACCAGATAGGCCTTACGTCAAACATCCACGACCCAAAGGAGCACTGTCATGAACACGCAACAAATCGCCACCCGTCTCGCCGATCTTTGCCGCCAAGGCAAGTTCGAAGCCGCGCAGAAAGAACTTTTCGCCGAGGACGCGGTCAGCATCGAACCGCACGAATCCCCGGACTTCCCCAAGGAGACGAAGGGACTCAGCGCCATCGTCGACAAGGGGCACAAGTTCGAATCCATGGTCGAGAAGGTGCATGAGGTCCGGGCCTCGGAGCCGCTCGTCACCGGCAATGCCATCGCCCTCGCTCTCACGATGGATGTCACGATGAAGGGTCGTGGCCGGGTGAAGCTCGAGGAAATCTGCGCCTACGAAGTCAAGGACGGCAAGATCGTATCCGAGCAGTTCTTCATGTAGCACGCGGTTCTCTGCGCAGTTCTCTCTCACGCGAAGCCCCCGCGGGTGATGCGCCTGCGGGGGCTTGGCGGGCCGCCGATGCCGGCGTACGGCAGCGAGTGGGAATGCCTGCGCAATTGATCGTGTTGCCTTCGATGGTGAACGTTTTGCGCGGCCTGCGACAGCGCGGCGGATGAACGGGCGCCCATCCATATCGATGTCCGAAAATGGCGAGTATTTGCCGGTCGGATTGGCTACCCTGACCGCATGTTGCTCGACTCCAATGCCTGTTACCGCGCGGTGCGCGCACGCGATCGGCGCTTCGACGGCCGCTTTTTCGTCGCGGTATCGTCGACCCGAATCTACTGCCGGCCCATCTGCCCGGCGCGGCCGCCCAAGCGCGAGAACATGCATTTTTACTCGAGCGCCGCCGCGGCCGAGGGCGCCGGTTACAGGCCGTGTTTGCGCTGTCGCCCGGAACGCGCACCCGGCTTGGGCTCGATCGACGCCGCCAGCCGGCTGGCGAATGCGGTCATCGCCCGCATCGAAGAGCATGCGCTCTCCAGCGCGCGGTTGGGTGAACTCGCAGCATCCTTGGGTGTGAGCGATCGTCATTTGCGGCGCGTCACGGAAACGGAGTTCGGCGTGTCGCCGATCGAATTGGCCCAGACGCAGAGATTGCTCCTGGCCAAACGGCTGTTGGGCGATACCTCCCTCAAGTTGACGGAGATCGCATACGCCGCCGGTTTCGGCAGCGTGCGCCGCTTCAATGCGCTGTTCAAATCGCGCTACGGGCTCAACCCGCGCTCGCTGCGCGGGCACGCGGACCCCGCCGGCGGTTTGCGCTGCCAGCTGGAATTTCGACCGCCGCTCGCCTGGGAGAGCTTGTTGGCGTATCTGCGGCTGCGGGCCATTCCCGGCGTCGAAGCGGTGGATGCCACTCACTATCGCCGCACCGTCGCCATCGACGATCATCAGGGCTGGATTGCCGTGTCGCTTGCCGCCGGCGGCGTCGCCCTCGATGTCGAATTGTCGCAGTCGCTGGCCCCGGTGATCGGCGCGGTCATCGTGCGGGTGAAGCAGCTTTTCGATCTCAGTGCGGCTCCCGACGCGGTCAGCGCTTCGCTGTCGCAGGATTCAAAATTGAAAGCGATCGTCCGCCATTTGCCCGGCTTGCGGGTGCCGGGCGCTTTCGACGGCTTCGAACTCGCGGTGCGCGCCGTGCTCGGCCAGCAGGTCTCGGTCAAAGCCGCGACCACGATGGCGGGGCGGTGGGCACAGAGCTTCGGCGCGCCGATCGCGACGCCCTACGTCGAACTCAACCGGTTGACTCCCACCGTGCACCAACTCGACCGGGTATCGGCCGATGAGATCGCTGCGCTTGGAATCATCGGCAGCAGATCGAAATGCATCGCCGCATTGGTGAAGGCGGTCCGCGAACGCAGCGTCGTGTTGGGAAGCGCTGCGGACGTCGAGAGCCAGATCGAGGGTCTGATGCGTCTTCCCGGTATCGGGCCGTGGACGGCACAGTACATTGCTATGCGGGCATTGCGCTGGCCCGACGCCTTTCCCGGCACCGATCTGATGCTGATGCGGGCGGCTGGGTTGAACGCGAAACAGCTCCATGCCCGTGCCGAAGGCTGGCGGCCGTGGCGCGCCTACGCCACGCATTATCTTTGGCAGTCGTTGGGGGTACTTCCATGAACGCCTACGTTACCGTTGACAGTCCGATCGGACGCCTGTTGTTGCAGACGGACGGAGTCTCATTGACCGGTCTCTACATGGATGTACCCGGCCGGCCGATTCCCGGAATGAAGCAGTGGCGGGAAGATGCGACCGCCGGGCCGCTGCCGGAGGCGGTTCGGCAGCTCGAGGAATACTTCGCCGGGAAGCGCCGCGAATTCGATCTGCCGCTGCGCATGCAGGGCACCCCATTTCAAATGCGCGTTTGGCGCGCGCTCACGGAGATTCCGTACGGGGAAACCTGGAGCTACGGTGAGCTCGCGAAGCGCATCGGCAACCCGAATGCATCGCGGGCCGTGGGACTCGCGAACGGCCGCAATCCCATTTCCATCCTGGTCCCGTGCCATCGGGTCATCGGCGCGGACGGATCGCTGACCGGCTACGGCGGCGGCTTACCGCGCAAGGAGTGGCTGCTCGCACACGAAGGTCTGCACGAATTCGGCCGTCCGGCCCATTGAATGGGGCCGCCCGGCCGAACTGCCAAGAGCCACGGCTCGAAGGCGCTCGCGGCCGCCCGCCGATTCTGCCCGGGTGTCCACGATGAGTTGATGGCGCAACGAGATTTCGTTCGTCAGTTCGACGTTCAGAGTCGCGTGTGGTGTTCCGGCGCTCCGAAACGTCTTGATCCGAAGGCCATAACGGCCGATGCCGAGAAAGGCCAGGCGCCCCCTCATCGGCCGGCGGGCGGCTCGACCTGTCACCGATGTTCCGACCCGCCCTCCAGAAGTCGCGCTCCGCCCGGGACTGCTGATCAAGGGAGATCCCCGGTTTTTCGTGACCGGCTATAATGTGTATGCTGTTGTGCATGTGTAGAACTCACGGTATAGTTCGCGTGAGGTTCATGGAGCTCAACGGCGAGGGGTTTGGTATGTCCGCAAAAGCCGAAGATCTGATGCGCCAGCAATACTTGGTGCCGCGCAAGAGCGTGAAGAAGCTTCGTGAGATGAGCCGACGCGAGGGCGTCTCCGCGGGTGAACTCGCGCGTCGGGCCATCGAGGCATACACCTCCGGAAACGTTCTCACCGAGCCCGAAGAAGAGGTGGCTTCGCGCGCGGTGCTCAAAGACATCCATGCCCAAGTGCGCGCGGCTCTCAAGCGGATCGATGCGAGCCTTTCCGAGATTCGAGCAAGCGAGCGAAGGCTCGCCGATGGCACCTTCCGTGCTCAGGTGGTCGCCGAGACGCGGGCGTGGTTCGACGCACACCCCGACCAGGCTCAAGGAATCGTCGAGTTCTTCGCGCCGCAGGCGACCGCATGAGCCTCATTGCCGAAGTGATCAAGTACGGCAAGGACATCGTACTCTTGGGCGAGCGGGTGGACGCCCTCATGGCGGGAAGGAAGGAAACGGCCGCCCGGCTCGAGGACCACGAGCGACGGTTGATCCGCATCGAAACGTTGATTGAATTCGCGCAGACGCGCAGGCGCGAGTTGCCAAAGGCTTAAACCGCCCGCAATTTCGATCGAAGCGCACATCGCATCTCATATGCACTCGACCCCTGAAACGGCGCGTCGTTCCGCACCGGAGCTGCAGCCGCGAGATCAAGCCGATGATGAGTCGCTTGACAATACGAGAATACTCGAAATATCATACGAATATGAACACCCCCGCAGTCATAGCGGCGTTAGGCGCGCTCGCTCACGAATATCGATTGGCGATCTACCGGCTCCTCGTGGAGCGAGGCCCGGAAGGTCTCTCGGCCGGCTCCATTGGCGAGAGGGTGGGTCTGCTGCCGTCCTCGCTGACGTTCCACCTGCAAAACCTGCAGCGCGCCGGGCTGATCACGCAGCAGCGCGTGAGCCGCCAGCTCTTTTACTCGGTCGATTTCGCGGTGATGAACGGACTCGTCGGCTACTTGACCGAGAACTGCTGCCGCGACAGCGGCGCCGAATGCTGCGCGCCAGCCCAGGCAACGAAGCCGGTCAAACGCACTGCGAAAGTCGCCTGACGGATCATCTGGGATTGGACCCGATTGGCACCGGCCCCTAACGACGATGCACGCTGAATCCCTTTCCCGCCGACTACTCGCCGAAGGTTTAGGATCGGCGTTGCTGGCGGCAACCGTGATAGGGTCCGGGATCATGGCGCAGCGCCTGGCCGCCGGCAATGTCGCGATCGCGCTGCTTGCGAATACGGGGGCCACCGTGGCGGTGCTCTATATGTTGATTGCCCTTTTTGGTCCCATCAGTGGTGCCCATTTCAATCCCGCTGTCTCCGGCATTGAGGCGCTTCGAGGCCGGTTGTTGTGGCGCGACGCCGGTGCGTACGCGGCGATCCAGATTCTAGGGTGCTGCGCCGGTGCGATCCTTGCTCATCTCATGTTTGAACTGCCCGTATGGCAGCTATCGACGCACGTCCGCAGCGGTCCCGCCCAGTGGCTCGCCGAAGCGGTCGCCGCATTTGGACTGTTGCTCGTGGTGATTGGTCACCGCCGCGCCGAAGAGGCACCATGGATGGTGGCGTGTTGGATCGGAGCGGCGTACTGGTTCACGGCCTCGACCTCATTCGCGAACCCCGCGATCACGATCGCGCGCTCGTTGACCGATACATTCGCCGGCATCCGACCGATCGACGCCCCGGCGTTCATCGCCGCCCAACTCATCGGTGCAATCACTGCCTTGGGTGTCGGCCGTCTTTTATTTTCAGCACTCAAGCCGACCACCATCTCGTCCGGATTCGAAACGGCCACCCCACCTACAGACGACAAGCGCCCGGAGGCTCTCAATGTCTGATCCCAACGTCGCGGTGACGATTTACCACAATCCCGCTTGCGGTACGTCCCGCAACACGCTGGCGCTGATCCGCAATGCAGGCGTCGAGCCCTCGATCATCGAATACCTCAAGACCCCGCCGGACCGCGCGACACTCGAATCGCTGATCCACCGCATGGGCATTCGTCCCCGGGATTTACTTCGCCAAAAGGGCACACCCTATGACGAACTGGGGCTCGGCGCCGATCGGTGGACCGACGCCCAGCTGATCGACCAGATGCTGAAGCACCCCATTCTGATCAATCGGCCGATCGTCGTCACTCCCTGGGGCGCGAAGCTGTGCCGACCGTCGGAGGCGGTTTTGGACATTCTGCCGATCCCGCAAAAAGGGCCGTTTTCCAAAGAGGACGGGGAGCCTCTGATAGACGCGGAAGGCCGCCGAGTCAGCTGAATTTCAACGATGAACGCCGCCCGCCGGAATCAGCGGGCCCGCAGGTCCTGCAGCACGGTCCCGATCTGCAGAATCTCCCTTTCATGCGGCAGATCCCTCACCGTCTCCTTGATTGCGGCGGCGTACCACTCCTTCATGGAGTCGAGACCCAACAGGCGTTTCGCATAGGCATCGGCCGCGGAGTCCATGGCGAGACCATAGGTTTGGACCCGGAACGCGACCGGCGCGAAGAACGCATCGACCGCCGTAAACGCGCCGCCCGCGAGGAATGGCCCGCCGAAGCGGCCCAGTCCGTCGTTCCACAGCGCCGCGATGCGGGCGACGTCCTGAACCAGCGCGGCAGGGTACTCGTTGAGCCGCACTCTCACGCCGCAGCTCATCGAGCAGCGGTTGCGCAGCTCATTGAATCCCGAGTGCATCTCGGCAGCCGCGCTGCGCGCCCACGCGCGAGCTGCAGCCCCGGCCGGCCATACCGCATCATGGCGCTCGGCCAGATATTCGATGATGGACAGCGAGTCCCATGCGACGGTGCCGCCGTCGACCAGGCAGGGCACCTTGCCCGAGGGCGATAATTTCCGGAACGGGGCCCAGCTCGATGCGTCGCCAAAGAAGAGCTGGTGTTCGGTGAACTGGATCCGCAGTTCGCGAAGCAATACCCAGGGCCTGAGGGACCACGACGAATAGTTCTTGTTCGCGACGTAGAGTTCGTACATGGCGCGATTATACCGGTATCTCAGAATTTTGGACTGATGAGCACGTAATACATGCCGCCGGCGATGAGAATGGTCACGGGAAGCGTGAACGCCCACGCGACCACGATGCGCGAAATCATGCCGTAGCGCAGACGGACGCCCGATGTGAGCATGGCGCCGGCGATGCCGGACGTCACGATGTGCGTGGTGCTCACCGGCAAGCCGGTGAATCCGGCCGTGCCGATGAGCAGGGAGGAGACGATTTCTGCCGATGCGCCCTGCGCCGGGGTCAGATGAATGCTGCCGAGCCGTTCGCCCAAGGTCGTGACGATCCGCCGGTATCCGAACATCGTACCGATGCCGAGACATAGCGCGGAGAGCATGCGTACCCACAGCGGCGCGTACTCGACCGAATCACCCAATTGCTTCGCCACCTTCCGCGCCTGCGCCTTCTCCGCCGCGCTGAGGCCCCGAACTTCTTCGGCGTGCTTCAATTGCGCGATGACCTGGTAGACGTCGTCGCGCACGCTCGACCGAAGCTTTGCCTGCGGCGATCCCGGGCCTGCCTCGATTTTGGGGTCCGGGTCTCCCGTCCCGGAGTCGACGCGAGTTTCGATTCTCGCGATTGCCGCCATTGCGGTCTCCTTCTGGTCGTCTCCGTAGCGGCGGACCAAAGGCGCCGCCTGGCTCATGACGGCCGGCATGTCGCGCAGCGACTCGCCCGCGGCAGGATTCAAGGCATAGGTGGCGGGAAAGAGGCCGATGATGGTCAGCATGATGAGTCCGATGCTCTTTTGCCCGTCGTTCGTGCCGTGAGTGAAGCTCACGCCGCTGCAGGTGAGCACGAGAATTCCCCGCATCCACCACACCGGAGGACGATCGCTTACCGGTTTGTAGAGATTTTCATCGCGCAGGCTCTTTCTGCAGATGAAATAGAGCGCTCCCGATAGAATGAGGCCGAGAACGGGGGACAGGGCGAGCGCCTGCAGCACTTTCCACAGCTGAGGCCAATGCACGCCCTCGATCACACTGCGCGACCGGGCGAGTGCGTTGCCCAATGCGACGCCGATCAGCGAGCCGATCAAGCAATGAGAACTGGAATTCGGCAGGCCGAGCCACCAGGTCCCGATGTTCCAAGCGAGCGCCGCGACGAACAAAGACACCAGCATCGCGACGGCCGGTCCTCCATCCGGAGGCGACAACACTTCCGCCGGCAGCAACTCGACCAGCGCGTAGGCCACCGCGATGCCTCCGATCAGCACGCCGAGGAAATTCATGAGCCCCGACAAAACCACCGCCCGCCCGGGTTCGAGAGATTTGGTGTAGATCACCGTGGCAACGGCGTTTGCTGCATCATGAAAGCCATTGGTGGCTTCGAACATGATGACCATCAGCAGCGAGAAGATCAGAAGGCCGAAAGCCAGTGCCGAAGCCGGATCCAAATGGTTGAGCACGAGGTTCTCTCCGCAGGATGGCGCGAGCCTCCGCGATTGATGGCGGGGCCGTGAACCCCTCATTTCGCGTGTCATGGGGTCGGACCTTTCCCACACCCGTGCCGCGTCAAATCTTACGGTTTTGTGACAGTCCGCGGCGGCACCGGCGGCGGTCGTGGAGCATTCCCTGCATCGTGCCCGTCTCCACCTCGACCCACTGCATCTGAAACGCCCGCGTGGCAAATCCAATCCTGAAATAGGAGGAACACCTTCCTCGTTGAGAAGAGAGCGGCGTCATCGCATCTCGGTGCGTTGAGGCTAAATGAGGGGAAAGCTCACGATGAATGCGGCCCCCGGGGAATCGGTGCGATTTTCGGCAATCGCGGCGCCACCGTGAAATTCGGCCACGAGCCGCACGATGTACAGCCCCAGACCAAAATGGGGCCGGTCGTCCGGACCTTGCCGGTGCTCGAACAGCGATTCGAACAACCGGGACACGACATGCGGCGGAATCGGCGGTCCGTCGTTGATGACGGAGAGTTCGTAACCCAAGCCCGCGCGCGTGAGGCGAACCACGATCGTCCCCGCCGGGGAACAGAAGTCCACGGCATTCTCGATGAGCTTGTCCAGGAGCTGAAGTACGAGTTCGGGCGCACCCTGCATGAAACAGGGGTCCGGCGGCGCCTCGACATCGATGCGCGCGCGGGGAAATCCGTCGCGGTAGCCCGCGACCGCGGATTGCACCAGATCCTTGAGGTCGAATCGAACACGCTCGGCCTGCTTGATGCTCTCTTCCACTCGTGACGCGGCTCCCAAGGCGCTCAGGATGGACTGCAGCCGGTGCACTCCCTCGCGCGCGCGGGTGACGTAGCCCTGCTGATCGGCGCGGATGCCCTCCGACTCGAGATTGTCGAGCGAAGAGCGCACGATGGTGAGCGGCGTGCGCAGCTCGTGCGACAGCTTGCCGCCGAGGGTCCGCAGATACTGGGTATGCTCGTTGAGCCGCGACAACAGCCGTTCGAATCCGCGCGCCAACGCGCCGATTTCGTCGCCGCGGTGCGATTCGGGCATGTCGAGCCGGATTCGCCCGTCATTGGTGACCGCCGTATCGGCGGCCAGCCGCAGCTTGCCGATCCGCAGACTGATCCAAGTGGACACGCCGAAGGCGACGACTACCGCCAGGGCGGTCGCGAGCAGCGTCAAGTTGAACAGATGGCCGAGCGCGCGGTCGCGCAGTTCCAGCAGCTGATCGCCGGCCTGTTCCAGAACCACCGCACCGCGTATTTGTCCGGCGATCACGATGGGCGCCGCCGCCGACAGCAGCGAAGCCTGACTCGGCTCCGCGCGCAGCCATTGCGCCGACCGGCGACCCGCGAGCGCCTCGGTCACGCTCCGCCCCGACAGTCGGTCCAGCGCGGACATCTGCAAGGGCCAGCGAGACGTATCGCCCGCCACGAAGCGCCGGTACCAACCGTCGGCGGTACGCAGGTCCTCGTCCCTGTTGACTGTGAGTGAACCGGCCTGCCCAAGCTTCAGCGAATTCATATCGACCACCGTGGCGCGCGTGCCCGGACCGATGAACGTGGCGAGCAGATCCCCGAGTCCGGGCGTGGCCACGAACAGCCGTCCACCGCGCTGCACGTCGGCGCCCATGTATCCGGCGCGCCCCACGCCCGCGCCGTCGACCGCTTCCAGCCACAGCCGTGAACCGACCAGACTTTTCGGGATGCGCGCTTCCAGGTGATACCCGCGCGAGGTCTGCAACCAGAATGCTTGAATGCGCGGTTCGGGCGCCGCGTGGTCGATGCCGTCGTCACTCTTGACCGTGCTCTGTGCTTCGATCAGGCCGGGCGCACCGGTCGCCAGAAAAAAAGGCTCCAGCGTCCCGTCCGGCCGCTGCAGCGTGATGTCGATGCGATCGAACTTGTCCCTCTCCGGGTGGACATCACTGGGTTCGGGAGTGAACCGGGGATCGTCGACTTCCACGTAAAGATAGAGATAGCGCTCGGTGGCTGCCGCCAGAATGCGGGCGCCGAGGCCGCTCGAGGGCAGCTGCTGGGGCTCCGCCGCCAAGCCCCAGTCTTCCCGATAGCCATCGAGCAGAGGCGCGTTGTGCAAAGAGTAGACGTACAGATCGCCTTGCCGGGCATCGAAGGCTTGCGAGTCGTCCGAATCGCCGAAGACCCGCGCCGGCTGCGCCGACAGGGCGTTGGCGATGGTATCGGCGGCCGCCTGGAGCGAATTCTCCTGCGACACGCGAAGCGTGGTCTCTTGTTCCCGCGCGTACTGGCATCCCGCCCACGGCAGCACCAGCGTGGTGAGCGCGATGATGAGAAGTTGGAAGCGGATGCTCACTCGACCCAGCGATAGCCCATTCCGTAGACGGTCTGGATGGCATCGAACGCGGGATCGGCCTCGAGAAACTTGCGCCGGACCCGCTTGACGTGCGAGGTGATCGTATTGTCGTCGAGAACGACATTGGCCGCGTCCATGAGCTGCTGCCGGTTCTTGACGTGTCCGGGATTGCGCGCCAAGGCGTGCACGATCCAGAACTCGGTCAGGGACAAGGTCACGGCGACCCCGTTCCAGGCCGTTTGCATCTTCTCGCCGTCGATCGACAAGGCGCCGCGCCGGATGATCTGCGCGGCGTTCTCCGGACGACGCAGCGCGTCGATTCGCCGGAACAAGGCGGCGACCCGGGCGGCCAGGTGCGGCAGGCTCACGTCCTTCGTCAAGAAATCATCCGCTCCCAGGCGCAGCCCCGAGACCGCGTCCAGTTCGCTGTCGCGCGCGGTCAGAAAGATGATCGGGATCTCCGCGGATAGGGCGCGCAAGTCGCGGCACAGATCGAAGCCGCCCTCGGCCTCGTCTTCCAGCGAAATGTCGATGATGGCGAGATCGGGCAGGTGGGCTTCGAAGGCGAGCATGGCGCTCTTGCGGTTGCCGTAGGTCTTGATCTGATAGCCGTGGCGTGCCAGGGCAGCCGAGTAATTGCCGCGCAGCGCGGCCTCATCCTCGACGATGGCGATCTGTTTTCTCATGGGGGAATCATAGCCCATCGCCGACTCGCTGGAAGCGGCGCGGGCGGGCAAATCCGCAGCCGCCATGATTCGCCACAATTCATCTTTTTCCAGCCTCCATCCACGCCCGGCGCGGCCGGATTTCGTGGCGAGAATAGGTGCACAAGGCAACCTGAAGGAGACGGTCATGATCGAAACCCCACGGGCGGCGCCCATCCCCACGATGCCCACGGCCAGCACGGCCGGCGCCGCAGGCGCCCCGACGATGTCCATCCCGACAATGCCCACCGTGGCGATGCGTCCCGCATCGATGTTCGACAAACCTCGAGTGCTTTGGGCGCAGCATCGCGAAGCGGCACTCAACTGGCTGGCGTTCGGATTGCTGCTGGCGGCGTGGAATGCGGCTGACGGCGCCGATTCTCACGCCGGAAAGCGTCGGCCCGATGTGCTGCGCGCATATCCTTCGGTCTCGGTGCGAGCGGTCATGCGCGCGAATGGGACGTGATGCGCGAGTGTGGCGTAGTCCGCGAGCAGGACCGGTGCGCGAGCGTGGCGTGGAGCGCGAGCAGGACCCGAAGCGCGAGCGTGGCGTGGAGCGCGAGCAGGACCCGAAGCGCGAGCGCGGCGTGTGCGCGAGCAGGGCTCGATGCGCGAGCGTGGCGTGGTGCGCGAGCAGGGCCCGATGCGCGAGCGTGGCGTAGTGCGCGAGCAGGGCTCGATGCGCGAGCGCGGCGTGGTGGCGAGCAGGGCTCGATGCGCGAGCATGGCGTGGTGTGCGAGCGTGGTTCGATGCTCGAGCGTGGCCTGATGCGGCCGAGTGACGCACCGACTGCCCTCACTTTCCGGCGTCATCGATGAGCGGCACGATGTCGCTGGTTGCCACAGAGCGCTTTCCCTGAATTCGCAGCTTTGTTTTGAAAGGTCACAAAAGCGTCAACGAACTGTAAAGCTTCATCCCTCTAATGGCGTGGCTTTTATGTTAGCCACAGAAACCAATAAGCAAATATTGATCGTCGATCGGGATGTTGCCGCCGTCGACCCTCTACGTCAGAAGCTCTCGGACGCGGGGTTCAGCGTGCGCGTCATCACCGACGGCGCGGCGGCGGCCGTCTCCGTGGCAGAGCGTCCGCCGCATCTGATGATCATCGATTGGAATATGCCGGGCTTCACGGCACTCGATCTGATTCAGGGCATTCGGAGCGTGCGGTCTCCGCAGGCGGTGCGCCTCATCATCCTGTCTGCGCTGACGGGCGAACAGAACATCGTCGCGGGGCTCAACTTCGGCGCCGACGACTACATCGCCAAACCGTTTTCTCTGCGCGAGGCCGTGGCACGAGTTTCCGCGGTGCTGCGCTCCCGGCCGCGCGATATCCGTCCCGAGATCCTGAACTGCGATGAGCTGGTGCTCGATCCTTCCTCCAATCGGGTGACGGCCGGCGGCCGCCAGGTCGATCTTCGCGGAATCGAGTATCGGTTGCTGGAATTCCTGATGGCGAACCTCGGCCGCACGTTCAACCGCACTCAATTGCTGACCCAGGTGTGGGGCGACGATACGGAGATCGACGAACGGACCGTGGACGTCAACGTCCAGCGGCTGCGTAAAATCCTGAGCGCATGCGGTTACGAAGCTTACGTGCAGACCGTCCGCGGCTTCGGCTATCGATTTGCGCCCCCGTCGCCGGTGCGGGACGAGCTGCCGGTGCCAAGCGAGTCGCTGATACTGGGCGGGTCGCCCGTGCGTGACGAGTCTCCGTAGCGACGGCGCGCACCCCCTCCTCGCCCGAGTCGGGGTGTTCACCAGCTGCCCGCCAAGTCCGTGTGGTCCTCCAAGTCCGTAGAATGGCGATTTAGTCACACTTTCTGCCGTTCCACGGCATGTTCCACGGCTAAGTGCCTTTGCTGTAAACAAATCTTCTCCCGGAAGTCATCCCGCCGTCACATGAAAAGGCGATCGTGCAACTAAGGGATGGCCTACTGAGGAGACGAGACATGGCGGAGCGCAAGACCCCCTCGCCGCTGCGGCTGAGAACGGTTTTTATCTCGGACATTCACCTGGGCTTTCGGGGTTGCAGCGCCGAGCTGCTGCTCGATTTCCTGCATCACGTCGAAATGGACACGCTATTTCTGGTGGGCGACATCATCGATGTCTGGAGCATGAAAAAAACCATGTTCTGGCCGCAGATGCACAACAACGTCCTGCGAACCATTCTCGGCAAGGCGAAGCGCGGCACGAAGGTCGTCTTCATCCCCGGCAATCACGACGAGGTATTCCGCGAATTCGACGGTGCCGTCTTCGGCAATCTCGAAATACACCGCGAATACATCCACGCCGGCGCCGACGGCCGCCGTATGCTGGTGCTGCACGGCGACGAGTTCGACAGCGTCGTGAAATGCAGCCCGTGGCTGGCCAAGCTCGGCAGCAACCTCTACGACGTTCTTCTCGCCGTCAACCCGTACATCAACTGGTGGCGTAGAAAGTTCGAACTGCCGCACTGGTCGCTGTCGGCCTACCTCAAGAACAAGGCGAAGACCGCGGTTCAGTACATCGGCAGCTTCGAGGATGCCGTTGCGCAAGCGGCGCGCAGGCGCGGCGTCGACACCGTGGTGTGCGGCCATATTCACCGCGCCGAAATGCGCGACATCGGCGGTATCTTGTATTGCAACGACGGCGATTGGGTGGAGAGCTGCACCTCGCTGGTCGAGGATTTGAACGGACATCTGCGCCTGATCGACTGGCCGAAGCTGCGGCAGGAAATCGACATACCGGCCCTCGCGCAGCCGGCGGGGCAGGCCGCGTGAGTGCGCCGTCCATGGGCGCAACGCGAACACGGTCGGGCGGGTCATCCATGAACAACGACTTGGCCGCGTGGAGCCTGCCCTGGCATGAGCTGCAGCGCAGCCTTGCCGCCGGTTTTGGCGCACATGCCGGAGCCCATGCGGCCGGCGGCTCGCCGTGCCCGCGCGGCCCTTCGGACGCAAGATGCGTCCCGGCCCCCGCGAGCTGGCTGGTTCGCGCACGCACTTGCGTGCTGCCGGCGAGCTTGACGGTGAAGTGACGCCGCAATCGGTTGCCGCCGCGCCAATGCGACCGGCGGTCCCAAATGCCGCGGCCGCGGCGCACGCAACCGATTCAAAATGACGCCGCAAAGTAACTGCCGCATTACTGACCGATAATCGTCATCTTGAGGGTGCAGCATCCTGTGTCAGAGAAAACGCGAGGAGCTGAACCCGATGAGCAGTCTCGACTTCGACCTGGATGTGCAGATCAACAATCTGGAACACGAGTGGCGCCTGGTGTATGACGCCAGCATCGTAGCCCGGACGGAGTACCAGTCCCTGGCGGCGAACGGTTCCGCGGCCGTCGCGGCGCTCGACCTGGCGCGCGAGAAGCTGGAGCGCAGTGAATCCAAGAAGGCGCGCATCTTGGCGAAGATCGAACGGCTGGAAGACAACATGCTGGGCCACGGTTAAGAGGCGATCACCATGTGCGACCGGTACTCAGCCGACGATCACTCCGCCAATTTACTCGAGCGCCGCTGGTTCGCCGCCGGCCGCGCCGCGGCGGAAACGCAGGCAGAATGCGACGCGCTCGCGCAAGTGCTCGACTTGGCCCGCGCGGCCTGGCTCGGCGCCCGAACCCGGCTGCTGCAATTGGAAGCGCTGCGCGAGGCGCTGGGCGAGGAATTGGCACAGGTCGACGAGCGGGAGCGGCAATGGCTCTCGGAGCCGGAACGGAGATCGGCGGCCTGACGGCTTTCAACGGACCCGTGTAACGCAAAGAACGAGCCGCATTCGCGGATTGTCAGGGAAGGCCAACTTCATGGCGCGATTCCTGTTGCTTCTTGCCGTGGCGGTTGCCGTGCACCCGATGTGGAAGCCCGGGTGCATGTCGGGAGAATACCCGCTAAAGAGGGAATTTTGACGCGCTTTCACGGGCACGTAATAAAAGACACCTACTCTGCGCGGCCATCTTAGGGGGCCGCAGGCGGCGGGAAATCGGCGAACGTGTCGCGCACGCGCCGTGCCGCGAAAATGTAAACAAGGAAATAGGCGTCCATTCCAGACGTGAACAGCGCCACCACGAACCGATCGTTGACATCCCCATGCCAGAACCGCGCGATCACCGGCAAGAAGATGTCCAGACCCGCCGCCAATGCCAGGAAGATCCGCCCGCGCGCCCAAATCCAACGCACCATCCCGGATGCGCTCGGCACCCGCCGCCAAAACGCGTACAGCACGGGTATCGCAATCACGGCGGGGAGTAATTGATCTTCGCTCCAGAAACCGCGGAGCAATGTCATCGCCTGTGCGTTCACGCCGGCGATGTGTCCGATTCCGATTGCAATGGGGAGCATGACGGCTCTCGAAAGAAAAAGGACCGCCAGCCACAGCAGCAGCGGCGGCTTGAGGCACATGTCCTCGTCGTAGTTGGACGGGGCGTAGATTTGTTCGTAGGTATGGCGCATGCGAAACGTCCGAGGATAGCGATTCGATTGGCAGTTTTCGAGGTTAGCGGGTCGAGATTACAAACCAATGTCGAGACCATTGGCCACCGTCGAAGGCATTTTGAAATACAGACGTGGTTTCATATGAACACAATTGCGGGGAACGCGAACTTGAAATTGGGACGAAACGATCCGTGCATGTGCGGCAGCGGGAAAAAATACAAGAAGTGTTGCGGCCAATCTGCCTCAGTAGAGTCCTCCGCGCCGCAGGGGGACCCAACAAAACATTTCAAATCGACTGCGCAAGAAATCCGCCCGCGATCGACCAGGCTGTCGCCGGCGGAAATAGATCAGCTTGCATCTCTCGTCGATGCCCGGCGCCATCCGGAGTTGGAGAGCAGTGCGCGTGAGCTGCTCATCCAGCATCCGGATTCCGGTATGGTCTGGAAAGTACTGGGGGTCGCCTTGTGGGCCCAAGGAAAAGACGCGCTGGACGCCTTGAAAAGGGCGGCGGAGCTACTGCCGGACGATGCGGAATCGCACAGCAACCTGGGAAATGCGTGGAGGGCCCTCGGGCAGTTAGAGTTTGCGGTGAAGAGCCATGGTCGTGCGCTCGAGATCAAGCCCGATTACGCCGAAGCGCACAACAACCTGGGCAGTGCACTGCAAGATCTCGGACGTCTCGATGAAGCGATCGAGAGTTTTCGGCGGGCACTTGCCATCAAGCCGGATTTCGCCCTGGCTCACTGCAACCTTGGCAATGTGCTGACCCTGCAGAACCGGCCGCTCGAGGCCGAAGCCTGCTGCCGGCGGGCGCTCGAGATCAATCCGGGCCTCACCGGTGCGATCGCGCAGTTCGCCGAGATTCAAGCCGGCAAGGGTTTGTTCGCGGAGGCGGAAGCCTTGATGAAACGCGCCATCGACATCGAGCAGGATATGCCGGAAGCCTGGGCGGGCCTCGTACGCTGGCGCAAAATGGCGCAGGGGGATGCGGCCTGGCTGGCTCGGGCGCAGCGCATCGTGGGGCAGCGACTACCGGCGCGCCGCGAGGTCCATCTGCGCTATGCGCTGGGCAAGTACTTCGATGACGTCAAAGATTACGAGCAGGCGTTCGTCAACTTTCGTCGGGCAAACGAATTGACGAAGCGGTTGAGTCCTGCCTACAGCCGGACGGAAATGACACACCGGGTCGATTTCACCACTCGACTCTATGATCGAGAATGGCTGAGCCGGGCGGCGTCCGGTGTCGCGTCGGATCGGCCGGTGTTTGTCGTCGGGATGTGGCGCTCCGGCAGCACGCTGGCGGAGCAGATTTTGGCGTCGCACCCGGCGGTATTCGGCGCCGGAGAGCTCGTTTTCTGGCCGCACGCGGCTGCCACGTACGAACAATCCCTGATCGGCGGGAGAACTGACGAGAACACCATCCTGCGCGGGATTGCCGACAACTACCTCGCGTTGCTTGGGGAACTATCGGCGGATGCGCTGCGAGTCGTCGACAAGATGTCCGCCAATTTTCTGCATCTGGGATTGATTCACGCGGCCTTTCCGAATGCGCGAATCATCCACATGCAGCGCAACCCCGTGGATACCTGCCTATCCATCTACTTTCAGAATGTTCAGAATTCGAATTTCTTCGCCAACGATCTCGAAGATCTCGCACACTATTACCGGGAGTACCTCAGGGTCATGGAGCATTGGCGGCTGGTGCTGCCCGAACATTCACTGTTGGAAGTACCCTACGAGTCGCTGGTTGATGATCCGGAGACTTGGAGCCGGGCGATGGTTCAATTCAGCGGCCTCGAGTGGGATTCCCGCTGCAACGACTTCGATCGGGCGCAGCGGCCGGTATCGACGTTGAGTAAATGGCAGGTGCGTCAGCCCATCAACAAAGCATCCGTCGAGCGTTGGCGAAATTACCGGCAATTCGTGGGCCCGCTCCTCCCGTTGTCGGAATTGAGTCAACGATGACGGTTCCCGCCCGAGGAAGCGAGAACGCCAAACCCGGAAGAAACGATCGCTGCCCATGCGGGAGCGGAAGAAAATATAAAATCTGTTGCGGCCAAACGGGAGTAAGAGAATCCCCTGCCAGCCCGTCGATTCAGGTGAATGCGCTGCAAGCGCACAGCGATCGCCGAAGCGCGCGGGAGGTGACGCCCGCGGATCTGAGCCGTCTGGTCGCCGCAGCCAATGCCGGGCGCTATCGGGACATGGAAAGACTGGCGCATGAACTGGTCGGCGCCTGCCGGCACTCCGGGGTCGCCTGGAAGGCATTGAGCGCCTCCCTGGAGATGCAGGGCAAGGACTCGTTGGCGGCCTCGGAGAGGGCGGCGCACCTTCTGCCGAACGATGCGGAAGTCTACAGCAACCTGGGCAGTGCGCTGCGCCGCGTCGGGCGGCTCGATGAGTCGGTGGGAAGCTACCGCCGGGCGTTGGCGATCAACCCCTCCATTGCCGAGGTCTGGAATAACCTCGGCAATGCCCTCAGGGACCTTGGAAAGCTCAACGATGCGGTGGCGGCTTTCCGGCGGGCACTCGATCTGAAGCCGGAATTCGCCAAGCCGTACAATAATCTGGGTAACGCCTTGCAGGATCTCGGCAAGCTCGATGAGGCGGTCGCGAGCTATCGGCGAGCGCTCGAATTGAAGCCCGATTACGCGGAGGCGCACAATAATCTTGCCATCGCGCTGCGGTCGCAGAATCGAACGGCCGAAGCGGAGAGCAGCTGCCGATGCGCGCTGC
>Ga0070730_10002036_pt1 | contig 18692 bp, 9 predicted proteins | sample Coa_R1_3_FD_66447 | JGI IMG/M metagenome (GOLD analysis project Ga0070730, IMG submission 66447) | Surface soil microbial communities from Centralia Pennsylvania, which are recovering from an underground coalmine fire - Coalmine... | ecosystem: Environmental > Terrestrial > Soil > Unclassified ... | reverse complement strand
GACTCCGACCCTGACCCCCACGCCCACCATTACGCTCACGCCAACCCCTTGCGCTGCTGCCCCGGCCCTGACGGAAGGGTTCGAAACCGGCACATTGGACCTGTTTGCCGCTAGCGGGACCGCTAGTACCTGGGCGGCCAGCACCGCCCAGCATCACTCCGGGAGCTGGGCCGCCGCGGCGCAGGATCCGGCGTCCATCTCCGATCAGCGTCTGACCCTGAATACGCCGCTTCCCGTGCCCAGTCAGGGCGGCACCCTCAGTTTCTGGCATGTCTTTGCCTTCGACGGTTCCTGGGATGGCGGGGTTCTAGAAACCTCAACCGACAACGGTGCCACCTGGCAAGACGTGGGGGCCAACTTCATCAGTGGGGGCTATAACGGGACGCTCAACGGGCAGGAGAACAACCCGCTGGGCGTGCGCCCGGCCTGGATCAGCACGAGCGTGAATTACCCGGCCTTTAACCAGGTTGTCGTCAACCTGGCCCCCTATGCCGGGCAAAATCTGCTCTTCCGCTTTCGCCTGGGCAGCGGCTATTCCGTCTCCGGCCAGCCCTGGTATATCGACGACGTCGTGGCCAGCTTCTTCATCCCCTGCGGCACCCCCACGCCGACGGTGACCGGCACCCCGCCGACCAGCACCGCCACGCGCACCCCCACCGCCACTCCCACCCCGACGAACACCGCGACGCCCACCAACACCGCCACCTTCACCCCCACCGCCACGGCGACCCAATGCGCGGTCTATACGCCCCTGGCCGAAGGTTTCGAGAGCGCCACGCTCGGCGCTTTCACTACCACCGGCAGCCCGGGCTGGGCGGCCGTCACCAGCGCCCATCATTCCGGCAGCTATGCCGCCTTTGCCGCCGACCCCGGGAGTGTGGCCGACCAGCGCCTGGCCAGCAGCAACCCGGTGGCCATCCCGGCTAATGCCGTCCAAGCGCAGCTCACCTTCTGGCACCAGTTCAACTTCGAGCAGCCCAATTATGATGGCGGGGTGCTGGAAATCTCCACCGATGCCGGGGCCACCTGGGTTGATATCGGCACGACGAACTTCCTCAGCGGCGGCTACACCGGCGCGATCAACACCTGCTGCCAGAATCCCCTCAACGGCCGGCCGGCCTGGGTTGGCTATTCGGGCGCCACGTTCAGCCAGGTCGTCGTCAACCTGCTGCCCTTCGCCGGCCAGACGATCCTGGTCCGGTTTCGCGAGGGCAGCGACGAGATCGCCAGCGGGGTCGGCTGGTGGATCGATGATATCAACCTCGGTATCACCCTGCCAGCCTGCCTGACCGCCACGCCCACCCTGACCGGCACCCCGCCGACCATGACGGCGACCGCGACGCAGACCGCCACCGGGACCCCCACCGCCACCAATACGGTGACCGCCACCCGCACGCCCACCACGACGAACACGCCGACCGCAACACCCTGCGCCGTCTACACGCCCCTGGTCGAGGGTTTTGAGAGCAGCACGCTCGGCACCTTTAACTCGACCGGCAGCCCCGGCTGGGCAGCCGTCACGACCGCGCACCACTCCGGTAACTACGCTGCCTTTGCCCCAGATTATGGCGCGGTCTCGGATCAGCGGCTCACCACCAACCGGCCGATTGCCGTTCCCAGCGGCGCGGCTCAGGCCCGGCTGACTTTCTGGCACCAATTCAGCTTCCAGGCCTATAACTACGACGGCGGGGTGCTGGAAATCTCCACCGATACCGGGGTCACCTGGACCGACGTCGGCGCCGGCAACTTCCTCAGCGGCGGCTACACGGGCACCATCAATACCTGCTGCCAGAATCCCCTCGGCGGCCGCCCGGCCTGGATCGGCAGCTCGGCGGGGTTTGCCGCCGTGGTGGTCGATCTCTTACCCTACGCGGGCCAGAATGTGATGTTCCGCTTTCGCGAAGGTACGGACCAGAGCGGCTCGGCCAGCGGCTGGTGGATCGACGACATTGCCGTTACTATTACCTTCGGCTTCTGCCCCAGCGCTACCCCCACCGTTACCGGCACCCCGCCGACGATCACCCCCACCGGCACGGCCACCACCCCGCCGACGGCCACCCCCACCTTCTGCAGCGGTGGTCCTCCCGGCCCCTGGACGGCGGCCGCGGCCCTGGCCACCGTGGCCGACCGCTATGCCTTCGCCCAGGTCGGCAACGACTTCTATGTGATCGGCGGCGGCTTTTCGTGGACCACCGCGATGCGCCGCTACAATGCCGCCACCAACAACTGGACGGTGCTCGCCCCCGTGCTCTACGGCCTTGAGGCGCCCGCGGCGGCCGCGGCCAACGGGAAAATCTATGTCGCCGGCGGCTGGAACGGCAGCGCGACCAGCGTCTTCCAGATCTACGACATCGCCAGCAATAGCTGGGCACTCGGTCCCTCGCTGCCTGGGGTCACCTGGGGGGCGGCGGCCGGGGTCTATAATGGCCTGTTCTATGTCGCCGGCGGCAACTTTCCCGGCGTGCAAACCACCTACGTCTACAACATTGCCAGCGGCCAGTGGAGTACCGGAGCGGCCCTGCCGGCGGGCTACCTGCTCGGCGGCTACACCACCGTTGGCCCTTATTTATACCTGGTCGGCAGCTATGGAAATGGCCCCGCCGCCGCGGGCAGCCGGGGCCCCGCCCTGCGCCCCGAACTCAAGATCCTGGCCCCGGCCGCCAATAGCACGACCACCCAGCGCCTCGATATGACCACCGGCACCTGGTCCACCGGCCCCACCTGGCTGGCTGGCCGCGCCGACCTGGCCCTCGCATCCGATGGCCAGCGGCTCTACGCCATCGGCGGCGATCTGAATGGTGGCACCTATTACGATCCGTCCAATCAGGTCGATTCGCTGGTACTCAGCACCTGGCCGTCCGGTAGCTGGGTGTCCGCCACACCGCTGCCGAGCGCCCGCCAGGCGAACCAGGCTGGCTTTTTCAGTAGCGCGCGGAGCGGCGGCGAGATCTGGAGCACCGGGGGCTATGATGGCTATTACGAATTGACCGCGCATTTGTATGAGCCGCTCGGATTCAGCGTCTGCCCGAGTGCGACCGCCACCCCGACCGCCACCGCCACCCGAACCGCTACCGTCACCCTCACGCCGACCGCCACTATCACGCCGACCCTCACCCCGCGCCCCTGCACCGTCAACACCGCCCTCAGCGAAGGCTTTGAAAGCGGCACGCTCGGCGTGTTCGGCTCTAGCGGCAGCCCCGGCTGGGCCCCGGCCACCGACCGCCGGCACAGTGGCGTCTACGCCGCCTTCGCCCCGGACTCGCCCACCGTCAGCGACCAGCAACTGGTGAGCAGCAGCCCCATCGCCATCCCCGCCGAGGCGACCCTGGCCCGGCTCACCTTCTGGCACAGTTATGAGTTGGAGGTCGACCAGGGCGTGGCCTTCGACGGCGGGGTGCTCGAAGTCTCTACTGATGGCGGCGTCACCTGGGCGGACGTCGGCGCCGGTAATATCATCAGCGGCGGGTATAATGCCATCCTCTCTGCCTGTTGCCAGAACCCGCTCGGCGGCCGGCCGGCCTGGAGCGGCTCCACCAATGGCGCCTTTACCCAGGCGACCGTCGACCTGCTGCCCTATGCCGGGCAGGATGTGCGCCTCCGCTTCCGCCTCGGCACGGATGCCAGCAATATCGGCTCGGCGACCGGCTGGTGGATCGACGACGTCAGCCTGCTGCTGGGCGTGACCGCGTGCCCGACGGCCACCAGTACCGCCACCCCCACCAGCACCGCCACCCCCACCGGCACCCCGACGGCCACCAGCACCGCCACCTCCACCGGCACCCCGACGGCCACGGCCACGTTCACCTTCACCGGCACCCCGACGGTTCCCTGGCCGGACACCGCCACTCCCACCGGCACCCCGCCGGCGACAACCACGTTCACCCCGACGGTTCCCTGGCCGGACACCGCGACGGCGACCGATACTAAGACGCCCACGGGCACCGTGACGGCCCTGCCCTCGGCCACCAGCCCGCCGAGTCCTACGCTGGCATCCACAGGAACCGCGCCGCCGACTGCCGTGGCGACGGCCCCCCCGACCGCTACGCCAACCCTCTGTCCTGTCCGCTTCAGCGACGTCCACCCTAACGACTACTTCTACGGGCCGGTGCGCTCCCTGGCCTGTCGCGGGGTGATCAGCGGCTATGCGGACGGTACCTTCCGGCCGTATAACCAGACCACACGGGGCCAGATGGTCAAGATCGTCGTCCTCGGCTTTGGCCTCCCCATCCCCACTCCCACGGCGCCGGCTGGCTACACCTTTGCCGACGCGCCGCCGGACAACCCGTTCTATGGGGTGATCGAAACCGCGGCCACCCGCGGCATCGTGGCCGGCTACCGCTGTGGCGGGCCCGGTGAGCCGTGCGACGCCGCCAACCGACCCTATTTCCGACCCTATGCCAACGTCACGCGCGGCCAGATCGCCAAAATCGTGGTGATCGCGGCCGGCTGGCCCCTGCAGAATCCGGCCAGCCGCACTTTCGCGGACGTCCTGTCGGGCACCGCTTTCTACACCTTCGTCGAAACGGCCGCCTGTCGGAGCATCATCAGCGGCTACACCTGCGGGGGGCCGGGGGAGCCGTGCGACGGCCAGCAGCGGCCTTACTTCCGGCAATACAACTCGGCCACCCGCGGGCAGATCGCCAAAATTGTCTATCTCGCCCTGGGCAATAGCGGGGGCAGTTGTGGCCCGCAGGGTGCGACGCCATAATCCGGGCGCCTAGCTAGTGCGCCCCCAGATCGGGCTCGCCTTTTTCGCCTTCATCCTGATCGGGGCCAACGACGGCGGCAGTGGCGTGCTGCTGCCCAGCCTGCAGGCGTTCTATCACGTGGACAAGGCGACGATTGGCCTGCTGTTCCTGGCAGGCACGTTCGGCTACCTGGGCGCCGCCTTCACCAGCGGGCTGCTGGTTGAGCGGCTGGGCCAGCGGCGCTTCCTGCTGCTGGGCGCGGCCGCCTTCAGCGGCGGCGAGACGGCGTTTCTGCTGCGGCTGCCGTTCGCCGCCGTGCTGACCGGGCTGCTGCTGCTCGGCTTCGGCGTGGCGATCATCGACGCGGGCCTGAACTCCTATATCGCCGGCTTGCCGAACAACACGGCCCCGCTGAATTACCTGCACGCCTTCTATGGGCTGGGGGCGCTGATCGGGCCCCTGGTGGCCTCAGCCATCCTGGCGCTGGGCTGGGCCTGGAACCTGGTCTATCTCGTCTGGCTCAGCCTCGGCCTGCTGGTGCTGGGGGGCGTGGCCGCCGTCTTTGCCCCGGCGCCGCGGCCGGTGGCCCCGCCCGGCGAGCGCAATGTGCTGGCGGCCGTGTTGCGCCTGCCGGTGGTCTGGCTGGCCGCGCTCTTTCTGCTGCTTTATGTGGGGGCCGAAGTCAGCCTCGGCAGCTGGAGCTACTCGTTCCTGACCGAGACCCGGCACGAGGCCGCGCTGTTCTCCGGCTGGGTGGTCAGCGGCTACTGGATGGGGCTGACGCTGGGGCGGCTGACCCTCGTGCGCCTGGCGTCCCGCGTCGGCGACCGGCACCTGATCACCGGCTGCCTGGCCGGGGTCGCCCTCGGCATCGCGCTGGTCTGGCTGGTGCCCGGCAGCATCCCGGCGGCGGCCGGCCTGGGCCTGGCCGGCTTCAGCCTCGGCCCGATCTACCCCACCACGATCGCCCTGCTCTCCGGCTGGGTCGCGCCCCGCCTGCTGCCCAGCGCGATCGGCTTCCTGGCCAGCGCGGGCAGTATCGGCGCGGCCGTCTTTCCCTGGGGGGCCGGCTACCTGGCCACGGCCCTTGGGCTCACCGCGCTCCTGCCCTATATCATTCTCCTCACCGCGGCTATGATCGGACTCTGGGCCGCCCTGCAGATCCGTGCCGGGCGCCCGGCTGTGGTATAATGGGGCGAGCCGAACATCCGTGCTATTCGCTATCTCGGGAGGAGCCCCCATGGAGTCTACCCTGACGCTCACGCCGGCGCTGGTCCGCCGCCTGGCGATCGCCCGCCAGCGCCTCGCCGGCCCCCCGCCCGCCGCCGGGCCGGCCGGCATCCTCGACCTCGTCCGCGACCTGCGTTGCCTGCAGCTGGACCCGACGAGCATCGTCGCGCGCAGCCACCTGTTGGTGCTCTGGAGCCGGCTGGGTGTGTATGACCCGGCCGCCCTGGACATCCTCCTCTGGCAGGATCGGCAGCTCTTCGAGTACTGGGCCCATGCCGCCTCGATCGTCTTGAGCGAGGATTACCCGATCCATGCCCATTGGATGCGCCAGTTTGCGACCGGGGAGGCGCGTTGGTCGCGCCGGGTCCAGGAGTGGATGGACGCCAATGCGGAGCTCCGCCAGTACATCCTCGCCGAGCTCACCGCCCGCGGCCCCCTGCGCACACAAGATTTTGAGGACCGCGGGCCGGTGCCCTGGTCGTCGTCCGGCTGGACGGCCGGGCGCAACGTGGACCGCATGCTCAACTTTCTCTGGACCGCCGGCGCGATCATGATCGCCGGGCGGCAGAGCGGGCACCGGCTCTGGGACCTGGCCGCGCGCTGCCTGCCGCCCGCGCTGCCGCGCCCCGAGCTGTCGGAGCAGGAGGTGGTGCGCCTGGCCGCCCAGCACGCGCTGCGGGCGCTCGGCGTGGCCACCCCCACGCAGATCCGGCAGCACTTCACGCGGGGCGGCTATCCGGAGCTCGACCGCGTGCTGGCCGACCTGGTGGCCGAAGGCGCCATCCGGCCGGTGGCGATCGCCGCCCCCGCGCGGGAGTGGGCCGCGCCCTGGTACATCCATACGGCCGACCTGCCGCTGCTCGACCAGCTGGCGGCGGGCGCGTGGACGCCGCGGACCACGCTGCTCTCGCCCTTCGACAACCTGATCTGCGACCGGGCGCGCACCGAGCTACTGTTCGATTTCCGCTTCCGCATCGAGATCTATGTCCCCAAAGCGCAACGCCAGTACGGATACTTCGTCCTGCCGATCCTGCACGGCGACCGGCTGATCGGGCGGGTCGACCCGGCCCTGGACCGGCGCCGGCAGCGCCTGACCATCCAGGCGGTGCATGCCGAGCCGGATGCGCCCGCGACTCCCGAGATGGGCGCCGCGGTGGCCGGGGCGGTCGCCGAGTTGGGCGCCTTTCTGGGCGCGCAGGAGATCGTGTATGGCGACCACGTGCCCCCCGGTTGGCGGCCCGCCCTCCTTGACAGCCCGCGCCGGCCGGTGTAGGATGATCTGGTGATTTCCAGCCCGCAAGGGCTTGTCCGGCACGTGCCGCCTAGAAAGATCCATCGGATGTACATACTTATCCAGCAACGCGCCCGGCCGCCCTGCTAAGCCGCCGGAGCGGCCGCCCCGGGCGCCCGGGCTCCGCCGCTTCCCATATTTGTCTCGACGCAACGACCACGCGACAGACAATATGGGAGGCAGGTTATGGAATCCGTCCGGGGCCAACGGGTCGCCCGCGTTGATGCCCCCACTCTCTCCCGGCAACTGGCCGGGTATCCCCATACGCTTATCGATATCGGCACCGGCGATGGCCGCTTCGTGCGCCATGTCGCGGCGGCCTGGCCGGGCTATTTCGCCATCGGCGTCGACAGCTGCGCCGCCAACCTGCGCGAGCGCAGCCGGCAGACCCCGCCCAATGCGCTTTACCTGGTCGCCAGCGCCCACGCGCTGCCGCCAGAGCTAGCCCGCTGCGCTACCCACCTGACGATCAACTTCCCCTGGGGCAGCCTCCTGGCTGGGCTGCTGGACGGCGACTCGGCCGTGCTGGCCCAGCTGACCGCGGTGGCCGGGCCGGGCGCGCTGCTGGAGGTCCGGCTCAACGGGGGCGCCCTGGCGGAAGCCGGGTGGGCGCTGGCCCCCGGGATGGCCCAGGTACAGCACGGCCTGGCGCGGGCGGGGTTCGTCCTCCGCGCCCCCGTGAGCCTGGGGGCAGACGCGCTCCGCGCTTGCCCCACGACCTGGGCGCACCGCCTGGCCTTCGGCCGCGACCCGCGCGCACTCTATCTGCGGGGCACCGCGCCGGCCGGGCCCCGGGTGGTGGCGGCGCGGCCGGATGGGGCCCGGGCCCCACCGGGCGGCCGCGGCTCCCGCCCCCCGTTGGATTCGGCTGGGGTGGTCCGACACGGTCTGACACAGTGGACTGGTCCGCCACGGTCTGTCACGGGTTTTAGGGGCCGGCCAGGCACGGTCGGTCAGGTCTGACACCGGTCCGTCACCGGTTGGTCACCGATCCGGTTCGCAGCGGTCAGTCAGTCAGACACTGTCACCCCCTGAAGGGGGTGACAGTGTCTGACTGACTGAGACCCGCCCGGGGCCGCGCACCGCTGAGCTCAGGATGGCGCGGTCCATATATTGCTCGGGCCAGGGCACCACTAGCGGGGCCGGACCGCGGCCATGGGCCCGCAGGATCGGGCGGGGCGGCGTCGCCAAAGAGGAGGTATCCTGATGTCGCTGCGCCAGATCAGTGCCATTCTTGCCCTGCCGGGCGTGGTCCTGGTGGTCATTCCTGGCTGGTTGCTGACCAGCAGCCCGCCGGCGCCCGCGGGCGGGCCCGGCCCGCTGCACCTACTGGGCGGGCTGCTGGGCGTCGGCTGCATCGTCCTGGGGCTCGCGCTGATGGCCCAGACGATCCGCCTGTTCGCCTCCCGCGGCCAGGGCACCCTGGCGCCCTGGGACCCTCCCCGACACCTGGTCGTGGAGGGCGTCTATCGTCACGTCCGCAACCCGATGATCAGTGGGGTCCTCAGCGTGCTGCTGGGCGAGAGCCTGCTGTTCGGCTCCGGCGCGCTCCTGGTGTGGTTCCTGGTGGCGGCCGGGGTCAATATGGTCTACATCCCGCTGTTGGAGGAACCCCAGCTAGCCGAGCGCTTCGGCGACGAATACCGCCTCTACCAGCAACATGTCGCCCGTTGGCTGCCCCGCCGCCGCCCCTGGGTCCCCCCCTGGAATGAGCCCGAGGGCGCCTAACGGCCCCGCCAGGGGCCAGCGGCCGCTTGCCCTGGCCGGCCGGCCATGCTATCATAGGCGCCAGGATGAAGACACGAAATCGGCCCGTCCCGCGCGCCGGCCCGGCGGCGCCCGCGCCCGACGCCGCGGCGGTGCGGGACCATGTCATTTTGTGTGGGCTGGCCAACCTGGGCGTGCGCATCTATAGCCAGCTGGCCGCGATCGGCGTCCCGGTCGTGGTCGTGGACCGGGCGCCCGAGCCGATCTGGGGCGGCCGGGTCGCGGCGGATGGGGGCGGGCTGGTCGCGGCCGATGCCCGGCTGCCCGAGTCGCTGGCGGCCGCGGGGATCGCCACGGCCCGCGCCCTGATCACCACCTTCGACAACGACCTGACGAATCTCGAAGTCGTGCTGGCCGCGGCCCGCCTGCGCCCGGACCTGCGCGTGGTGATGCGCTTCTTTAACGTCGACCTGGCGCCGAGCATCCAGGCGGCCCTGCCCCAGCTGACGGTGCTCAGCGTGTCGAAGCTGGCCGCCCCCGCTTTCGTGGCCGCGGCGACCGACCCCAATGTGCGTAGCGCGATGGTGGTCGACGATCAGGTGCTGACCATCGCCGAGCTCACCCTGGGCCATGCCGGCACCCTAGAGCGCCTGACGTTTGCCCGCTCGGTCGTGCTGGCCTGGCAGCGGGGGGCGGCGCCGCCCGTCCTCTTTCCGGGACCCAGCCAGCCGGTTGCGATCGGCGACCAGCTGATCGTGATCGGCCCGGAGCAGGAGGTGCGCGGGTTACCCGCCTTGCTCGACAATGTGCCCGACCAGCCGCCGCCCGGCCCGGGGGCCGGGAGACTGCCGGCCCCCGGCCGGCTGTGGGCGCTCCTGCGCAATCTCGACCGCGCGCTGTACCTGACCCTGGCCGTGCTGACCGGCGTGATCGCGGCCAGCGTGGGCGTGTTCGCCGTCGCCCGCCAGATGCCGCCGCTGGATGCGCTCGTGCTGGTCTTTGGCGTGATCAGCACCACCGGCATCGGCTGGTTCAGCGCGGGGACCGACCCGGCCTGGCTGAAGCTCTATGTCATCGGCCTGATGGTTACGGGCACCGCGGTGCTGACGGTGATTTACGCCTTTGTCACCAATTACATCGTCAGCGTCAAGCTCAGCGGCCTGCTGGGGCAGCAGCCCGTGACCCTGCGCCAGCACGTCGTCGTGACCGGGCTGGGCACGGTCGGCTACCGCGTGGTCAGCAGCCTGCTGGCGAGCGCGGAGGCGGTCGCCGTGGTGGAGCGGGACGACGAGAACCGCTTCCTGCCGCTGATCCGCCGCCAGCGGCAGGCCCGCGTGGTGATCGCCGACGCCAAGCTCCACGATACGCTGGAGCTGGCCGGGGTGGCCCATGCCCGGTGCCTGGTGACGGCCACCAGCGACGACATGGCCAATATCCAGACGGCGCTGATCGCCCGCGAGATCAACCCGGGCATCCGCGTGGTCTTGCGCACCTTTGACCCGCAATTGGCCCAGCAGATGGCCGAGACCTTCGGCCTGGAGGTTGCGCTGAGCGCGACCGCCCTGGCGGCGCCGGCGTTCGTCGCCCGGGCGGCCTCCCAGACGCTGCTGCACCGCTCGCCGATCGCGGGCCAGATCCTCGGCGTGGCCCGACTGATCGTCCCGCCGCAGAGCGCCGTAGGGGCGCGGGCGCTGGGGCCGTTGCTGGCCGGGGTGCCGGCACAGGTGCTCTACTCCGCGCCGGCCGGGGGGGCGCCCCGCTACCATCCGCCGCCGACCGCCGTCCTCGGCCCCGGCGACGCCCTGCTGCTGATCGCGCCGGAGCCGGCGCTACGCGAGATCGCGCGCCGGCTCCAACTCTGACCGCCGGCCGCCCGGCCCGGGCTCAGCCCTCGATCTTGCGGATCGCTTCCAGGGGCGCGGTGCCGGCGTAGAGGACCGACATGATCCCCGGCAGGTAGCGGTCCATGAGCGAGACATTGGCGTAGACCAGCGACTTGATCAGCGGGGCCGTCAGCGTGGCGCCTTCGACGTCGATGCTGGTCTTATAGCGGATCTCGCCGTCACTGTAGTCCATCTCGAAGTTGCCGAGGTAGAGTCCATAGTTGGCCCGGGTCAGGAACTCGGCCATTGCCGCCCGCCGCTCCTCGGGCGCGTTGACATCGCAGACCGAATAGAAAATGAACTCCTGCTGCTCCTCGCGGGCCTGGGCCAGGCACATCCAGCGTCCGTTCGTGCCGCGAAAGTTCATGCGCAGCATGGGCCGGCCCTCGACCGGCGTGATGGGCCACTCGTCTTCCTTGAAGAAGGCCTGCATCGGCTCGAAGATAGGGGTAGGCATGGGCTAGGTGCTCCTTGGCGAGGCCCCCCGCGCCAGCGGCGGCGCGGGCCGGGCCGGCAAACAACCGGGCCACGTGAGAGCGCGGCCCGCACCCGATCAGCATACTCCTGACGGCGGTGCCTGTCAAGCGGCAACGGCCGGCGGATCAGGGCTGGAAATCGGCAATGACCTGGTCATAGGCCTGGTCCCAGGCGGTGCGGGTCGGCTCCAGCCATTCGGGGTCCGGGCGGCCGTGGGGGTAGATCTGCTCCAGCATAAAGTGCCAGGCGGGGTCGGCGCCCCCCTCGCCCTCGACGATCGGCACGATGCTGCGGCGCACCGGCAAGCCCTCGACCAGCAGGGAGCGGGCGCGGGCCGCGCCCGCCGCGCCCTCGCCGGCCAGGGCCCAGCGCACGAAAGCCTTGGCTGCCTCGCGCTGGGGGCTGTGGGCATTCACGGCCAGGCCCCAGCGCAGCAGGATGCTGCGGGGCTGGCCGCCGGGCGCGGTCGGCACGGCCATGATCCCATACTCAAAGTCGGGATAGCTCTCACGCAACATGACCAGGCCCCAGCTGCCGATGTATTGCATGGCGCAGTGGCCCTCGACCAGGTTGGCGATATCGTAGAAGGGGTGCGGGCGCTTCAGCGGCGCCACGCGGTGGGTCACGATCAGGTCCCGCCACAGCTGCAAGGCCGCCTGGACGGCCGGCGTATCCAGGCGCACCTGGCCGGCGGCGTCGAGCACCTCACCGCCCCCTTGCCAGACAAAGGGCAGCCATTGCTTGGCCCGGTACTCGCCGGGGGTGGTCTCCATGATCAGTCCCCAGCGCTGCGGGGTGCGGCAGCGGCGCGCCGCGTCGATCAACGCTTCCCAGGTGCGCGGTACGGGCACGCCCAGCTGCGCAAACAGCCGTCGATTATAGAGGATCAGCAGCGGCTGCGCCTCCGTGGGCAGGCTGTAGAGCCGGCCCTCATAGCGGCTGACGTCGAGCAAGGCCGGGTAGAAATCGTCGTGGACGGCGGGGCTGAGCAGGTCGTCGAGCGGCGCCAGGTAGCCCTGCCGGACAAAGGCGCTGCCGTTGATCACATGCATGATGTCCGGCGCGGTGCCACCGGCCAGGGCGCGGCCCAGGTCGGGCAGGTATTCGGCGTTCGGCGGGATAAACTCGAGAGCGATCGTCGTGGCCGGATGTTCCCGATTCCAGGCGTCGACCAGCGCGTGCCAGGCCCGGCCGCGGCTGGACACGGTCTCGCGGCCGGCGATCAAGAGGCGCAGGCGCCCCGCGGCCGTGCGCACGCCAAAGCGCAACGCCGAGCCGCGCAGCTGCCGGGCCACCTCGATCAGATCGCCCGCCTCGGTCGCCAGCGCCGTCGTCTGGCGGCGTTGGCCCTGGGCCGACTCGGCGATCGCGCCGAGCCCCTGCGCGACCTCGGCGGCGCTGGCGCGCTGCTCGACCATCGCCTGGTCGATGCTGACCGCCAGCTGCTGCGTGCGGGTGGCCGTGGTGTCGAGCTGGCCGACAGTGGCCGTCAGCGTGGTCGCCAGGCCGGTAGTATGCGCCGTCTGGTCCAACCCGGCCGTCGCGGCCGCCACCGCCAGCGCGACGGCCTGCTGCAGCTCGGCGACCAGCGGGCCGACCTGCAGCGCTTCCTGCTGCATGCGCCCGGCCAGGGAGCGGACTTCGGTGACGATCACGCCGAAGCGGCGCCCGGCGGCGCCGGCGCCGGCGGCTTCAATCGCCCCATTGAGCGCCAGGATGTGCGTCTGGCCGGCCACATCGGCGATCAGATCGCCGATCACGCCGATCTCGCCGGCGCGGCTGCGCAGGGCGTCGATGGCCGCCAGCGTTTCGCCGACCCGCAGGCGGGTGATGTCGAGCGAGTCGACCGCCTGCGCGACGACCGTCTGGCTGTTGGTGCTGGCCTGGTGGACCTGCTCGGCGGCCTGGCTCACCTCGCGGGCGGTCGCCGTCACCCGGGCGATAATCGCGTCAAGCTGCCGGGCGACCTGGCCGATCGCCACCTCCTGGGTTATGGTTTGCTGGTTCTGCTGGTCGGCGGCCTGGCCGATATGCTGCGCGATATTGCCGACCTGGTCGGCCTGCATCTGCAGCTGGCCGACCAGGTGGCGCACCGCCTGGCCCATCTGGCCCAGGGTCGCCAGCACGGGGGCCAGGGGCGAGTCGGCGGCCGGCGCCGCGACTGGTAGCAGGGTGATATCCTCGACCTGCGTAATCGTCGTCAGCGCGCGGTTAATCGCCGTCCACGATCGCCAGAGCCAGTTGCCGCCGATCCCGGCCAGCGCGATCCCGCCCAGGAGCACGGCGCCGCCGGCGAGGAACGCGGCGGTGGTGAGCAACAACGTGCCACCGATCCCGATACCGAGGGTGCCCACGACGACCAGCGCCGCCGGCAGCCGGAGGGTGGCATGCGCGGCGCGTGCGCTAACCGCCCGGCGGGCCACGGAGAAAGCCATTAACAACCCCTGGAGATCGATCGCTTGCTGCTGAAGAGTGCCAAGTGATACAACGCCGTGCTTTCCCGAGTCATGTTCGGTGAGGTCAGATGATCTCTGACTCCCAGAGTCTATGGGGTTTGCGCCCATTTGTCAACCCCCGCGGCGGGGAGATTACCGCGCTGCGGGGGTTGACAAATAGTAAACACGCAGGCCGTTTTACGGCGCGTTGCCCCAGACCAGCGTGCCTTTGTAGTAGACGCCGACTTTCGTCCAGTCAGCATAGGCGGTCTTGGTGGCGTCGAAGGAGTAGTCGTTGGTCTGCGTGTAGTTCGACCAGTCGTTCTTGTTGAAGCGCGTCTGCACCTCGCTGTTGGCGCCGGCGGCCAGGTTGCCTGCCGCCGTGGTAAAGCCGACCTCCTCGTAGTAATCGGCGGTCGTCTTCGTGGGCGAGAGAGCCACCAGGCTGCCGGTGATGTTCCCGCAGGCGACCGCGGCCCAGTCACAGACGAAGGTCTGCGGCTGGCTGGTGTCAATCGTGTACCAATAGCGGATCTTGATGTCGCTAAGGGCCACGGTGGTCGTGCCGATGTTGAACACCTTGAAGCGCGGGTGCGGGCTGTTGGTGGTGGCGTTGGTGTCGCCGGCCATGTACTGCGCCTTGAGCGTGACGCCGGACGAGGCGGTGGCCGTGGCCGTCGGCGGGGCAGCCGTGGCCGTGGCCGTTGGCGGGGGCGGCGTGGCCGTCTTGGTCGGCGTGTTGGTGGGCGGGGCGGCGGTGGCCGTGGCCGTCGGCGGGGCAGCCGTGGCCGTCTTGGTCGGCGTGTTAGTGGGCGGGGCGGCGGTGGCTGTGACCGTCGGCGGGGCAGCCGTGGCCGTGGCCGTCGGCGGGGCGGCGGTCGCCGTCGCGGTGGCCGTGGCGCCGGAGCCGCCGGGTTCCGTGCCCCAGATCAGCGTGCCGTTGTAGTAGACGGTGGCCTTCGTCCAGTCGGCGTAAGCGGTCTTGGTGGCGTCGAAGGAGTAGTCGTTGGTCTGCGTGTAGTTCGACCAGTCGTTCTTGTTGAAGCGCGTCTGGACCTCGCTGCTGGCGCCGGGGGCCAGGTTGCCCGCCCCGCCGCTGAAGCCGACCTCCTCGTAGTAATCGGCGTTGGTGCGCACCGGGGAGACGACCACGAAGTTGTAGGTGATGTACGCGCAGCCGACCAGGGCGTAGTCGCAGTTGAAGGCCTGCAACTGGTTGGTGTCAATGGTGTACCAGTAGCGGATCTTGACGCTGCTCAGCGTGACGCTGGTGCTGCCGGTATTGACCAGCACGAACTGCGGGTGCGGGTTGTTGGTGCTGGCCGTGGTATCGCCGGCGCGGTACTGCACCTTGAGCGCGGTGCCGGCGGCCGTGGTCGGCGTGGCCGTGGCCGGCGCCGTGGTCGGCGTGCGCGAGGGCGTGGCCGTGAAGCCGCCGGTGATCGTGGCCGTGGGTGTGGGCGGCGGCCCGGTGTCCAGCGGGAACATGATCGGCACCAGGTAGTTCTGCTTGGTGGTGTTGATCGTCAGCCAATCGTCCATCAGGATGCCGCCGGTGTCGCCGGAGTCCGGGTTCCAGCACCAAAAGGTCCAGCTCATGGCCCCGGAGCCGGTGCCGAGGTAGCTCACCAGCGCGCTCAACCACTGCTGGTCCGAGGTCGTTGACAGCGTGGAGCCGAACTCGCCCATCAGTACCGGGGCCTGGTTATTCTTGTAAATGTAGCCCCAGCGCGCGTCCCAGAGCGCCGGCAGGTTGTTCGGGTAGGTCGGGTCGCTGAACCAGGGCTGCGCGTAGACCGAGGCCGGGTAGTCGTGCGGCGAGTAGACGACGCGGTTGGCGACGTTCAAGACCACGGGATAGGTGCCGGCGCCCATCAGGTTGCCGCCCCACCAGTAGCTCGTGCCGTTGTAGGTCTCGATGCCTTCCACGATGATCAGCCAGTTGGGGTTCACCGCCAGGATCGCGTTGCCGGCCCGCTCGGCGGCCAGTTGCCAGTCCACGGTCGTGTCGCCGCAGCCCCAGCAGGCCGTGCCGTGCGGCTCGTTGTGCAGGTCGGCGCCGACCACTGTCGGGTTGCCGGCGTAGCGGCTCGCCAGCATCTGCCAGTCGGCGATCCAGCGTTGCTCCGAGTAGGCGGAGGTGTACCACAGAGCCGACTGGCTGCCTGAGTCGGGCCGGTGGCGATCCAGGAAGATGCGCAGCCCGATCTGGCCGGCATAAGTCACGATCTTATCCATGATCTGGATGCCGGTCAGGCCCTGGAGGTCGGGGTTCTTGGTGAAATCAATGCCGTTCGGCGTGCTGCCGGCGTCGAAGAGTTGGTTGCAGTAGGGCAGGCGTATGGTGTTGTAGCCCTGGGCTTTGAGCTGATCCATCATCTCTTTATAGCCCCGCGTCCAGAGGCCGTGCGGCACATAATTGGCCGTCTCGAAGCCGAACCAGTTGATGCCCGCGATGCGCACGGGCTGGTTATTGGCGTCCAGGATCTGGTTGCCACTGGTGTGCCAGAAGCCGCTGCCCGCCGCGCTCACCGTCGAGTGGGCCCCCGGCAGGGGGGCGCGCAGGACGAGCTGCGCCAACAATGCCGTCGCCGTGAACAGGACGGTAAAGAACGCTGTCCGGCGCACCCAGGGGCCGCGCCGGTAACTTGCGCTGTGGATCATCGCGTCTCCTTCGACATCTGGTAGTTATTACGGATTGGGGAACGGCCCGGTCGAGCCGCACTGCCCGGATCCGCTGCCCCGCGGCACGGCCAGCGGCCCCCATTGCACGAAGCAGAGGAAGGAGTATTCCTTCTTGCTGTTGGCCAGGCCCGTGTAGCTGGAGCCCAGCAGGCCGTAATTGTCTTCGCTGTTCAGCGCCCAGTAGGTGAAGGTGAGGTTGGTCACGGCCAGCCCGGAGTTGTTCGTGGTGTTCAGCGCGTTGCTGCTCTGGATGAAGTTCATCAGGTCGGTGAACCACTGGCCCTGGGAGCCGGCACCCGACGAATAGATATCGGAGTCGGCCTTGCCGGTGCCGCCCTCGCCGATATAGATCGGGGCCTGGTTGTAGGCGGTTTGGCCGGTGTTGGCCCAGGGGTAGGATGCGTGCCCGGCCCAGGCGGGGTTGACGCCGCCGGGTAAGTTGATGTAGGCCCAGTTCTTCGCCCAGACATCGGCCAGGCTGGAGGCCGAGCAGCCGCTGGTGTAGCAGGTGCTGGTATTGAACCAGGTCTGCTGGAAGAGCGAGGGCCCGTAGTCGTGTGCCGAATAGACCACCTGGTTGGCGACGGCGGCGCCCAGGCTGCTGGCCGTGCCGCCGGCATTGAAGACGACGGGCGCGCCGGGATTATTCGCGTTGCCGTTCACGCCCAGTAGGCTGCCGCCCCACCAGTAGCCGTCATAGGGGCCATTGGCCGCCGTGCCGTTGGCCGCCGGATACTGGCCGATGCCCTCGACCATCAGCAGCGGGTTCGCCCAGCCATTGGCCGCGGCATCGCCGAGCAGATTATCGCCGGCGCGCTCGGCGGCCAGCCGCCAATCGTGGCAGGTGGAGCCGGCCACGCAGGCGGGAGCAAAGGGGTTCGGATTCGGGTTCCCGGTGGGGTCGATCCCGTCGCCGCTGCCCCAGGTGGCGCCGGCCAGGTAGGCGGTGCGTGACGGCGTATGCGGCTCGTTACGCAGGTCATAGCCGACGACGATCGGGGCGCCATCGGCGGCCAGGTAATTCACCGCGACGGTGTCGGACGGCTGGGCGATGCCGTGGACCCAGCGCTGGACATTCACCCAGTCGGCGAGCCAGCTGCTCTCCGGGTAGTTGTTGTTGCCGGAGACAAAATACCAGAGCCCGTTACCCTCGGCCGAGTTGCCGGCCTCGGAACGGTGGTTGTCGAGGATCACATGGAGGCCAATAGATCCCGCGTAGTTGACGATCATGGCCAGGATATCGCGGGCGTGCTTGCCGGCGCAGGACGGGCAGGCGCTCAGCTTGCTGGAGCCCGGGATGGGGTTCAGCTCCCACATCTCGTTCGAGAAGGGAATACGCAGCGTATTGTAGCCGTACTGCTTGGCCTCGTTCACAATATAGGTGTAGTCTTTGCTATACAGGCCATGCACCACATGATCGGCCGTCTCGAACCCGTACCAGTTGATCCCGGTAATCACAAATTGCCCGCCCGCCGGGTTCAAGATTTTCGTGCCGCTGGTAGTCCAACCGGCGGGAGCCGCCTGCGCCGGGGTGCAGCCCAGCAGCGCCGTGCTCAGCGCCAGGGCCCCCATCATCACGAAGACGCCGATTTGTACTCCACGATGAGCTGACCACGTTGTCTTCATCTGTTAAGCTCCTGCCTTTGACCGCGCCCTCAGACCGCCCGCCGCGATCCCGGATCGCACCCGGGATCAGCATTTTCCCCGTACTCCACAGTATACCAACAAACGGCCAGGCGAGATACAGACAAAAGTCCTGGAGTGGGCATAGTGATTTAGTACTATAAGTCGCCTCGCGAATAGTACTACGCCGGATGGGGGCTCTGCAACCTATGGCCCCAAAGGCGCCGACGGCACCGGCGCCGGGAGGGTGGGTCCTGGCGGCCAGTATCGTTCATCTATCACTACCACACAAGCCCACGCAGTGGCCCAACTTTCGCCCTAATGAGCGGAGTAACTCCTGGTCTGGAGCTATTGATCTACAGTAAAGATCACAGCACGCTGGGCCGCGGCAGCCCGCGCATAAAAAGCAGGTAGACCCTCAAACCAATCCCAGGTGTAAGCGAAATCGGCCTCGTCTAGATCCGCCCCATAATCGTGGGGATCGATCTGGAAATAGTGAGTGCGTAGCATAGCCCGGTCGATCTTCGTAAGTGCCTGGGCCACGTCCCGGACTTGATCAGGAGTAATCAGGGAAACGATATAGTCCTCCCCAATGTAGAGTTGCCTTCCTCCGAGGATACAGAGCTTGAGTGGATAGCTACCGTTGTCCATGGCCAACTGGCCATCCGTCAAA
>Ga0070730_10002035_pt1 | contig 18702 bp, 16 predicted proteins | sample Coa_R1_3_FD_66447 | JGI IMG/M metagenome (GOLD analysis project Ga0070730, IMG submission 66447) | Surface soil microbial communities from Centralia Pennsylvania, which are recovering from an underground coalmine fire - Coalmine... | ecosystem: Environmental > Terrestrial > Soil > Unclassified ... | reverse complement strand
ACCCGTAGGTATTTAAGGGAGGAGCAACGCCGCGGACGGGGGTGCGACGCATGCGTCGCACGGGTGGCCATGGATGGCCACCCAGGGCTTGCGCGAAGCAGGGAGTGCGCAGCGCAATGCGGGGGCGCTCGAATGCCAGCGAATTTCTGACTCAGGACACTAGGAGCCTGCCGGCTAGCCATCGGTCGGGGGACCCTTTTGGCCGGAAGAGCCGGGTGCCCCCTTGCCGGGCCCGGATGCCGCGAAGACGCTTTGCGGCTTGACGAACAACGCCGTCACATCCGGGTACAGGCTGCGAATGCGGGTCTCCAATTCGATCACCGCGCGTTCGATGTCGGGTGCCCGCAGCGTGTCGAAAAAGTCCAGGTTCAAGGTGGCCACGACGCTGTGCGGCGCAATCTGAATGGTGACGATGCCATGCGCGCTGCACACCCCCGCGATGCTGGATGCAGTGCGCAGGATGGCATCGCTCAGCGTTGGATCGGCGCGCTCGCCGATCAGCAGTCCCTTCGACTCCTGTGCCAGCAGGGCCGCGACTCCGGCCAGGATCGCGGCGATGACCAGGGAGGCTATGCCATCCCAGCGCGCGTCCCCCGTCAGGAGCGCGGCGGACGTCCCGGCCGCCGCCACCGCGATGCCGAGCAGAGCCGCGGAGTCTTCGAAGACCACGATGAACGCGGGCGGATCCTTGGATCGGCGGAACGCCTCCCACCATCCGAGATTCCGCTTGGCGGCGCCGAAAGCACGGACGCTGATCCACCACGATGTCCCTTCGAAGACCAGGGAGGCGGCCAGGACGGCAAATACGACCCACGGCCTTTCAATGGGTTGTGGGACGGCGATGTGGTTGACACCTTCGTAAACCGACACGCCCGCCCCCAGGGCGAAGATCAGCAGGGCCACCACGAAGCTCCAGAAATAGACCTCCCGGCCGTGACCCAAGGGGTGGGCGCGGTCGGCGGGACGCTCCGAGCGCGAAATGCCGTAAAGCAGGAGGACTTCGTTGACGGTGTCGACCAGCGAATGGACTGCCTCGCTCAGCATGGCCGCCGAACCGGTGACGGCGGCCGCCACGAATTTCGCCAGGGCGACCAGCAGATTGCCGGCTAAGGCCGACCAGACGGCCAAGACTGTGCTGCTCTTTGCCATCGTGGGTCGTCAGCCGTCGTGAGTCTTCAGGTACCGCGCAGGACGCCGTTCAGCGGCGCTTGAACTATCGAACCGTGACCCCACCATGGAGCCCAGGCTCCCGATGAAGGGGCAAACGCCCGTACCATTGATCCAACCACACCGATTGTAAAGGCCATGACGACCGAAACACAGCCGCAGATCAAAGAGTTCCAGGCGGAGACCAAGCAGGTGCTGCGACTGGTCATCCATTCGCTGTACTCGCACAAGGAGATCTTCCTCCGGGAATTGATTTCGAACGCATCGGATGCCTGCGAGAAACTTCGCTTCGAGGCGATTGCGAATCCCGGCTTGATGGGGGCGGACGAAATGTCCGTGACGCTGATTCCGGATGCCGCGGCCGGCACCTTGACGGTCAAGGACAACGGCGTCGGCATGAACGAAGAGGAGGTCATCGACAACCTGGGCACGATCGCGCGGTCGGGCACCAAGAAATTCCTCGAGGGGTTGAGCGGAGACAGCGCCAAGGACGCGCAGCTCATCGGTCAGTTCGGCGTCGGCTTCTATTCGGCGTTCATCGTCGCCGACCGGGTCATCGTGATCTCAAAGCGCGGGGACTCCCCCGCGGTGCGCTGGGAGTCGGACGGCGAGGGGTCCTACGAGATCCAGACGTCGGACAAGGCCGATCGCGGCACCGAAGTCATCATGCACCTGCGCGACGAGGATAAGGAGTTCCTGGAACCCTCCCGGCTGCGTGCATTGGTGCGCAAGTATTCGGATCACCTGAGCTTCCCCATCGTGCTGAAGACCGGCGATGCCGCGGACACCATCAATCAGGCAAAGGCGTTCTGGACGCGCGCCAAAGCGGAATTGAAGGACGAGGACTATCAGGCCTTCTACAAGCATTTGTCTCACGACACGGAGGATGCGCGCGCCTGGGCCCACAACAAAGTCGAGGGCAATATCGAGTACACGTCGCTGCTGTACCTGCCGAAGCGCGCGCCGTTCGATCTGTTCGAGCGCGAACCGCGCGGCGGGGGAATACAGCTCTATGTCAAGCGCGTCTTCATCATGGACAAGGCGGCCGAACTGGCGCCGCCCTGGCTGCGCTTCATGCGGGGCCTCGTCGACACCGCCGACCTGCCTCTCAACGTGTCGCGTGAATTGCTGCAAAACAACCGCACCGTCGAGAAGATCAAGTCCGCGCTGGTGAAGCGGTCGCTCGACCTCTTCGAGGAACTCGCCGCGAACAAGCCGGAGGAATACGCGGAATTCTGGAAGACCTTCGGCGTCGTGCTCAAGGAGGGCGTGATCGACGATCCGGGCCAGAAGACTCGGATCGCGAAGCTGCTGCGCTTCAATTCCACCGCGTCGAGCGGCGATGCGCACGGCGTGTATGCGCCGGACGTCACACTCGATGCGTACGTCGCGCGGATGAAGCCCGACCAGAAGGCCATCTATTACTTGACGGCCGATTCGCTCGGCGCCGCACGCAACAGCCCGCATCTCGAGGGCTTTCGTGCCTCCGGTTTCGAAGTGCTGCTGCTCACCGACCGGATCGACGAGTGGGTGGTGAGCCATCTGCACGAGTTCGAGGGGAAGACGCTGACCAACGTCGCCAGCGCCGCGGCCGACGTGGCATCCGCCATCGAGACGCCCGAGAAGGCGGCCGCCGAGTCCGACTACAAGGATACGCTCCAGCGCCTGGGCAAGACCCTGCTCGGCAAGATCGCAAGTGCGCGCGTGACGGGCCGCCTGACGGATTCGCCGGCGGTCTTGGTCGCCGGAGAGTTCGGCGTGAGTTTGCGGATGAGCCGGATCTTGAAGCAGGCGGGCCAGAACAACCCCTTCGCCACGCTGCCGATCCTCGAATTGAATCCGAAGCACGCCCTGGTGGAGCGGCTGAAGAATACCGCCGACGACGCGGCATTCTCCGAGCTTGCGCATGTGCTGTATGACCAGGCGATGCTGGCCGAGGGCGGCGATCTCGACGATCCGGCGATCTTCGTGCGGCGCGTGAACAAGCTCATCGTCGACGGTCTGGCCGCCGCACCCAAAATCATCCTGAGCTGAAGATGCTGGAGCCGCGCTGGGCCGCTGTCGAGAGCGTTCAAGGAGACTCGCCGGAAGACGACTCGCCGCTGCTCGACGCCTATTCCGGCGCCGTGATCGGTGCGCTCGAGCGCGTGGCGCCGGCCGTGGCGTTCATCGAGGTTCAGCACGGCGTCGCCCGATCTTCGGCACGGCGCCCCGCGCGCGCCAGCGGATCGGGTTTCCTGTTTACGCCCGACGGCTACCTGCTCACCAATAGCCACGTGGTGCATGGCGCCGACCGCATTACGGCGCGCTTGAACGACGACACCCGCTTCAGTGCCGACCTGGTGGGCAACGACCCGGATTCCGATCTGGCCGTGCTGCGAATAGGTTCGCCATCCGCGCTGCCGTATGCCGAGTTCGGGGACTCGTCGCGCGTTCGGGTGGGCCAGGTTGCGATCGCCATCGGCAATCCGCTGGGATATTCGAAGACGGTCACGACCGGCGTCATCTCGGCGCTCGGCCGCACCTTGCGGGCAACCTCGGGCAGGCTGATGCACGATGTCATTCAAACCGACGCGGCGCTCAACCCGGGAAATTCGGGCGGTCCCCTGGTCGACTCCAAAGGGCGCGTGATCGGCGTCAACACCGCGATGATCCCCCAGGCGCAGGCCATTTGCTTTGCCACCGGGATCAATACGGCGAAGTGGGTCATCGGGCAGCTGTTCGCCCACGGCCGCGTCAGGCGCGCGTACATCGGCGTATCGGGAGCGACCGTCCCGATCGCGACCCGGATCGTGCGGCATTTTGGATTGACCAATCGAAGCGCCGTGCACGTTCTCGAGGTCGTGCCGATGAGCCCCGCGGCTCGCGCCGGCGTCGAAGTGGGCGACCGCTTGATCGCGATCGACGATGTTCCCATCAATGGGATCGACGATTTGCAGCGCTTGTTCGACTCGACCTGGATCGGGCGTCAGTGCGAGCTCTCGGCTTTGCGACGATCATCCGTGGTGAAGTTGAATTTGAGACCCATCGAAGTGCCCGTAACGGGCGCCTAGAACGAGGAGCCGCTCTCATGAACCAAGCATCCCATACCGTGACCCTTGCCCTCCCGCCCGAGCCCACCGATCACTCGCTCGGGGCGGATCATGCGCGGGTGACGGTGATCGAGTACGGCGATTTCGAATGCCCGAGCTGCAAGACGGCGGTGGCGACGCCGAAGCTGATTCTCGAGAAATATCCCGGCAAGATTCGCTTCATATTTCGACACTTTCCTCAGGAGGAAGCGCATCCCCACGCATTGCTGGCCGCGGAGTCGGCGGAAGCGGCAGGGGCACAGGGAAGATTCTGGCAGCTGCACGATCTCCTCTTTCAAAATCAGGCGCATCTCAAGGACAAGGACTTGCACCGGTACGCGGGTCAGGCGGGTCTCGACTTGGTGCGTTATACCGCTGAGATGGACGATCACATCTATCTGCAGAAGGTGCGCGAACACATCGCCGGGGCGCGCCGCAGCCACATTCGCGCGACGCCCACATTCTTCGTCGATGGGGTGATCCAGGACGTTTCATTCGGGATGCAGAGCCTGCACGACGCGGTGGCGGCGGCGGTGAATCGCGCGGGCTAAGTTCGCGCGGGCTAAGTTCGCGCGGGAACTGCGGTCAAAAAACGCGCGCGGGAAATCGGGGTGCAAAAAAAGGGGCGCTTTGAGAGCGCCCCTTGATCACTCAATGATCTGTCCGACCCGTCCGACGGGATTATGACCAATCGTCGCCACCACCCCCGCCGCCGCCGCCGGAGTCGTCCCAGCCGCCGGCATCATTGACGCCGAAATCCGTACCACCCATGTCGCTGTTGCTGGACTGCTGCCAGTCGCCGGCTTCGGCCGGCGGAATCACGCCGCCGCTCTCGCGTTCGCGGTTGCCGCCGTCCAGGAAGTGATGCGCCAGTTCCTCTCCCGCCACCACGCCCGCACCGACGGCGAGACCGGAGGCGAGTCCGCCCGCGATCCCCGAGCCCATGCCACCGCCGCCCCCCGCGCCGGGTCCATACCCGCCCGGACCGTAGCCTGGACCATAACCAGGGGCGCCGGGGCCAGCCGCCGGGTACTGCGAATAGGTATTACGACGGCGAAACAGCATCCACAGGAGGCCGGCCGCGATCACGAATATCAGTGCGGTTCCCCAGGGAAAGTGCGGCGCCACCGGTGCGGATGACAGGCCGACCACCCGCGGGGCTTGCGCCGATCGCGAAGTCACACCGAGCTGCGATTTCAAGGCGAGGACTGAGCGCGGATTCTCGTGCGTCAAGCCGGGATCAATGCTCTCGGCTTCGGCAAGTTCTGCACGTGCGAGGGCCGTCTTGCCTTCCTTTGCATACAATTCCGACTGTACGTAATGCGCCTTCGCGCTCTTCGGATGATCTTTGAGTACCTGATCCATGAGCTGCTGGGCTTGATCGAAACGGCCCGCTTCCGCAGCCTCATAAATCTGATGAACCGTGGGCTCCGCCGCCGTGGTATCGGCCAGCACCGGCGCGCTGAACGATACAGCCAGCGTCAACGCCGTCGCGGCAAAAGTTCCAGCCAGCAAATTTCGCATAACAGGCCCCCGAATGGTCGAATTGACCGACAAGCATTAGATATGGGCAATTGAGCGAAGTTCAACGGACGTTGGTCAGAGCTTCCAATCCTTCCAACAACCGATCGATGTCGCGTCGTGTGGTATACATGGAAACGCCCGTGCGGAGCAGCCCGCCGCGGCCGTTCAGTCCCAGGACTTCGACCGCGCGCGCCGCGTAGAAATTCCCGTCCCAGACGCAGACTCCCCGCGCGCCCAGCTCGGTCGCCGCCGCGCCCGCCGTGTGTGCATCCAATGTAATCGAGACGGTGGGGGCGCGCGCCGGATTCGCAAAACCGGGTCCCCAGACGCGAACGCCGGGTAGACGACTCACCGCATCGTGGTAGAACCGGGCCAGCCCATGCTCATATGCCGAAATGCCGCCCATCGCATCGACGATGCGTTCACGCGGCGTACCGCCCGTACCCCAACTCGCCAGATAATCAACCGCCGCGCGCATGCCGTCGATGGCGGCGTGGTTGAGCGTGCCGGTTTCGATGCGGTAGGGTGCCGCCGGATCCTGAACGCTCAGGCGGTCCGTCGGCAGACGCTCGAGAGCGCCGGGCTTCGAATACAGCACGCCGACATGCGGACCGTAGAATTTATACCCCGAGCACAGGAGAAAATCGGCGTCCATGGCGCTCACGTCGATCGGGAAGTGCGGCGCGTAGTGAACCGCGTCGACCACCAGCAGTGCGCCAACGGCCCGGGTCAAACGCCGCGCGAGCGCAAGGTCGTTCACGGTGCCGAGGGCGTTCGACGAGGCGCCGATGGCGAATACTTTCGTGCGGCCGGTGACTTTCGCCGCCATGTCCGAGAGGTCCAATTGGCCGGATGGCCCGAGGTTCACCTCTCTGATGACGGCACCGCGCTCCTCGAGCCGCAGCCACGGACCGCGATTCGCTTCGTGATCCAGCTGCGTGATGAGAATCTCATCGCCCTTCTTCAGTGTGCGGCCGATGGCCGCGCTCAGAGCGAAGTTGAGCGTTGTCATGTTTTGACCGAAGGAAATGCATTCCGGTCCGGCCGCACCCAAAAAGGCGGCCAGCGTCTCGCGTGCGACCTGCATGCGCCGGTCGACTTCGCGGGACGGTGCGAAATTGCCGTGGGTGTTCACGTTGCACGTTTGGTAGAACTCCGCCATGGCCTGAATCACGGCGAGAGGCACCTGGACGCCGCCCGGACCATCCAGGAACACGAGGTCCCGCTGCAGCGACGGGAAGTCGCGGCGGCAGCGTTCACCGTGATCGGCGGTGAACGCCATTACAGCAAGTCGTAGGTGAAGTCATAGCCGGTCGGTGTAGCATCGCGCGGATGGAGCTTCATGCTGCCCTTGGCTCCCGCGTATTTTCCGGTGCCCCCGGTGACGGCAAAAATCGAATCGCCGGTGTCCGAGAAAGGTCCTTCGACGGTGATCTGGCCGGTTTTCAAGGTCAGGGTCCAGAAACACTCCCAGCTCTTGCCGACGATGGTACGGACGCAATAGCCCTGATCGGTGCCGACCTGCACCTTGTTCGCAGCGTCGAAAACCTCGTTGGCAAAAACCAGCATGTCGCCCACCGAATCGCCCTTGGCGGCCAGGTCGATGGTGGTTTCGCCAACCGGCCGTTCCACGACCTTGATTTGTTCGGCGGCGAAGGCGGGCGCCGCCAGTAGCGCCGCGGCCAGCATGGCTATGCGCCCGGCCCACCCCGGTACGGAGGCGATGCGTCCTCGTTCAGCATCCGTATGTCCCGTCATCGCTTTCGCCGCTATTCTGGTCGATATGGTCATCGTGTATCCCCTTTGATTATCGCGCCTCGCGTGCGCCCGGCGCGCGCGAGCGCACCGCCGCCCGGTCCATTTCCCTGCAATAATACCAAGGTGTGGGAATCTTTCCCGGGAAGCCTTTCAGACAAGCACCATCGCTTGGGAGATCGCGTTGCTGAGCCATGACCTATTGCCGATGATCGACGAGGCTGCGGCACGGGTGTATTCGGTTGTCACGGAGACGCCGCTTCAGCCGATGCCGCGCGGCAGCTTCGGGTTGGGCACGGCATTCGCGAAACTCGAACAATTGCAGCTCACCGGTTCCTTCAAGCTGCGCGGCGCGACCAATAAGCTCATGAGTCTCACCAAGGCGGAGGCGGCGGCCGGCGTGATCGCGTCGTCCACCGGCAATCATGGGTTGGGAGTGGCGACCGCAGCCAAAATGCTGGGCATCGATGCGGAGATATTCCTGAGTGCCCAGGTCACTTCCGCCAAGCGCGACAAGATCCGCCAATGCGGCGCGCGCGTGCGGATCGTGGGCGCCGATCCGCTGGCCGCGGAAATCGCGGCGCGCGCCGCGGCCGCGCAATCCGGACGCACGTATGTTTCTCCCTACAACGATCCGTATGTGGTGGCCGGCCAGGGCACCATCGCCGTCGAGCTGATGCGCCAGGCGCCGGATCTGGACGCGATCTACATTGCGACCGGCGGCGGCGGCCTCATCAGCGGGATCGGCAGCTATCTGAAAGCTGCGGCATCACGCGCCGAGGTCATCGGCTGCTGGCCGGAAAATTCTCCGGTCTTGTACGAGTGCATCAAGGCCGGCCGGATCTTCGACGCGCCCGAGTCCCGGACCTTGAGCGAGAGTACCGCCGGTGGTATCGAGGAGGGGTCCATTACCTTCGATCTGTGCCGCGAGGTGATGGATCGGGGCGTGCTGGTCAGCGAAGAGGAGATCCTGGCGGCGATGCGCTGGGGTCACCGCCAGGGTTGGGCCGTCGAGGGCGCGAGCGGTGTGGCGCTCGCCGCGTGCTTCAAGGAGAGCGCACGGTATGCAGGCAAGAAAGTCGTCGTCTTGATTTGCGGCGGCAATCCGTCGCCCTCGGTCGCCGCGCTGCTGGATTCCACGGCCGTGAATCCGAAGATCGGTTAGGCGATTGGCGGCGCGGCGACCCTCGCCACTGCGGACCCGAAGATGGTCAGGCGATTGGCGGCGCGGCGACCTTCGCCACTGCGGACCCGCAGATCCGTCAGCCGAATTGCGACGCGACGACTTCGATCACCGTCGGTCCCGATCGAGTAAATGCCGCACGAATGGCCTCGGTGAGCGCGTGCGCCTCCGTCACGCGCGCCGCGGCCGCACCGTAGGCCTCGCTCAAGGCCACGAAGTCCGGATTGCGTGCGATGACGCCGGTGAGCGGAATCGCCGACGCCTCCATGTCGTCGCGGATCTGGCCCAGCGCTCCATTGTTCCACACCACGATGGGCAGGCTCAATTTCTCCTCCACCGCCGTCATGAGTTCGTTGAGCGTGAATTGCAGTCCGAAATCGCCCGCGAGCGCCAGAATCGCGCGAGCCGGTGCCGCGATCTTGGCGCCGAGCGCCGCCGGCATGGCAAATCCCAAGGTGCCGTAGCCCGAGGGATGAAACCATTGGCCGGGACCGTCGGCGGCGAATGCGTAATTGCCGAGGTAGGCGATCTGCGTCATGTCGCTGAAGACCGCTCCGTCCCGCGGCAGCGCGGCGCGAATGGCGCGCAGCGCCCCGAGTTGCGCGCGCGCTTTCGCATCGAATCCGCTCTCGATTTGCGAGCGGTAACTCGCCGCGCCGCCGAATTCGGTTCTCCAGCCGCGCCGCGGGGCGAGCCGCTGCCCGATCGACCGCAATGCGCTGCGCGCGTCGCCCCAAACCGGCACATCGGCGCCGTAGTGATCCGCGAGCTTGGCCGGATCAATATCGATGCGGATCAACGAGCCGACCAAGGGCAGTTTCATCAAGTAAAAGAGATCGGTTTCCGAGATCTCAGTCCCCACCGCCAATACGACGTCGGCGCCCGCGATCAGCTTCTGGACCTCACGGTACGGGAGCGACGTCCCAAGATTCGCCGGATGGCTTTCGGGGAGGATTCCCTTGCCCGCCGTGGTGATGACGCACGGACAGTCCAACGTGTCGACGAGCTGGTGAAGCTCCGCGCCGGCGTGCCGCGCGCCGCCGCCTGCGATGATGACGGGCCGCGCTGCGGCCGCCAGCACCCGAACCGCGGCCTCGATCTGGACGTCGGCGGCCTGAGGCAACGGCGCCGCCTCGGCGAAGCACGTAACCGGCAGCGTGGTGGGTTCGGCCAGCACGTCCAAGGGAACTTCGAGATAGGCCGGGCGCGGCCGGCCGGCGCGCAGCGACGCCAAACACGCGTGCAAGTGATCACGAACGTCGTCGGCGCTCGCCGCGGCGCGAGCCACGCCGAATACGCCGTCCGCGAGCGCCCACTGGTTGTGCAATTCATGGAGCACCCCCCACTGCTTGCCGAGCGAGGCGCGCACCGGCGTGCTCGCCACCACCAGCAGGGGCACCGAATCGGAGTACGCCTGCGCGACCGCGGTCAGGATGTTCGTGAGGCCGGGACCCGAGATGGTGAATGCGGCGGCCGGACGGCCGCTCAGACGCGCATAGCCATCCGCCGCAAAGCCCGCGCCCTGTTCGTGGCGCACCAGCACATGGCGGAGGTTGGACGCCGCCAACCCGCGATACAATTCGAGGTTGTGCACGCCGGGGATACCGAATACGGTGTCGATCCCGTTGGCTGCGAGCAATTCGACGAGATAGCAGCCGGTGGTGCGCGACATGTGCAAAAGTATCGGCGGTTGAGACCGGCGATGCAACAACCCGCCGCAGCGTTTTGAACCGCCGGACCCTCGCGCGACAGGCGTGTTTTCATCCGGCGCGTACTTGCGAAGCAGGTGCGTAAATAGGGGGAGTAATGCATTGGTAGTTCAACCGAGGAGCGGCATTTCAACCGGGGCCTGACAGCACGGGTACGCATGCCGAATAATCAATGAAGTTCTCGAAGCTGGTCGGCAGAATCTCCGGTGACGGCGCCGATGCCTGGAAGACTCATTACCTGGCGAGCAAGGCGCGGGAGCGGGGCGAGGACGTCATTCTGCTCAGCGTCGGCGATCCGGATCTGGACACACCGGCGCCCGTCGTGAACCGCGCCATCGAATGTCTGCAGGCGGGCGATACGCACTATACGCCGGCCGCCGGGCGCGAGTCGCTGCGCACGGCGATTGCCGAGCAGCATCGTGTGCGCAGCGGCCAGGCCGTCGATGCCGGCAACGTGATCTTTCTCTCCGGCGCGCAAAACGCTCTGTTCGCCGCCTCTCTTTGCGTGGCTGGACCGGGCGACGAGGTGATCGCGTTCGAACCGCTATATCCCACCTATCCGGCGGCCATCGAGGTCTCGGGCGCCAGGATGGTGCGGGCGCCGGCGTCGCCGGGCGCCGGCTTTCGCATCGACCCCCGCTCGCTCGAAGCGCTCATCACCCCAAACACGCGCGCCTTGTTCTTCGCCACTCCGAATAATCCCAGCGGCGTCATTTTGAGCGAATCGGAACTCGCCGTGATCGGCGATTCGGCGCGCCGGCACGCGCTGTGGGTGGTCGTCGATGAAGTCTATGCGGGTCTAGCGCCCGGCGGCCGCGTGCCGAGCCTCGCGGCGAGTCTGCCCGACCAGGTGGTGACCATCAGCAGCCTGTCTAAATCGCATGCCATGCCGGGTTGGCGTGCCGGCTGGATGGTGGGGCCGCGGTCACTCATCACGCACGTGGAATCATTGGCGATTTGCATGTTGTACGGGATGCCGGGGTTCGTTCAGGAAGCCGCCCTGACGGCACTTGGGCTGGCGCCCGCGGCGGAATCCCGGATCCGCGACTTTTGCGCGCAGCGCCGCGACGTGCTGCTCGCGGGCCTCGCGGGGATGCCGGAGCTGCGCTGTTGCGCGCCGGATGCGGGCATGTTCATGCTGATCGATGTGCGAGGAACCGGGCTTTCGGGCCACGAATTCATGACGCAGCTGTACTCGTCCGAAGGCGTGTCCGTGATCGACGGCGGTGCATTCGGCAAGGGGACGCGAGACTTCGTCCGGGTGTGTTTTGCCGCCGATGAAGGCCAATTGCGCCGTGCCTGCGAACGCATCCGGCGGTTCGTGCGATCCTTGAAAAGCACGGTCCAGGTGATCCATGGCTGACACTCGCGGTGGGCGGCGTCGACTTGACCTTGAGCGCGCCTGTTGTGCGCGCCGCGCGGACGGGTCAGACGCCGAGCGGCAGCGCGGTCGATTCCTTGATGACGGTGACCGCCACCGATGAGTTGACCGACTGCACGTACGGAATGCGCGACAGGTAGTCGAGGTAGAACGCCTCGTACGCCTTGATGTTGCGCGTGACGATCTTCAGCAAGAAATCCCACTCGCCGGTCAGCGTGTAGCATTCCAGCACTTCGGCGCGGTCGCGGATCGCTTCTTCGAATTTCGCGATCGCGTCTCGGCCCGTCGTTGCGAGCTTCACCTGCGCAAACATGGTGACGTCGAGGCCCAATGCATTTCGATCGAGCAGCGCGACGCGTGCCTTGATGACTCCGTTTTGTTCGAGCTGCTGGATGCGCCGCCAGCACGTCGTGGTCGACAATTTCAGCCGAGACGCGACGTCCGCCACCGACAGTGCGCCGCTCCTCTGCAGAACGTCCAGCAGGCGCAGGTCGAGTCGATCCAGCGCAGGCCGGTTGGAATGTTCCATTAATCACATAGAGCTGAAATGAACATACCGGATTATTGCGGCTCCCCCTAATGATTGCAACATGGGGTGGCCTGTGGACGTAGATTGGCGGCCTGGTCGGGCGATTTGGGGGGAACATCATGAAGAGCCGGTCTCGTTTGCATCTGCCCCAGGCACCCGCGCGTCCCGGCGAGACGCCCGATTTCAGCTATGTGCACCTATCGCCGGCGGGTGCGGTCTCGCGGCCCGACATCAACGCGCGTGCGCTCGACATCGCCTTTCTCTCGACCGAACTCGTGCGAGTTCTCGACGATGCGGGCAAGGCCGTGGGTCCCTGGCACCCGCACTTGGATGCGGGGGATCTGCAAATCGGCTTGCGGCACATGCTGTTGACGCGGATCTTCGACGATCGGATGCAACGCACGCAGCGGGCCGGCAAGATTTCCTTTTACATCCGTTCTTTGGGCGAGGAGGCCGTGTCGGTCGCGCAGTGCATGGCGCTGCGCCCGGGCGACATGCTGTTTCCGTCGTACCGCAACCAGGGTTTGCAGATCGCGCGCGGCATTCCGTTGGTCGATCTCATGAATCAGACGCTGTCGAATACGCGGGACATGTGCAAGGGACGCCAGCTTCCCGTGATGTATCACTCCAAGGCCGGCAACATTTTTTCCATCTCGGGGAACCTCGCCACGCAATTTCCGCAGGCGGTGGGGTGGGCGATGGCGGCGGCGATCAAGGGCGAGGATCATCTTGCCGCGACATGGATCGGCGAAGGCAGCAGTGCGGAAGCGGATTTTCATCACGCGCTGTTGTTCGCTTCCGTCTATCAAGCGCCCGTCATCCTCAACGTGGTCAACAATCAATGGGCCATATCGACCTTCCAGGGCTATGCCGGCGGGGAGCAGCGCTCCTTTGCGGCCCGCGGCCCGGGTTACGGCATCGCGGGCATCCGGGTCGACGGCAACGATTTTCTTGCCGTCTACGCGGTGACGCAGTGGGCGGCCGAACGGGCGCGCACCGGCGCGGGACCGACCTTGATCGAACTGGTGACCTATCGTGCCGCCGCGCATTCGACCAGCGATGATCCGGCCCGCTATCGCGCCAAAGACGATCAGGAGCATTGGCCGCTCGGCGACCCCATCGCGCGCCTCAAGCAACATCTGATTGCGCTCGGCGAATGGTCCGAAGAGCGTCACCGGGCGCTCGCGGCAGAACTCGACGCCCTGGTCGGCGCCAGCTGGAAGGAGGCGGTGACCTTCGGCACGATGAGCGAAGGACCGCGCCTCGATGCGGACTTGATGTTCGAGGACGTTTTCAAGGAGATGCCGCAGAGTCTCGTACGCCAGCGGGCCTTGATGCGCGCCGAGCGAGGTTGACGATGGCGAACATGAACATGATCCAGGCCTTGAATTCCGCCATGGACATCATGCTGGGGAAGGATCCCAGCGTGGTGCTCATGGGTGAGGATATCGGCTATTTCGGCGGCGTGTTCCGCACCACCGAGGGTCTGCAACGCAAGTACGGAGAGCACCGTGTTCTCGATACGCCGATCGCCGAGGGCGGCATCGTGGCCGCGGCCATCGGCATGAGCATCAATGGGCTGCGGCCCGTGGCGGAAATTCAATTCGCCGATTACATCTATCCCGGCTTCGATCAGATCACGAGCGAGCTGGCTCGCATCCGCTATCGCAGCGCAGGGGAGTTCTTCGCGCCGGTGACCATTCGCACGCCGTGCGGCGGCGGGATCCGCGGCGGGCAGACCCACTCGCAGAGTCCGGAGGGCATCTTCACGCATGTCAGCGGGCTCAAGGTCGTCATGCCCTCGAACCCTTACGATGCCAAGGGATTGTTGATCACCTCGATCGAGGACGATGATCCCGTGATTTTCTTCGAACCCAAACGTCTCTATAACGGCCCCTTCGACGGCGATCCCAACAAGCCCGCCGTGCCGTGGAGCGCACAGCCGAAAGGCCAGGTTCCGGACGGTCACTACACCGTTCCGCTCGGCAAGGCGGAAATCGTGCGCAGCGGTGCGGACGTAACCGTGATCACCTACGGAACCATGGTGTTCGTTGCGCTGGCCGCCGCCGCGAGATTGGGGCTGGATGCCGAGATCATCGATCTGCGTTCGCTGGTGCCGCTCGACGTCGACACCATTTGCCGTTCCGTCTGCAAGACCGGGCGGTGCGTGGTGGCGCATGAGGCTACCCGTTTCTCGGGATTCGGCGCGGAGATTCTGTCGGTGGTCCAGGAGGAATGCTTCTGGGACCTGGAGGCGCCGATACAGCGCGTCGCCGGCTGGGATACGCCGTATCCGCACGCCTTCGAATGGGAGTATTTCCCCGGCCAGGCGCGCGTCGTGACCGCCCTCAAGGCTGTCATGGAGGCGCAATGAGCCAGTTCGTATTCAAGATGCCCGACTTGGGTGAGGGGACCGTCGAGGCCGAAATCGTCGCATGGCACACCAAACCGGGCGATGTGGTTCAGGAAGACCAAGTCATCGTGGAAGTGATGACCGACAAGGCGGCCGTGGAGGTGCCGGCTCCGGTGGGCGGGCGGGTGGTCTCGATATCGGGCGAACCGGGAGACAAGATCGCGGTGGGGTCGCCACTGATCGTGTTCGAATCGGCGGCGCCGGAGCCGCCGGCCACCACTTCTGCAAGCTTGGATCAGACGGCGCCGACGCCCTCGGCCCCGCGGACCGGATCAGCCAAGTCCGCGGCACCGATTGTGGCATCGGCCCCACCGATTCCATCAGCCGGGCCGGCGGCACCGTCGGCCCCGCGTTCGTCCGGTGCGTCGATTGCCGCCATGCACGATCGCGGTGCGCAGGATCGCGGCCGGGTAAAGGCGTCGCCGGCAAACCGGCGCCGCGCGCGCGAAGCCGGCATTGACTTGTCGACCATCGAAGGATCGGGGCCCGGCGGGCGCATTCTGCGCAGCGATTTGATCGCCGCCGACGGCCGGGCGGCTGCGAGGCCGCCAACCGGAGCCGATGCCGGGACCGCGCGCGTTTCCGCGGAACCGTCCGGGCCGGCATCTTCAGGCGCGATGGCCTCCGGCGCGTCGCCGGCGCCGTCGGATACCACCGAAATCAAGGTGATCGGTGTACGCCGCGTGATTGCCGAGCGTATGAGCGAGGCGAAGCGAACCATTCCGCATTTCGCCTATGTGGAGGAGGTCGATGTCACGGAACTGGAATCGCTGCGCCAGCATCTGAACTCCAAGCTGCCGAAGGGCGAACCGGGCCTGACGTATCTCCCCTTGGTCGTCCTGGCGCTCAGCCGGACTTTGGAGTCGTTTCCGCAATGCAATGTCCGGTACGACGCGGCGCGCGGCGTACTGGTGCGCCACCGTGCGGTCCACGTGGGCATCGCCACCCAGACGCCTGAGGGCCTCAAGGTACCGGTCGTGCGCAACGCCCACGCGCTGTCTCTGTGGGATCTCGCGGCCGAGATTCGCCGTGTGTCCGAGCGGGCGCGGTCCAACGCGGCGTCGCGCGACGAGCTGGTAGGATCCACGATCACGGTGACCAGTCTCGGCAAACTCGGCGGCATCGCCTCGACGCCGGTCATCAACGCGCCCGAGGTGGCCATCATCGGACTCAACAAGGCGGTCGATCGGCCGGTGGTTCAAGGCGGTGCGGTGATTGTCAGGCGTATCATGAACTTATCCTCGTCATTCGATCATCGGTTCGTCGACGGTTATGATGCGGCGGCGATGATCCAAACATTGAAAGATCTGCTCGAGCATCCGGCGACGATTTTCATACCCAAGGTGAAGACCTCATGAATGCACAGGCTCAGTCCGCGAAGGCAACCCCCCAGGCCGCGGCCGCGCCCCAGCGGCCCGCGTTCGGCTCCGTATTGACATCCCACATGGCGGTCGCCGCGTATCAGGGCGGCCGGTGGAGCGCGTCCGAAGTCAAACCGGTGGGACCGATCGAACTCAGCCCCGCGGCGCACGTGCTGCATTATGCGAGCACGTGTTTCGAGGGATTCAAGGCTTTTCGCCGCGCCGACGGCACGATTCACATATTTCGGATGGATCGGCACATCGAGCGCATGCGCCAAAGCGCGCGACTGCTGGTGCTGCCCGAGCCGGATCCGGCGCAACTCGCCGACATGGTGCGGGCGGTCATTGCTCGCTGCCGTTCGGAAGTGCCGGAGGCGCCCGGTGCGCTCTACTTACGGCCGATTCTGTTCGGTACGACGGCAAACATCGGGGCGGCGGCGACGCCTTCGGCCGACGCTTCGCTGTTGGTGCTTGCGAGTCCGGTTTGGGACTATTTCGCCGGCGGTATGAAACCCCTGCGGATTCTGGTCGACGACGAGCACACGCGCTCGGCGGCGCAAATGGGCATGGTCAAGACCGGCGGAAACTATGCCGCCGCAATGGGCCCCACCTTGGCGGCGCGCGCAAAGTATCAGGTGGATCAAGTTCTGTTCTGCCCGGGCGGAGAAGTGCAAGAGACGGGCGCCGCCAACTTTCTGTTGCTGCGCCAGGGCGAGCTCTTGACGCGCGGTCTCGACAGCACGTTTCTCCATGGCGTGACCCGGGATTCGCTGCTCACGCTGGCGCGCGACAATGGATACGCCGTGTCGGAGCGCGTCTTCGACGTCAAGGAAATGCTGGACTGGGTGAAATCCGGCGAGGCGGCGCTGTCGGGTACGGCCGCGGTGCTCGCGGGCGTCGGCACCCTGATTCATCGCGGCGCCGAATATCGCGTCGCCGGCGGCGATGTCGGCCCGCTGACCCTTGCCTTGCGCGCGCAGCTGGTGGCGATTCAGCAGGGCAACGCCCCCGACCGCCACGGTTGGCTGGAGCGGGTGTAAGCGCCGGCGGCGAACAGCGGGGCCGGCAGCCGCAGCGGTTAGATACCGCTCGGACCTGCTCCCCCAATCAGTCGGCGGGTGGAAAAGTCCGCTCGATCGCGCAAGCGGTGCCGCCTATGGGTGCGGCTGCGTCGCTGCGGTCAATATTCTTCGCGATCCTCGTCGTCTTCGTCGTCGAGGTCGTCGTCGTCCTCGTCGTCTTCATCGTCCCAATCCTCCTCCTCCTCCTCCTCCTCCGCATCTTTTTCAGCCTTTGAGCCCGACCAGCCCTCGGGTTCATCGGTGAGTTCTAGATCGAGTTCCGCCCAGCCGTCCACGTCCAACTCCTCGACGTCGCCGTCGAGATGCTGAATCTCCACGGTTTCTTTGTCTTCATCCACCTTGAGCACTTGGAAGGTTTCCTCATTTTCCAAGTCCTCATACCACTGCCCGACGGTTGGTTCGTACTCTCTACCCACTTTGTGGTTGCCTCTGTTGAGCGGTTGATCTCGTTATGAAGCGAGATATTAGGGGAGGCCGCTTGCTCAAGTAAATGGCAATATTGCGCCCTTATGACCACAGCCGACCGCAAAACCGCCGCCCGCCGCTTGTCCGACGCCAAACGCGTGGTCGTAAAAGTCGGATCGTCGCTGCTGGTCGACGCCGAAAAGGGCCGCCTGAACCGGAGCTGGCTCGAGGCTTTCGCGGCCGATGTGGCGTCCATCTCCAAGCGAGGTCAGGAAATCATCTTGGTGTCGTCCGGCGCCATTGCCCTCGGCCGCCGGCATCTGAATCTGGGTCCCGGCAAGCTTCGTTTGGAGGAAAGCCAGGCAGCGGCCGCGGTCGGTCAAATTCGTCTCGCGCACGCCTACAAAGAGCTTTTGGACGCGCACGAGATCACGGTCGCGCAAATTCTCCTGACCTTGGGCGACACCGAACAGCGCCGCCGCTACCTGAACGCACGCGGTACCTTGAACACGCTGTTATCCTTGGGTGCGGTACCGGTCATCAATGAAAACGACACCGTGGCCACCACCGAAATTCGCTATGGCGACAATGACCGGCTCGCGGCTCGGGTTGCCCAGATGGTGGGCGCCGATTGTCTGGTGCTGCTGTCGGACATCGACGGGTTGTATACGGCCGATCCGCGGCTGGACTCCGGCGCCGAGTTCATCTCCCGCGTTCTGGAGATTTCACCGGAAATCGAGGCGATGGCGGGCGGCGTCACCAGCGACGTGGGATCGGGCGGCATGCAGACCAAGATCGCCGCGGCCAAGATCGCGATGGGCGCGGGGTGTCATTTGTGCATCGCGAAGGGGGACTTCCAGCATCCGTTGAAGCGCATCGAGGAGGGTGCGCGATGTACGTGGTTCGTGCCGTCCTCGACGCCGGTTGCGACGCGCAAGCAGTGGATTGCGGGAACGCTCCGGCCGGCCGGCGCGATCACGGTCGATGAGGGCGCGGTTCGCGCCCTGATGGGGGGCAAGAGCCTGCTTCCGGCCGGCGTAACCCGGGCGGTGGGGCGCTTCGAGCGCGGCGACACCGTGAGTATCATAGGCCCGGACGGCGCGGAAGTGGCGCGGGGGATAT
>Ga0070730_10002034_pt1 | contig 18704 bp, 14 predicted proteins | sample Coa_R1_3_FD_66447 | JGI IMG/M metagenome (GOLD analysis project Ga0070730, IMG submission 66447) | Surface soil microbial communities from Centralia Pennsylvania, which are recovering from an underground coalmine fire - Coalmine... | ecosystem: Environmental > Terrestrial > Soil > Unclassified ... | reverse complement strand
CGGGTACTAAAGCTGTTGTTCCCAGGTTACTAATGATTTTGTTTGTAAGTTGTTGATTTTATTGTTATTTAATAAATAAATATCCGGGTTGAGTCCCGATTTCCACTTCTTTTAGACGGCTTCAGCCGTGAAAAGCCTTGCAGGTTTTTACTGTCACAGGGGTTTCGTGCAACCGGGACCCGCACGGCAAACTGGGTCTTCATTATACTGGGCTAGCCATGGCTTCCGACCGCGAAGTAGAAATCAAGTTCCAAATAGACGATATCGAAGCCCTCACCGCCCGCCTTCAGGAAGCCGGGTTCCGGCAGGTAACTCCCCGCACCCACGAGCTGAACACCCTGTATGACCAGCGGGGGAAGCTGCGCCGCCGCGGGGCGCTGCTCCGGCTCAGGCAGTACGGCCAGCAATGGATCCTGACCTATAAGGACAAAAACAAGGCGACCTCGGGCCGGCACAAATCGCGCCGGGAGATCGAAACCCGGGTGGAAGACGGCGCCGCAGCTGCCCGGATCATCGAAGCGCTCGGCCTCAAGCCCAGCTTCAGCTACGAAAAGTACCGCAGCGAATGGACTGACGGCAAAGGCCACGTGGTGTTGGACGAAACTCCCATCGGCAACTACGGGGAGATCGAGGGGCCGCCGGACTGGATCGACGCTACGGCGGAGCGGCTGGAAATCGCCCCCGACCGCTACATCACTCTTTCCTATGCTGAGCTCTTCCTGGCCTGGAAGCGTAAGTCCCGCAGCAAGGCCCAGCACATGCTGTTTTCCACGCTCTAACGCTGACTCCAATCAGCCGTCCAAAACTTAGGCCGCGACAACAGCGGTTCGCGCTACAATTCCCTTCCGTCTGGAGTCTTCCATGTATGACTACATCATCATCGGCGCCGGCTCAGCCGGATGCGTGCTGGCCAACCGCCTGAGCGAGGATCCCAAGACCCGCGTCCTGCTGCTCGAGGCCGGCGGTCCGGACAAACAGAAGGAAATCCATATTCCTCTGGCCTTCTCCAAGCTGTTTAAGACCGTCAATGACTGGGCGTACTACACCGAACCAGAGGCCGCGCTGGAAAATCGCAAGCTCTATTGGCCGCGGGGCAAGGTCCTGGGCGGCAGCAGCTCCATCAACGCGATGATCTACATACGCGGCCATCGTGCCGACTACGACGGGTGGCGCGACCAGGGCAATCCCGGCTGGGGCTACGCGGACGTTCTCCCCTTCTTCAAGAAGTCGGAAAATCAGCAGCGCGGCGAATCGGAATATCACGGAGCGGCTGGACCGCTGAGCGTCAGCGACCTGCGCTCGATGAATCCGCTTTCTGAAGCCTTCATCGCCGCGGGCGAGGAAGCCGGCTACCGCCGGAATCCCGACTTCAACGGCGAATCGCAGGACGGCTTCGGCTTCTTTCAGGTCACGCAGTCGAACGGCAAACGGCATAGCGCCGCGGCGGCGTTTCTGCGTCCGGCGATGTCGCGGCCCAACCTGACCGTCCGCACCAATGCCCAGGTCTTTGGCATTTATTTCGAGGGCAAGCGCGCAGCGATTGTCAGCTTTCAGCACGCCAACGCCAGCATGCAGGAGCGCGCCGCGCGGGAGATCATCCTATGCGCCGGTGCCATCGGTTCGCCGCAGCTGCTCATGCTCTCCGGCGTGGGCCCGGCGTCGCAGATGCGCTCGTTCGATATTCCCGTAGTCTGCGATCTACCGGGCGTAGGACAGAACCTCCAGGACCATCCCTGCTGCGGTGTGGTGTTCGAGTGCGGCCAGCCGGTCAGCCTGGCGAGTGCGGAGAGCCTTTCCAACCTGCTGCGTTATCTCTGCTTCAAAAAAGGCCCGCTCACCTCAAACGTGGCCGAGGCCGGCGGCTTTGTGCGGACCCGGCCCGACTGCAGATTCCCCGATCTGCAATTTCATTTTGGCGCCGGCTACTTTGTCGAGCACGGCTTCCAGACCTTCGACGGGCACGCCTTCGCCTTCGGCCCAACCCTGCTGCACCCGCAAAGCCGGGGCGAGATCCGGCTGCGCTCCAGCAATCCGCTGGACGCGCCCTCGATCCGCGCCAACTATTTTTCCGATCCGCGCGACATGGAGGTCATGCTGGAAGGCGTGAAGCTCTCACGCGCGCTGGCCAACACCAGGGCCTTCGCGCCGTACTGCAAGCGCGAGATGCACCCGGGGCCTGAGGCCAAAGATGATCATGCCCTGCGCACGCACATCCGGAAGTTCGTCGAGACGCTCTACCATCCCGTGGGCACTTGCAGGATGGGCCACGACTCGGCGGCGGTCGTCGACTCTGAGCTGCGCGTGCACGGAGTGGAAGGGCTGCGCGTGGCCGATGCCTCGATCATGCCGGCCGTGGTAGGCGGAAACACCAACGCGCCAACCATCATGATCGCGGAGAAGGCGGCGGAGATGATCAAGATTGGACCTTCTTTGCGGCACACAGAAATTTACGTTGGAGACCACGTGCCGCGCTAAACCCCTGAGCGAAGACCTTTCTTCGCCGACGCGTTTCCTCAGCTCGGGTACCGCTCTCGCATGGCGCGGACGCATTTGACGACCAGAGTCTCGAATGCCTTTTGGCTATCTCATCGAGCTTCTTGATATAGAAACAGCCCTAGCCGGTATCGTGCTTGTCGAGTTTTGCGCGCATCCCAAAAGGCTAACATGCTTCTGAACCCTGCATACCGTCCTCTGAAATCGCAGCAGTGGCAACCCGCAACTGCTGGCTTAGATCATATTTTGCAGCGACTCCCCCAAGTCTCGAGGGCCCCATGAATGCCGTACTATTGCGCATCACTGCAATCACTTTTTTTATCCTGCTGATTCTTTCAACCCTGGCCGACGCTCAGACCTTTCAAGACAAACGTTATTCCAGCCCGAATGGTCCAACGGACGTTTTTGCCGCTGACCTGAACCATGACGGCCGGCCTGACATCGTGGCCACGCAATTTTCCGCCGGCATGGTTACGGTATTCCTCAACCATGGCGATGGCACGTTCACCGATGGCGGCTCTGCCACTTACCTGACCGCTGCTTTCCCTGTGAGTGTCGTTATCGCAGACTTCAATGGAGACGGGCATCCTGATATCGCCACCGCAAGTTGCCCGCCTGAAGGAACGCAGGCTTTTGCCTCCATCCTCTTCGGCAATGGCGATGGCACGTTTAAAAATCATGTGGATTATCCGATCCCGCAATGCACATTCTCCCTTGGCTTCATGCGTGTAGGAACTGACAAGCTGCCCAGCCTGCTGATCGCCGACGGAACCCACATCCAGCTTTTGCGAAACAACGGTGCCGGCGTATTCACGCTCCACACAATCGTCTATCCAGGTTCAGACCTTTTTCTATCCGCCACCGGCGGCGACTACAATCGCGACGGTTTCCAGGACATCGCCTTCGTGGAACAGAACCGGCCCTTGCAACTGAACCGGCTGCTCATCATGAATGGCAAGGCCGACGGCACATTTGCCGCCCCGAGGGTGGTGTTCTCCAATTCCGCGATCAGCAGCACGTCGCTGTATATGGATGTAATCAATACACTGGACGTAAATGGCGATGGAATCGGAGACCTGGTTACTTCATTCAACCAGAATGGAAACCATGGCGGGGTGCAGGTGTTTGTGAACACTGGTACAGGTAATTTCAACCGCTCCTTGTTGAGTCTGACCACGGAACAGTTCGAAAGAGGAAAAATAGCCGATGGCGACTTCCGTGGTATCGGGCTGCGTGATATTGTGGCCTCGGCCGAGCACTTCATCAATAACACCGAACAAGACTCCATCGTGATCTTTCCCGCGACTTCCAAAACCACCTGGGGAGCGCCAAATGAAATTGTGCTGGGCAACGTACAGAGTCCCCGCGCGGTCGTGGCGGGCAACTTCAACACGGACGCGAAGGTGGATTTTGCATTTGCCACCGGATCACCTGACAGTTTGCACGTCTTCTTGAATACTACCTGTGGTTTACCTGCAACGGCTGGAATTGCCATATGCTCGCCGAAAACCGGATCAACTGTTTCCTCGCCGGTGAAAATTTCCGCGACGGCGAACGGTGTGAGCAGGAAGATCACGGCCATCAAGGCGTACATTGATGGGAAGCAGGTGGCTTCTTCCAGCACCAACACCCTGAACGCGTCTGTGCCGGAACCGGTCGGCAGCCACAAACTCACGGTGAATGCTTGGGACTCCAGCGGCAAACTCTACCAGGCGACATCGACCTTCACCGTGCACTGATCTATTGATCTGCATATAAGCATCTGCACATAAGAGATCTATAGATAAAACCAAGCACACAGGCGGCCACAGGAGGCCGCCTTGTTTTATTGAATCATCGCCCGCGTTTTCTTCTCTCACTTCCCTTTCAGAAAATCACTCACCGCCTTGATGTAGAGATTAGGCTGGTCGACAAAAGCCATGTGGCCGGCCTGCGGCACGATCACCAGCTTTGAACCCGCGATCTTTTCATGCATGGTGCGTGAAAGGCGCGGGTTGGATTCGTCGTGGTCGCCGCAGATCACCAGCGTGGGCACATGAATGCTGGAAAGCTTGTCCAGGTACTCGACGGATTTCAGATTGCCATCGACGATGAACTCGCCATTCGATCCCCACATCTCGCGATAGAGGTCCCAGGAGTTCGTGGTGTTGCCGGCGGCAGGATCATAGTTCGGGTCGGGACGGCGCTGGTACAGCCATTGAAAGTAGCCATCGCCCCACGCCAGCTTGGCGTACTCGGCAGGATACCGGTTCTTCTCCCAATCCTTCCCTTTGCCGAAGAGACCGACTTTCTCCAGCGCTTCCAGTTTTGCCAGCTCCTCGGGCGGCATGGCGTGCTTTTCTTCCGCCAGAACTTTGTTGAACTCGCTGGTCGAATAGAAGGTGCCTCCCAGGATCAGGTGGGTGAGGTTCTGCTGATACGTGAAAGCGTAGGCCTGCGCCAGCACGCCGCCGTAAGAGTGCCCGAGCAAACTGATCTTGCCGAGATGCAAGGCCAGCCGGACGGCTTCAACGTCTTCCACCATGTTTTCGACCGTGTACTGCGTAGCATCTTCCAGCTTCTCTGAGCGGCCGGAGCCGCGCTCGTCGATGAAGATGAGCTGGTTCCCGCGCATGAGCGGCAGCAGGTATGGCAACAGATAATCGTGCGAAGCCCCGGGGCCGCCATGCACGATCATGAGCGGCGCTCCCTGGCCGATGATCTTGTAATAGATCAGCACACCGTGTGCGTCGACAAAACCATCCTGCATGCGATAAACGTTGGAAGGCGAGGAAGGAGCCGCATGAGTCGTGCGCGAAGGTGCAGAAGCCGGCTTGGCATTTCTTGGCTGTGCAAAAGCAGCCAGACTGAGCAGCAGGAACAATGAAAAGAGAGCTGTTTTCATGCCGGAGATTATAGATGTCCGCAGCAGACCTTAGTAGATGATTGAAAATACGGCAAAAATACTGATGACCTTCGTTCTACTCAGGGGACTAGAATAGGGTTATGCGGCGGCTTAATTCCATTGCGATTGGGATGGCGTTGTTAGCTTCACTCTCTTTACAGGCGCAGATGCGCGGTGGCAGCGGCGGACGCAGCTTCAGCGGAGGCTCACACCCGAGCTCTGGCTTCCGTTCCAGCGGCCCGAGCAGAAGCTTTGCCGGTCCCGCGCGCGGATTTGCCTCCGGCCCGCGAACCTTTGCACCGGGCGCAAGATCGTTTGGTTCCGCGCCACGCTCTTTTGCGCCGCGAACCTTCGCGCCGCGCACATTCAGCTCCTCCGGGACCGCGCGCAGTTTTTCTCCTATTCGCCGCAGCTTTGTGACCTTCCCTGGCCGTGGCCCGGGATTCCATCGCTTGCATCACAGGTTCTTTTTCCGCGACCCGTTCTTCGCTCGCGGATGCTTCGGGTGTTTCTCGCCGTTCTTTTTCAGCAGCGGCTTCTTCTTCGGAGACCCGTTCTTCGGCGATCCGTTCTACGCGGGATACCCAGGCTACGCCTATCCTCCACCGCCGCCGGCGCCGGTCTACGTGAACAGTGACAACGGAAATGACGTGGCGCTTGCCGCCGAGGTGCAGCGGCTCACTGACGAAGTGGATGATTTGCGGGCAGAAGAGCGTGACCGTGATCGCGCCGCGGCGCAAAATGGGTCGATTACGGCCAGGGAGCCGGGACTGCCGGTAGAGTTCATCTTCCGCGACGGCCGGCACATTTCTGCGCAGAACTATGCCATTGCCGGGCAGACGCTGTGGATCCTGGACGAGCATGCCGCCAGGAAATTCGCTTTGTCAGATCTGGACATTGACGCAACGCAGCAATCCAATGCCGCCAAGGGCATCGATCTTCACATTCCCGCAGCCCAGCAGCGGTGAGATGTGCCGGTCGCTTCATTTCGTCCCACCGGTTGATTGCCCCACTCCATCCGGCGCACAATAAAGTCATGTTCCCAAGGTCTGGCTTGCACCGCTTTTCCCCTGCCTTTTTCCTGATGATTTTTACGGCGTTTAGCCTTGGCCAAAACACCGCTCAGGCTCCAGCAGGCAACTCCCAACCGCGGAATAGTCAGACGACGACCCTTCACGTGGCCACCAGGCTAGTGTTAGTGGATGTAGTGGCGGCCGACAAGAAGGGCGCGCCCGCCAATGGTCTGAAGGCGGAAGATTTTACGGTGCAGGAGGAAGGCGCCGAGCAAGCGGTGCAGATCTTCAGCTTCCACCAGCCCGGCGCGGCGCCTGATGCGCCGCCTGACCCGTTCGCGGCGCCCGGGAAACTGCCTCCCGGCATTTTCACGAATGTTCCGCAATACAAGACGGGCGGAGCGCTGAACGTAGTGCTGCTGGACGCGCTGAACAGCAACCTGCTGGACCAGGCGGCAATGCGCGATGCCATGATCAGTTTTCTGGCGAAGATTCCGGCGGGCGAGCCGATCGCGATCTACCTCCTGGGCAACAAGCTTACGTTGATCCAGGACTTCACCAGCGATCCGGAACTTCTGCGCAAGGCCGTCGCCGGCGTGAAGCGCGAGGGTTCCAGAGGCATGAGCAACCCCGCCGGGAACACGCGCGATGCGCAGATGCCCATTGGCTCCGTTGCGGCAGACACGATGGCAACCATGATGCCCGCACTCCAGGGCAAGCTGGCGGAATTTCGTGATCAGCAGGCGGCGATGCAGGCCGACTTTCGCGTCGGATTGACCCTGGACGCGCTCAACGCGTTGGCGCGATCGCTGGCCGGGTATTCGGGAAGGAAGAACCTGATCTGGATCTCGGAAAGCTTTCCCGTGACGATCATGCAGGACAAGCTCGCCTCCAATAACAATCGCGACTATGCGGCCGCGGTGGCGCGCACCGGCAGCATGCTCGCAAACGCCCAGGTGGCAATTTATACGGTCGACGCGCGCGGCCTCGCCGGCAGCAGCCAGTTCGCCGTGGGCAGCGATCCTAACCCAATGAGCACACCACAACAGATCAAAGAGAGAATTGGCGGCGAGACCCTGAATGAAGCGAGCCGTGAAACCACCGAGAGCACCGCGGAACACACCACCATGAACGACCTGGCGGAGAAGACCGGCGGACGGGCGTTTTACAACGTCAACAATATTGAGGCAGCGGTCCGCAAGAGCATGGACGACGGCTCAACCTATTACACGCTGGGCTACTATCCTACAAATAAGGACTGGGACGGTAAGTTTCGCAGAATCACGGTACGGACCAGCCGGCCGGGAGTAAAGCTGCACTATCGCCAGGGATACTTTGCGATCGAGCCAGAGTCTTATGCCAAGCTGGACATTTCGCAGAGATCCAACGATCTGGCCCGGAGTTTGAGTTTGGATTTTCCCACCTCGACCGCGCTGCGCTTCCAGGCTGCCGTGGTGCCGCCTGCCCCGGGGAACAAGAAGGTAACGGTGAACTACGCGGTGAATCCTCGCCAGCTCACGTTTGAGCTGGGGGCGGACGGATTGCAGCACGCCAGCGTGGATTGCGCGGTCATGGTTTATTCGCAGAAAGGCGAAACCCTGCAAAGCCTGAGCAACACAATGGTGGCGGCGCTCAAGCCTGACGAGTACAACCGGGTGATGCAGAAGTCGTTTCCCTGCCGGCAGTCATTCGAGGTCGAACCGGGAGAATACATGCTCCGGCTGGGGGTGCGCGATGCACGCACCGGGCTGGTGGGCACACTGAACGCGCCACTCACGGTGGCGGGCGAGCAGCCGGCGGAGAAGAAGCAGTAAGCCGCTCGGGCGCGCACGTAGCGCCATGATATCCTCTGACTTCACTCCGCATGAGCCGGCTTTTTCTCATCAGACACGGGCAAGCCTCTTTCCTTGAGCGCAATTATGACAAGCTCTCGCCGAAGGGCGAGCAGCAGAGCCGCGCGCTGGGCGAGTACTGGGCGGGGCTGAAGGTCCGCTTTGACCGCATTTACTCCGGTCCGCGCGTGCGGCAGAGAGAGACGGCGCGGATTGTCGGCGCGGCGTACAAGGCCGCGGGACTTCCCTGGCCCGACCCGGCCGTACTCCGAAGCTTTGACGAGTTTCAGGCGGAGACGGTGTTGGAACGCTGCCTGCCGGAATTGATCGAAACAGACGCACAGATCAGAACCATGAATGAGGCGTTCAGGCAGGCGCAGACGCGCCCGGAACAGTTCAAAACATTTCAGCGAATGTTTGAGGAGGTGATCGGACGCTGGGCCGGGGGCCAACTGCCGCTCGAAGGAATTGAGCCCTGGCCGGAATTCTGCCGCCGCGTGCAAAGCGGACTGGAGCAGCTCTCGTCGAACGGGAACCGCGGGCAGCAGATCGCGATCTTCAGCTCCGGCGGCCCGGTGGGCGTGGCCATGCAGCGCGCGCTCGGCCTTTCCACCGAGGCCACACTGAAGGCCGCATGGATGGTGCGCAACGGTTCCTTCAGCGAGTTCCTGTTTTCTGCCGGAAGGTTTACGCTAAGCTCGTATAATGCGACTCCGCACTTTACCGACCCGGAGATGATCACGCACCGGTGAGCCATGCCAGCCGAAGCTGCCCACAATTTGCCGATCGCTGAAGCGCTCCAGGACAGCTCGCGCCCGGTGCGCGCCGGCGAGGAGCTGGATCTGGCGCGGCTGGAGCCGTATCTGCGCGGACATTTCCCCGATCTCGGCGGAGAGCTGGTGGTAAAGCAGTTTCCCAGCGGGCACTCCAACCTCACGTATTCCGTTTCGCTTGGCGAAAAAGAGATGGTGCTGCGACGCCCGCCGTTCGGCAGCAAGGTGAAGTCGGCGCATGACATGGGGCGCGAATATCAAGTGCTCAGCAAGCTGCATTCGGCGTATCCCACGCCCAAGCCGTTGCTGCACTGCACGGACGAGTCGGTCATCGGCGCGCCTTTCTATGTGATGGAGCGGGTGCGCGGATTGATCATCCGGCGGAATCTGCCGCAGGGGCTCGAACTGGCGCCGGACACAGCGCGCAGGCTGAGCGAATCGTTCATCGACAACCTGGCTGCGCTGCATGGACTGGATTACGCGGCGCTGGGGCTCGGCGAACTGGGCAAGCCGCAGGGTTATCTCGAGCGGCAGGTGCGCGGGTGGATCGAGCGCTATTACGGATCGAAGACGCACGAGTTGCCGGAGGTGGCGCCGCTGGCGGCGTGGCTGCGCGAACATATGCCGGCACAGAGCGCGGGCACGCTGGTCCACAATGACTACAAGTTTGACAACATGGTGCTGGATCCAACGGACATCACACGCGTAAAGGCCGTGCTCGACTGGGAGATGTGCACGCTGGGCGATCCGCTGACGGACCTGGGCACGTCGCTGGCATACTGGATCGACCCGGGCGATCCGCCGGACATGCAGATGGTGCGCTGGGGGCCGACGATCGTCCCCGGCATGCTGAGCCGCGCCGAACTGGCAACGCGCTACGCGGAAAAGACGGGACGCGATCTCTCGAAGATCGTCTTCTATTATGTGTTTGCGATGTTCAAAGTCGCGGTGATCATCCAGCAGATTTATTACCGCTATTTTCACGGGCTCACCAAAGACGAACGCTTTGCTTCGCTGGGCGAGGTGGCAAAAACGCTGCTGCGGGTGGGGCTGGCGGCAACGAAAAGGGCTGCGTTGTAATCCGAGGGTTTTGTGTCTATCGAGCGCGCAAAAAAAATCAAAGTGATCCTGTTTGACGTGGACGGAGTCCTCACCGACGGCTCCATATGGCTGTTCCCTGCACCCGATTCAGGGCCGCGCAGCACCGACGCGCACGCGCAGAAACACGCGGACGCGCCGGGATTCGGCATCATCAGCCAGAACATGATCGAAGCCAAGGGCTTCAATGCGCATGACGGCACAGGAATCTCGCTGGCGCGGCTGGGCGGATTGAAGACCGGGATGGTTACGAAACGGATTTCAGAGACCGTGGCGCTGCGCGCGCGCGATTTGAAGATCGATTTTCTTTTTCAGGGCGCGCAGAACAAGTCGGAAATCCTGGACAGGATTCTGGCCGAGAGCGGATTTGCCGCAGAAGAGATCTGTTACGTCGGCGACGACGTGATCGATCTGCCCATCATGACGCGGTGCGGTCTGGCGATCGCCGTCAAGAACGCACGGCCGCAGGTAAAGGCGATCGCGCATTATGAGACCGAGTCTTCCGGCGGGCACGGCGCGGCGCGCGACGCGGTAGAGTATGTCTTGCAGGCGCAGGGAACGCTGGACAAGGTGATTGAGGCGTATATACACGCGAGGACGTCGGCAAACCTTTAACCACAGAGGACATAGAGAAACACAGAGGAGAATCAGAGAACAAGGGCGAGGCCGACTTGCGCGCCGAGCCCGCTGAAACGGGAGCAGATTGCATCTGTCAGGAATGGAATCGCCGGCGGTGTGGAGCGAAGCGACAAAATAAAAGACCCACCAGTTTCCCTGCCAAGGCGCTTTCGCGCCGAACCGATGGGTCATTTTTTTTGCTGCCAGGTACTGCAGCTACTTTGATTAGAAGCAGCTGCTTGGAAAAGGTTGCCCTTGATGTCATTTTGTGCCGCCCTGAAGGGCTCGCCCGCTCTTCTTCGCTTGCCCAGCGCTTACGCGCTGGGCTCAATAATTTCGCGCCTTCAGCGCTGGGTTATCGTGACTTTGACCGGATCAATTAGGAAGACAGCATGGCAGCAGGTCGTCCGGGCATTAAAATCAATTTGCGCACGTCGGCGGGTTTCTGCAATCTTAAAAGGCTTCCTGATCGAGGGAGAACGTCCTGATGTTGAAAGGTAACCAGATAAATTTGGAACCGCTGGAGCACCGGCACATTGACGGTTTGACAGTGGCAGCAGCAACCGAGCCGGCGCTTTATCGCTGGACCCCGGCGCCGCAAGGGGCTGCTCAGGCCAGGCAGTATATCGATACGGCAATGGCGTGGCGGGATGCCGGCACGGCGCTGCCCTTTGCGATTGTGCGTGTCGCCGATGGCGTGGTCCTTGGGTCGACGCGTTTCTTCAACCTGGAGCGGTGGGACTGGCCGGTGGGACACGAGCGGCAGGGCAGAAATGCGCCGGACGTTTGCGAGATCGGATATACGTGGCTCAGCAGCGCGGCGATCCGGACCGCCGCAAACACCGAAGCCAAGCTGCTGATGCTGCGGTATGCGTTTGAAGATTGGAAGGCGCTTCGCGTGTGTTTCCACACGGACGCGCGCAACCAGCGATCGCGGGCAGCGCTGGAGCGGATCGGTGGCAAGTTTGAAGGCGTTTTACGCGCGCATCGCCTCGCGGTGGATAACATTGCCCGCGATTCGGCGCGCTATTCGATCATTGCCGGAGAATGGCCGGACGTTGAGCGGCGATTGACCGGGTTCCTGAATCAACGCCGTCAGCCGGAGTGACGGGTGCAGGGCTATTTGACGGCCGGCTAATACCGCTCGGTACCGTTGGTCTCGAGCGGCGGCGGCGGTTTGAGCGAGCGCACGAACGTGATGAAGTTCGGGTCTTTGCGCAGCATGGCGAACTCATTGTCATGCAGGGCGTAACGGATCGGGTAGCCTTCTTCATTGGCTTTGGCCAGGTAATAGCGGCAGCGGTCGGAGTCGCCCCGCTGGCCGTACATCTGCGCCATCACGTAGTGGAAATGACCGAGGTCATTCGAGCTGACCAGGCGGACGGAGACGCCGGCGCCGGAGGACTGACGCTGAAAGATCTGCGGATCGATCTGGATAGCGCGCTGATATTCGCGGCTGGCGTGGTCATAATCTTTTTGCGCGAAGTAGGCGTAACCCAGGTTGGTATGGAAGGCGGCATTCGTCTCATTCAGCTTGATGGCCTTCTTGTACTCCTTGACGGCGGGGCCGAACTTGCGGGAGTTGTAGTACAGCGCGCCCAGATTGTTGTAAGCCTCAGAATAATCGCGGTTGAGGCGGATGGCCTGCTGAAACTCCTTGCGCGATTCCTGGTCGCGACGCAACTGGAGAAGGCACATGCCGATTTTGTTGTGCAGGACGGCGCTGTCAGTCTTCTTCAATGCCGCGCGGTAGTAGTCCATGGCGTCGAGAAAGGCCTTTTGTCCGCGTAGTTCATCACCCTGCTGTTCCAGCTCCTCGGGGGCGGCGTTCTCAGAGGGGGGCGGGATACGCCGCAACAGGGCGTCAGAATCGGCGATCGGGGCAGGCTGCTGCGGTGATTGCTGACTACGATCACGACTGGCGGATGCGGCCTGCTGCCCGGGCAGGTGAGACGGAGAATCTGCGGCGGAGGACACCTGCGTGGTGTAGTCAGGAATTGGGAATGAAGGCTGCTGGGAGCCGGAATTGCCAACCGTAGATAGCGATTGAGCGCCGATGAGCGACGGAGCCAGAGCCAGGAATCCTGAGACCAACAAGCTGCTGAAGCGACCCATGACGGGCCTCCTTAGTGCGGCCTGTTGCCCGGAGTGGGGGAAGCCGCGGGCTTGGTTCCTTTATTATCGTCCTTATTTTCGTCTTTGGAACCGAATAAACGGCCCCAAAAGCCTTTTTTCTTCTTCTCCGGTTCACCCGACTGGCCAGCGTTCTGCTGTGTAGCTGCCGGTTGGACCGGAGGGGAAACAGTGTTCCCACCTGTATTAGACGCCGCAGGGGTCGGAGTCGGTTTGGGTTCGATGCCAAAAATTCTCTGAAAAACGTTGCCATGGCCAGCCTGTTCGCACGTCTGGGTGGGCTGGGTGCCCTCGATAAACGCGGTCGTGTAGTCGTCGGGGCAGGCGGGAGTGGCAATCTGGTTGGTATTTTTATCGAGCGTAAGCTGAACCACGCCCTGAGGCGAGGCAAAGGGCTTGACGTCAGAGTAGCTGGGCAGCTCGACGGCGCGTTTCATAAACTCGGTCCAGATGGGCAGGGCAATCACGGCGCCGCTCAAGTGGATGTCACTATAGTCGTCATACCCGACCCAGACGATGCACAGCAGGTTGGAGGTAAAACCGGCGAACCAGCCATCATGGGAAGTCCCGGTTTTGCCGGCAGCGGGAGCGGTGAACTTGCGCGCACGCACGCCGATGCCGGTGCCGTTGTTGAGCACGCCCTCCATCATGGTGGTAATCACGGAAGAGACGCGCGGGTCAAGCACCTGGGTTTTCTGCGGTTCGTAATTGTCCAGAATGTCGCCGTTGGCATCGCGGACCGAACGAACCATGATGGGATTGATGCGCTGTCCATTGTTGCTGAAGACCGTATAGGCGGAAGCCATCTCCAGCGGCGTGGCGTCATAGGAGCCGAGCGCCATGGCGGGAGTGGCTCTGACGGAGGTGATCCCGGAAATACGCGCCAGGTTGGCCACTTTGTCATAGCCCACCATCTCAGCGACCTTGACGGTGGCGTTGTTCAGCGAGTTGGACAGCGCGAACTGGGCCGTCACTTGCCCGTAATACCGTTCCTGATAGTTGCGCGGCGTGTAGACGTCGTCGCCGTTGATGAACGCGGTGGGCGAGTCATCGACCAGGCTGGACGGCGTGAGGACCGGCTGCTCATTGGTGACGGCGTTATTAATGGCCGCAGCGTAGACGAATGGCTTGAAGATCGAGCCCGTGGGACGCTTGGCGATGGCGTGATTGAGCTGGCTGAAACCGTAGTTGCGCCCGCCGACCAAAGCGACGACATCGCCGGTATGGGGGTCAAGCGCGACCAGCGCGACCTGGGGAATGGGCCCGGGCATGACCTTGGTTTCATATTTGTTCTTGCCGACTTTGATCTTCTTGGTGCGAAGCTTCTTGATCTGGGTGTCAACTTCCTTCAGACCGGCATCGACCGCCTGGGCCGCGGCCTGCTGCAACGCGGGATCGAGCGTGGTGTAAATGCGTAAACCATCCGAGTTCAGGTCATCTTCGCTGTACTTGCCGACCAGCTGTTCGCGGATGAGGTCAACGAAGTAGGGAGCATCACTGGCCTCGACGTTCTGCGGCGCGAGCTTGAGCGGCGTGGCTTTGGCGAGGTCAGCCTGCGCGCGGGTTATGTCACCGGTTTCAACCATGGCCTCCAGCACAAGGTTGCGGCGCTCCAACGCGCGCTCCGGGTGGCGATAGGGAGAAAGATAGCTGGGCCGCTGGACCAGGCCGGCGAGCAAAGCCGCTTCCGGCAGTGTGATGTCCTTGAGGTCTTTGCTGAAGTACGCCTGCGCAGCTTCACCAAAACCGGTGATGGTGAATGAACCGCGCTGCCCCATATCGACCTGGTTGGCGTAGAGCTCAAAAATCTGTTTTTTGGAGAAGCGCTGCTCGAGCTCGATGGAGATGAGTATTTCCGCCAGCTTGCGCTTGAGCTTTTTTTCCGGCGTAAGGAAGAAGCCGCGCGCCACCTGCATGGTGATGGTGGAGCCGCCCTGGCGATTGCCTCCCTGGCGAAGATCGATCCAGGCGGCCTGCATCAGGCGCCAGTAATTGACGCCGCTGTGATGGAAGAACCGGCGGTCTTCGATGGAGGTAACGGCATCCACCATGACTTTGGGAATGTCGTCATACTTGACCAGCCGGCGCTTGGAGCGGGCCTGGCCGTCGAAGAGGCCGGTGACGAGCTGGGGCTCGAGATCATAAGCGGGAGTGTCACCGCTATCGCCGAGCATGACAATCTTTTCGACAACACCGTCTTTCAGCCGGATGACCGCGCCTTCAGCATTGTAATAGGACTCTGCGCCGGGCTTGATCTCAATGGAGTCCTTGAGCACGCGATAGACGCCGAGCTTGGACGTGCCCTGCTCGCCCTGCTCGGTGTATCCGGCGTGGCGCAGGTAGTTGGCGATCTCGCGCGGGTCGGCCTTTTGTCCGATGCGAACGCTGCGGGGCTTGGCGTAGATCTTTGCCGTATTGGCAAAAAACGGCGAGCGCATCCGCGCGTCAACGATCTTCTGGTACTTGATGTAGTAGTACGAGAAAATCCCGAAGAACACGAGAAAGATGATGAGGAAGCCGGCCAGACAGGCGCGCAGAATAGGACTCTTCAAGCGCCCGCGAACACCTTTGAAGCGAGGTATTTTTATTTTAATTGCCATGTCTAAGTAGGCGGACCAAGTCCGTAATTTCCCAGACGCGGCGGGGCCAGAGCGTTACCTGCGCTGGCGCTGAGAAGTGTGTTACTTCCCCATTATATCCGTTTGTTCATGGAATTGGCGGCAAAATCAAGGTCAACGGGGTACAAAATCATGTCCACGTGAATGTGATATTTCACGCTGATCGCCAAGCCGTTCGAGGTCCGGGTCACGCTGATCTGGTCTTCCTTCAGTTTGATACTGTTGTTGTCAGCTTTGGTGATGACGATCTTCTTGATCTCGTCTTCGCTGGTCGCGGTGTAGCTGTTGCGCCGCGCGACGTCATCCAGGTCGTCCTGCAACTGGTAGTTGTGGAAATATGGGGGGACAAGATTCCACGCCACATAAAAGCCGGCTAAAACGATGAGTAGTCCAAGTAATCCCTTTACTTTTCCCATAAATCCAACCCCCGAACCTCCTTTCAGGGCTGAGCTAACTGCATGAAAGTGGTCTCAATGCCGGCGATGTTAGCATTCTGGGTTTGGCGTGTCGACCGAAAAACCACTTCGACATGACCTTCCGTAACTCCACGCCCCGCAGTGATTCTGTACGGAATTCCGACCAGATCGGCATCTTTAAATTTGACCCCTGGTCTTTCATCGCGATCATCCAGCAGCACGCTGAAGCCCGCCTGCTCCAGTTTCTGCGCGATCTCCTCCGCTGCCCGCGCGATGGCCTCGTCTTTCACATTGGTCGCCACCACCACCACGTCAAACGGCGCGATCTCCAGCGGCAGCCAGAAGCCGTCCTTATCATTATTCTGTTCGATCGCCGCCGTGAGAATGCGTTCAATCCCAATCCCGTAGCAGCCCATGATCGGCATGACTTCTTTGCCGTCCTTGCCCAGCACCGTCGCGCCCATCGACTTCGAATATTTATATCCCAACTTGAATATGTGCCCAATTTCCATCGCCCTGCCGACTTCCAGCGGCGCGCCGCACTGCGGACACCCTTCCCCCGCCCCCACATTCCGCAGGTCGACCCACTCCGTTGGCTTGAAATCCCGCACCGGCGTCACGTTCTTCAGGTGATAGTCCTCCTTGTTCGCGCCCGTGATCAGGTTCTTGCGGCCCTTCAGCGCCGTGTCTGCCAGCACGATCGGCAGCGCCTCCAGGATAATCGCCTGCGTCACGCTTCCGATCTGCGCTCCATGCTCGAGCGCCGGCAGCTTTACCGGACCAAGGAATCCCGCGGGCGATCCAAACACCTGCCGGATCTCCTCTTCGTGCATCGGACGGAATTCTTTGCCGGCAAGCACCGAGGTCAGCTTGGCTTCGTTCAGCGAGTGGTCGCCCCGCAGCAACACGACAATCGGGCGCACCTTCTGCTTTGCCGGATCTTTCTTGTCCGGCTCCACCTGCATCAGCGCCAGGGTCTTGATCTTCTGCGTCGGCGAAACTCCCAGGAATTTTGCGACCTCTTCAATCGTCTTCATGCCCGGCGTGTGCACCAGCTCTGGCTGCGCGTCGCCCGGCAAGTCTTCGGCCGGCGGCAGCGTTGAGGTCGCCTTCTCCAGGTTCGCCGCGTAGCCGCACTTCAGGCAGCTCGCCACCATGTCCTCGCCCGCATCGGTCATCACCATGAACTCGTGCGACTGCGAGCCTCCCATCGCGCCCGAGTGCGCCTCCACCACGGCATACTTCAGCCCGCAGCGATCAAAAATCCTGCGGTAAGTTTCGTAGTGCTTCTTATAGCTCACGTCCAGTCCCGCTTCGTCGATATCGAACGAGTATGAGTCCTTCATCGTGAACTGGCGCACGCGTATCAGCCCCGAGCGCGGGCGTGGCTCATCGCGAAATTTATTTTGAATTTGATACCACACCTGCGGCAGCTGCTTGTAACTGCGCAGCTCCCTGCGCGCGATGTCCGTCATGATCTCTTCATGTGTCATGCCCAGGCACAGCTCCGCGCCTTTGCGGTCTTTCAGGCGGAACATGGTGTCGCCCATCACCTGCCAGCGCCCGCTCTGCTCCCACAGGTCGCGCGGATGGATTGCCGGCAGCAAAAACTCCTGCCCGATCTTGTTCATCTCGTCGCGCACTACATCGATAATTCTCAGGATCGCCCGCTGCCCCAGAAACAGATACGAATAAATCCCGGCGCCCAGCTGCCGTACGTACCCGCTGCGGACCAGGAATTTGTGGCTGGCGACCTCCGCGTCCGCCGGCGCCTCCCTCAGCGTGGGAATAAACAGTTGTGACCAACGATGCATGTGCTCTCCGAACCCTTCCCTATTTAAGCCCGTCATCCCCACGCCCGTAAGTCGAGCGCGCGCAGTAACCAGCGCGCGAGCAGGGCGGAGGGACCTTGCGTCTGTCTCAGAAATCACGCTAACTCGACTTCGGGTAAACGGTTATTGTAACAAGGCGCTGTTGGCTTTTGGCTTTTGGCTCTTGGGCTTTTGGCTCGTGGCTTTCCCGATCTGCGTTCACCTGCACAAATCTGCGGCGAAGGCTCTTGCCTTTTCCGATCTCCCAATCCTCGCCACGTCTCCGCGCCTCCGTGGTAGGTTTTTGCCTTTCCGATCTTGCGATTTCCTTCGCGTCTCCGCGTCTCCGCGGTGAGCTTTTGGTTCTCCGACGACCCGATGCCCCAATGATCGATGGCCACACCACTAAACTCGAGCGCCGTAAAACCTCCGTGCTCCCCAGCGTCCTCTGCGGTAAATTGTCTTACTTTTTCTTGAACCCCTTCCCCAACCTCTCAAAAAGCGCCGCGCACATGATCGGCAAACCGACCGTCGCGTCGACGAAGACCTCACCAAACCGTCCGCCCTCTGCCGGCGGAACGAACTTGCCCCAGGAGATGGCCTCAGAATACGGCGAGCCGGAGAGGCCGCCCCAGTAGACGGGCTCGGGGCAGACGCGCACGCCGTAGTGATAGCGCTTGAGCGGGACATCTTCTCCGGCGCGGCGCACGCGCAGCTCGCAGTACGGGCCGAACTGCTGCGCCCAGTTGCGCGGCACGCCTCCGCCAATGGTCAGAATGCCCAGACGCTTCTGCGCCAGCAGCGTGTCGGCAAAGTGGTTGAGGTCGAGGAAGGGATCAAAGCGCAGCTGCGGCTTGCCTTCGCGCGCGCGCATGCGGTTGTTGAGCGCTACGTCGAGTCCGAGTTCGGAGTCGGTGAAGGCGGGCACAAAGACCGGCACGTCGCGCTCGAACGCCGACTTCAAAATCCCGCGGCCCTTGGCGTGGCGCTTCAGGTGCTCGCCGATGGCGCGGTT
>Ga0070730_10002033_pt1 | contig 18708 bp, 14 predicted proteins | sample Coa_R1_3_FD_66447 | JGI IMG/M metagenome (GOLD analysis project Ga0070730, IMG submission 66447) | Surface soil microbial communities from Centralia Pennsylvania, which are recovering from an underground coalmine fire - Coalmine... | ecosystem: Environmental > Terrestrial > Soil > Unclassified ... | reverse complement strand
TTTGAGTTCAGGCATTCGCAATATCGCCATCATCGCGCACGTGGACCATGGCAAGACCACGCTGGTCGACGCCATGCTGCAACAGAGCGGGACTTTTCGCGCCAACGAACACCACGTCGAACGTGTGATGGATTCGAACGAACTTGAGCGCGAGCGCGGCATCACGATCCTAGCGAAAAATACGGCAATCTTCTATCACGATGTGAAGATCAATATCGTAGATACGCCGGGCCACAGCGATTTTGGCGGCGAAGTCGAGCGCGCCCTGAAGATGGTGGATGGCGTGATGCTGCTAGTGGATGCGAGCGAAGGTCCGCTGCCGCAGACGCGCTATGTGCTCAGCAAGGCACTGGAGGCAAAGTTGCCTCCCATCGTCGTGATTAACAAGATCGACCGGTCGGATGCGCGCCCGCAGGAAGTGCTGAACGAAATTTACGATTTGTTTATTGATCTGGATGCCAAGGAAGATCAGATCGACTTTCCTGTGCTCTACACCAATGCCAAGACGGGCACCGCGTCCACGGACATAAGAGGTGGAGGCGAGGATTTGCGGCCGCTGTTTGACGCGATTCTGAAGACCATTCCTCCGCCGAAAGGCGATGCGGCCGGGCCGCTGCAGATTCTCGTAGCCAATCTGGATTACAGCGACTACCTCGGGCGGCTGGCGATTGCCCGCGTCTTCAACGGAAAGATGTTTACTGGCGAGGAAGTGGCGATTGCCAAACTCGATGGCACGCTGCACAAGACCAAGATCACGAAGTTGTTCTCCTTCTCCGGGCTGAAGCGGACCGACATCACGGAAACGGAGTTGGGAGACATTGTCGCCGTTGCCGGAGTGGAGGGAATCACAATTGGAGAAACGATCACGAATGTCGAGAATCCCTCACCTCTTCCGCACATTGCAATTGACGAGCCGACCATCGCGATGCTGTTCACGGTGAACACCTCTCCATTCGCCGGCAAAGACGGAACTTATGTGACCTCGCGCAACTTGCGGGAGCGGCTTGAGAAAGAGTTGCTGACTAATGTTTCGCTTCGCGTGGAGGACACCGGCAGCACCGATTCATTCAAAGTGATGGGTCGAGGCGAGCTGCAGCTCTCCATCCTGATCGAGATGATGCGGCGCGAAGGGTACGAGCTGATGGTGGGCAAGCCAGAGATCGTCACCAGGAGAATTGATGGCAAGCTGATGGAACCTGTGGAGCACCTGACGGTTGACGTCCCCGAGGAGTTTGTCGGCGTCGTGATGGAGCAACTGGGAGCGCGCAAGGGCGAAGTCACGAACATGCACAATCACGGCTATGGCCGAGTGAGGATCGAGTTTCGCGTGCCCAGCCGGGGATTGATCGGGCTGCGCAGCCAGCTGCTGACCGACACACGCGGAACGATCGTGATGAATTCGCTTTTCGATGGATACACGGAGTGGCAGGGCGAGATCCCGCACCGGTTGACGGGAGCGCTGATTGCGGACCGTCCGGGCACTTCGACGGCGTACGCATTGTGGGGATTGCAGGAGCGCGGTGAGCTATTCATCGGCCCGGGCGTGGATCTTTATGAGGGCATGATTATCGGCGAAAACGCAAAGGATACCGACCTCGACGTGAACGCAGTGCGTGAGAAAAAGTTGACCAACATGCGCGCCTCGACGGCGGATGAAGCCATCCGGCTGGTGCCGTTCCGGCCGTTGAACCTGGAACAGGCGATCGAGTTCATCGCAGACGACGAGTTCGTGGAAGTGACGCCGAAATCACTGCGCTTGCGGAAGAAGACCCTGCAAGCGAACAAGAGAAAGAAGAGTTCGCTGGCTACGGTCGAGGAATCGTGAAGGCTGTGCGCAAGCCGGAGAAGTCGGAAAAGAAAGCCACAGATCTGCGGATGTTTCTGGTTCCCTGCAGCTGCGGGCGAACGTTTGCTGTCGCCGAGAATTACGATCGCCAGGGGACGGCGTGGAGCCGGTATTTGGTCTGTCCGGGATGCGGAAAGAGGCACGACCCCAAGAACCGCTTACTCCAGGTAGGATTCCATCGGGAAGGATATTGGAAGGTGGACGAGTGCTGAGGTACGTCCTTCCCGATTTTCTCCACGATCTCCGCGGCGGTTCTCCGCGGCCTCAGCGGTCACAGGCTTTTCCCGTCGTTTCAATTTGACAGCGCTGTAAAGAAAACCTGCTATACTGCTCGCCGCATTCGACTGTTGCCAGCTCCGGTTTCGATTTCAGGAAGGCCTTCCCGACCTGCCAAGTCTCGCCGAATTGAGCTTGCACTTCCGACAGCTCAATGCAGAGGCAGACGCGTGAAGAATATCTTTGTGGGGAACCTCAGCTTCAATACCAACGAAGACGAGTTACGGCAAATGTTCGAGTCCTACGGACAGGTAGACCGCGTGAGCATCCTGACCGACCGGGATACGGGGCGTTCGCGCGGTTTCGGCTTCGTAGAAATGTCCAGCAACGAAGACGGGGAAAAAGCAATCGCCGCTCTGAATGGATCGCAACTAGGCGGACGCACGATCAATGTCAATGAAGCCAGGCCGAAGGTGGAGCGCGGCGGAGGCGGAGGCGGTGGTGGACGCGACCGCGGAGGCCGCGGCGGAAACGGCGGACGGCGCGAGCGCTGGTAAAGTGCTGTTTCCCGAATCGAACCGGAACGCGAATCACAGCTGAGTACGCTCACAAATGCCCGCCGAAACTCGGAGGGGCCGGATCGTTCTGAGCGAGCCGCAGCGTTTCCATGGCGAAACGGCTTGTATAATAGGCGGAGTGCGCCCGTAGCTCAGCTGGATAGAGCGGTTGCCTCCGGAGCAACAGGTCGGGAGTTCGAATCTCTCCGGGCGCACCATTCCTCACTTTCTTCTAACTTTCAGAATCGCTCTCCGTCTAACTCTTCAGCTTGTCAGGTCTGTCGTTCTACCGAAAAGGCGTTCCGAATCTAAGGAGAACTGACGATGATGATCTTTTCCCGCTCAGCCCTCGTCCTAATCTGTCTGAATTTGTTCTGGGTTACCGCAAGTCTTCCCAGTCAGGCACAAACGCCAAATCAAGCGCCGCAACCAGCAAAATCCCGCGCCCAGGAAACGCTGGCGGTCTGGAATGAGATTGGAAACAAGCTCATCGCCATGGCCCAGGATTTCCCCGAAGACAAGTACGATTTCAAATTGCAGAAGGATCAGCGAACATTTGCAGAAAATCTTCTGCATGTGTCGGCGGTCGATTACGACCTGATGCGGTCAGCCTCGGAGTCGAACATCGGCCCTGATTTCGGCAAGAACAAACACAATCCATCGCGCGAACTGTATAAGACGAAAGCCGATGTGGTGAAACTGATGCAACAGGCGGTCGCCGATGGAGCTGCCATAATTCAGCAGCAGGGCGACGCCGGACTCGATCGCGTAACCAAGTTTGCATGGGGAAACAAGATGGTCCACAACTCGTATACGTGGATGTGGGCAGCCGAGCACAGCGGCGAACACTATGGGCAGTTGGTGGTTTACTACCGAGCGAATAGTCTCGTGCCGCCGGACTCCCGCCGATGATCTTCACTAAAGGACCAAACATCATGAGGTCGATACGAATCGCCGCATCACTTGCTGTGCTTCTCGCTTGCGCCATGAACGCGGGCAGCTGGTCTGCAAACGCCGCTGTAGGTGCCGCACAAGCATCCCAGCCAACCATAGCTTCCATGGTGGATGATGAGGTCACGGCTGTAGAAAAGCAAATTATCGACGTCGCTGAAGCCATGCCCGAAGAGAAGTACAACTTTACGCCCGAGAGCTTGAACATTTCCGGGAGCGATTACAAGGGCGTCCGCACGTTTGCAGGCGAGGTCAAACACGTCGCTGCATCGAATTACTTTATCTGGTCGGCTCTGACTGGCGATAAGCTGCCCGAAGGGCTGAAAGACGGCAACGGTCCGGAAAGTCTGAAAAGTAAAATGGAGATCATTCGGTTCCTGAAAGATTCATTCGCGCTAGGGCACAAGGCGGCGGCTACTCTGAGTGCCGAAAACATGTTGCAATTGCCGACTGGAAAGTGGACCCGGCTGCACCGGGCGGAATTTGGCATCTCTCACGCCAACAATCATTACGGGCAAATGATCGAGTATTTGCGGATGAATGGAATTGTGCCGCCTGCGAGTCGAGCAAAATCCGACTGAGGGACCGCGTACCCGCGGACTAGTCCACGCACTCGGCTCGGACACAGGCATTCGGGCGCGTAGAGTTGCTGGTAGGCTATCCTAGATTGCAAGCATGAATTACGACGCCATCCTGTTTGTCTCTTTTGGTGGTCCCGAAAAACACGAAGACGTGATTCCCTTCCTCGAGAATGTGCTGCGCGGAAGGAACGTGCCACGCGAGCGGATGCTCGAGGTCGCGGAACACTATTATCACTTTGACGGCAAGAGTCCGATCAATCAGCAGACGCGCGAGTTGATTGCTGCCGTTAAAGCTGAGTTGAAGCAGAACGGTCCCACACTGCCGGTGTATTGGGGAAATCGGAATTGGCATCCGATGCTCGCCGACACTCTTCGGCAAATGAAGCAAGATGGTGTTCGCCGCGCGCTGGCGTTTGTGACGTCCGCTTACAGCTCGTATTCTGGATGTCGCCAATATCGGGAAGACATCGCGCGCGCGCAAGCAGAAATTGGCACAGGCGCGCCGGAAATTGATAAGCTGCGCGCATTTTTCAATCATCCGGGCTTTATCGAGGCGACTGAGGATCGGCTGCGGGATGCTATCGCGGAAATTCCCTTAAGCGCTCGCGGGCATCTTCAAATTGTCTACGTCGCGCACAGCATTCCGATTTCGATGGCGAACACCTGCGATTACCTTCAGCAGTTAGAAGAGGTAAGAAAGATCGTCTCCTCGCGATTGGCTATTGAGAACGATGCACTTGCGTATCAGAGCCGCAGTGGAGCGCCGGGACAGCCTTGGCTTGAGCCGGACATCCTGGAATATCTGCGGGAAGTGAAGTCGAAGAATCTCGCGAGTACGGTGGTGGTCGCGCCAATCAGCTTTATCTCCGATCACATGGAAGTCTTATACGACCTGGATATCGAGGCTCGGCAGCTGTGCGATTCGCTGCAGTTGCCGATGGCGAGGGCGAAGACGGTGGGAGTTCATCCACGGTTCATCGGAATGATTCGCGAGTTGATTCTGGAGCGGACTGCGGGAACCGAACGACGCTTTGTGGGATCACTTGGAGCTCGGCAAGATGCGTGCGCGGAGGATTGTTGTCCCGCACCCCAGCGCCCAACTCGACTTCAAATCGCACACGGCAGAACTTCGTGAGTGAAGTCCTGCCTCACTCTTACTCGCAGCTGTCGGAATTCAGGAAGTCAAAGCTTTAACCGCTGAGATCGCAGAGGGCTTCGCTGAGTTCGCTGAGAAGAGCGCCTCGCTCAACAAGCGACTCTTGGGAGAAAGCCATTGAAACTAGCGCTGGATGGCCTGTGCGTTGGGCTGCTCGTAGCCGGTGGCTTTGGGGCTGCCTTCGACGACGTGCATGGTTTCCAGGATAGTCTTCACCACCTGCTCATTGCCCACGGCGGTGTTGAGCATCATGTGATAGAGCGAGCGCGTGGGCCAGTCAGCATTGAAATAGTGCTTCACGTAGGCGATGCGCTCGCGGTCGACAGAATCGACCAACTCTTCGGCCTCTCCATGGGAGTGGCCATCCGCGATAATGCGCCGGATCTTCTCGGCACGCGGCGCATATAAAAAAACGTGGAAGGCTGCCGGGTTCTCGCGAAGGAAGTAGGGCGCGCCTCGACCGACCACAACTGCATGCCCTTCTCGTCCCAGATTGTTCATGATCTCCTGCATCATGGCCATCATCCGGTCGGTATCAAAAATCTGACCGCCCAGGGGAGAACTGCGTTCGTAGCTGGCGCGCCAAAAAGTCTTGGAAAGGCGGTGCAGGTAGCTGTCCATGCGCTCGTCGCAGCGCTTGACCGCGGAAGGATCGACGTGGGCGAGGCGGGCGATTTCCTCCGTCAGGAGATGATCCCAGAGCTTCCAGCCAAGGCGCTTTGACAGCTCGGACGCGATGTTGGCGGCGCCGCAACCGTATTCGCGCTCGATGGTGACAAGACGAAACATAACCTTTTTTAGTGTACTGCCATTCCTCCGCCGGGTTTTGACTTTTTGATCAGGAAAACCGCCGGAACCATCAGCAGAATTGCCACGCCCAGGAAATAAAAGCAATCGATGTAGGACATCATGACGGCCTGGCGCTGGACGGTACCTTGGATGAGAGCATACGCCCGCTGAGTGGCACCGGCCAGGCCAAAGCCATGCGCTTGCATGGCGCGGGTCGCTCCCTGAACAGCACCGAGGAGCGCGGGATTGGACGAACTCAGGTTCTGCGACAAATCCGTCAAGTGAACTTGCGATCTGCGGTCGAGCATCGTGGTCACAACGGAAATACCCACACTGCCGCCAATGTTGCGCGCCAGGTTCATCAGGCCGGAAGCAGCATTGTTTTTGTCCCGGGGCAGGAAGGCATAAGCTGCCGTGTTGATGGGAACGAACAGGAACGCCATCCCTACGGCCTGCACAACCCGCGCCATTGCCACAGTTCTGAAGTCGATCTCGAGATCGAATCCCGTCATGTGAAAGAGCGAGAACGACAACACGATGAGACCGAACAAAAGCAGCCAGCGTGGCGTGTAGCGCGAGAGGAGGAATCCAACCAAGGGAAGCAATATGATGATCGTAAAACCACCGGGCATGAGCGCGAGGCCCGCCTGTTGTGCCGTGTACCCAAGCAGAGTTTGTGAAAAAAGCGGGAGGAGCAGCGTGCTGCCCAGCAGGGCGAAGCCGAGCATGAACATCAACAGATTGGAAATTCCGAAGGTGCGGTCCGTGAACAGATGCAGGTCGATGATGGGATCTTTTTGCCTCCACTCCCAGACAACGACAAAGATCAGTGACGCGATGCTGATCACCGAGAGGATGAGAATGAAGTGAGATTCAAACCAGTCTTCGCGCTGGCCCTTGTCGAGGACAATCTGCAATGTGCCAAGTCCAAGAGCAACGAAGCCCAGTCCAATGTAATCGATGTGAGTTTCACTCAGCTTGCGGCGGCCGAAATATGGCGGGTCCTCGATTAGTCTCGACGTGAGCAGGATCGACAGAATGCCGACAGGAATATTGATAAAAAAAATCCAGCGCCACGTGAAGTTGTCGGTGATCCATCCTCCCAGCGTGGGGCCAATTGCGGGGGCGGTCACCACGGCCATTCCGTAAACGGCAAAGGCCATACCGCGCTTCGCGGGGGGAAAGGTATCCGCCAGGATCGCCTGCTCGCTGGGCTGTAAGCCTCCCCCTCCAGCGCCTTGTAGTACACGGCAGATAATCAAAACCGCAAGATTCGGCGCCAATCCGCACATGAACGAACTGATGGTGAACAGGGCGACGCATCCCATGTAGAAATTCTTGCGGCCAACGATCGACGAGAGCCAACCGCTCAAAGGAAGGACGATCGCATTCGAAACGAGATACGAAGTCAGCACCCACGTGCTCTCGTCTTGCCCGGCGGAGAGGCTGCCGGCAATGTGAGGTAAGGCGACATTAGCGATGGAGGTGTCGAGAACCTCCATGAACGTGGCCAGAGTGACGGCGAGCGCGATGATCCATGGATTTACTGCCGGACGCCAGGTATCGGCGGCCTGGTCCATCGTTGCTGCGCCTGCGGTCATTCGCGAATCCAGACCTTGGGAGTAACGGATTCGCCGGGCCGCAACTGATGGTCGTTGTTGGAGCCAGGGTCGAGAACAATCTTCACGGGGATGCGCTGCACGACCTTCACGTAATTTCCCGTAGCATTCTCCGGAGGCAAGAGGCTAAAGCGGGCTCCACTCGCGCCCGCGACGCTGTCTATCTTGCCATTGTACTTTCGTCCGTTGGCGTCAAGTTCGATCGTGACTCTCTGTCCGGCGCGCATGTCACGCAGTTGAGTTTCTTTGAAGTTGGCGGTAATCCAGACGTCGTCAAGATTGATGACCTTCATGAGTTCCTGGCCTGGAGCTACATTCTGGCCAACTTCGACGGTGCGATTGCTGACGATGCCGCTCACGGGCGCAACGATCTTTGTGTACTGCAGGTTCAAACTAGCCTGGTCGAGATCGGCTTTCTTGCGCTGGGCTTCGGCAAGCGCGGACGCTGCTTTGGCGCGCGTCACCTGCATTTGCCTGGGAGCCGTGTTCGCATTCGCCCAGTTGGCCTGTGCCTGCACGAGCTTGCCTTGAGCCTGCGTGACTTGCTGCTGAGCGGCGTCGGCGCCGGCACGTGCAGCTTCGACGGTAGCCGTGCTGGCCTTAGCAGAGGCGACCGCCTGATCATATTGCTGCTGCGAGATCTCCTGCTTGTCGACCAAAAGCTTGTAGCGGGTGAGGTCGTTTTGCGCTTTTACATCGTTGGCCTCTGCCTGCGCCAGTTGCGCTTTGGCTGCCTGCGATTGCTGCTGCGCGACCTGAATGCCAGCACGGGCGCTGGCGACGTCGGCTTCGGTGGAAGAAACCTGGCTGGTCGTGTTCACAGAGGTGATAGGGACACTCACACCCGCAGCTTCGGCGGCGGCTTGCGCATCGGCGAAGTCCGCTTTGGCGCGGTCGTAGGCGACCTGATAATCCGCGGGGTCAATTTCGACGAGCACCGTGCCTGCTTGCACGTACTGATTGTCCTGAACGTTGAGTTTGACTACGTGACCGGAGATGCGCGCGCTGATGGAATTGATGTGGCCGTCGACCTGGGCGTCATCGGTGGATTCGTAACTGGAAACATAGCGATACACAAAGAAGCCAATGATCAACAGAAGGGCGATGCCGACCACGATCGCAATTTTGAAAGCGGGGCTCTGCCGCCGCGACGGACGCGTGTGGAAATCCCTCTCGGTAGAGGGCAGAGGTCGATGTTCCTGATTTTCACTCGGTGCTTGATTGGCTGCGCCCGCGGGCGGGCTCTGCGTCGTAGTTTGATCCATGACTTAGTGATTGCCTTTCAGATATTCCTTGACGCCCCGCTCGGCGTCGCCAATAACATAGGCCAGTTCTACCTTTGCGACATTGTGCGCATAGAGACTTTGAATGTAATTCTCGTGTGCGTTGGCGACGGCTTCCTGGGCCTGCACCACTTCAAGACTGTCCACCACCCCGGCGGTGAAGCGATCCTGCGATTGCGCCAGCGTCTGTTCCGCCAAATCGACTGAGCTGCGGGCCACTTCCACTTGTTCGGCCGCGGCGTTGAGGTCGAGCAAAGCAGTGCGTACTTCGTAGTCAATGCGCCCGCGAAGATCGCCGAATTGAGCCCGCGCCTGCCTCAATTGGGCATCCGCTTCGAGGATATCTCCGTGAACTCTGTTGCCGGCAAACACGGGGATATTGATGCCCCCAATCACCTGCCAGGTGCCGTTGGAGTGCGCGGGAGTAATGCCAATGTCGCCAAAGTTGGCATCCAGATCGAGCGAGGGATAGCGACCCGCAGCGGCTGCTCTCTTCGATAGCTCGGCACTGTGCACTTGAGCAGCGGCTGCCTGGTAATCGGAACGCCCGGCGTACGCGTGCTGCAAATAGGCATCGAGAGAAAGTGGAGTGAGAGCCTCGTACGGAGCTTTCTCGGTGAGCACGAATTGCTGACCTGGAGGCAAACCGATGACGCGGGCGACGCTCAAATTTGTCTTCGCCAAGTCGTTGCGGGCCACAATGAGCTGCTGCTGTCGAGTCTGCAGTTCAACCTGGGACCGGAGAGCGTCAATCGCAGGAATCAAGCCAGCTTTTTGTTGGTCAGCGGCTTTGTCATAAAGAGCCTGGGAGCTTTTGACCTGGGCTTCGGCAGTTTCGACCCGCGCCGCCGCGGCAATGGCCTGCAGATAGGAATTCCCTACCGCCAGCACGACGATCTCGCGAGCATCCTTGTAATTCAACTGCGCGGCCTTCAGGCTTTCAGTCGCGGCTCGTTCCTTCTCGAGGGACCTGTAATTGAAGAGCGACTGGGTGGCGTTAGCACGCAGGTCGAAGTAGTTGAACGGCCCGATGACGCGAGGTACGGGCGCGTGGAAAACACTCGCTTTCAGTCCGAGGGCTGTGAGGCTCTGGGTCTGAACAGCCTCCTGACCACGAATCGAGACGTTCGGAAGCAACTCGGCAAGTTGTTTCCAGCGCTCGCCGCGCGCGGTCTCGGTCTGATCACCGGCGAGCAGCAACCCGAGATTTGTGCGGAGGCCACGATCAATGGCGTCCTTGAAGTCGATCTGCAAAACTTCGGAAGTTGCGGTTCCTTCAGGAGAACTCCCCAGGTAGGGATTCTGAGAACCTGGAAGAGCGACAGAAGGAGCGCCGGACGAGCTACCGGGCGACTGAGAAAACGTCGAAGGAGCAATTGAAAGCAGAACCAGAGCGGCAATTACAGCCGAGTTAGATCTCAATGAGCATTGCATTCGTTATCTTGGGAGCGCCAGCTGCCACTCATCACAAGGGGAGCCGAGCGCCCTTTCCGTGCTATAGCATAACTCCCCACCTTCGATTCAATTTGAAGAGTTTGCGATGCAAAGGATTGTAAGAAAAAGCCGAACACTCAGCGGAATCCGGTGACGCGCGGGACGCACCAGCTATCGATTCCTCGCAAGGAACGGCCGGACACGAGTCGGCGAAAGCTCGTTTCCGGCCAACTGTAGCTCGGTTTTGCGGATCATTTCAGGCCACAAAGACTCCGGATCTGAGTTGAAGACTGTGCCGAGATCCCCCGGGAAAATGAACCACGCGCCCAACTGCACCTCCTTCTGCAACTGCTCGACACTCCATCCTGCGTAACCGAGATAAACGTGAAAAACTCCAGCATCAGGTTGTGTGGAAACGATGCGTTCGAAGACGGTTTTGGCAGTAATCAGGTAGAGGTCACCGAAGACGCCTTCCGCACCCTCGACCTTGGCGGAAGAACGGAATAAGGCAAACATCTCAGGCGCATCAACGGGGCCTCCGAGATACAGAGAGTCTGAGCGGTCTTTCGCTCCCTTGAGCCCTTGGAGCACTCGTGCGAGCGGGACTTTTGTGCGCCGGTTAAGGATGAGCCCCACTACACCTCGAGGGTCGTATTGAACGACGAGAACGATCGCTTGCGCGAAATGTGGATCGGCCAGTCCGCGGCTCGCAACCAGCAATTTGCCGACACCTAAACCGCTGGGATTCCGGGTTTGAGCAGTGAGCGACGAAGCGATCCCTATTTCCCCCGCGGTGCGATTGCCCAAGGTGGGCAGGAACGAGTTCTGGGTTGCATACGCTTGCTTGCGGCTGCCCCCCACTCCTGCGGCAGCAGAGGCCAAGATCAACGTCAGCGTCGTCAAACAGCAGCACAGTTTGCAAAACATGACCCGCCTCGGAAGGGCCGAAGTTTATCACGAACATCAATCTGGGTCTGATGCACCCGCCCGCTCCGAAAGACAGGGAAACACCCGAGGGTCAATGCCTTCCGTGCGTTGCCTGAGCTTTGGCACCCCGGTAATCTGAACGGTAGAAAGAGGGCTGGATCATGAGGAGAGGTGTCCTATTGCTCGGTGCGATCGTCGCCTTGACGCTGATGATGGCGACTGCCCAGAGCTCTCCCGAATCAGCCCATCCCGACCGCAAAGTTGCCTCGCGAATTGCACCCGTCTATCCAGAACTGGCGAAAAAGATGCATATTCGCGGAATTGTGAAGGTTGAGGCGGTTGTGCGCCCCAATGGACAAGTCAAGACAACGCGTGTTTTAGGCGGAAACCCGGTACTGGTTGACGCGGCCGTAGACGCAGTTGGAAAGTGGAAATTTGAGCCGACGCAAGGTGAAACCACTGAAATCGTTCAGCTGACTTTCGACGGCAACAACTAGGTTCCCGTTTCTCGTGCTTTGGCCTCCTTCCTCAGCATCCCTTTAAGTCCAAGAAACAATTGCGAACTCTGACGCATGACTTAGGTCATCTTGAATGAGGGTACCCGGCGGTTCAAGCTATCCCTGAGCCAATTCTCGCGAACGGAAGACGTGTATTCAATGAGTGCTGCCACTGGTACCGACTGGACACGAATATTGTCTGACCCCGACCTGGTCCGGCAAGTGGGAAAACTCTTGCAGGCATATCGTGAAGCCCCGGTTGAGAAACGGGAAGAAGCGCTGCTGAAAGCCATGCGCGAGATCAAGGCTGGTGCGGCGAGCGCGGAAAAAGCTTCACTGGTTGCCGAGGAGATAACACCGTCACAGCCGATGCCGGTGCCTGCTGCACCTGTGCCGCCGTTTGAGCCTGATTTCTTCACGCCGAACTGGGCGAGCGATCGACGCAAGCATCCGCGGATCAAGTGCTTCGTAGCCGTAGAGCTTCGTGTTGACGAGTCATCCCACCCTATCTGGGGAAACCTCTCGAATACCAGCGCGGGCGGTTGTTTGGTGGAAACAGCAAAACCGGTCAAGTCCGGATCGAAGGTCGAAATTGGATTGTGGGTGCCGAATGGAAAGATCTGGGTGAAAGGTTTCGCGCTTAGCGGAGTCGTCACCCGGAGCGGGCCCGCTACCGGAGTGCGTGTGCGGTTCGACGGCATGGGTCCAGCAGAACGTGACAATCTTACGCAGTTCCTGAAGTTCGTACAGGAATCCACGCGGACCTCCAAAAGTGAGAATGGCTACATCCAGATGTTGAAGTAAGAACCCTTCAACCGACTTCGCAAAGTTCTACAAACTCGCCTCTACGAAAGAATGTCTGCAAAACGCTGCTTGATGAGCGGCGTTTTTGTCTTCTGTCTGAAGAGGTGATCTGCCAATTGTTCTTTGGCGAGAACGGCAACCGCTGTACCCATGTTGGCGTCGAACCGCGGTACCTGCATCGAAGAAGGCCAATGCCGCGTCTCCGAATCTTCCTTATCCTCGCCTTGGGGATTCCCCTGTTTGCGCAATCTTCTCAGCCAGGCAGAGTAGTGGACGATGCGGGCTCCGGTGCTGTCGATCACGTACGCATCCTGGTTCAGGACATTGGCAAGTCACGTCGTGAGTATCACGATCTGCTGGGCTTTGATTTGGCAGGCGCCGAGCCGGTGGTGCTGCCGGAGGGATCCTCCCATGACGCCATGTTTCTGGCGAACCGCAGCTACCTGGAACTGCTCGGTGTGGCGCGTCGCGAAGAATTGTTGAAAGCCCGTGCCTGGATCGTGGGGTTCCTTGACCATCAGCAAGGTGCGCATTCCGTTGGTCTGGCAGTTTCCTCGGCAGAGGGTCTCGCAGAACGGCTTCGTTCCCGAGGCGTTGATGCCCCGGTCTCCACTCTGGCCAGTAAGGATCCTGCGAGACCTTTTGTCCACGTCACGCCTAAATTACCGAACCTGCCGGAAGGCGCTATTTTCTTCACGCAGTATCCGCCGCGAAAGGCGCCAGCCCCGGAGGAACATCATGCGAATTCCGCAGAGCGCATTCTGACGGTCTGGATCGTGGTGAAGAATGTGCATAAAGCAAGTCAGGATGCGCGCCTTCTCGGATTTCGGCCCGTGCGTTCGATTCGATCGAAGGTCCTGGGAGCTACAGGGGAAGAATTCGCGACCGAGAGCGGCAGCATCCTGCTGTTGCAAGCGAAAGGCAGCGGTCTTGTTAGTGCATTTGCTCAACAACGCAGTATGGGCGTCATGGGAGTAACGCTGGCCGTTAAGGACCTAACTACCGCTCGCACATTTGTAGAGAAACAAACCAATCGGAACTTTTCGACCTACCGAGGATTGTATGGAAGCAGCTTCCTCATTCCAGCCGATCTGGCGAGTGGCGTTTGGATCGAAATGACGCAAGAACCAATCGGTCACTGAAAGCCCGGGGAAGGTTGCGCAGACTGGAATCCGTTAAAACCATCTTCATAAGTAGATGATAAACTTTCCGGGTATTGAACCCTTTCCATACCGTTGGTCTCTAAATAAGTAAGGCGAATAGGCCCGCCGGAGGAGCAGATCAGCATGGCAGTGAGCGAGCAAGTTTTGGCGACGGGACAACAGCTGGATACGCTCTGCATTAATACGATCCGAACCCTGGCGATCGATGCAGTGCAGCAGGCAAATTCAGGGCATCCCGGGGCGCCGATGGGGCTCGCTCCTGTGACCTACTGCCTCTGGCAGGAATTCCTGCGGTACGATCCGGCCGATCCGACGTGGCTCAACCGGGACCGCTTTGTACTGTCGAACGGGCATGCGTCCATGCTGCTTTACGCGATGCTGCATCTGGCCGAGGTGCGGCAGGTCGACGACAAGGGCAATGTAACCAGGGATCTTGCCGTACCGATGGAGGAGATCAAGCGCTTCCGCCAGTTGGGTAGCCGGACACCGGGGCATCCGGAATCGCATGTTACCTCGGGCGTCGAAACCACGACCGGACCGCTCGGACAAGGCGTGGGAAATAGTTTGGGGATGGCGATTGCGGGCAAGTGGCAGGCGGCGACCTTCAACCGTCCCGGATTCGAGATCATCGATTTCAATGTCTATGCGATGTGCTCGGACGGCGATTTGATGGAGGGCATCGGAGGCGAGGCGGCATCACTCGCAGGGCATCTGAAGCTGTCAAACCTCTGCTGGATTTACGACCACAACTCAATCACGCTCGACGGGCCAGCAGATTGGTCTTTCAGCGAAGACGTGGCCACTCGGTTCATCGGATACGGCTGGAACGTTACGCGCGTAGCCGACGCCAACGATCTGGAAATGTTGGCTCGGGCATTCGAAGTTTTCAAGAAAACGACTGACCGGCCGACGCTGATCATCGTGGATAGCCATATTGGATACGGATCCCCGCACAAACAGGACACGAACGCGGCACATGGTGAACCGCTGGGCGATGATGAAGTGCGGCTGGTCAAGAAGTTTTATGGATGGCCGGAAGACGCAAAGTTCCTGGTGCCGGACGGAGTGCGGGAACACTTCCGCGATGGAATCGGCAAGCGCGGGCGGGAGATGCGTGGGCAGTGGTCGAAGCTGTTCGCGGACTACTCGCAGAAGTATCCGGAATTGGCTGAGCGACTCAGCCACATGCAGCATCACGCTCTGCCAGCAGGGTGGGAGAAGAACTTGCCGACGTTCCCGGCAGATGCCAAAGGCGTGGCGACACGTGAGAGTTCTGGCAAGGTACTGAATGCGCTTGCGCAGAATATTCCCTGGCTGATCGGCGGATCTGCCGATCTGGCGACATCGAACAAGACAACCCTGAAGTTCGATGGTGCTGGAGATTTTCAGGCGGGAAGTTATGCCGGACGCAACTTGCACTTCGGGGTTCGCGAACACGTGATGGGCGCCAGCGTAAATGGATTGACGGTGTCGGGAATTCGCGCTTTTGGGGCGACGTTCTTCAATTTCAGCGACTACATGCGGGCGAGCATCCGCTTGTCGGCGTTGATGCAGATTCCTTCGATCTTTGTGTTCACGCACGATTCGATCGGTGTGGGAGAAGATGGTCCGACGCACCAACCGATCGAGCAACTGGCGTCACTACGAGCGATGCCAAATTTAATGGTGCTGCGTCCGGGCGATGCCAATGAGGTCACCGAGTGCTGGAAGATCATTGCGAATCTGCAGCACTCGCCTGCCGCTCTGGTCTTGACCCGCCAACCTGTGCCGACTCTGGACCGCACGAAATATGCGCCTGCTGCCGGGGTCTCGAAGGGCGCGTATGTTGTCGCCGACGCGCCAGCCGGAAAGCCGGATGTGATTCTGATGGGAACTGGCAGCGAGCTATCGCTATGCGTGGACGCCTACGAGAAGCTCAAAGCCGAAGGAATCAAGGCGCGTGTGGTCAGCATGCCGTGTTGGGAGATCTTCGAGAAACAGGATGCTGATTATATTGAGAGTGTGCTGCCCGCCGACGTGACCGCGCGCGTTTCGGTGGAGATGGCTGCGACGCTCGGGTGGGAGCGATATACGGGCGCCAAGGGACGAAATATCGGCATGAAGCGCTTTGGAGCTTCGGCACCATTAAAAGATCTGCTGAAATATTTCGGTTTCACCGTGGACAAGGTGGTCGCGGAGGCGCACGCCGTAATCGGCAGTAAGTGACTGCAGGCCGGATAGGGCTCAACGGGGCAAGTTGAGAATTCGCTGCGCCGGTCACCCTGCACAAGTCATCCAACTCGTATGGGAGGTTCTTTCATGCAGCCTACTGGAGTTCTTGAATCTTCGAAAGCGACGAAAAATCCGCTACAGGAGTTGCTCAATTACGGTCAATCCATGTGGCTCGACTACATCCGGCGCGATTTATTCACGTCGGGCAAGCTGAAACAAATGATTGCCGACGACGGGTTGCGGGGGATGACTTCGAACCCAGCAATCTTCGAGAAGGCAATCGCCGACAGTTCTCTGTACGACGACATGCTCAAGTCACTCGCCGACAGAAAAGATCTCGATACCACTTCGAAGTTCGAGCAGATTGCGATCCGGGACATTCAGGACGCGGCGGATGCGCTGCGCGGGGTGTATCAGGAATCGAATTTCCGCGATGGTTACGTCAGCCTGGAAGTTTCGCCGTATCTTGCAAATAAGACGAAAGAGACGATCGATGAAGCACGGCGCCTATGGAAGACGGTGCAGCGCGAGAACGTGATGATTAAAGTTCCCGGCACGCCCGAGGGACTGCCTGCCATTCGGCAATTGATCGGCGAAGGCCTGAATATCAACATCACTCTACTGTTTGCGCAAGAAGTTTATGAGAAGGTCGCGCAGGCTTACATCGATGGCATGGAGGAGGTCGCATCGCGAGGCGGCAACCTGAAAAAGATGGCGAGTGTCGCCAGTTTCTTCATCAGCCGGATCGACACTTTAATTGACTCCATGATCAGCGAGCGACTCAAGACTGCTGACGCGACCCGGGAGCCTCTGCTCAAGAGCCTGCTTGGCAAGGTAGCGATCGCCAACGGGAAGCTTACGTATCAAAGCTATCAGCGCATCTTCAGTGGGCCGCGCTGGGAGGCGCTCGCTGGCAAAGGCGCGCAGACGCAGCGCGTGCTGTGGGCGAGCACGAGCACGAAGAATCCAAACTACCGCGACGTGATCTATGTTGAAGAATTGATCGGCCGCGACACGGTTAACACCATGCCGCCGGCGACCATCGATGCGTTTCGCGATCACGGGCGGGTCAGAAACAGCCTCACCGAAGACTTGCCGGGAGCCAAGAAGACGATGGATGATCTCTCGCGCGCCGGCATCTCGATGAAGGAGGTCACGGACAAGCTGACGGTTGACGGCGTCAAGCTGTTTGCCGACGCATTCGACAAGTTGCTGGTTTCGGTTGAGAAGAATACGCAACAAAAAGGATAGCCGTGAGCCGATTGAAGACTTCCCTTCCCGAGTCGCTGGCGACCAGTGTCAAGACCGCGATTGCCGAATGGCAATCGGGCGGAAAGATGAAGCGCCTGTGGGACCGCGACGCGAGCCTGTGGACCGGCGACGACGAATCCAAGTGGCTGGGCTGGCTCGACATTCTTGACGAGCAGATCGCGCAGCAGGATCAACTGCTGAAAGTCGCAAAAGAAGTCCAGACGCGCGGGTTCGAGCATGTGCTGCTGCTGGGCATGGGCGGTTCAAGCTTGTGCCCGGAAGTTTTGCGCATGACGTTCGGCAGGATTCCGCACTTCCCTACGCTGCACGTTCTGGATTCGACTGATCCCGCGCAAGTGAAGGCCTTCGAGCATCAGATCGATATTGCGAAGACATTGTTCATTGTTTCCAGCAAATCGGGCAGCACGCTCGAACCCAACATTTTCAAGCAATATTTCTTTGAGCGTGCAAAGCAGACTGTCGGCGCCTCGAAAGTGGGCAGCCAGTTCATCGCGATCACAGACCCGGGATCGAAGATGCAGCAGGTTGCCGAGAACGACAAGTTTCTGCACATTTTCCCCGGGCGGCCATCGATCGGCGGCCGCTACTCGGCACTCTCAAACTTCGGCATGGCGCCGGCTGCGGTTATGGGGCTCGACACCAAAAAGTTTCTGGCGCGCGCCGCAGAGATGCAAAGAGCCTGCGGACCGAGTGCGGCAGTGGAAGAAAATCCCGGCGCGATGCTCGGAATCATTCTCGGAACGGCAGCCAATGCCGGCCGGGACAAGGTCACTATTATCGCTTCGCCGGGAATTTCGGATCTGGGCGCATGGCTGGAACAACTTCTCGCCGAATCCACCGGGAAGATCGGCAAGGGCATCATTCCCGTGGACCGCGAACGTCTGGCCTCATCCGAGATTTATGGCAAGGACCGAGTGTTTGGTTACGTGCGGCTGGAGACGGGCGCAGATGCGAATCAGGACGCGGCTGTGGCGGCCCTTGAGAAAGCCGGGCACCCGGTGGTGCACATCTCCATGGCGGATACCTACGATCTCGGAGCAGAGTTCTTCCGCTGGGAGATTGCCACTGCCGTCGCGGGAGCCATTATTGGGATCAATGCTTTTAATCAGCCGGACGTTGAGGCCAGCAAAGTCGCGACGCGCAGCCTGACTTCTGAATACGAGAAGACCGGCTCTCTGCCGGCAGAGAAACCGGTCGTCGAAGACAGTGGCATCAAGCTGTTTACCGACGAGAAAAATGCTGCCGAACTGGCGAAGGCTGCCGGTAGCGATAAGTCGCTGTCGGGTTACCTCAAGGCGCATCTGGGCCGCATCAACGCGGGTGACTACTTTGGGGTGCTGGGCTATATCCAGATGAATGCGGAACATGAGGAGAGCCTGCAGAAAGTGCGCCACAAAGTTCG
>Ga0070730_10002032_pt1 | contig 18731 bp, 15 predicted proteins | sample Coa_R1_3_FD_66447 | JGI IMG/M metagenome (GOLD analysis project Ga0070730, IMG submission 66447) | Surface soil microbial communities from Centralia Pennsylvania, which are recovering from an underground coalmine fire - Coalmine... | ecosystem: Environmental > Terrestrial > Soil > Unclassified ... | reverse complement strand
AGCGCCGGCTGGCCCGCCGATTTAGATGCGCCATTACCGCCGCGTTTTGCCTGCCCGTTAGCGTGCAGCGCGCGCGATAAGAATCGTCCGGTGTGCGATTGCGGATTGCGCGCCACTTGCTCCGGCGTCCCCGTCGCGATCACCTTGCCACCCAGGTCGCCGCCTTCCGGTCCCATATCGATCAGCCAGTCCGCGGATTTGATCACATCCACATTGTGTTCGATCACCAGCAGCGAGGAGCCCGACTCCAACAATTTGCGAAATGCCGCCAGGAGTTTGGCAATGTCGTCGAAATGCAATCCAGTGGTGGGCTCATCGAGAATGTACAGAATGCCGCGATTTTCCGGGTGCGTCAGATGCGCCGCCAGCTTCAACCGCTGGGCCTCGCCGCCGGAAAGCGTGGTCGCCGATTGCCCCAGCCGGAGATACCCCAAGCCAATCTCGTTCAGCACCTTCAGCTTGGACACGATCTTGGGAACATTCCCGAAAAACACCAGCGCTTCACGCACGGTAAGCCCCAGCACATCATGAATGTTTTTGCTATGGTAGCGCACATCCAGCACCGCGCTCTTGAAGCGCGTACCGCGGCACTCCTCGCAGATCAATTCGACATCCGCAAGAAACTGCATCTCCACCGTCACCGTGCCGTCACCCTGGCACGTCTCGCAGCGTCCCCCCGGCACATTGAAAGAGAAATGCCCCGCCGAATAGCCGCGCCGCTTGGCATCCGGGGTATCGGCGAAAACTTCGCGGATGGCGTCGAACGCCTTCAAATAGGTCGCGGGATTGGAGCGCGGTGTGCGCCCAATGGGCGATTGATCCACAATCACCACTTCGGTGATCTGCGCATCACCCTCCATCCGATCACAGAACTCTTTCACGCTGCCGCCGTTGCGCTTGGCGCCCAGCGCCCGATACAGCACATCGTGCACCAGCGTCGATTTTCCCGAGCCGCTCACCCCGGTTACCACCGTCAGCGTCCCCAGCGGAATCATCAGGTCCACATTCTGCAGGTTGTGCAGCGTCGCACCGAAGATGCGCAGGAATTTCCCGCTCGGACGGTGCCGGTTGTTCGGCACCGGAATGCGCAGCTCGCCGCTCAGATAACGCCCAGTCAGCGACTTGGGCTCGGCCAGCATCGCTTCGTAGGTGCCCGCAAACAAGAGCTTCCCGCCCAGCTCCCCGGCCCCCGGCCCAAGATCGATGACGTGATCCGCGGCTTGAATCGTGTCTGGATCATGTTCCACCACCAGCACGGTGTTGCCCAGGTCGCGCAGCGATTTCAGAATGTCGATCAGCCGCTGCGTGTCTCGCGGGTGCAGCCCGATGGACGGCTCGTCCAGCACGTACAGCGCGCCCACCAGGTGCGAACCCAGCGACGTCGCCAGTTGGATGCGCTGCGATTCGCCTCCCGACAGCGTGGAGGTCAAGCGCTCCAGCGAAAGATAGTCCAGCCCCACTTCATCCAGAAATTGCAGACGTGACCTGACCTCCTCCAGAATTTTGTCCGCAATCTTTGTTTGCGCTTCCGTGAGCTGTAGACCCGCAAAAAACGCGCGCGCCTCCTTGACCGTGAGAACGCAAATCTCGGTAATGGACTTTCCCGCCACGCGCACCGCCCGCGCCTCCGCTCGCAACCGCGTCCCGCCGCAGTCCGGGCAAGTCGCATAGCCGCGATACCTGCTCAGAAACACGCGCACGTGGAGCTTGTACTTCTTGCGCTCCAGATGGTTGAAGAACCCCTTCACACCTTCATAATCGTTCGCCGGATCGCCTTCCAGGATCAGCTTCCGCTGCTCCGCGGTCAGATGCCGCCAGGCGATATTGGTAGGAATATCCTGCACCCTCGCCCACTTCCTCAGGTCCTGCAGCAACGCCCGGTAGCGCGGCTTGGTCCACGGCTCGACCGCGCCTTCATCCAGGGATTTGCTCGAATCGGGCACCACCAGGTTCAAATCAAAATCGATGGTATTGCCGAAACCCTGGCAGCGCGGGCACGCTCCATAAGGATTGTTGAAGGAAAAAAGCCGCGGCTCCGGCTCCTGGTACAGCGTCCCATCCTTCTTGCATTCAAATCGTTCGTTAAAGACCAAACGCTCCGCCGCATTTCCCGCGGCATCCGGCACAAATTCCAAAATCGCTTCCCCGCCGGCCTCGCGGTAGCAAATCTCGATGGAGTCCACCAGCCGCGCCCGCGACTCCGCGCTGACCGCCAGCCGGTCCACCACCACATACACCGGACGCGTGAAGTCCACGTCCAGCAAAGTTTCCGGAGAGGAGAACTCGTGCAACCGTCCGTCCTGATACAACCGGTTGAAGCCGCGCTTCTGGATATCGCTCAAGGCATTGCGCAAAGTTTCTTGCGAAGGGGACGCCGCCTTTTTTTTCGCGCCACGGCGCGTCGCGCTAACCTGACCCGCGGCAATGCGCAGCTCATAAACCACATAAAAGCGCCGGCCCGGAGCAAGCGACAGTATCTTGTTCGCGATGGCCTCCGGGTTATCGCGCTGCACTTCCGTGCCGCACTTGATGCAAAACGTTTGCCCGCAGCGCGCAAACAGCAGCCGCAGGTAATCGTAAATTTCCGTGGCGGTGGCCACCGTGGAGCGCGGGTTGCGTGTGGAATTTTTCTGACGTATGGCTACCGCCGGCGCGATCCCGGAAATCTCGTCCACATCCGGCTTTTCCATGCGCTCCAGAAATTGCCGCGCGTAGGCCGAGAGCGACTCCACATAGCGGCGCTGGCCCTCCGCGTAAATGGTGTCAAAAGCCAGCGAGGACTTGCCCGAGCCGCTGACACCGGTGACCACGGTGATGGCGTTGTGCGGCACTTCCAGGCTGATATTCTTCAGATTGTGGACGCGCGCGCCACGGATGGAAATCGTGTCCTGGCTGGTCTCTACCGGGATGAGTTCGTTAGTCGCCAATGGGAAGCCGAGACAGCGCGTTCCGCGGCTGCTGTCCAAACTCTCAATTATAAAGCGTTGGCCACCACGGGGCAAACTGGCCGTTTACGGCTCTTCGATCAGCCTGATTTGGCCTACCCCGCCTTGCACCGTCAGTCGAATCGTGACTGGCGTCTTGCCGTAGGCTTCATTGGTGTATTCGTCGCCGTCGTGGCGCAATCCATGCGCGTCCACCGCGCCGATGCCGCCCGAAGCCCGCACCACCACACCGATTTTTCGCGGCAAGCGAATGGTTACCTGTCCGACTCCGCCCTCCAGATCGGCGACCAGATCCCTCTTTCGGTCCCCGGTAAGGTCCACATCCGCTTGACCGGCGCCCATCGACATTTCCAGGCGGGTCACCGGTAAATCGCGAAGCCGCAACTGCCCCCGGCCCGCACCCATCTCGACTTTCAGCTCCAGCGGCACGTCATTGCTGAAGCGTAAATTCCATTGATTGTGCGAAACGGAAGAACCGAAGTGCGTGCCCGGATTATCCTGGGAAATGCTGAGGTGCCCGACGCCATCCGCAACGTTGTATTCCACGCGCGGTGTCTCGTAGGAATCGCTGTAATTGAAGTCGGCATCCACCAGATGGCTGGAACCGCCGCCAATGAGGAATTCCCCCGAAGTCGTTTCCAGCGACACATTGACGGACTTCGCGCCCTGCCGCTCCACCGTTCGAGACTCGTGCTGCAAGTTGCTGGAGTACCGGTGATCGCGGGTAAAAGCCCGGCCATGCCAGAACAGCACGAACAACACCAGCACAAAGGCCAACGCTCCAATCGTTCCGCCAACCGAGCCACCGGATCGTCCAGCGGCGTCCGGATTCTGCCGCGCGCGCGTAGCGTCCCACATTTTGCCCAGGCCGATGCACACCAGGATCAATGGCCAATACGTCCGCAGTATGGGCCAGGGATCAAATGCCGGCCGCCAGTTCGCATACAGAAACATGGCGCCCAGGGTGATGAGCAAAATGGGCAGCACCAGGGAAGTTCGCCGGGGAAACGCACCGTCAGCCATGGCACACCCCTCCGTCCTGTACTACGCAACCGCATCCCAAAAAGTTCGGCATTCCCTCTCGAAAGCGCAGCAGCAGCATACCGCCAAAAGCACGGAGCCCCAACCTCAGAAGTTTGCGGGCCTGTGCTACAGTCGCAACGGCGCATCAAAACATGGGAGTACGGCATGGCCGCGTGGGAAAGAATTTTCTGGATCGTGCTGGACAGCGTAGGAATCGGAGAATTGCCGGACGCCGCGGACTATGGTGATGTGGGCCGCAATACGCTGGGACACATCGCGGAATCGCGGCCACTGGCCATCCCAAATTTATCGCGCTTGGGCCTGGGCAACATCGCACCGCTGAAAAACCTCCAACCCGCCGCAGCGCCGCTCGCCGCCTACGGCAAAGGCGCGACGCATTCTCCCGGAAAAGACACCACCACCGGGCACTGGGAAATGGCGGGAATCTGGCTGGACCAGGCCTTCCCTGTCTACAAGAATGGATTTCCGCGCGAGCTGATGGCCGAATTTGAGCGCTCGATTGGCCGCCAGACCATCGGCAATAAACCCGCGTCCGGCACCGAAATCATCAAGGAATTGGGCCAAGAGCACGTGCGCACCGGCAAGCCCATCGTGTACACCTCCGGCGACAGCGTATTTCAGATCGCCGCCCATGAAGACGTAATTCCCATCGCGGATCTATATCGCATGTGTGAAATCGCCCGCAAGCTGCTGGACGGCCCGCATCGCGTCGGCCGGGTGATTGCGCGGCCGTTCGCCGGGCCGCCCGGCCATTTCGCGCGCACGTCGCGGCGCCACGATTATGCCGTCGATCCGCCCAAGCCGATGTTGCTGGATGTTCTGGAGCAGCGCCGCGTGCCGGTCTTCGGCATCGGAAAAATTCACGATATCTACAACGGCCGCGGTGTGCGCGACTATGTCGGCACCAAAAGCAATCCCGACGGCATGGAGAAATTGACTGCCGCGCTTGGCCAACGCAAAAGCGGCCTCATCTTCTGCAACCTGGTGGATTTCGACATGTTGTACGGGCATCGCAAAGACGTGGAAGGCTTTGCCAAATCCCTGGAAGAATTCGACCGCTGGCTGGTAGCTTTCTTGCCGCGACTGGGCGCCGCGGACCTGCTGATGATCACCGCCGATCACGGCTGCGATCCCGATCCGCGCTGGAAAACCACCGATCATTCCCGCGAATACGTGCCAATCCTGGCGTACTCACCTTCCATAAGACCGGGCGTGAACCTGGGCATCCGCAAAACACTCGCGGACATGGGTCAGACCGTCGCCGAAAATTTCGGCGGCGCGCTTCCTCGCGGCGAAAGTTTTCTGAGTGCGATGAAAGATCGGCAAAGCGGGACGTCAGCAGGCCACGCGGACTCGGCTAATTAGTTTAGTTGCCGGACGCGTTGGAGTTGGCGCCGCCCGGTGCGTAATAGCCGTTGCGGGTGCGCGCTACCAGCCGGCCGCGGCCGCGCGGCGGGATGACTTCCACTTGCACGGCGCGGAACGTGCCGTCGCGCTTGCTGTTGGTCGGATAGTAGGCCAGCGTGTACTGGTTCCGGATGTCGTGGGCTACCTGTTCGCAAATGTTGTGCACGTCCTCGACGTTTTCCGGGAAATAGGCCAGGCCGCCGGAAGCTTTGGCAATCTCTTCCAGCGCCCGTTTCGCGCGCTTGGCGCTCTTCTTGCTCTCTTCGCTTAGCAAACCGATGGTGTAAATCACGGTGTCGGTTTTCTGGATCTCGCGAACGGTTTTCTCCAGCGAGTTGTGGCTGGTATTGTCTTCCCCGTCGGTAACGATCAGCAGAACCTTCTTGTCCTTGCGGCCCTTTTTGACGTGGTCCAGCGAGCCGATGATGGCGTCATACAGCGCGGTGCTGCCGCGCGAATCGATTCGCTCCAGGGCTTCCTTCAATTCCGGGACGCTATTGGTGAAATCCTTGTCCAGGTCCAGATAAAAATCGTCATTGAAATTGACCACGAACGCTTCGTCCTGCGGATTGCTCGCTTCCACCAGCGTAATGGCCGCCTGGTTCACCCGCGGCCGCTTGTCCCGCATGCTGCCGCTGTTGTCGATCACCAGGCCCATGCTTACCGGAATATCTTCCCGCTTGAAAACCGATAGCTTCTGTTCGACCTTGTCTTCCAGAACACGAAAATTGTCCTGCTTCAATCCATCGGCAAACCGCCCGCGATCATCGATCACCGTGGTGTGCAACACCACCAGGTTCACATCCACTCGAATCTTGGATTCTTGCCCGCCTCCTGCGCCCGGTGGGGGCGGCGGTGCCACCGGAACGGCGGGAATTTGCGCTAGCGCAATTCCTACACAGCACAAGAGAGCCAAGGAAACCAGCAGGGGTAATAAACCGCGACGCGAGGAGAGCAATGCGAAATCAGTGGCTGGGAGCGTAATAGCCCGTCTTCGAATACACATTGAGGGGCGGAAGCCCCTTGGGCGCGCGGAGCTTGATCTTGATCTTTCTCCACCGCGCATCATGCGCCTTATTGCTCGGCCGATATCCCAGTACATATTGGTTTCGCAGCTCCATGCCGATCTTAGATGCAATGTCCGGCAACTCGTTGAGGTTCTCAACCGCAAACACGCGGCCGCCGGTCATTTCAGTAACTTCGCCCAACAGCGATGGGCCGTTCAGTTCCTCGGGCGTCCGGTTGCGATACCCCAGCGGGTCGAAGATGCCGATGGCATAGAGCTGGGTGTCGGCTTCCCTTACCAGGCGCTTGATATCGCTTTCGTTGTACCTACTATGATTATCGCCTCCATCGGATAGGATGAGCAAGGCACGCTTGCCGTTGCGTGCACCCCTCATCTGGCTCAATCCGAGATAAATGGCGTCCAGCAGCGCCGTGCGGCCCTTGGGCGCCGTAAGCATCATGCGGCTCTGCAAATCCTCTATGCTATTCGTAAAAGCGCTGGTAAGTTCCGCGCGCTCATTGAAGCTGACCAGAAAAAATTCATCCTGCGGGTTGGCGGTCTTGAAGAACTGCAGCGCGGCCTCGCGCGCCTTGCCGATTTTATTGGCCATGCTGCCGCTGAAATCGAAAATCACGCCAATCGAAATGGGCACATCTTCGGAGGAAAACGTCACCACTTCCTGTTCGATGTTGTCCTCGTAAACGCGGAAATTATCCGGGTCCAGCCCGGTGACCAGGCGATTGTAAGGATCCGTGACCGTCACATTAATCAGCGCCAGGTCCACATCCATGTGCAAACCGATGGATGGCTTGACCGCGAATCCCGGCGTGTCGCGCTTCACGTCATCCTTCGTTTTAGCCGCGCTCAGTTCCTTGCCTTCTTCTTTGGCCTTATCGCCCTTGACCGCCAGACTGTCGTCCGAACCTGGAGCAGGCTCTTGCGCAACCGCGGGTACTGTGCTGAGTAGCACGAGCAGGCAGGCACACAACAAACTAACGGAATGACTCGGAGAGCAAAACTGACGTGGTTCGCGCTTCACGGCTCCCTCACTCCATCCGGATCTTCCGGAAAGGCCGCGCGGTGGGACTGACAGGAATTCTATCACCGGCAATATACAAGACAAGCGCAATCGATAAATGCAACACAGAAATTTTGTCAATCTTTTGTCACGGCAGGCCACGCAGCATTAACTCTGGTTGGATGAAATAACCCGGACTTGCCAGCGACGGGGAGTTACAGTAGAAATTGCCCGGTAACAATGTAGGAAGGCAAAACTCATGAGTTCGGCGCAAGTGATTGTGGTAATTCCGGCCCGCTACGGCTCCAGCCGGCTACCCGGTAAGCCTCTGGTTTCGCTGGCCGGCAAATCGATGATCCAGCGGGTCTACGAACGTGCCAAGCTGGCACACCTGCCGTCCCGCGTGATTGTGGCCACGGACGATGCGCGCATCGTAACGGCCGTCCAGGAATTCGGCGGAGAAGCCCGCATGACCCGCCCGGACCATCGCACCGGAACCGAACGCGTAGCCGAGGTGGCCGCCCATGAGAGCGCCGACGTTTTTGTGAACGTGCAGGGCGACGAGCCCTTGCTGGACCCCACGACCGTAGACGCCGCTGTCGGTGCCCTGCTTGAGGAACCGCAGGCGGCCATTGCCACCGTTGCGACCCCCATCCGGATCCCCGGCGACATCATGGATCCCAATGTGTGCAAAGTAGTCTTGGATTTTGACGACAACGCCCTTTATTTCTCCCGCGCACCGATCCCCTGGGTCCGCGACACCGGGAGCGCCATTCAGGCCCGCCACCTGAAACACCTGGGTTTATACGTTTTCCGCCGCGATGCCCTCTTGGAGTACCCCACCTTGCCGCAGGGAGACCTCGAGCGCGTCGAGCAACTCGAGCAGCTCCGTTGGCTGGAAAATGGTTGGAAGATCCGAGTAGCAGAAGTGGCACACGACGCGATCAGCGTCGATGTTCCCGACGATGTCGCGCGGGTAGAAAAACTGCTGGCGCCCGAGTGAACCGGAAGGAAACGACGCCCACGCGGCGCATCCCGTCGGGACACGGGACACCCGCGCCCGTCTTGGTCGACGCCGCCGAATCCTCCGTTGCCTTACGGCTGAACCGTGGCGCTTCCCTCGCTGACCCGATTGGTATCGACACCGACGAGCAGCAGTGTGTTAGAGCCACCCACGTAAAGGTGGTAGTTCAACGTGGTAGACGGCGAATTGCCCGTAGTAATCGTGTATTTGTTCGCCCCGGTTCCATCCCCGTTGATCGTAAGACTTCCGGTGATCGGTATGTCCAGGAAGGCCGGATTGCGATTGCTTGGCGAGGCCAATTCGACGAAATCGACTACTCCGCTGATCGCGCCGGAACTTGACAACGCATATTGCCCCGCGAAATCCTCTTCAAATCCCAGAGCCAAATTGATTCCGCTGAGGTTGAAAACGTAATTACCAGCCAACGACGCGGCGGAAACGGTCCCACTCTGCGCCAGCATGGTCCCATCGCCAACAACTCCGTTGCTGGTGTCTTGGATAACCGCTTGCGTTGCCGAAGCAAAATAAATGACAAATGTGAAGGTCCCGGCGTTCGGGCTCCCAGTGGCGTCAAACGTCAATGTTGCCCGGCCAGTGCCCGCATTAACCGTGTCAATCGCAAATTTGGCCCCGGAAATCGCCGTCCCGGTGTTGACCGACGTAATGCTGCCGTTGTTGTTGTCATCGAGCTGGATGTTCGTCACGTTTCCGCTGGCATCCGTCGTGAATCGGCCCCCGCGGGCGATTGGGCCGGCCGTGCCCAGTACCGCCGAACCGCCAATCAGGAACGCATAGCTCGCGGCCGTGGCTTGCGTCGGAGCCGCTGTTTGCTGCAAGGCGTCGCCAAAAGTAAAGTTTTGCCCATCCGTCTCGATTAACCGGAACCGGGTGCTATCGACAAGGTAGAAAGCAAAGGACGAGCCCGCAAAAGTCATCGTTCCGCGGCCGAAAGTGGACCCATTGGTGGGGTCCAGCGTATACGTCCCGCCCGCTCCAAAAGTCTGCGCGCTAAGTAACGGAGGATTTACACCGCCATCATTGGAATCAAAAATTCCCCCGGTGATGGATCCGCTGGAGTTGGTCGTGATCTGCCCCACGATGGACACAGGAGCCTGGTTCACGTTCGTCCCGGAAACGTCGAAAACGTACGGACCATTGATCGTTGCCAGGCTAAAAGCGTTCGGCGATTGCAAGATAAAAGTGCCGCTGGACGTGGCGTTCAAATCAGTCTGAATCATCACCCCCTCGGTTGGCGAGTTCAGCACAATGGTCAGTTGCAGGCCGGTGCCAGTGGTGGAGTTCAGCGCCAACGTGCCCTTGCCGTTAGCCTGCACCGCGTAGCTTCCGCCATTGAATTGCACCGTATTTTGAATGCCGCCGTCGCTGATATCTTCCATGGCCATCGAGATGCTGCCGCTGCCGTCGGCCACAAAACTACCCACGCGGGTAAGAAATGCGCCAGGGTTATTGCTGGCATCCGTGCCACCCATGGAAAAGGCGTAGGTACCCTTCAGGCTGGCGTTCGAAAAGTTGCCGGTTGCCGGCGGTGGCGTGGGAAAAGATGAACCACTCCCTCCGCAAGACGCCATGAACACGGCCGCCGACGCCACCGCTGCGAGCAGTAGGCCCTTCATAGCGCACCCTTTCCGCTGGATTTGCCCGCGGGTCGTAGTGGAAACCCGCTGGCGCTGCGCAACGCCAGAGCCTGATTGCCTTTTTGCACCAGGCGCGCCAGGAATTGCGGGCCCGTTCGGAGCGTCACGTTTTCGCCAATCACGCGAATCTCGTCCCCCGCGGCCAATGTGAACTGATTGCTCTGCAGCAGTTGCGCACTGCCCAGGTGCACATCAAGCACGCCGGAACTGGTCTGCAGCGTCACATGCGGCCCGAACGGAGCAGATGAAGAATTCTCCGCGTAACTCATCACCGTGCCCTGCACCGAAACTTCGCGGCTCGCGTCGTAGCGCAAACTCGCCTGCGCAATCGGACCCTTTTGTTGTGCGCTGGCCGTAGTAGCAAGGAGAAAAGCACCGGCGAGCCAAGTTATGCCAGCCCGCCTTGGAAGCAGTCGTATCATTGGTCCCTTCCTCAGGCAAAAGAACCCCAACTCTGCCTCGAGTATGTTTTCGGGCGAACGGCTAATCCCATCGCTCCGCATTTCCATTTTTCCTTCTATTTCCTTGGATGAGCCGGCCCTCTCGGGCGTGTACACCGCAACTTGCCGTTGTTCCAAAACGTAAACATCGACACAGGCAGCAAACTCCCACCCACCAGTAAGAACACCAATCCGGTAAAAAAGTTTTCCGCCGCGCCCTGGGGCTCGAAGGGAAACACGCACATCGCACTGTAGTGGCGAGTCTACGCTCCATCCTGGCGCTCGCCCTGCCAACACACGCCAATGTCCGCGCCATTCCGGCGCATGCTCCGCGCTTTACCAGGAATTTTCTTGTTTTATCCGATCTCTGAAAGCGATTTGACACTTCCCCACGTTGCGCCCATAATTGCTTGTACGTCACTCCTACGGAGGGCTGACAAGCCCGCGAATCTGCGCAGTGCGGGCTTTTAAGGATGGCGCCAAAATATATTTTTGTAACTGGCGGTGTTGTTTCCTCCCTCGGAAAAGGCGTAGCGGCCTCCTCAATCGGTTGTCTCCTCGAAAGTCGCGGTTTCAAAGTCACCCTGCAAAAGTGCGATCCCTACCTTAACGTCGATCCCGGCACCATGAGCCCCTTCCAGCACGGCGAAGTCTTCGTCACCGAAGACGGCGCGGAAACCGATCTCGACCTCGGCCACTACGAACGCTTCACCCACGCCAAGCTTTCCCGCGACAATAACTGGACCACCGGCCGCATCTACGAGACCATCCTGACCAAAGAACGCCGCGGCGATTTCCTGGGCAAAACGGTGCAGGTCATTCCCCACGTCACCGACGAAATCAAGGCCACCATCAAGAAAGTTTCCGAAGGCGTCGACGTGGTCATCGTCGAAATCGGCGGCACCGTCGGCGACATCGAATCCCTTCCCTTCCTCGAAGCCATCCGCCAGATGCGCCTCGAACTCGGCGCGGAAAACACTCTTTTCGTTCACGTCACCCTGGTCCCCTTTATCGCCGCGGCCGGCGAGCTGAAAACGAAGCCGACCCAGCACAGCGTCAAGGAAATGCTCGGCATCGGCATCCAGCCCGACATTCTTCTTTGCCGCAGCGACCGCCACATTCCCGCCGACCTGAAAAAGAAAATCGCCCTGTTCTGCAACGTCGCCGAATCCTGCGTCATTTCCATGGAAGACGTGGACACCATTTACGCTGTGCCGGTGGAGCTGGGCCGCGAAGGTCTGGACGCGCAGATTTTGCGTTCGCTGAAACTCGAGCATCATCCGCAGGACCTGAAGCCCTGGGCCGATCTGGTGCACCGCCTGCATCACCCCGCCGGCGAGGTGCGCGTCGCGGTCGTCGGAAAATATGTCCAGCTCGAGGACGCCTACAAAAGCCTGCGCGAAGCTTTGCTGCACGGCGGCCTGGCGCACGGCCACAAGACCGTTCTCGAATGGATCGAAGCCGAAGAAATCGACACCGCGGAAACCGCCGCAGCCCGTCTGCGCGGCTATGACGGCATCCTGGTCCCCGGCGGATTCGGTAAGCGCGGCATTCAAGGCATGGTGCATACCATTCAGTACGCCCGCGAGCACAAAGTGCCCTTCTTCGGGATTTGCCTCGGCATGCAGTGCGCCACCATCGAATACGCCCGCGACGTCGCCGCGCTCAAAACCGCCGATAGCACCGAATTCGATCCGCAAACGCCGCATCGCGTCATTTACAAATTGCGCGAACTCCTAGGCGTCGACGAAATGGGCGGCACCATGCGCCTCGGCGCCTGGCAGTGCAAGCTCACGCCCGGCTCTTTCGCCCATCGCGCCTACGGCAAACTGGAAATCAGCGAGCGCCACCGCCACCGCTACGAATTCAATCGCGATTACGAAAAGATTTTGACCGGCGCGGGCCTGCTAATCACCGGCCGCACCCCGGACGAAAACTACGTCGAGATCATCGAAGCCCCGGAGCACCCCTGGTTCCTGGGCTGCCAGTTTCACCCCGAATTCAAATCCAAGCCGCTCGAGCCGCACCCGCTTTTCGCCGCCTTCATCGGCGCGTCCCTGGAAAACAAGCGCAGCAAATTGCGCGCAACCCTGGAGCCAGCCCACGCCCAAGCCGTAGCCACCCACGTTCCCGCCTAATTCTCAGGAGGCTTAGGGACATCCCGCAAAAAGGCGGAGCCGCAGGGGCACCCCCTCCCCCCGGGGTTTCTTGGAACTGTTCATTCTACGGGACTTACGACCACTTTCCCGTGGATCTGTTCATTCTGCAAGACTTGCAGGAAATTTGGGGCGATAGCGGAGCAGAAGGTCGCTCGTTGATTCAAAACTTGAAGGCGCTGCAACGACCCTGGAACCACAGAGTTTTGAAGGACTTAGGTTGGATTCGGTTTAAGAACGCGAAGAAGACGCGGGTTTACCCGGCAACTAGTATACATACATTGTAACAGAAGTCAAGCGAAAAGTGCGGTTAGTGACGCGGGCCGGATGGAAAAGGCTTTCAAGGGTTGATGGGTAGTTTGATTTCGGTAGTGGTTGGTTTGCGGCTCGGACACTTTGCTACCGTCGGCCCGGCTTCGTGCTATCTTCATTGCTCCGCATGGATAGGACACGTGAGATTGCTGTGGGCTCGTTGCGCCTGGGCGGCGCGAACCCGCTGTTTCTGATTGCCGGGCCTTGCGTCATCGAAAGCGAAGCGCACGCGCGCAAAATGGCCGAGCAGGTGGGGCAAATTGCCGCCAGCGCCGGCATGCCTTTTATTTTCAAGGCCTCCTACGACAAGGCCAATCGCTCGTCGGGAAAAGGCTTTCGCGGGCCCGGGCTGAAAGAAGGGCTGCGCATTCTGGCTAAGATCAAAACGGAGCTGAAGTTGCCGATCCTGACGGATATTCACGAAGCGGCGCAGGCGGCGGAAGCGGCGGAGGTGTGCGATGTGCTGCAGATTCCGGCGTTTCTTTCGCGACAGACGGATTTGCTGGTGGCCGCGGCGAAAACCGGGCGCGTGGTGAACGTAAAGAAGGGCCAGTTCCTGTCGCCGTGGGACATGAGCAATGTAGTCGAGAAAATCGCCAGCGCCGGCAACGCCAATATCGTGGTGACGGAGCGGGGCGCGTCGTTCGGTTATCAGAATCTAGTTGTCGATGTGCGGGCGTTCCCGATTTTGCGCAAGCTGGGCTATCCGGTGGTCTTTGATGTGACGCATTCGGTGCAACTGCCGGGCGGGCAAGGGCATGCGAGCGGCGGCCAACCCGAATTCATCGAGCCATTGGCGCGGGCCGGAGTGGCCGCCGGCGTCGATGGCATCTTCCTGGAAACGCACGACAATCCGAGTGCGGCGCTTTCGGATGGCGCCAATGCCCTGCCGCTCCCGCAATTGGCAGGATTGCTGGGACGGCTAAAGGAGCTGGCCGGGTTGGTGCGGAGATGGGAAAAGACTTGAATTTGCTTGGACACGACGTTTACTCGACTGGGGCGCAGCGGTGCTGCGCCCCTATGTGGAGATTGCAGTGAGCCTGGAAACCGCGCGGAGGGTGCTGGAGATTGAAGCGCGCGCGCTGCAAGAGGTGAAGGCGCGGCTGGACGCCAGCTTCACCAAAGCGGTGGACGTGCTCTTCGCTTGCAAGGGCCGGGTGGCGGTTACCGGGATGGGGAAATCCGGACTCATAGGCCGCAAGATCTCGGCGACGCTTTCCAGCACCGGCACGCCGTCCTTCTTTCTGCATCCGGCGGAGGCGCTGCACGGCGACCTGGGAATGCTGGCGCGCGGGGACGCCATGCTGGGCGTCTCCTATGGCGGAGAGACGGAGGAAATTATCCGGCTGCTGGAGGCGCTGAAGCGCTTGGCCATGCCGCTGGTCACGCTGACCGGCTGCGTTACGTCAACGCTGGGCGCAGCGAGCGACGTTGCGCTGGACGTAAGCGTGCGCGAAGAGGCTTGCTCGCTGAACCTGGCGCCCACGGCGAGCACCACGGTGGCCATGGCTGTCGGCGATGCGTTGGCTGTGGCACTGCTTGAGAAGCGCGGATTCCGTCACGATGATTTTGCGGCGCTGCACCCGGCGGGGCGCCTGGGGAAAAAACTGCTGCGCGTGGAACACGTAATGCACGCGGGAGCGGCACTTCCCCACGTAAGCGAGAAAACCTCCATGCCCGATACCTTTCACGAGATGAGCGAAAAGGGCTTAGGCATGACCACCGTGCTGCAAGGCGACGGCCGGCTGGCGGGAATTATCACCGATGGCGATTTACGCCGGCTGATGGAGAAGCATCGCGGCGCCACGCTGGAAATGACCGCCGGGGCGTGCATGACGCGCAATCCGCAAACGATCAGCCCGCAATTGCTGGCCAGCGAAGCCCTGAACCTGATGGAGAAACGCAAAATCACGTCGATTGTGGTGGTGGACGAAGCGGGTGGGGTGCTGGGCGTGGTGCATCTGCACGATCTGTGGGGCCTGGAACTGATTTAGGGCCATAGCCATTCTGGCTGTGCGGGAAAACCGGACAACGGAGGAGCGGACTTGCTGAAGACGGGGCACAAGATTTCGGCGGCGGTGCGAAAAAGGGCGAAACAGATCGAGGTTTTGCTGATGGACGTCGACGGAACGATAACACCGGGCACGGTGATGCTGCTTTCGCAGCCCGATGGCACGGCGCTGGAAATCAAGACCTTCGACGCGCACGATGGGCAGGGGCTTTCGCTGGCGCGCACGGCGGGACTACGCACTGGCGTTATCACCGGGCGCGAGAGCGCCGCGATGCGGCACCGCGCTCGCGAACTGGACATCGAATTTGTATACGAGAAACAAGCCCATAAAGTTAAAGCTTACGAGGAAATCCTGAAGAAGACGGGGGTTCCGGAATCCGCCGTGGCGTACCTGGGCGACGACCTCCCGGATTTGCCGCTTATGCGCCGGGTGGGCCTGGCCGTCGCGGTAGGCGACGCCACGCTGGAAGTAAAGCTGGCCGCGCACTTTGTCACCAAGGCGGTGGCGGGGCGGGGCGCGGCGCGGGAATTGGTGGAGCTGATCCTGAAGAGCAAAGGCATCTGGGAAGAGATGATTGAGAAAGCGCGGGCGTAAGAGAGGCTGATCGTGGTTCATGCATGGCACGACGTTTCACCGGGCAATGATTTGCCTCGCGATTTTCAGGCGGTCATCGAGATACCTCTGGGCTCGAACGTAAAGTATGAACTCGACAAACCTACCGGTTTGCTCAAGGTGGACCGCATCATCCACTCCGCGGTCTTTTATCCGGCGAATTATGGTTTTATTCCGCAGACCTACGCGGAAGACAACGATCCGCTGGACGTGCTGGTTTTGTGCCAGGAGCCGGTGCAGCCGCTGGCGCTGATTCAAGCGCGGGCGATTGGACTGATGACCATGATCGACTCTGGCGCGAGCGACGATAAAGTGATTGCCGTGGCTACCAACGATCCGGAGTTCAGCCCTTATGTGGAGGCTCGGGATTTGCCGGCGCATCGGCTGCTGGTACTGAAGCGATTCTTTCAGGACTACAAGCAACTGGAAGGCAAGCTGGTGGAAGTCGAAGATATACGGCCGGCGTACGCCGCGGTCACGGTTATCGAGCGGGCTTTGGCGCGTTACCAGCAGGAGCGCGAAAAGCTGATTGCCAAGGTAAGCCGCTGATCCGATGAAAGACGCTAACCCGGAACGGGCGGCTAATATATAAACACTATGTAGCGGAATTCGGCGCGGTGCTATGGTTCGCCCACGATTTCCTGGGCCAACCGAAAATTCACTGGAGCGGCAATCGATGAGCCATTTCTGGAAATGGACGCTGGGCATCTTACTGGGCCTGGTAGTCGCCGCGTTCGCCGGGCTGTCGTTCATGGCCGGGAGCCCGAAGGACGTCTACGGCTTGGTGCGCTATGCGCTGCCGCACATGCACCGCGGCAAGCTGCGCGTCGGAGAAGACGCGCCGGACGTGCGGTTGCTGGCTCTGGATGGATCGAACCATTTTCACTTGCGGGAGCGTACCGGGGTGCGGCCCCTGGTGGTGGTCTTCGGCAGTTACACTTGACCGCCCTTCCGGCGCCACGTCGGGGACGTGGTCAAGATTTACAACGATTACAAAGATCACGCGGACTTCCTGACCGTGTACGTACGCGAAGCGCATCCCACCGATGAATGGCAGATGAAATCGAACGTAAAAGAAGACGTGTGCTATGCGCAGCCGAAAACGCTGGAGCAGCGCGTGGCCATCGCCAAAGACTTCGTGGAGCGGCAGAAATATCCGCTGCCCTTTGGGATCGACGACATGAATAACGCCGCGGACCTGGCCTATTCGGCCTGGCCGGAGCGGCTGTACATCATCGATGAGCGTGGGCGGATTGCGTATGCGGGCGGCATGGGGCCGTTCAAGTATGAACCGGAGGAAGTACGCGCGTGGCTGGCGAAGCGATTTGGCGCGGTGACGCAGACGAGCGCGGCAGCGATCCCGGCAGCGGGAACGGCGACGTCAGGAACCACGGTACCCGCGGCCGCCGCCGCGCCGGCAGCTGGGTCGTCGAGCCCAACGGCCGCAGCGCAGCCGGGTGGCGGGACGGGCCCGAAATAAAGCGCACCCCTTACAACGACGTGGCTTGAGGCTTTACACGGTTGCAGATTTCGGTGACGATTTCTGCTGGCGAGGCTGCGATGTCGACCACGATGGCGTCTTCGGCGCTGGGCTCTTGCAGGTCGGCGAATTGGCCGGCGAGAATGTGCTCGTCGGCGAAATGGCCTTTGCGGGCGCGCAGACGTTCTGCGATGAAATCGTAATTACCTTTCAAATAGACAAATTGAACTTGGGGGCCGGTCCAAAGCTGGCGTCGATAACTGTCTTTCAAAGCGGAACAGGCGAGGACGGCGTTCTGCCGGGAAGAGACCCATTCGGCGATCTGGTTGTGCATGGCAGCGAGCCAGGGACCGCGGTCGGCGTCGGTGAGCGGGACGCCCTGGTGCATTTTGGCTTTGTTGGCGGCGGAGTGGAAGTCATCGGCGTCAGCGAAAAGCCAGCCGAGCCGCTGGGCGAGCTGCGTGCCTACAGTGGTTTTGCCGGAGCCGGTGACGCCCATCACGATGATGATCATCGATACCGGTCAGTGCCAGCGCAGCAAGAGAATGACATCGAGGGCGACCAGCACGGCGACGACTAACTCCAGGGCGAACATGCGGCGTTCATTGAATTGGGCGACCATGAATTCGTAGAGCTCTCCGGCGGTTTTCAGTTTCTCGGCGACCAGGGCTTTGTAATCTTCCACTCCAATTTTGGAGGAAATGATTTTGTAGACGCGCGCATAGTAGGTGTCGCTGATGAATTTTACGGCATATTCGGTGCGCTCGGCGAGATCCATGATGTCGAGGCGGAGGCGGTTGAGGCGGCCGGCACGGCGGGGCAAACGCCAGCGCGAGAGAAAGCTTTCGTGACCCTCGAGGGAGCTGTAGACGTTGGAAAGAAGGGTGGTGAGGAGTTCGTCGTAGAAGCGAAACTCGAGGAGTTGGGTGTTGGCATATTCGAGCAGGTCGATGATGGCGGAAGTGGCGTCGGGTTTGTCGTAAACGAGGGCAGCGGCCCAGCCGGCCACAATCAAGTCGCTGGGATAGTAGGAGAGGGCGCCGCGCAGGATCTCGTCGCGTTCAGCCGCGGAGAGCGAGGTGAGTTCGCCGCGGACCAATTGGGTGAGTTGATCGCCGTAGCGTTCCAGCAGTTCCGTGGCGGTGGGAGCGCGGCCATCCTGGTTTTGGGCGGACTGGATGTCGATCACCAGATAGTCTTCGTCGAGCCATTTGCTGGAGGGCTTGATGAGCGCAGGGCGAAAGCGTTCGAGGCGCCCACGGAGCAACTCCTCGGCCGCTTTTTCGACTTCCGGCGCATTCATCCAGCGGTAGGAATCGCCGCACAAATTATCCAAGTCGCACTGGAACGGGGTGGTCAGCTGCACGGAGGCAACGCCGAACCAATAGTATTTAATTTTTCCTTCCAACTTTTCGCCGCCGGGAAGAGTGAAGGGATCGAGCGATTCCTCGAGCGGAGGATTCTGCGCCTGGGCATATTCGGGAGTCAGGTGGACGAAGGCGGGCGAGCGCGGAGCGGCTTGCGGACCAAGCAGCACGCGCAATTTCTCGAGATCAATGGCCTCGGCGATATCGAAGAAGTTGAGAATGCGGAAATAGCCGCGCGCAATCATGTGAGCGG
>Ga0070730_10002031_pt1 | contig 18739 bp, 24 predicted proteins | sample Coa_R1_3_FD_66447 | JGI IMG/M metagenome (GOLD analysis project Ga0070730, IMG submission 66447) | Surface soil microbial communities from Centralia Pennsylvania, which are recovering from an underground coalmine fire - Coalmine... | ecosystem: Environmental > Terrestrial > Soil > Unclassified ... | reverse complement strand
CTCGAGGCCCGGCAGGGCCAGCTCAGTCGCCGTCGGGCTTTCCATGCTCGTCGTAGACCCAGCCTTCCTTCGTGGTCTGGCGCGGAGCGAACCCGGCAAGCGAACCGGGAGGGACATTCTCCGTTATGACCGCTCCGGGTGCAATCCAAGAGTCGTCGCCGATCTCGACGGGCGCAACGAACGTATTGTCGACGCCGGTCCTGACGTTGCTCCCGATGCGTGTCCGCTTCTTGGGCTCACCAGGAATGTGACTGAAGTTCGCCGTGATGTTGCCGGCGCCGACGTTCGTCCGCTCTCCCACCTCGGCGTCGCCGACGTAGGAGAGATGCGGGATCTTCGCGCCGCCGCCGACGGCCGCGTTCTTCACTTCGACGAACGTGCCGATCTTCGCCCCCTCGCCGATCACGGTCACAGCCCGAACATAGGCGAACGGGCCGATCTCTGCGCCGCTCTCGATCCGCACGCCGCCGCGAATCACGCTGTACGGGTGGATCACGACGTCCGGCTCGATCTCGACGCCGGCCTCGATCCAGGTCGACGTGGGGTCGACGATCGTCACGCCGGCAAGCATGTGAGCCTCGTTGATCCGATCGCGAAGAGAGGCGGCTGCGAGCGCGAGCTCGGCCCGGGTGTTCACGCCCTCCGCCTCGAACGGATCGGCTGCGAGCTGCACGGCGCACACGTCGCCGTCGGCGACGAGCAGCCCGAGGGTGTCGGTCACGTACAGCTCGCCCTGGGCGTTGTGCGCGTCGAGTCGCTCGAGCGCGGGCCAGAGACTCTCGGCTCGGAACGCATAGATCCCCGAGTTGACCTCGCGAAGCTCGAGCTCCTCGGCGGACGCGTCGGCAGCTTCGACGATCCCGGCGAGCCGGCCGGCTTCGTCGCGCACGATGCGCCCGTAGGCGCCGGCCCGCGCGGGCTCGAAGGAGAGGACGGTCGCGGCGGCGCCGGCCGAGCGGTGCGTCTCGACGAGCTCGCGGATCGTCTCCGGCCTGAGCGCGGGGACGTCGCCGTTGAGAACAAGGACGTCACCGGCGAAGCCGTCGAGTGCGGCGCGCGCGCAGCGGACCGCGTCACCGGTGCCGAGCGGCTCCTCCTGCACGACGACCTCGACACCGTCCAGAAGATGGCTCGTCTGCGGAGAGGCGACGACCACGAGCCGCTCGACGCCGGCGCATCGCGCCGCGTCGACGACCCAATCGACCATCCGCTTGCCGAGCAGCGAATGCAGGTGCTTCGGCGTCGCGCTCTTCATGCGCGTGCCGATTCCGGCGGCCATCACGACTGCTGCGAGCTCGTCTGCCATGTCAGGGGAAGGTGGCTGGGGCGCCAGGATTCGAACCTGGGATCACGGGACCAAAACCCGTTGCCTTACCACTTGGCTACGCCCCAGGGGCACGGAAGTCTACCGGCGGTCGAGGAGCAGCAGGCCCAGGGCGACGAGCGCGAAGATCACGAGCAGGACGATCAGCGCGCCGAGCAGGATGACGCCGGCTGCGACGAGGATGCTGGCGCCGAGCTGCGAGGCCGCGAGGAACCAGGTGACCTCGCGCAGGAACGACGACCGCGTCCGCTCTTTCGTGAAGCCGTAGAGCATCAGACAGGCGAACGCGATGACGCCGAGGACGATGATCGTCGTGATGTGCAGACCGTGCGTGACCGCAACGACGATCCCCTCGGCCACAGCGATCCAGAGGACGACGCGGTACCGGTGGCGATGGAGCCAGCCGCCCTGCTTGCCCGAACCCTCGACAGCGTGCGACGACATCTGTGTCAACCGTACCAGGCCGGTGCCGCGATCCACGTCCGGCCGAGACGACGCAGGTTGCGACTCGCGGAGTCCGCGGAACGCTTGTCGTGGAAGAGCCCGTAGAGAGCCGGCCCGGCGCCGGAGACGTCCGCGCGGAAGGCGCCCTCCGCGCGAATGGCTTCCGCGAGCAGCGAGCTCGCGAGGTCGTTCGGCGGCAGCTTGGCGAGGTCGCGCGGGTGCGACACCTCGGCCAGCCGGTCGAGCAGCAACGCGCGCCGTTCCGCGTAGCCGGCAGGGCCATGACGGGCGTCGAAGGCCGCGTACACGTCGGCGGTGGACGTCTTCGAGGCGTGGCTCGGGAGGAGGATGACGACGAAGAAGTCCTGCGGCAGGTGGAGCGACTCGAGCCGGCTCCCGTTGCCCGAGCCGAGCTGGGGGCCGGCGGCGAGGAAGAACGGGACGTCGGAGCCGAGACCAGCTGCGATCCGGAGGAGCTCCTCGTCGGCAAGCGGCTCCTCGAGCGTCCCGTTCGCAAGCCGGAGAGCCGTTGCCGCGTCGGAGCTTCCGCCCCCGAGCCCCGCCGCGACCGGAACCTTCTTCTCGATCCGGACGCGCCATCGCGGCTCGACCCCGGCGCTGCTGGCGAGCTCCTCGAGCGCGGCGCGGACGAGCGTGTCCTCCGGGAAGCCTTCGACCTCGAGCGCCTGCGCCTCGACAAGCTCGATCCGATCCGCGAGCTCGATCCGCTGCAGGACGGTCAGCACCTCGTGCTTGCCGTCGTCGCGCGTCGGCCCCACGACGAGCGCAAGGTTGATCTTCGCCGGCGCGGCCGCTTTCACGGAAGCGTCTCCGCCAGTGCGACGAAGTCTTCGGGGGCCAGCGCCTCGGCACGGATCTCGGCCGGACGGCCGATCGCCGCGAGAGCGTTCGCCGCCACGTCGCGTGATGCGAGACCCGCCAGCGCGAGCGAGTTGGAAAGCGTCTTGCGGCGGTGGGCGAACGCGGCGTTGACGACTCCTTTCACGCGACCGAAGTCCGCCGGAAGCTCCCTGCGACGGAAGGCGACGAGCGCCGAGTCGACGTTGGGCGGAGGCTGGAACACCCACCGCGAGACCGGATGGAAGCCGGTGCGCTCGGAGGCAAGCTGCACGAGCACCGAGACGGCTCCGTAGTCCTTCGTCCCCGGCTTCGCGAAGAGCCGGTCGGCGACCTCCCGCTGCACCATCACGCACCAGAGCCCGACGTGCGGCAGGCCGTCGAGGCTCTCCACGATCAGCGGGGTCGCGACGTTGTAGGGAAGGTTCGCAACGAGCTTCGTCGCCTCCCGCGGCAGCTCGATCTGGAGCGCGTCCCCGAAGACGACGTCGACGTTGTCCGCGAGGCCCGCCAGGGCCGGCTCGAGCGCGCGGTCGATCTCGATCGCGTGGACGTGCCGGACGCGGTCGGCCAGGTAGCGCGTGAGCACTCCCTGACCGGGGCCGATCTCGAGGACGTCGTCCTCCGAGCCGAGCTCGGCAAGCCGTCCGATCACGTCGAGGATGTTCGGGTCGCGCAGGAAGTGCTGGCCGTACTCCTTCTTCGGCCGCGCGCTCATGGCAGGGAGAAGCACTCGGCCGCGTTCTGCTCGATCTGCCGCTCGAGCCCCGCGGGCTCCTCGCCCCGGGCCCGAGCAAGCGCGGCGAGCGTGTGAACGACGTTCGCCGGCTCGTTCCGCCGGCCGCGCACCGGCTGCGGCGCGAGGTACGGCGAGTCGGTCTCGGCGAGGATGCGCTCCGCCGAAACCTCGGTCGCGGCCAGACGAAGGTCGACGGCTTTCGGGAACGTCGCGTTGCCGGCGAACGAGACGTACCAGTCCCGCTCGAGCGCGGCCGGCAGCATCCGCGGCGACGAGAAGCAGTGCAAGACGACGATGCCTGCGAAATCCGAGAGCGCGTCGAGCGTGTCCCCGTCGGCGGCGCGTGTGTGGACCACGACCGGCTTTCCGAGCTCGGACGCGAGCTCGAGCTGGGCGGCGAAGAGTCGCCGCTGCGCATCGCGCGGCGCGTAGTCGCGGAACCAGTCGAGGCCGGTCTCGCCCACCGCGACGGCCCTCGGGTGCCCGAGCAGGTCGCGCAGCTCCGCCAGCTCGACTCCCGTCGCCGTTCCCGCCTCGTGCGGGTGGATGCCGAGGATCGCGAAGACGCCGTCGTGGCGCTCGGCGAGAGAAAGCGCTCTGCGGCAGTCCTCGACGTCGGTGCCGACGGTGAGGATGCGGTCGACGCCGGCCTCGGCGGCGCGGCCGACCGCCTCGTCGGGGTCGTCGAGCGCGGCGAGGTGCGCATGGGTGTCGATCACGCAGCAGGCGCCGGAAGCTCGATCCGCGGGAAGAGCGGCCTGGCGGCGACGATCCCGTTCACCTCTTCGGCTACTCCGTTCCGGACGCGATCCCAGTCGAGATCCTCCGGCTGGTTCAGGGCCGCCAGGACCCTACGTGCCGTCTCAGGCAGGAACGCAGCCAGTGCGACGGCGACCGCGGTCAGGCCGTCGACGAGGTTGTAGAGCACCCCGTCGAGCCGATCTGCGTTCGCCTCGTCCTTCGCGAGCTGCCACGGCGCCTCGGCCGTGACGTACTGGTTGAGCCCGCGGACGCCCTCCCAGACCGCGTCGAGCGCTCCTGTGACGTCGAAGCGATCCAGACGCCCCGCGACGTCCGCGCCGAGGGCCCTCCAGTCGAGCGGCGGCTCGGCCTTGCCGCGCTTCAGGCTCCCGTCGCGGTACTGCGCGACCATCGCGGTGGTGCGGGAGAGCAGGTTGCCGAGATCGTTCGCGAGCTCGTTGTCGTACCGCTCGCGGATCCCTTCGATCGACGCACTGCCGTCCTGACCGAAGGAGATCGCCCTGGCCATCCAGTAGCGCACGGCGTCGACGCCGTAGACGCCGATGAGCTCGAGCGGATCGATCGCGTTGCCCGCCGACTTCGAGATCTTGCGGTCGTCGAGCAACAGGTAGCCGTGCACGAACAGCTGCCTCGGCGGTTCATAGCCGGCGGAGAGAAGCATCGCCGGCCAGTAGACGCAGTGGAAGCGGAGGATGTCCTTGCCCAGCACGTGATGCACGACCGGCCAGTAGCGGTCGCGGAGATCCTCCCCCGGGCGCGCGTAGGTCAGCGCGCTGACGTAGTTGACGAGCGCGTCGGCCCAGACGTACGCGACCTGGCTCTCGTCCCACGGAAGCGGAATCCCCCATGGCTGGCCCGCGCGCGAGATGCTGAAGTCGCGTAGGCCGCCGGCGATGAACGAGCGCGCCTCGTTGTAGCGAAAGTCGGGGAGAACCAGATCGGGCCGCTCGTCGTAGAGCGCGAGCAGGCGATCCTGGTAGGCGGAGAGCCGGAAGAAGTAGTTCTTCTCCTCGATCCATTCCGGCGGGACGAGGTGATCGGGGCAGAGACCGTCGGGCGTCAGCTCATCCTCGGTCTTGAATGCCTCGCAGCCGACGCAGTAGAGACCCGCGTAGACGTCCTCGTAGATGTCGCCGCCGTCATACATCCGCTGCAGGAACTCACGGACGAAGCGCTTATGGCCGTCGTCGCTCGTGCGGAGGAAGAAGTCGACGTCCGCGTTCAGGCTCGGTGCGAGCTCACGCCAGGGAACCGCGATCCGGTCGGCGTACTCCTGCGCATCCTGACCTTGCTCCTGGGCCACGCGCCAGACCTTCGTCGCGTGCTCGTCGACGCCGGTCAGGAAAAAGGTGTCGGCGCCGCGCTGCCGCTGGTGACGGACGAGCATGTCGCCAATGGCGGTTGTGTAGGCGTTCCCGATCGTGGGCGTCGCGTTGACGTAGTAGATCGGCGTGGTGAGGTAGAAGCGCACGCAGCCATGATACGAGCGCACGTTTCCGAGCCTTTAGGCGGCGCGCCGCCCCCGGTGCTCGAGCGACGGGTGCGGCAGACGGATGACATGCGCGCCTGCGCCCTCGAGCTCGAGACCCCGGCGGCGGCGGCGCGCCGCAGCGAAGGCGGCGGCCACCGCGACCAGGGCGGCCGCGCCGTTGCAGGCCAGCGTGAGGACTGCGGACGAAGGCTCTTGCCGCGACGCGCTGGTGTATCCGGAGCTTTCGCTTGGGGCCAGCTCGTGGCCGGCGTCGAGGCCGGACAGCTCGTCGTGAGCCGCCGCCTCGACGACCGGGCGCCGTGAGGCGCTCACCGGTTCGCTCACGCGGCGATGCGGCACCGGACGGCGGCGTTTGGTCCGCGGCGCGGACGTCGCCGAATGCGTGACGGACGGTCGCTGCGACCACGACTTCGGCCGCGTGCCGGCGCCCGGCGTTCTCGCGCGCGAGTGCGGCGCGACGCGAGCGGGCGTCGCCTGGACGATCGTCCCCTGCGCAGCGGGCGCAGGAGTTGCAGGCGCGACGGGCGTGCTTGGTTGAGCCGCGGGCGCGGTCGACGACGAGCCGCCGCTTGCAACGGGCTGCGTTCCACTCGCGCTGTTGTCGCTTGGACCGGCTTCCGCAACCGGCGGCAGGAGGCTCAGCGGATCGACGTAGCCGTTCGGGTCGGCTGCGATCCGAATCCCGAGATGGACATATGGCGCGCCGACCTCGGCCGTTCCGCTCGGACCGACTGTCCCGACCGCCTCGCCCTCGGTGACCGGCGCGCCCTTTGCGACGGTGATCGATCCCAGGTGCGTCAGCGTGACGGAATACCCGTCGGCCGTCTCGATCGTCACCGTCTTGCCGTTCGTCGGCACCGTACCGGCGAAGCTCACCGCTCCGGCCGCAGGAGCGACCACGGTCTCCCCCGTCGTGTCGGCGCCGACGTCGATGCCGCGATGCTGGCCGGCGGCGTACGGGTGCGACTCGTCGTAGGAGAACGGCTGCACCACTGGGCCCTGGACGGGCCAACTCCACCCTTGGGCGGCGGGCGTCCAGACGAGACAGGCGGCCACCGGGACGATCAACCGACGCAGGATCGTTGTCCAGCTGAGCAACACCATGGCAAGGTAGCGCGGCCCGACTTCGTTGTCAAATCTGCTTACAGCGAGCGCTCGTAGAGCTGGTTCCGCGGGATGCCCACGAGTCTCGAGACGATCTCCGCGGCCAGTCGACGCGGCACGCCGGACGCCACGAGCTCGGTGATTGCGACAATCGCTCGCTCCTCGTCCCCGGAGTCCGCGACGCACTCCGCGGCTCCGAAGACGAGCGTGATCTCGCCCCTGGGGGCCTCGGAGAATCGCTGCGCAACCTCGGTCGCCGTCCCTCGCACGACCTCCTCGAACCGCTTCGTGAGCTCGCGGCAGACCGCGACCTCGCGCTGCGGATCCGCGGCGGCGAGCGAACGGAGCGCCGCCGGCAGCCGCTGCGGGGATTCGAACGCGACAGCCGGCCATGACCAGCACCCCAGCTCTTTCCAGACCGCCGCCAGCTTCTTCTCCCCGCGCGGGAGGAAGCCGAGGAAGCGGTACTGCTCGGCCACGAGACCCGAGGCGACGAGCGCCGTCTCGACGGCGGACGCGCCCGGCAGGACGGTCACGTCGATGCCCGCGTCGAGCGCAGCCCGCACGAGCCGCACTCCCGGATCGGACACGCCCGGCAGTCCCGCGTCCGAGACGAGCGCGATTCGCTCGCCCGCCTCGAGTCGGGGCAAGAGCTCCGCGGTGCGCTTCGCCTCGTTGTGCTCGTGATACGAGAGGAGCCGAGCCGAGATTCCGTGCCGTTCCAGAAGACCGCGCGTGTGCCGCGTGTCCTCACAGAGCACGACGTCGGCCGACGCGAGCTCGGCGAGCACGCGTAGGGTCACGTCCTCGAGGTTGCCGATCGGCGTCGCGCAGACCGCGAGCGGCATCAGGGAGCCGAGGCGTCCAGCGCCTCGAAGCCGACGAACGCCGCGCCGATCAGTCCCGCTGCCGTTCCGAGCTCCGCCCGCACGACCCGCACGGAGTCGCGCATCGGCCTCAGCGACTCCCGCCGCATCACGTCGGTCGCGCTCTCCACGAGGTAGTCCCAGGCCGCGACGCCGAAGCCGCCGCCGATCACGACCAGCTCCGGGCCGAAGATGTTCACGAACGAGCCCATGCCGGAACCGAGGTGCCGGCCGATGTCGGCGAGGATCTCCCTCGCCGTCGCGTCGCCCTCGTCGGCGAGCCGCACGAGCCGGTGCGCGTCGGCCGCCGGCCCGAACGTCTCCTGCGCCCGATGCCCTGCCGCGAGCCCTGTCGTGTACGCCTCGAGATGGCCGCGGCCGGCGCACACGCCCTGGCACGGAATCCCGTCGCGGACGATCACGACGTGCCCGAGCTCCGCGCCGGCGCCGTCACGGCCACGGAACGGAACGCCGCCGGAGATCACGCCACCGCCGAGCCCGGTGCCGAGCGTGAGCATCACGACGTCGTCGACGCCGCGAGCGGCGCCCGCCCTCCACTCGCCGATCGCGGCCGCGTTCGCGTCGTTGTCGATCCCCACCGCAACCCCGAAGCGCTCGCGCATGTGGTCGCGCAGCGGCTCCTCGACGAGAGGGAGGTTGACGCACTCGACGACGATCCCGCGCTTCTGGTTGATCGGTGACGGGGCGCCGATGCCGACGGCCGCGACCGACTCGTCGAGCAGCTCTGCGACCGCGGCCTCCAGCTCAGCCACCACGCGATCCTGCGAGTCCTGCGGGGTCGCACGCTCATGACGTCGAACGACGCTCCCGTCGCGGGCGACGACGCCGGCGAGGATCTTCGTGCCGCCGAGGTCGACCCCAATCGCATGACTCGCCTGCACTGTGGGTACCGTAAACCCCCGCATGGCTGCCTCCGGGGAGAAGCCGTATCGCGTTTATCGCGGCGGCCGCACCAAGGGGAAAGTGCCGTTGGCGCGACGCGAGCGGGAGGCCCGTCGGGCCGTTCGCAGCGGCGGGCCGGGCTCCGGCCGCATCGTCGAGCGCGGCAACCGCCGCCGGCTCTGGCTCGGCTGGACGTGGCGCCGCTGGACGCTCGCCACGATCCTGCTCGCGATCGTCTTCTTCGCGTTCTGGGGGGTCCTCGGCTACCTGTCAGTCTCGAGCGGCGTCAGCGACGCGAACGCCCGCCTGCCGAAGAACGTGCGACCGGTGCTCACTCCGGACAGCGGCCTGCTTCTCTCGAACCCGACGACCATCCTGCTGCTCGGAACCGACCACGCAACCGGCAAGGGGAGTACGGGACGAAGCGTCGATCAGCACTCGGACTCGATCACGCTCCTCCACACCGATCCCGGCCACCACCGCCTCTACTACCTGTCCGTGCCCCGCGATCTGCGTGTGGACATTCCGGGCTACGGCTTCCAGAAGATCAATGCCGCGATGCAGTTCGGCGGGCCGAAGCTCGCGGTCCGGACGCTCGACGTGCTCATGGGCAAGTCCCTACCCGTCAACCACGTCGTGATCGTCGACTTCAACCAGTTCGTGAAGCTGATCGACGCGGTCGGCGGGATCACCGTGAACGTCCCGCGGAACATCCTCTCGAACCGGTTCGACTGCCCGTACTCGACGGCCGCGCGATGCCAGCAGTGGAAGGGATGGCGCTTCCACAAGGGCCCCACACATATGAACGGGCACGAGGCGCTGATCTTCTCCCGGGTGCGCGAGAACCAGCTCGACCCGTCATGGACGGATTTCAACCGGCAGCACGACCAGCAGCTCGTCGAGCAGGCGACGCTCAGCAAGCTGTCGAGCCCGTCGCGGTTCTTCTCGCTCCCCTTCAACGGCGGCTCGTTCCTCAAGCCGATCGCCACTGATCTCTCGACCTGGGAGCTCATGCAGCTCGCGTGGAACAAGTTCCGGGCTGGCACGTCGATCCACTGCAGGCTCGGCGGAACCGCAGAGACGATCGGCGGCAGCGACTACATCGTCGGCAGCGCGGAGAACATCCACGTGATCGACGAGGTGCTCGGGCAGTCGGCGCCGCAACCGCCGCCCAAGGGCCAGCCGTACGCGCCCGGTTGCGTCGTCGGCTCGGGCGGCTACTAGTCGCCGCTGCTCGCTGCCGGCTTCGTCTCGGCCGGCTTCGACTCGGTCTTGCTGCTCTCGCCGCTCGACGAGCCGCCGTCGCCTTCCTTCTTCGCGGTCTTCCCCTTGCCGTAGTCGGTCGTGTAGAAGCCGGAGCCCTTGTAGTGGATCGCGACCGGGTAGAGAACGAGCTCGACCGGCGCTGCTTCGCAGACGTCGCAGCGCTCCGGCGGCGGCGCGGTCATGGACTGGAAGCGCTCGAAATGGTGCCCGTTGGGGCAGCGGTACTCGTAGATGGGCACGGCTGCGGACGGTACCACCGCCGCCGGGAGCTCCAGCCCTAGCCGGGCGGTGACTCGCTCGGGACGAGCTCGGGCTCGAGCTTCGCGCGGGCGAAGACGCGAGCACGGGTCGGTGCGGGTGCCGGCGCGAAGCGAGCGAAGGCTCCGACCACGGCGATTCCTGCGGCGAGCTCGTATGCGGCGGAGTCGTTCACGAGGAGCGACGTCGCGATCGCAACGCCCAAGGCGAGCAGGAGGTCTCTCGTCGACTGCTGCCGCGCGCCGCGCCACGCGAGCGCGAACGCAACTCCGAGCGAGATGAGGAGCGGCAGGCCCAACTGCCAGGCACGGAGCGCAGGGACGTACGAAAGCGGCAGCCGGCTCTCGAACGAGGCGATCAGTCCGCTAGCCCCGTGCGAGAACGCGCTGCGCAGGTGGTTCGGGCCAGGCTGGGCGAGACCGCGCGAGACGATCCAGAGCACGGCCACCGCCGAGGTGGCCAGCAGCCCGAGGAAGCCCTTGGCCCCGAGGCGGAAAAGTCGAGCTCCAAGCACCGCGAGCGCGACTCCGAGCACGATCGCTCCGCCACCGTCGGCGCCGAGCCGGTTGTCGGTCATCACCACCAGACCGAAGGTTCCGAAGAGGACGTAGCCGACGAGCCCGAAGCGGCGGCGAGCCAGGAACGCACCTGCGAGAAGCGGTGCGAGCATCAAGGTCTCGACCTGGTTCCCGAAGCCCCAGAAGCGGGAGTTCTGCGTCGGCCCGAAGGGGTTGACGGCCTGCCACTCCGGCCGGCGCACCATGACGACCGCGTACAGCGCGACGACTCCTCCGAAGAGCGCCAGGAGCGCCGACTCGTTGCGGCAGACGCGCGCGAGAGCGAGCGCGAGGAGCACGGTTCCCGCCGAGATCGCCGCGCACAGCAACACCTCGTTCGAGATCTCGCCCATCCCGAGCCCGAGGTTGATCAGCAGCGCGGCCGGGATTGCGGTCACCGCCGCGCGGAGGCCGAGCAGCGCGAGCAGGAGCAGGACGCCGGCGATGATGAAGAGGACGGGGAACTTGAGCCGGTTGTTCGAGGCGATCGCGCGCCCGAGGCTCGACAGCCGGCTCACCGCGTCGCTCGACGGCGTCCACGAGAGCGTCGTCGCGGTGTGCCCGCCGAGCGCGGTCGGAGTGATGTCGACGACCGAGACGAGACCGGGGATGCGCGTCGTCGGAGAGGACAGGAGGCCGCGGAAGCCGTGCCCGATGACCGCAATTCGATAGAGCTTGTCGTTCGAGGTCGGCCCCCCGCGAGGCGGCAGCTGAAGGACGATGCACTTGCGGCAGTTGGGATACGCGCCCGCCTTGGCGGCGTTGATCAGCGGCCTGCCCTTCGGGACTCCGCCCAGCCGAGCGTTCACCTCGGCGCCACGCACGAGCTCGGCGAGGGCGCGGCGGCGATTCGTCGTCGGGCCGTATCCCGGCCGCACGAGGCCGACAGCGCCTCGCTCGGCGAGCGTCGCGAACGTCGCGTCGCTGATCCGGTCGAGGACGATGACCTGGAAGTGCTCGCCGACCGGGGTCACGCGCGCGGACGCCGGGCCCGGCGCCGCGAGCGCGACGACAGCCGCGGCCAAAGCTGCGAGCACAGCAGGGAGGCGTGCCCGGAGCGCCATCACCTCACATTCTCACCGATCCCTGTTCGCAGACGATGGGTTAGCTCGAACGATCCTCTGCGTGTTCCTGGATCAGCTCCTCGAAGCACGGCGCGCCTTCGAACGCGGCGAGGCCCGCGGGCTGCTCGAGCCGCTGCTCACGACGGCGGCGCGCGATCCGCCGCCGGCGGGCGGTCGCCACCGCCGCAGAGGCGCCGACGAGGCCGCCGATGAGGAAGTCCCTCGCTCTCCCCGCTCTTCGCTCCGCGTCCATGGGACGATTGTGCCTTGCGAATCGTGACGCTTGGTGACGTGTTGCTCGACGTGGTGGTGCTGCTCTCGGAGCCGCTCGCGCCCGGTGGAGACGTGCGCGCCTCGAACCGGGCGGGCGCCGGAGGGCAGGCGGCCAACGTCGCTGCGTGGGTGGCTGAGCTCGGCGCGCAAGCGCGGTGCGTCGGGAAGCGCGGCGACGATCCGGCGGGGGAGCTCGTCGCGCGGGAGCTCGCGGCGCTCGGAGTCGAGCTCGTCGGGCCTGTGGCCGCTGGCGCGACCGGTGTCGTCGTGTCGGTCGTGAGCGACAGCGATCGTTCGCTCGCCTCCGACCCCGGCGTCGCGCCGACGCTCGCGCCCGGCGAGCTCGATGCCGCGTGGGTCGCGTGCGACGTCCTGCATCTCTCCGGCTACGCGCTGTTGCGCGAGCCGATCGCGGCGACGGCGCTCCTCGCGGCCCGGCTGGCGCGCAAGGAGGGCGCGCGCGTCTCGGTCGACGTCGCCGCCTGGACAGAGATCCGCTCCTACGGGCCGGTGGAGTTTCGCGCGCTGCTCGACGAGCTCGCGCCGGACGTCCTCTTCGCGACCGAGGCCGAATGGGAGCTGCTCGGTGGCGCGTATCTCTCCGCGCCGGTCGGCGTGCTCAAGCGCGGCCCACGCGGGTGCACGGTCTTCACCGAGGACGCGAAGCTCGACTTCGCCGCGCTCGACGTGGAGGCCGTCGACCCGACCGGGGCGGGCGACGCGTTCGCCGCCGGCTTCCTCGTTGCGCTGGAAGCGCCGCCGGCAGAGCCGGCGGCGCCCGGCGGAAGCCCCGGCCGCCAGAGGCGGCCGTGGGGCGGCTCGCTCGAGAAGGCGGCGCGGCGCGGCCTCGAGTCGGCCGCCCGCTGTGTCGCGAAAGTAGGGTCGATGCCGTGAAGGTTCAGCCGATCACGGACGAGCAGGCAGCGGCGATCGCGGAGTGGAGGTACGAGTTCCCGTACGAGTGGTACGACACCTCCGCCGATCCGCGGCGCGTCGAGCTGTTCGCGAACCCGGCGCGGCGCACGCACCTCCGGGCGGTGGTCGACGACAGCGAGGAGCTCGTCGGGTTCTTCAACTTCGTCCCGGAGGGCCACGAGGTGCGGATCGGGCTCGGCATGCGGCCCGACCTGACCGGCCGCGGGCTCGCGCAGCCGTTCATCGAGGCGGGGCTGGAGTACGCGCGCCGCGAGTGGCGCCCGACGACATTCCGCCTCTGGGTCGCGAGCTGGAACGAGCGCGCGCTGCGCGCGTATCGGCGCGCCGGCTTCCACGAGGCGCGAACCGGCGAAGAGAGCCGCTTCATCGAGATGGAGCGCTCGACGTGATCCGGATCGCCGACGAGGTGCGCGAGGCGCTCACGAGCGGCGGCGCCGTGGTCGCGTTGGAGACGACCCTCATCGCGCACGGCTTCCCGCCCGGCGAGGGCGTCGAGGTCGGGCTCGAGTCCGAGCGGCAGGTGCGGGCGGCGGGCGCCGTTCCCGCGACGGTGGGAGTGTTGGACGGTGAGGTGTGCGTCGGCCTCGGCGAGGAGGAGCTCGCTCGCTTCGAGGCGGATGCCCGGAAGGTCGGGCCGCGCGACCTCGCGGCCGCAGCAGTCCAGGGAGCGATCGGGGCGACCACGGTCGGAGGCACGCTCACAGTCGCGCGCGCCGCGGGAATCCGCGTTCTCGCGACCGGCGGAATCGGCGGCGTCCATCGCGGCTTCCCGAACCCGCCGGATGTCTCGGCCGACCTCGGCGAGCTGGCGCGCACCCAGGCGGTCGTCGTCTGTGCGGGCGTGAAGTCGCTGCTCGACGTGCCGGCGACCGCGGAGCTGCTCGAGACGCTCGGAGTGCCGGTGCTCGGGTTCGGAGTCGACACCCTGCCGCTCTTCTACGCGGCGGCCGGCGGGCCGCCCGTCTCGGCTCGCGTCGAGTCCGCGGAGGAGGCCGCACGCGTTGCCGAGTCGCACTGGCAGCTCGGCGGCGCGGGCCTGCTCCTCGGGCGGCCGCCCGACGAGCCGCTCGACGACGTGGAGCCGCTCATCGAGGAGGCACTCACCGCCGCCGCAGCCGCGAGGGTGCACGGCCAAGCCGTCACGCCGTTCGTCCTCTCGTATCTCCACCGGGAGAGCGGCGGCCGGACCGAGGCGGCGAACAAGGCGCTCGTCGCGCAGAACGCGCAGCTGGCCGGCGAAGTCGCCGTCGCGCTCTAAAGGTCGCGCCGGGAGAACGCGACGAGCGCGATGGCGAGCGCGGCGCAGAGGTAGCCGATCGCCCAGAAGCGGATCCCCCAGCCGTGCACGTAGGCGCCGCCGAACGGTCCGAGCTGGAGAAGGAAGCCGGTGAGCCCGCTCGCGTTGCTCGAGATCAGTCTCAGCCCGTCCTGGTAGAGCGCCTCGAACGGCAATGCCCAGGCGGCGACCTTCGACGCGTGCTCGATCGACCGCGAGTTGAGCGCGTGGCCGATCGTCCCGAGCAGCCCCGCGGTGAGCCCGGCGCCGAAGAGCATGAAGACGGCGATCCCGTTCGCCGTCGAGGAGAGAACGACCGAGCCGAGGATCGAGAGCGCGATCACGATCACGACGCCGCCCGCGAGCTCCAGCCCCGGCGCGACCTTCGACGGCGGCAGCCAGTGCCCCGTCACGTCGATGATCGCCAGCGCGATCCCGTAGACGGCGAGCACGTAGACGATGCAGACGCCCGCCGCGCCGAGGAAGCGCGAGAGCAGCAGCGTCGTCCGGCCGACCGGGCGCACGACGAGCGGCTGGAGCAGGCCGCGTTCCGCGTCCCCGGTGACGACGCCGAGCGTCAGGAAGACGGCGAGCACCACGCCGAGGAAGAGCGTCGCGAACATCGCGAGCCCGAGCAGGAACGCACCGGCGAAGGTGCGCGTGTCGACGTGCACGTCCGCCGGCGGCGAGATCGTCTCCAGCCGCGTGAAGACGTAGTGATTCGCGAGCCAGAAGAGAACGAGGAACACCGCCGTGAGCAGGACGACGACCGCGAACACCTTGCGCCGGACGGCCTCCCGGAACCCGTAGCCGACGATCGTGAGGACGGCGCTCACGACACGTCGTCCCCGACGGCTTCGAGGTACGTGTCCTCGAGAGTGGACGTGAGCACGCGCACGCCGTAGACCCGGCGACCGGCCGCGACCGCCTCGGCGACGAGCCGCGCCGCGTCGTCCCGTGTCGCGCCCTCGACCGTGCGCACGCCTTCGTCCGTCTCGAGCTCGACGCCGCGCGGCCGTGACAGCGCGGCGGGCGAACCCGCGGCGACGACCTCCCCGGCGCGGAGGATCGCGACCCGGTCGCAGACGAGCTCGATCTCCGAGAGGAGGTGCGAGTTGAGAAGGACGGAGGCGCCCTGCGCGCGCAGCTCCTCGAGCAGGACGCGGACGACGCGCCGCCCCGCGGGGTCGAGAGCCGAGGTCGGCTCGTCGAGGACGAGCACGCGCGGAGAGCCGACGAGCGACTGGGCGATCCCGAGCCGCTGCTGCATCCCCTTCGACATGCCGTCGACGCGGCGGTCGCGCGCATCCGACAGCGCAACGACGTCGAGCAGCCGCTTCCGCTCGGCCGCGCCGCCCGCGGAGCGCGCGAGCCGCTGGTGGAGCTCGAGCACCTCGTCGGCCGTGTACCAGCCGGGGAAGCGGAACAGCTCTGCGAGATAGCCGAGCTCCGCCCGCGCGGCGCGCGACCCGGCCCGGGCACCGACGACCTCCGCGCGCCCGCGCGTGGCGCGCACGAGCCCGACCGCAATCTTCACGAGCGTCGACTTTCCCGCCCCGTTGGGCCCGAGCAGCCCGACGAGCTCCCCCTCCTCCACCGCCAGGTCGACGCCCTTCAGCGCCTGGACGGAGCCGTAGCGCTTCTCGAGCGCGTGGACGGCGAGCGCGATGGCCACGCCGCCGAGCGTACCCTCACTACTCTCCCGACATGCCGCGCGGCTACATGGAAGGGCCTGCTGCCGAGGAGGCCGAGCGCCGGGCCGAAGAGGCGTCGCGCGCGAAGGACGAGCCGCCCGCGCCGGACCTGCAGTCGGCGGTGTACGGCTGCACGGAGGACGACCCCAAGCCGCATTTCCTCGGCCGGCTGGGCGAAGTCGATCCGGACGAGCTGTTCGAGACCGGCGCGGCCTGGGGCGTCACCGTCCGCCGCGTGGCGGCAACCGATTAGCCGATCGTCGAGACGAACTCGTCGATGCTCAGCGCGGGCAGCGTCTCGATCCGCGTCGAGCCGCGGGCGCCGAGTGCGACCGAGACCTTCGCGATCGTCGCGGTGTCCGGCGCCTCGACGACGTTGACGAAGTCGAACTCGCCGAGCGTCGCCCACTGGTGGAGCACCTTCGCGCCGAGCTCCTCGACGTCGCGGTTGACCTCCTGCAGCCGGGTGGGGTTGCTCTGGAGCGTCTGCACTCCTTGCTGCGACAGGCGCGAGAGAAGGATGTAGATGGCCATGACCGCGACCTTACTCGACCCGCGCGGCCTGGTCGAGGTACAGAAGCGCCGTCCCGACGAAGAGCAACGGCGACAGGACGACGCTTGCGAGGAAGAGCGCGACCGACCCGGCCGCGTCCCCGAAGCCGCGCAGGACGAAGACGAGCACGGACTGCGAGAGAAGGACGACGACTGCGAGGGTGAAGAGAGCGCCGAGGGCATGCCCGAAGTCGGCACGGGCGAGTCGCCAGGCCCGCCGGACGGCTCCCGACGCCGGGACGAGCTCCGCGACCAGCACGGGCACGACGAGTCCGAGCGCGGTCAGCCAGAGAAGCCCGGGAACGACGAAGGCGATCACGAGGAACGGCACGGGGGCAAAGACCGCCCAGCCGACGAGCCAGGCCTTCAGCAGGCGCCTGAGCGGCGGCGACACCTCGAGCACCAGGACGGATGCGCAGACGAACGTCGCGCTGATGAGCGCGGCCGACACCGTCGGGGCGAGCACGAGCTGCACCTCGCGCGAGACGTTCTTGAACACGACGGCGATTGCGGCGGGTGGAAGGCCGAGCGCGAGGCACGGCCAGAAGTTGTCGCCGTAGAAGCGGATGGACTCACCGAGGAGCTGGCCGATCGTCCGCTCGGCGGGAGGCAGGGCGACAGGACGCAGCTCGGCCATCGGCGCGGAGGGTATCGTCGCCCCATGGGCTGGGACGTCGTCCACCACGCCGACCTCGACTGGGAGGAGCGGCCCGGGCACGAGGGCCAGGAACCACGGCATTCCGCAGCACTGACCGAGGCCGCGAACATGGCGGAGTCGCGCGCCCGCATGTGGCGCTACGCGGCGCACACACGCGGTCGGCGGCACCTCGACCCGGATCAGGAGGAGGTCTTCGTCCCCCTGCGCGGCACGCTGACGATGCTCCTCGGCGAGCCATGGGAGCGGGTCGACGTCGAGCCGGGCGGGGTCGTCGTCGTCCACGCGGGCACGCCGCTGCAGATGCGGAACGAGACCGGCGAGGAGATCCTCGTCTTCGTCTACGGCGCGCCGACGCGCCACGGCAACGCCGAGTTCCTAGACGACGTCGAGTCGATCTAGCGCCGCGGCGATCGCTGCGAACGCCTCGTCGAAGCGCCAGAGCTCACGGTCTGCCTCGTCGGGCGAGTTCGAGATCGCGCGCAGCTCGACGGCGGGCACGCCCGCGAGCTCACACGCGCGCAGGACGCCGAAGCCCTCCATCGCCTCGACGTCGTAGCCGGTGCCGCCGCCGACCTTGCCGCAGGTCGCGATCGGCAGCACGTGCGCTTCGGGAAGCGCCGCGTGCGCCCGTTCGAGCAAAGCTTGATCCGGGTGGACGCACTCGACACGCGGCAGCGTCGACGAAGGATCGATCACGTCGCAGTAGACGGCCTCGCTCCCGAGCACGAGCGCAGGCGGCTCGAGCGTTCGCGATCCGGCGATCCCCACGTGGATCACGGCCTCGGGCCGTCGCTCCGCGAGCACGCGGGCGGTCTGGAGCGACGCTTCGACGGGACCGACCCCGCAACAGAACGTGTCGTGCCGGTCGAGGAGCGTTAGCTCACGCTCGGTGGCGGCGACGACGAGCACCTTGCGGACGCTAACGCTCGGTGCGACGCCGCGCGACGGCGTCGCACCGGGAGAAACGCGCGCACTACATCTCGGAGATCTGGCCTCGGATCTCCCCGTTGGGGTTCTTGGCGGTGTGGACGTTCACGTACGCCTGGTGGTGCGCCAGCGCCTTCCTCACGGCCCCCGAGACCACCATCGAGCCGTGCGCGCCGCTCTTGCACGGGGTGCAGAGCGGAACGATCACGTTGCCGGCCTTGCCGGCCTTGCCCATGTGGATGTGCGCCGCGGTCGCCTTGCCGGTGAGCCGGGAGAAGGTGAGCTTCCAGGTGAGCTTGGACCCGACGAGCTTCCCGGTGAACAGCCCCTTCGCTTTCGTGTCCTTGACGACCTGCTTCGGAACCTCCTGTTTCGCGTCGAGGGCGGCCTTCAGGCGGATCGTGCCGGCGCCGGCGGCAAAGCCGAGCGACGAGACGACCAACGACAGGGCGAGGGCCGCTGCGAGCATCACGACGAGCTTCTTCACGTGTCCTCCTAGGGCGAGTTGTCGTGAGACTGTTCGCCGGCGCCGGCGAATCGGTTCGACCCGTGCGAGGATCGCTGGACGAGGTCGTGCCGGCGTTCGCCGGCGATGGGATCAAGGCCTACTGGCTCGTCGATCGCGAAGCTCCAGCGTGGAGCGCGTCCTTCGAGATCTACGCCGAGAACTACTGATATGGAGGTGCCGCGTGTCAAGTGGCAGGCGGCATCGCCCAGTCTGTGATGGGTTGGTTTCGGCGGTGAGGGAGACGCCGGGGCGCTCGACGGCTTCGCCAGTCTGATATT
>Ga0070730_10002030_pt1 | contig 18741 bp, 20 predicted proteins | sample Coa_R1_3_FD_66447 | JGI IMG/M metagenome (GOLD analysis project Ga0070730, IMG submission 66447) | Surface soil microbial communities from Centralia Pennsylvania, which are recovering from an underground coalmine fire - Coalmine... | ecosystem: Environmental > Terrestrial > Soil > Unclassified ... | reverse complement strand
GGTCTCGGAGATGAGCTTGGCGCGGCTGGCCAGATAGGCCTTGTCGATCATGCCGGCGACCGGCGCCTTCACGAAAGCGGTGTCGCCCAGATATTGCGCGCGGTCGGCATAAGCGAGCTGCATCGCCTCACCGATCAGGTGCCAGGCGATCGGCGAATTGGCCCCAAGCTTCGCCATGTCGAAATGCTCGAGCATGCCGAGCATCTGCAGAATGGTGACGCCTCCGCTTGAGGAGGGCGCCATCCCGCAAATCTTGTAGCCGCGATAGCTTCCGCACACCGGCGCCTGCAGCCTGGCCTTGTAGGCGGCGAGATCGGCAGGCGTGAAGGGCACGGCGTTGCGCGGTGCGGTGCTGACTGCGCTGGCAACCGCCTCGGCATTGGCGCCCGTATAGAAGGCATCGGGCCCGTCCGCCGCGATGCGCTTGAGGAGCGCCGCCAGTGCGGGATTGCGGATCGTGCTGCCCACGGGCTTGGGCACGCCATTGTCGGTGTAGAGCGCAGCGATTGCCGGGAAATCGCTCCACAGCGGCACCATCGCCTGCAGTCGGTTCTCCATCAGTGGCGTCACCTGATAGCCATCCTCGGCCAGCCGGATCGCGGGTTCGAGCAGCTTCGCCCAAGGGAGCCTCCCCCATTTCGCATGCGCCATCGCGGCGAGGCGGATATTGCCGGGGACACCCACCGATTTGCCGCCAGGGAAGGCCTGCACGAACGGCATCGGCTTGCCGTCGGGGCCGAGGAAACGATCGGGGCCAGCGGCCGAGGGCGCCTGTTCGCGCCCGTCGATCGTCTCGACCGTGTTGGTCTTGGCATCATAATGGACGAAATAGCCGCCGCCGCCGATGCCCGAACTCTGCGGCTCGACCACGGTTAGCGCGAAAATCATCGCCACCTCGGCGTCCGCCGCCGAACCGCCCGCGCGCAGCATCTCCTGCCCCGCCGCCGCCGCGCGGGGATCGGCGGCCGAAACCATGCCCTTGCCCGGCGGCGACACGACGGGCGCATCTGCGAGGGCTGGGGTTGCGAGGAACAGGGCGGCAGCGAGGGCGAAGCGGATCATGCCGGCGAACCTAGTGGCAGGCTGTAACGGGGCAACCCCTCACACGCCCACCGCTTCCGCCACGCTCTGGAAGCCATCGCGTGCCAACAGCGGAACCAGCCCCTTGGCGATCCGTGCCGCCAGCCCCGGTCCTTCATAGACCAGCGCCGAGTAGAGCTGGACGAGGCTCGCACCCGCGCGGATGCGGGCGTAGGCATCCTCGGCGGAGGCGATGCCGCCGGCCGCAATCAGCGGCACCTGCCTGCCGGTCGCGGCACGGAAATCGCGCAGCCGTTGAAGCGCGAGCGGACGCAGCGGCTCGCCCGACAGCCCCCCACTCTCGCCGCCATGGCGCGAGGACAAGGGTGGACGCGAGACCGTGGTGTTGGCGACGATCAGCGCATCGACCTTGCGGTCCACCACCACCTTGGCGATCGCATCGATGTCTGCGGACTCGAGATCGGGCGCGACCTTGAGGAAGATCGGCGGCCCCTTCTCGCCCCGCGCCTCGATCGACGCCGCCAGCAGCGCGTCGAGCACGGCGGCTTCCTGCAGGGCGCGCAGCCCTGGCGTGTTGGGCGAGGAGATGTTGATGGTCAGATAATCCGCCACCGGCGCCATCGCGCGCACGCCGCGCGCATAATCGGCGGTGCGGTCGGCCGAATCCTTGTTGGCGCCGACGTTCACGCCGACGATCCCGCACCGCTCACGCGCCAACAGCCGCGCGAAGGCCGCCTCCTGCCCGCCATTGTTGAAGCCCATGCGGTTGATCACCGCGCGATCCTCGACCAGCCGGAACAGGCGCGGCTTGGGATTGCCGGCCTGCGGGCGCGGCGTCAGCGTCCCCACCTCGACGAAGCCGAAGCCGAGCCCGAGCAGCGCGTCGGGCACGCGCGCATCCTTGTCGTAGCCCGCTGCCAGGCCCACCGGCGTCGGGAAATCGAGCCCGGCGAGGCGCGTCGCAAGGCGCGGATCGGTGCGCGGGGGCGTGCGGCGCGGTGCGCGCTCCAACACCGCGAGCGACAGCAGATGCGCGCGCTCGCCATCGAGACGGAAGATGAAGGGGCGAAGAAGGGGGTAGAGCGACATGGCGTCCGGCGCTATGGGAGAGCGCGTCGACTGTCAAAGAATCGGCCCCGCAGGCCCCTTGACCCCACGCCCCTGCACGACCACATGGCAATCGGATTGATTTGGTCCGATTTCGAGTCGCGGGACGATGATGCGCCTTTCCAGCCTGGCGGACTATGCAGTGGTGATGATGGCCGCAACCGCGCGCCATGGCAGCACCGCGCGGCTGTCGGCCGCCTGCCTGTCGCTGGAAACCGGCGTGCCGCTACCCACCGCGCAGAAATTGATGGGCCGGCTGGCGTCCGCCGGGCTGCTCGAATCGGCACGCGGACAAGGCGGCGGATTCGGGCTGGCGCGTGCCGCCGACACGATCAGCCTCGCCGACATCGTCGAGGCGGTCGAAGGGCCGATCGCGCTGACGTCGTGCGTGGACGACGGGCGACATGATTGCGCGCTGGAAAGCGCGTGCCGGGTCAAGCCGCACTGGGCCGTGGTCAACGGTGCGGTCCGGCAGGCATTCGCTGCGGTGAGCCTCGCTTCGCTCGCCGCGGCCGACGAAGAGGTGATGGCGTGACTGTACGCAACGAAGAGGCCCTGGCGGCGGCGGAGAAGCTCTCCACCTACGAGTGGGGCTTCACGTCCGATATCGAGCAGGAATTCGCGCCCAAGGGCCTGAACGAAGACACGGTGCGCTTCATCTCGGCCAAGAAGGGCGAGCCGGAGTGGATGCTCGACTGGCGGCTCAAGGCCTTCCGGCTGTGGTTGACCATGACGGCGCCGGATTGGGCCAAGCTCAACGTGCCGCCGATCGACTATCAGGACGCCTATTATTACGCGGCGCCCAAGAAGAAGCCGACGCTCTCCTCGCTCGACGAGGTCGATCCCGAGATTCTGCGTACTTACGAGAAGCTCGGCATCCCGATCGCTGAACAGAAGCTGCTCGCCGGCGTCGTCGAGGAGGAAGACCCCGACGCCCCGCCCCGGCGCAAGGTCGCCGTCGATGCGGTGTTCGATTCGGTTTCGGTCGCGACCACCTTCCGCGAGGAGCTGAAGAAGGCCGGCGTTATCTTCCTCTCCATCTCCGAGGCGATCCGTGAATATCCCGAGATGGTGAAGAAGTGGCTCGGCAAGGTCGTGCCGCAGCATGACAACTACTTCGCCACCTTGAACTGCGCGGTCTTCTCGGACGGCACCTTCGTCTACATCCCGGAAGGGGTGCGCTGCCCGATGGAGCTGTCGACCTATTTCCGCATCAACGCGGAGAATACCGGCCAGTTCGAGCGCACGCTGATCGTCGCCGATAAGGGCAGCTACGTCTCTTATTTGGAAGGCTGCACCGCGCCCCAGCGCGACGAAAACCAGCTCCACGCCGCGGTGGTCGAGCTCGTTGCGCTCGACGATGCCGAGATCAAATATTCGACCGTCCAGAACTGGTATCCCGGCGACGCCGAGGGCAAGGGCGGTATCTACAATTTCGTCACCAAGCGCGCTCTCTGCCAGGGCAAGAACTCCAAGGTCTCCTGGACCCAGGTCGAGACCGGCTCGGCGATCACCTGGAAATATCCGAGCTGCGTGCTGGCGGGCGAGAACAGCGTCGGCGAGTTCTACTCGGTCGCCGTCACCACCAATCATCAGCAGGCCGACACCGGCACCAAGATGATCCACCTCGGCAAGGGATCGCGCTCGACGATCGTGTCGAAGGGCATTTCGGCGGGCAAGTCGAGCAACACCTATCGCGGCCTCGTCCGCGTCGGGCCGACAGCCGAGGGCGTGCGCAACTTCACCCAGTGCGACTCGCTGCTGCTCGGCGACAAATGCGGGGCGCATACGGTGCCCTATATCGAGGTGCGCAATCCCTCGGCCCAGATCGAGCATGAGGCGACCACGTCGAAGATTTCCGACGACCAACTCTTCTACGCGATGTCGCGCGGGCTGGATGCGGAGGAGTCGGTGGCGCTGATCGTCAACGGCTTCGCCCGCGAGGTGCTCCAGCAGCTGCCGATGGAATTCGCCGTCGAGGCGCAGAAGCTGCTCGGGATCTCGCTGGAGGGGAGCGTCGGGTGATGCCCGCCACCTTCGGCCTGTCCCACATCGCGATGGAAGTCGGCGATCTCGATCGCGCGGTAGCGTTCTACGAGGCGGCGTTCGGCGCCCGCTGCTACCAGCGCAGCTCGACGAGTGCCCAGATACTCGGCCCCGGCCCGACCGACGTCATCGCCTTCGAACTCGGCGATATCCCCGTGGCGCAGCACGGCCTGCTCCACTTCGGTTTCCGCCTCACCGGTCCGCGCGAGATCGACGCCGTGGTCGAGCGCGCGCTTGCCGCCGGCGGACGGCTCAAGACGCGCGGCGATTTTGGCGACGACCAACCCTATGCTTTCATCCTCGATCCCGACGGCTACGAGATCGAAATCTGGCACGAGAACACCCCGCACCATGCTCAAGATTGAAAACCTCCACGCCGAAATTGACGGCAAGGCCATCCTCAAGGGCATCACGCTCGCGATCAATCCGGGCGAGATCCATGCGATCATGGGCCCGAACGGCGCCGGCAAGTCGACGCTGGCCTACACGCTCGGCGGCCGCCCCGGCTACGAGGTGACCAACGGCACCGCGACCTTCGAGGGCGCCGACCTGTTCGAGCTGGAGCCGCACGAGCGTGCCGCCGCTGGCCTGTTCCTGGGCTTCCAGTATCCGGTCGAGATCCCCGGCGTCTCCAACCTCCAGTTCCTGCGCACTGCCTTGAACGCCCAGCGTAAAGCACGTGGTGAGGCGGAACTGAGTGGCGCCGAATTCATCAAGCTTGCCCGCAAGGAAGCCAACGAGCTCGGCCTCGACCCGGAGATGCTGAAGCGCCCGGTCAATGTCGGCTTCTCGGGCGGCGAGAAGAAGCGCAACGAGATGGTGCAGATGGGCATCATCAGCCCGAAGCTCGCCATCCTCGACGAGACGGACTCAGGGTTGGACATCGATGCGCTGAAGGCGGTGGGCCACGGCATCAACACGATCATGCGCCGGCCGGACCGCGCGGTGCTGCTCATCACCCACTATCAGCGCCTGCTCGACTATGTGAAGCCGGACTTCGTGCATGTGCTCGCCGCCGGCCGCATCGTCCGCACCGGCGGGCCGGAGCTGGCGCACGAGCTCGAGCGCGAAGGCTATGGCCAGATCACCGACGAGATTGCCGCATGACGCTGCTCGCCCTCCCCTCCGCCCGTGACGAGGCGTGGCGCTGGTCAGACCTGTCCGGCCTGCCGGTGATCGCGGACAGCACGCCGACAGGCCAGCCGCGCGCCATCGACGATCTGTGGATCGACGCCGAGGGCCCGCGCCTGCTGTTCGTCGACGGCGTCTATGACGCCAGCCGCTCGAACCCCGGCCCGGTGCGGGTCGGCCCCGCCAACGCGCACGCCGGCGCCCACGCGATCGGCAAGCTCGCCGGATCGACCGGCTGGGCGCTGACGCTTGGGGAAGACGCGGCCACCACCGGCCCGGTGCAGATCGTCCATGTCTCGACCGGTGGCGCCAACCATCTCGCCGCCGAGATCATCCTCGACGAGGATGCACAGGCGAGCATCGTCGAAAGCTTCGTCGGCGAAGGCTGGGTCAATCGTGCCGCCTCGATCCGCCTCGCTCGCTCGGCGCGGCTGATGGTGGCGCGCCGTTTCCTCCACGATGCCGGCTTTCAGAGCCACGCCGACACCGCAGAGATCGGCCAGGGCGCGAGCCTCGCGATCACCACGCTGGTGGCGGGCGCAGCCGACAGCCGCCTCGACGGCCATCTGGCGCTGACCGGCATTGAAGGCTTTGCCGAGGCCGGCGGCGCGCTGCTCGGCCGTGCCCAGCAGCGCCACGACGCCGCCTTCGTCGTCCGCCACGCCGCCGCCCACGGCCAGAGCCGCCAATTGTGGCGCGCAGTCGCCGACGAGCAGGCGATCTCCTCCGTCGCCGCCCGCGTCGAGGTTGCCCGCGACGCGCAGAAGACCGATGGCGAGCAGTCGCTGCGCGGCCTGCTGATGGCGCGCACCGCGGCAGTGAACCTCAAGCCCGAGTTGGAGATCTTCGCCGACGATGTGAAGTGCGGCCATGGCGCGACGGTCGGCGAGCTCGATCGCAACAGCCTCTTCTACCTCGCCTCGCGTGGCATCACGCCGGCCGAGGCGCGGGCGATCCTGACTCACGCCTTTGTCGCCGACGCGCTCGCCCGGATCGGCGAGGACGCGGTGCGCGGAGCCTTCACCGCCACCGCCGACGCGTGGCTCGGCGCATGAGCACGATGATCATTTCCGACCGCCCGCTCGACCGGGTCAGCGACTTTCCGGCGATCCCGGCGGGCTGGGCCTATCTCGACACCGCCGCCACCGCGCAGAAGCCGCGGCCGGTGCTCGACGCGATCGCAACCGCTTATGGCGAAACCTACGCCACGGTGCACCGCGGCGTGTACCAGCGCTCGGCCGACATGACGCTCGCCTATGAGGCGGCGCGGCGACGGGTCGCGGCCTTCATCGGCGCGCCGTCCGAAAGCGAGATCGTGTTCGTGCGCGGCGCCACCGAGGCGATCAACCTCGTCGCCCAAAGCTGGGGCACCACTCACCTCAAGCCCGGCGACCGCATCCTGCTCTCGACGCTCGAGCACCACAGCAACATCGTGCCGTGGCAGCTGATCCGCCAGCGGACCGGCATCGCCATCGACGTGTGCCCGCTGACCGAAGACGGCCGCATCGACCTCGACGCCGCCGAACGGATGCTGACCCCGGCGCACAAGCTGGTCGCGTTCGGCCATGTCTCGAACGTGCTGGGCTCGATCCTCGACGTGAAGCGCGCGGCCGATCTCGCCCATGCGGTCGGCGCGAAGATCCTCGTCGACGGGTGCCAGGCGGTGCCGCGAATGGCCGTCGACGTGGCGGCGCTCGACGTCGATTTCTACGCCTTCTCGGGCCACAAGCTCTACGGCCCGACCGGCATAGGCGTACTGTGGGCGCGTGCCGAGATTCTCGACTCCATGCCCCCTTATCAGGGCGGCGGATCGATGATCGACAAGGTGACGTTCGAGGAGACGACCTTCCTCCCCGCACCGGCGCGCTTCGAGGCGGGCACGCCGCACATCGTCGGCGTCGTCGGCCTCCACGCCGCGATCGACTATGTCGACACGATCGGCCTCAATGCGATCCACGCGCACGAGGCGGCGCTGGTCGCCGAGACGCGCGAGGCGCTCGCCGGGCTCAATTCGGTCATGCTGTTCGGGCCGGAGGATTCGGCCGGGATCGTCAGCTTCGCGATCGAGGGGGTTCATCCCCATGATATCGGCACCATATTGGACGAAAGCCGGGTGGCGATCCGCGCCGGGCATCATTGCGCCCAGCCGCTGATGCGCCATCTCGGGGTCGAGGCGACCGCACGGGCCAGCTTCGGCGTCTACAACGGGCCGGCAGACGTGCAGGCGCTGGTCGAGGGTATCGAGCGTGTTACGCGCATTTTTGGATAGGATTCGCCGGGTGAGCGGAAACGGGATCATGGTCGAGGAAGCGCCTGCGTCTCCGGAAAAGCCGGAACGGCCGCGCTTGACGGACGCCAACGTGCGCCCCACCGAGCGCGAGACGTTCGAACGCAAGAAGGATTATCTGGAAGGCTTCCTCGCGCAGAAGCCCGCCGAGATCGGTGCCGGCGAACCCGGTGGCGAACTCTATGAGGCGGTGATCGACGCGCTCAAGGAAATCTACGATCCCGAGATTCCGGTGAACATCTACGATCTCGGTCTCGTCTATGGCGTCGAAATCGCCGATGCCCACGCGGTCGTCACGATGACCCTCACCACGCCGCACTGCCCGGTCGCGGAATCGATGCCGGGTGAGGTCGAGATGCGCGTCGGCGCGGTGCCGGGCGTGGGCTCGGCCGAGGTCAACCTGATCTGGGATCCGCCATGGGATCCGCAGAAGATGTCGGACGAGGCCAAGCTCGAACTGGGGATGCTGTGATGACGACCACCACCGCCACCCGCCGGCCCCGCCCCGCCGCGATCCTGCTCACTCCTTCGGCCGAGGCGCGGATTGCCGACCTGATGTCCCGCGCCCCGGAAGGCTCGATCGGGGTGAAGCTGTCGACTCCGCGCCGCGGCTGCTCGGGCCTCGCCTATTCGGTCGACTATGTGTCGGAGGCCGATCCGATGGACGAGCGCATCGAGACGCCTGGCGGCACCTTCTTCGTCGACGGCGGATCGGTGCTCTACCTGATCGGATCGACGATGGATTGGCGCGAGGACGACTTCACCGCCGGCTTCGTGTTCGAGAACCCCAACGCCAAGGGTAGCTGCGGCTGCGGCGAAAGCTTCATGGTGTGATGGACGTGGGACGCCGGCGCCGCTAGGCCGTGGCGCATCATGCCGCCTGCGTTCGACCATATCCGCGCCTGGATCTTCGATCTCGACAACACGCTGTACCCGGCGTCCGCCGACCTGTTCGGCCAGATCGACCGGCGTATGACCGCCTATGTCGCCCGCCTGCTCGACGTGCCGCCCGAACAGGCGCTGACGATCCAGAAGCGCTATTTCCATGAACATGGCACGACGCTGTCGGGGCTGATGGCCTATCATGGCGTCGATCCGCACGAATTCCTGACCGACGTCCACGCGATCGAGCTCGATGCCATCGCCGAGGACGCCCGCCTCGCCCGCCTGATCGCGCGGCTGCCCGGCCGCAAGCTGGTCTTCACCAACGGCGACGAGAGCTATGCCCACCGCGTGCTCGCCAAGCTCGGCCTTGGCGCCAGCTTCGAGGCGGTGCACGACATCCACGCCTGCGCCTACGTGCCCAAGCCCGATCCCACCGCCTATGCGGGCTTCTGCGCGCGCTGGCAGGTCGATCCCACCACCGCGCTGTTCGTCGAGGACATGGCGCGCAACCTCGTGCCCGCCAAGGCGCTGGGCATGACCACGGTGTGGATCGACAACGGATCCGAACAGGGGCCCGGCACCGACCTCGCCGCGATCGACCACCGCATCACCGATCTCGCCGACTGGCTGCATTCACTGCTTGGGGACGACCTATGACCGCCGATCTTGCCCGCACCATCGACGAAGCTTGGGAGACGCGCGACAGCCTCGGCTTCGCTACCACCGGCGCGGTGCGCGATGCAGTAGATGCGGCCCTGGCCGGGCTCGACGCGGGCCATTTCCGCGTCGCCGAGAAGCAGGCGGACGGCCACTGGCACGTCCACCAGTGGCTCAAGAAAGCCGTCCTCCTCTCCTTCCGCCTCAACGACAATGCGGTGATCAACGGCGGGGCCGCCGGCGCACCGGGCTTCGACAAGGTGCCGAGCAAGTTCGCCGGCTGGGACGAGACCCGCTTCCGCGCCGCCGGTTTCCGCGCAGTGCCGGGTGCGGTCGCGCGCCGCGGCGCGTTCGTCGCCCAGGGCGTCGTGCTGATGCCGAGCTTCGTCAACATCGGCGCCCATGTCGGCGAGGGCACGATGGTCGACACTTGGGCGACGGTGGGCAGCTGCGCGCAGATCGGCCGCAACGTCCACCTTTCGGGCGGCGCGGGCATCGGCGGCGTGCTCGAGCCGCTGCAGGCCAACCCGGTTGTCATCGAGGATGGCTGCTTCATCGGCGCCCGCGCCGAGGTGGCCGAGGGCGTGATCGTGCGCGAGGGCGCGGTGCTGTCGATGGGCGTCTATCTCGGCGCGTCCACCAAGATCGTCGACCGCGCCACCGGCGAGGTGTTCGTGGGTGAGGTACCGGCCTATTCGGTGGTCGTCCCCGGCGCGCTGCCCGGCAAGCCGCTCCCCGACGGCACGCCCGGCCCGTCGCTCTATTGTGCGGTGATCGTCAAGCGCGTCGACGCGCAGACCCGCGCCAAGACCGGCATCAACGAGCTGCTGCGCGACTGATGCGTCACGCCGGCCGGCTCGCCGCCCTGCTGCTCGCACTCGCCCCGGCGGCGGCGCGCGCGGCGCTGCCGGTCGAGCCGGCCGAGGTGGTGCGGACCTATCCGCACGACACCAGCGCCTTCACCGAAGGCCTGCTGATCCGTGACGGCTGGCTCTATGAGAGCACCGGCTATGAGGGCCGCTCCTTCATCCAGAAGAAGGAGCTCGCCACCGGCCGCGTGGTGCAGAGCGTGCAACTGCCGCCCGATCTGTTCGGCGAGGGCATCGTCGACTGGAAAGACCAGCTCTATAGCGTCACCTGGCATGGCGGGTTGGGCTTTCGCTGGTCGCTCGACGGTTTCCGGCGGCGCGGCATCTGGCACTATACCGGCGAAGGCTGGGCAATGACTCAGGATGGCCACCACATCATCCTGTCCGACGGCACGCCAGTGCTGCGTTTCCTCGATCCTGCCACGCTGAAGGTGATTCACACTCTCCGCGTCACCGCCGAGGGCGCTCCCGTCGAGCGGCTCAACGAGCTCGAATATGTCCATGGCGAGATTCTCGCCAACATATGGATGACCAATCGCATTGCGCGCATCGATCCGCGGAGCGGTGCGGTGAAGGGCTGGATCGACGTCAGCTCACTCGCCGCGCAGGTCGGCAACAGCGACCCCGACGCGGTGCCCAACGGCATCGCCTACGACAAACGAACCGATCGCCTCTATGTCACCGGCAAGGACTGGCCACTGCTCTTCCAGATCCGGCTACCCGGACGCCGCTGACCTCAGCGGCGGGTGATCGTCACCGACAGCCCGCTCTCACCGCGCAGCGTCACCGCTTTCCCCGCCGGAAGCTGCGCGCGCGTTTCGAAGCGGACGGTGCTGCTGCCCTCCTCTCCCTCGCAGCCGGCGGCGGCTTCGCCATAGGGCCGCGTCCGCTCGACGCTGATCCGCACCACTCCCTCGGCAAAGGGATAGTTGGGGCTGATCGACACTGACAGGCTGCTGTTCTGCGACACGTTCGAACGCCCGCTGGCGGGCATCTCGCCTTCGGTACAGGCTCGCGATTCGCGCATCTGCTCTGAGAAGGACGCCATCCCGTCCGACGCCCGCATCATCTCGCCCGACCACAGCACATGGTCGTCCTGACGAACCTGGACCGCAAAACGCTCGGTGGTGCGGGGCCCCTGGCCCGGCATCGCGATGACGGAACGCATCACGATCGGCGACGCAACCGTGGTCACGACGGGCGTAGGCGGTGCGGGGAGTGGCGAAGGCGCTATAGTGAGCAAAGCGAGAAGTGACGCGACGGGCATGAATACCTCCAGCGCTGGAAAACGCCGCAGCTTCACCCCCGCGCGTTAAGCTATCGTTGCACGCCCGGCATGATCAGCTCGCCTCGGCGAGCAGCCGCGCGGCGTCGGCACCCGTCCAGTCCATGCCGCCGCTCGTCCGCCACACTTCACGCCCCTTGCCGTCGTAGAGCACCGTGGTCGGCAGGTCGGCAGCGCCGATCGCCGTCATCAGCGCATTCTTGGCGTCGGTATAGGGCGTCAGCGCCTTGACCCGATGGCTCTTCCAGAAGGGCTGGACTTGTTTGTCGCCGCCCATGTCCTGGCTGACCGCGACCACCGCCATCTTGCCCGTCTCGCGCGCCGCAAGAGCGTCGAGCGCGGGCATTTCCTTGATGCACGGCCCGCACCAGGTCGCCCAGAGATTGACCAGCACCGGATGCCCGCGGAAGCTCGCCAGCGTGGCCGGCGCGCCGCCCGGCGCCGCGAAGGGCATCGCCGGCATCACAGCACCCATGTGGCTGCGATCGACCCGATCGGGCTGGGGCGTCGCGGGTGCTGTGGAAATCGGCACGCTGGCACCGGCGCTTGCTTGCTCCGTTGACGGCTTGGGCTTATCGCAGCCGGCGGTTCCAAGGGCGATCAGAAGCGGGAGACAAGCGATTAGCGAGCGGACTGGCAACGAACGCAAGACTGGCTCCAATCAGATGTGGGGCGGGCGCTTCGCCGAAGGCCCGGCCGCGGTGATGCGCGAGATCAATGCTTCGATCCCGTTCGACAAGAGACTCTGGCAGCAGGACATAGCGGGCTCCAAGGCCCATGTCGCCATGCTCGGTGCACAGGGCATCATCCCCGCCGAAGACGCCGCTACGATCGACGCCGGGCTCGACAAAGTCGCCGCCGAATATGCCGCGCACGGCGTCACCGACGACCTTGCGCTTGAAGACATCCACATGGCGACCGAGAGCCGGCTCGCCGAGTTGATCGGGCCGGCGGCAGGCCGCCTCCACACCGCGCGCTCACGCAACGATCAGGTCGCGACCGACTTCCGCCTGTGGGTGCGCGATGCGATCGACGCGGTTGATGCCGGCCTCGCCCAACTTCAGGCCGCGCTGGTCGGCCGCGCCGACGAGCATGCAACAAGCGTGATGCCCGGCTTCACCCATCTCCAGGCCGCGCAGCCGGTGACGCTGGGCCATCATCTGATGGCCTATTACGAGATGGTCCGCCGCGACCGCTCGCGCTTCGCCGACGCCCGCGCGCGGATGAACGAGTGCCCGCTTGGCGCCGCCGCGCTCGCTGGCACCGGCTTCCCGATCGATCGTCAGACCACGGCAAAGGCGCTGGGATTCGATCGGCCGACCGCCAATTCGCTCGATTCCGTATCGGACCGCGACTTCGCGCTCGATTATCTGATGGCGGCGAGCCAAGCCTCGCTGCACCTGTCGCGACTAGCCGAAGAAATCGTGCTGTGGGCCTCGCAGCCCTTCGGCTTCGTCAGCCTGCCCGATCAGTGGTCGACCGGCTCGTCGATCATGCCGCAAAAGCGCAACCCCGACGCCGCCGAGCTGGTGCGCGGCCATTCGGGGCGCATCATGGGCTGCCTGACCGCGCTGATGGTGACGATGAAGGGCCTGCCGCTCGCCTATTCGAAGGACATGCAGGACGACAAGCCGCCCGTCTTCGAGGCGCATGACCTGCTCGCGCTCTCGATCGCGGCGATGACCGGCATGATCGAGACGCTGACCTTTCGCACCGACCGGATGCGCGCGGCCGCCGAAGCCGGCTTCTCGACCGCGACCGATCTCGCCGATCGGCTGGTCCGCGTCGCCGGCGTTCCCTTCCGCGAGGCGCATCACATCACCGGCGCGGTCGTGAAGCTGGCCGAGGGCAGGGGCTGCGCGCTTTCCGACCTCGGCCTCGCCGAATTGCAGGCGATCGATCCGCGCATCGACGAGGGCGTGAAAGCCGCACTGTCGGTCGATGCCTCGGTGGCAGCGCGGGCGAGCGAGGGCGGCACCGCGCCGGCCCGCGTGCGCGAGGCGGTGGCAAAGGCGCGCGCCCGGCTGGAGATCAAGCCATGAAGAAGACGGCGATCCTCGCGCTGGCAGCGTTCGCGCTGCTGGCGGGATGCGGCAAGAAGAATGTACTGAAGCCCGCCGACGGCAAGCAATTGCCCCCGAAGGCGGCGACGTCGGCCTGGCGACCCAACGTCGACGAGTTGCTCAATCCCGGTGCCCAGGCGCGCCCGGTGCGCGACGACGAGCTGGTTACCAAATCGAAACCGCTCGAACCCGACCGTTTCGACCTTCCTCCGCCAGGCTGATCTTCACCATGGACCATTTCGAAATCCGCGACGGCGCCATGTATGCCGAGCAGGTGCCCCTCGACGCCATCGCCGATGCGGTCGGCACGCCCGTCTACGTCTATTCGTCGGCGACGATCCGCCGCCATGTCCGCGTGTTCCGCGAGGCGCTGGCGGGGCTGGAGCATGACCATCAGGCGCCGCTCGTCGCCTTCGCGGTCAAGGCCAATCCCAATGCGGCGGTGCTGTCGGTGCTGGCCGGGCTCGGCTGCGGCGCGGACGTCGTCTCGGGCGGCGAGCTTCGCCGCGCGCGCGCCGCCGGCATCCCCGCCGAGCGCATCGTCTTCTCGGGCGTCGGCAAGACCGCCGACGAGATGGCGCTGGCGCTCCGGGAAGGCATCGGCCAGTTCAACCTCGAGTCCGAGGAAGAAGCCCGCACCCTCTCTGCCGTCGCGACCAAGCTCGGCCTCACCGCGCGCGTCGCCTTCCGCGTCAATCCGGACGTCGACGCCGGCACGCACGCGAAAATCTCGACCGGCCGATCCGAGAACAAGTTTGGCATCGCCTATGATCTGGCCCCCGCCGCCTACGCGCGAGCTGCAGCACTGCCGGGCCTCTCGATCCAGGGCGTGGCCGTCCATATCGGCAGCCAGCTCACCGATCTGGCGCCGCTTGAGGAAGCTTTCGCCCGCATCGGCACGCTGATCGCGACGCTGCGCGAGGCCGGCCACGCTATCGCCACCGCCGATCTCGGTGGCGGACTGGGCGTGCCCTATGACCCCACCATGCCAGCCCCGCCGGCCCCCGCCGCCTATGGCGATATGGTACGGCGCGCGACCGCCGGCTGGGCGGTGCGGCTGATCTTCGAACCCGGCCGGCTGATCGTCGGCAACGCCGGCGTGCTGCTCACCAGCGTGATCCGGGTGAAGCCGGGTAGCCAAGCGCCGTTCGTGATCGTCGATGCGGCGATGAACGACCTGATGCGTCCCGCGCTCTACGACGCCTGGCACGATATCCGTGCCGTCCGCCCTTCCGGCGAACGATTCATCGCCAACGTCGCCGGCCCGGTGTGCGAGACCGGAGACACCTTCGCGATGCAGCGTGGCATGGATCGGGTGGATGAAGGCGATCGTGTCGCCTTCATGACGGCCGGAGCCTATGCCGCGACGATGGCGAGCACCTATAACAGTCGCGCCCTTACGCCCGAAGTTCTGGTGTCGGGCGAACGCTGGGCGGTGGTGCGAAAAAGACAGGATATCGAGGCGCTAATCGCCGCTGACAGCGTTCCCGCGTGGGCTCTCAACGAACCAACGGAGGATTGATGGTACGCAAGCTGCGCAAGGCCGTGTTCCCAGTGGGAGGCCTCGGCACCCGTTTTCTGCCTGCGACCAAGGCAATGCCCAAGGAAATGCTGCCGGTCGTCGACAAGCCGCTGATCCAATATGCGGTGGAAGAGGCGCTCGAGGCCGGCATCGACCAGATGATCTTCGTCACCGGCCGGGGCAAGCACGCGATCGAGGATCATTTCGACATCGCCTATGAACTCGAGGCGACCATGTCGAGCCGGGGCAAGTCGCTCACCATCCTTCAGGGCACCCGGCTCACCCCGGGCAACATCGCCTATTGCCGCCAGCAGGAGCCGATGGGCCTCGGCCACGCGGTATGGTGCGCGCGCGATATCGTCGGCGACGAACCGTTCGCAGTGCTGCTCGCCGACGATTTCATGGTCGGCAAGCCGGGCTGCCTCAAGCAGATGGTCGAGGCCTATGAGAAGGTCGGCGGCAACATGATCTGCGCGCAGGAAGTGGCGCACGACCAGACCGACAAATATGGCATCATCACGCCGGGCACGCGCGACGGGCGGCTCACCGAGGTGAAGGGGCTGGTCGAGAAGCCCAAGCCCGATGCCGCCCCCTCCAATCTCGCGATCGTCGGCCGCTATATCCTCCAGCCCGAGGTGATGCGGATCCTCGAGCGCCAGGAAAAGGGGGCCGGCGGCGAGATCCAGCTCACCGACGCGATGGCGCGGATGATCGGTGAGCAGCCCTTCCACGGCGTCACCTTCAACGGCGTGCGCCACGATTGCGGCGACAAGGCCGGTTTCATCCAGGCGAACATCGCGCTCGCGCTCGAGCGCGACGATGTCGGCCCGGCGGTGAAGGCCTTCATCGACCGGCTCTGATTCCGAAGGGGGCGCGGCCAGCGCCCCCTTCCCCGTCACCGTCCCAGCATCAACTTGGCGAACAGCGTCAGGCTGTGCGGATGCCGCCCATAGGCCGAGTCCAGCCGCTCCGACTTGGCATAAGCGCTCGCCGCTCCGCCGAGCGCGACGGCGAAGCTCTTCCCCAGCGGCAGCGTATAGGCATAGCCGGCGGTGAACTTGCTCACCCGGAACGGCTCGCCGGCCAGCGGCGGGTCCAGCCCGAGTTGCTCGTCGCGCTCAAACAATTCGGTGTTGAGCACATTCTCGAACCGCCCGAACACCGCGTGGCGCCGGGTGATCGCATAGGTGCCCTCCAGCATCCAGGCGGGTAGCACCCGCCCCGGCCGGATCGCCTTGCGTGCATAACCCGCCGTCACGTCGAGCCCGTGCGCCGAATAGCTAACGCTGGCGATCAGGCGGCGCTCGTCTTCCTCAGGGTGAAGCGCCTCGGGGCTGTGCAGCGCGCCATAGCTGATCTCGGCGCTCCAGGCCCGAGTGGGATTCCACGTTGCGCGCACCGACCAGCTGTCGAGCCGCGGCGTTTCGATATTGGTGCGGTCCTCGTCGGGCTCGCGCCCCTTGAAGCCGCTCGCCTCCACCTGCCAGTGGCGCGTCGCATAGCCAGCGGTCACCACTCCCCAGCTGATATGCGTCGAATCGAACCAGTGATGGGAGATCGGCGCCTCGGGATCGAATCGCGCCGATCCGCGGTGCATGAAGGCCGACGGCCCTAGCGCCGGCTCGCCGGGCAGGCCGCCATAGACGAAGAATCGCGAGTCCCTGCCCGCCGACACGTCGATTCGCCCGGACAGCTCCATCAACAGATCGTGCGGATGCTGGCGATCGATCAGCGCGAGGCCGTGCGCCGTCTCGCCGCTGGCGAACAGATCGGGATAGCCGCGCCGCCCCATCAGCGGATCGGCCGACAGCATCGAACGCAGCGTCAGGTCGACGCCGTCGGCGACCGGGCGAGACGCTTCGATCATCGCCATCGACTGCACGAAGGCCTCGCGGCTACCGCGCGGGCCGCCCTGATCGGTCCAGCTCGCCCATGCATAGCCGTGAAGCATCAGCATCCAGTCCCCCGCCATGACATGCAGGCCGATCATGCGATCATTGGCCGGCAGCCGGGCACTGCCCGATCCTGGGCTCGATGCGCCGTCGCCCATCATTGTCATGCCGCTCATGCCGGCCATGTCATGATGATCGGGGGTCGCGGGTGCGGCGGGCATTGTCATGCCCGGCATATTATCCATCGATTGCGCCAAGGCGGCGCTGGGGGCGGCAGCACAGATCGCCGCACCCAAGAGGCTTCGTCTCATCATCAACTCCTGTCGCGTATTCGTTCGGGGACGCGACGGAACGGGCCCGACGCGCTCAGCCGAACGCGCGCGGCGGGGGCGGATCGGAGCCGGGACGATGGCCTTCGGGAATCGAGACCAGACGCGCAACGGGCCGGGACGCAGGCGAAGCCCTCCCCAACGCGAACGGCGCAGGATCGAGCGGCGCAACCGCACAGCCGAGGCAGACGTGCGTCACGACGCTACCCTCGTCGCCGCAATGGCCGGGCAGCATCGCATGCTTGTGATGGGCAGCAGCAGCCGCGGCGGGCGCAACCGGCAGCAGCGCGCCGAACGCCACAAGCCCGAGCAGGAGGAGGAAGAGGCGCCGCATCGTCTTGTGGCTAATCCTATGCAACGCCGCTTGGCAAGGCGCGACACCGGGGCCAGAACGGTCACCATGCACAGCCTCCCCGTCTTCCTGCGGCTTGAGGGTCGGCCGGTCATTTTGCTCGGAGAGGGCGAGGTGGCCGAGGCCAAGCGCAGGCTGCTGGTGCGCGCCGGCGCCCACATCGTCGGAGAGAAGGAGCAGGCCGTGCTCGCCATCGTCGCGATTGAAGAGGACGGCGCAGCCGAAGCGGCGGTGGCACGGCTGGCGGCGCGCGGCATCCTGGTCAATGCGGTCGACCGGCCGGCGTTGTGCGACTTCACGCTTCCCGCCATCGTCGACCGCGACCCGGTGCTGGTGGCGATCGGCACCGGCGGCGCCTCGGCGGGGCTCGCCAAGGCGCTCCGCCAACGACTCGAGGCGATGCTGCCGGCCGATCTCGGCGGCCTCGCGCGCGCGCTACATGGCGCGCGCGCCGCAATCCGCGCGCGCTTTCCTGATGCAGCGGAACGACGCCGCGCGATCGACGCCGTGCTGGACCCCGGCGGGCCGCTCGATCCCTTCGCGGCGTCCTCCGGGAACGCCGTTGCACAATGGCTGGAGGGGGCCACCCCACCGCCGCCCCCAAGCATGACCGTGACCATCCGGCTGCGCTCGGCCGATCCGGATGATCTGAGCCTGGCCGAGGCGCGCTGGCTCGGCCGGGCGGACACGCTCTATCATGACGGTCATGTGCCGGCGGCAATCCTCCGACGAGCCCGGGCCGACGCGACATGCATCGCGGAGATACCGCCGTTGCCCCCGGCGCGAGCGGGAATCACGATTGTAGTGCACATGGCGGACTCTCCCGATCCGGCCGGCATTTAGGGTCACTGCAATGCAGACTCCCATGCCGCATACCTCCACCCAGAATCTCACCGCCCATCGCCCGGCCGCGCTGATCGTAGGCGGCGGGCCGGCCGGCGCGGCGGCGGCGATCGCGCTGGCCGAGGGAGGCCAGGCGCCCCTGCTGATCGAACGCGATGCCGAGCCGCGCGACGCGCTGTGTGGCGGCTTTCTCAGCTGGGCGACGATCGACCGGCTGACGCGGCTCGGAGTCGACCCGCTTGCGCTCGGCGCGCATCGGGTCGAGCGACTGGCGCTGTTTGCCGGACGTCGAAGCGCCGAAGCCGGCCTTCCCGCTCCGGCGGCGGCCCTCTCCCGCCGCGCGCTCGACACCGCGCTGCTCGATCGCGCGCGCACGGCCGGCGCGGCGATCGAGCGCGGCCTCGGCGTCCGTGCCCTGGAAGACGGTCGCGT